>Ga0137416_10001956_pt1 | contig 10809 bp, 8 predicted proteins | sample CZODoug3_1_1_16f_FD_108282 | JGI IMG/M metagenome (GOLD analysis project Ga0137416, IMG submission 108282) | Vadose zone soil fungal communities from Angelo Coast Range Reserve, California, USA - CZODoug3_1_1_16fungal (Illumina Assembly) | ecosystem: Environmental > Terrestrial > Soil > Vadose...
AATGCATGCGTGTCTGCTTCGCCGCTGCCCGGGCGACGCCGCACGACGGGCAGAAGGCCATGGTCGGCACGATGCGATGACATTCGGGGCAAGCCGCGTCGGGACCAATCTCATGGGCGGCACCCTCGGCGAGCAGCGACTGATGGATGACGAGCCGTATGTACATGAGCAGTGCCACCACAGCCAGCGCGCGGATGCCGACCTGGAGCACGAGGTCGGATACGACCACCGACAGAATGCCGAGGATGACCTGCGCACCAACCGCGACCACCAGCGTCGCGAGCAAAGTCGCCTCCCATCCTCGCCCCGCGCGCCGTAAGTCGTAGCGATGCAGCCACGCCGACGCCGTCACCAGCGATGTGGTGGTGGCGTTGATGAGCATGACCAGAATGCCGGAGCTGAGCAGGCGGAGCGCCCAATCCACTGGCGAACCGGTGCCGACCAGAGGGCCGGTAAGCAGCGGCCAGATGGCGGTCAGCGTCGTCGTGAGAGTGAACCCGAGCGCCGATGCCGCTCCGAACGTGAGCCCGTCAAGAGGCTCGCGCAGCGCGGTTCTATAGAAGTAGAGGAACAGTGGGCCGGCCAGCATCAGGCCCTGAGCAACGATTGGGATCACCACTCCCGCCAACAGCAGGTTGCCTTCCGTGTCGCCGCTGATCTGAAGGCCAGAAACGGCGCCACCGGTCAGTGTCGTGAACGCATAGCCGAGGACCGCGCCGGTGACCATGGTTGCGGCGATCAGAAGCCACGGCTCTGACTCGTAGACCTCGACCTCGTACAGGTACAGGAGGTACAGGACCGGCAGCATGAAGACCGCGGCGATCGTTGCGGGCGCGAACAAATGCAGCGCGGCAAGGATCACCACCACCACACTGCCCGCCAGGAGCGCCCAGCGGAAAGCGCCGCCGCGCCGGTGTGGAAGGTGAGGGAAGAGCGTCGTCACGATCGACAGGTGCACGACCGGCTCCGAGGGCACAGCCGCGAAAGCGTTTCTGCGGCTGGCGCTGCCTCGCGTCAGGTGGGCTCCGCAATGGCCGCAGAACTCGCCCGCCGGGACCATCGATCCGCAGTGCGGGCACAGGACGAGTGGAGGTCCGGCCGCAGGCTCCTCAGGCTTCGACTTGCGGCGGTCCGGAGCTCGCCGCCTGTCGCCGGCCTCGCCGGTCATGCTCCCCCTCCTTTTATGTAGAGGATCCAGGCAGCGTCAAGCGCGGCGCCGTCCATGCTTCCCCATCCCGTCGCGAAGTCCCAGCCAGGCACCGCGTCGAAGCCGAGGTTGTTGCCGACCTTGACGTCGTGGAAGGGATTGGCGGGCAGTTTCGATGCATTCGTCCCCATCCAGTAGATGGCGGGATTGGCGAAACCGGTCTCGCGCATGCCCTTTCGTTTCAGGTCCTGGTCGATGAGCGCGATTGTCGCCGCCCAAAATGGTGCCGCCGCCGATGTGCCTCCGGCTTGGCCGTCCTGGCCCATGAAGATGATCGCGAACCCGCTGTTCGGGTCGGCGTCGGCCGCGACGTCGGGCACCTGCCGGAAGCTGTGTCCCGCGGCCTCGCCGACTGCTTTCTGGTAGTCCGGGATGGGGTAGAACTGGCTGGCGCCACCGCCCGACCCGGTCTCACCGATGGGTCCGCCCCACGCAGCCTCTTTGAAATAAACGCCCTGCACCGATTCGAACACGGTCGTGCCGCCGACCGCTGTCACGTTTGCAAGCGTCGATGGAAAGCTCGCCGCGGGTGGTTGATCGACGCCGCAAGTGAAAGCGCCGCTGTCGCCGCTTGCGATGAAGTGCGACATCCCCAAGGCGACCGAGCGGTTCTGGATGTTCGCGTAGCTGTCGCGATGCCCGAGCGGGGTCTCCGGTTCGCAGGCCCCAAGGCTCTCGGAGATGATCGAGCCCAGATGGTCGGTGACCAGTTGGTCGAACGCTCGATCCGCGTGCGCGAAGTCCGGAGCGGAGAGGTAGACGACCATCTTCGCCGCGGGGGCGATCTCGTGGATGACCTCGAGGTCGAGAACTGCCTCTCCCTGCGGCTTCTCAGGGGTGCCCCACGCCGGATCGCGCTTGATGGTCACCAGCGGGTCGAACGGCGGCAAGCTGAACTTGGTCGCGAACTTGTTGAGGTCCGTCAGGTTCGGAAGGTCGTCGATCTCGGGGAGGACGATCGTGATGCCGGTGCCGTCGAGTCCGCTGTCGCGAAGAGGCTTCAGGTTGTAGTAGGTGATCAAGTCTGTCGGGGTCATGCCCCCAGGACGCACGGCGTAGGTGCGATCGCGCCGGAAGTTGTCGAGGCCGGTCACGCTGGTGACGACCGCGGCTACGTCGGCAGGTAGGCGCGGGGTATCGAGCGAGGCGTAAAACGTGGTGCCGTTGGCGAGGCGATAGTCCTCGATGTCGATCGTGAACACTGCCGCCACCGCCGGCGCGGGCCCGGCCGCGGCGATGAGGCCCGACCCCGGACGCCATGTTGCATGCAGGCCGCCCGACGTCAGGGTCCTGAGGGCGGCTTGCACCCCCGCCGGGTCGGGCCCGAACTCGGCCGCGTACTGATCAGGCGTCACTGTCCGGCCAGAGGCGAGGAGCTTGGCCAGCTCGTCCGGTCGCCTCACTTTGAGTCCGAGGCTCAGGTCGACCTCGGTCGCCGGACCAGCCTTGCCCAGGTGCGTGGCATGCGAGATGGCGGTTGCGAGTAACGGGGTAGGAGCGCTCAGATTGCTCGTCCCCATGTGTATGGGCCGCGCCGATGGCGGCGGGCTGCACGCTGCCGCAACCAGGAGCACCAGGGCTGTCAGCGCCCCCAGGAACCGCATAGTCACCGAAGGTTAGCTTCCCAGACCTCCGACTCGAACGCCAAAGCGAAGCCGATCTTGCTGTAGGCATCGAAGGCCCGGGTGTGATTCCAGCCGTCGACGTACAGCGAGGCTGAGCGCGCACCCTCGTCGTGAAGGCGGCGCAGCGCCTCAGCCAAAAGCCACATGGCGAGTCCTTTCCGCCGGTGCTCGGGGACGGTGCCAACTGAGCTGACAATCCCGACCGGCTGCGGGCGGGCATCGCCGACATACGACTCGACGTGGGCGAGCGTGACAGCCGCCGGCGCTCCGTCCTTGGTAGTCGCCATCAGCGCCAGATGGGGCGGGCGCCCGGTCACCAGCTCGACCTCCTGGCGCGGCGAGAAGCGCCAGTGGTCGGCGAACGACCGGTTGTGGACGTCAGACCAGCAACCGGGAGCAACTCCATTTCCATCGCGCAGGTCGTAACCAGGAACGGGCGTCACAGCCGGCAGGTCGCCGGAGATGTTCATGTCCATGCGCCACCACGGCCGCACGAGCTCAGCGCCCAGCTGAGCCAGGCCGTCGGTGTGCCCCCGCCCGCACCATACCTGCGCGGCGACGGCGCCGGAGGCTTTGGAAAGATCGAATCCCCACCGCAGCAGGTCACGCCTCAGCTCCGTCCGCAAAGCGGCAACCGACACCTGCGTGATCACTCCTTCCGGCGTCGATCGGCCGGCGACGAGAACTGCTCCGTCCAGCCCCGTCCCACCTTCGACCATCCTCGAGCGCGCGCCCCAATCGAAGCCGGCCAGCATCCGCTGAAGTAGGGCTTCGCCGGGCACGCAATCCTGCCTTCCCGCGCGTACCTCGGCATGCATGAGCTCGAGCACCGCGGGCAGGTCTCCTGCGCGTCCCGGCCTCATGCCGTCGCCCTGGCTGTGACCTCGTGCACCTCAGGCAGCGCGCGACGGATCATCTCCTCCAGCTCGGTCTCGACCTGGTGCGCCTCTTCGAGGCTGACGTCACCGGACAGCTCTGCCACGACATGCGCATGGATTCGGTTGTGGCGGTCGCTCAGCTCGACATCGACATAGCGCTTGACCGCAGGGTGGGATTCAACCACCTCGCGCATCCGCTGCGCGAGCAATGCGCGTCGCTTCGTGACATCTTCGCCCGCCACCACGAGCGGCTCCAGCGGCTCCAGGTGGATGTCGATTCGTGTGGCATCGGGCAGCTCGGCGCGCAGTGTCTTCTCGAGTCGGGCGCTGGCCTGCGACGCCGAGGCGAGGGTCATGTCGCCTGGAAGCTTCGCGTGCATGGTGAGGTGGAGCGAGCCATCGTTCTCACGTTCGACCGTCACGTTGTGAAGGTCGCGCACGCCGCCGTCGCGAGCCGCCGCAGCATGAATCCGCTCGACCAGGTCGCCGGACTGAGTCTGTCCTTCGACGGTAACGGTCAAGTCAAGCCGAGGCAGTACAGCCCGGGCTGCCAGCTTGACCTCGTCGGCGAGCCTTCCGGCTGCTTCGAGTGGAAGCATCCGGGAGGTGGCGATGCTGGCATCGCCTAGCAGGTTCGGCCCTGAGCGTCGTACGCGGACAGAGCGCACCTCGCGAACGCCGTTCACGCCCTGGATGGCAGAGCGCAGCTGTTTCTCGGCCCCGGCCGCGGAGCGGTCGATGAGGATGTCGCCCGACCGCCAGGCGACGAGTCCAGCCGCGCGGACGATGATGACCGCGACCAGAAGGGCGGCCACCGAGTCGGCCCATTTCAAGCCCATTCGCACGCCGAGCAGGCCGACCAGCACGCCTATGGTTGCGAGCACATCAGCCACACGATCCGTGGCGTCGGCCAGCATCGCTTCGCTGGATGCTAGGCGGCCAACGCGCCTGAGGACAAACGCGCGCCCGCTTTCGATGAGCAACGTGGCGATCAGAAGGGCGAAGGCATAACCGGCCGGGATGACGGGCGGGCCGCCTTCAGTAAGGCGCCTGATCGCTTCGAACGCGATTACGCCGGCCGTGACCAGGAGCACGATGCCTTCAGAGAAGGCGGCAAGGTTCTCCGCCCGTCCGTGGCCGTATGGATGCTCCTTATCCGCGGGCTTGCGCGCGGTGCGTATCGCGAAAAGGGTGAAGGTGCTGGCGGCGAGGTCAAGGATCGAGTGGACGGCCTCGCTGAGGATGCCCAGGCTGCCGGTCAGCAGCCCGACGACGAGCTTGCCCACCACCAGGACCACACCGATGAAAACCGAGCCCAGAGCGACGAGCTCGGGCCGGCGTCCGAGTGCCTTCATTGAGACCACGATAGTGAGGGTTAGTTCAGCATCGCCGCCGACGCGAAGAGCTGCTCCTCAGACCCCAGCGCGATCAGAAGGTCTCCGTCCTCCAGCGTCATGTCGGCGCCCGGGTTCACGTGCACCGAGCCGTCGACACGGCGCAGCGCCAGGAGCTTAGCCGCGCTGGAGCTGAGGAGGCCGGCCTCCGAGATCGTCTTGCCCACGGCCGCCATTCCCCGCTTCACCAGCATCTCCTCGACCGCGATCTCGGACATGCCGTGGTGAAGGGTGTCGAGGACGTCCACCAGCGCCGGTCGCACCGCGAGCTCGGCCATCCTATGGCCGGCCATCTGGTAAGGGGAGATGATGCGATTGGCGCCGGCGAGCTCCAGGCGGCGGATCGATTCGGGCCGGCCCGCGCGCGAGATCAGGTAGAGGTCCGGCTTGAGAGCTCGCGCGGCGAGCGTGATGTAGACGGCGCGCTCGTCAGAGTCGACCGCGGAGATGAGGCCGCGTGCACGCTCGATGCCGGCGAGCTTCAGGATGTCTTCGCTGGAAGCGTCGCCCTCGACGTGCAGGCGGCCCTCGTTGCGCAGCCGGACGAGCGCCTCGTCGGTCTGATCGATGACCGCGTACGGGACCTTGTGCTCTTCGAACTCGGCGACGATCTGCGTCCCGATGCGGCCGTAGCCGCAGATGATGAAGTGATCGCTCAGCTGGTTCAGCGCGCGCTCCAACTGCCGCTCCCTCCTGTAGTTGACGAAGGTGCCGTCGGTGAGTGTCTCGGCGAAGACGCCGAAACCGTAGAGCATCGTACCCACGCCGACGACGATCAGGGTCGATGTGAAAAGCCGGCCGGTCGTGGACAGCTGGTGGAGCTCGCTGTAGCCGACGGTGCTGATCGTGATGATCGTCATGTAGAAGGCATCGAGAAGGTTCCAGCCCTCGATGAGCATGTAACCGGAGATGCCGTAGAGGATCACCACCGCAAGGAGGACCGCGGGTAATCGGAACCGCCTCAGCGGGTGGGGGAGGCGCCGCTTCATCGGTTCCGGCGCTGCCGCTCCATCTTCGCGACGGCGTCCCAATGGGCCGGATCCGCCCATGTCTTCGCGAACGCCGCGATGGTTTCGTCTGCGAGCTCGGGATGGTGGTGGGGGCGGACCGCGTTGACAGCGGCCTTGATGCCCGCAAGGGCGGGCGCGGGCGCTGCGGCGATCGCCTTCGCTAGCTCGCTCACACTGGCGTCAAATGAATCGCTGGTGTAGACAGCCTCGACCAAGCCCAGCTCCTTCGCTTCGGTCACGCTTATTGTCGCGGCGCTGAGCAGCATGTACAGGGCGCGCCCACGACCGACCAGCGCCGCGAGACGCTCTGAAGCGCCCCACGCCGGGATCAATCCCAGCGCGACCTGGGCGAAGCCGATTCGCGCATGACCCGCCGCGACCCGGAAATCGCACGCAAGCGCGAGCTCTGCTCCGCCGCCAAGTGCATCGCCGTTGAGCGCCGCGATCACCGGGATCGGCAGCTGGGGTATGCGGTCGAGCGTCGCTCGCATTGTGTGCGCCATCTCGGCCGCGTCCGCCTCCGACCGCATGTGCTCCAGCTCCTTGAGGTCTCCGCCGGCGCAGAAGGCGCGCTCGCCCGCGCCGCGGATGACGAGCACTCGGGCGCCGCTTTCTTGAATCGAACCTAGGGACTCGTCGAGCTCGCGCATGGTCTGTGTGGCCAGCGCGTTGCGGGCTTGCGGCCGGTCGATGAGCAAGGTTGCGACCCCGCCGTCCACCTCGAGCCGCAGGTCTTTCATCTAGAGCCGGCCGCTAGCCGCCTCCGCCCGGACCTTCCAGACCAGGTTTGGTCATCTTGCCGAGGTCGAGGACCTTGTTCAAGGCCGCCTCTGACACGCCGCGCGCGCGCGCCAGGTCGCGGATCGATCGCCCCGTGCGGATCGATTCCTTGGCGATCTTGGCGGCCTCGTCGTAGCCGATCAGCGGATTCAGCGCGGTCGCCAGCATCGGGCTTCTCTCCACGAGCTCCGGTCCGCGCTCGGTCGCCTGCAGCCCTTCGACGCAGCGCTCGCGGAAATTGCGAGCCGACGCCGCCAGCAAAGTGATCGATTCGAGGCCCGTCACCCCGGCGACCGGCATCATCACGTTGAGCTCGAAGAAGCTGCCCGACTGCCCGCACGTCGTGACAGTGAGGTCGTTGCCCAGGACGCGGGCCACCACCATCGTCACCGACTCGACGATGACGGGGTTGACCTTGCCCGGCATGATGCTCGAACCCGGTTGGGTCTCAGGCAAGCGCAGCTCGCCCAGGCCCGCGATTGGCCCACTGCCCATGAGGCGGATGTCGATGCCGATCTTCCACAGGCTCACCGCGACCGTGCGCAGTGCGCCGTGTGCAGCGACCAGGACGTCGAGGGTTGCCTGGGCGTGGAAGTGATTGCGTGTTTCGTGGATCCGCAGTCCCGTCGCCGCCGCCAGGCGGGTGCATGTCATTCGGGCGTATCGCGGGTGTGAGTTCAGCCCTGTGCCCACCGCGGTCCCCCCGAGCGGAACGCTCGTCAGCTCATCCACCGCTCCGCGCGCGCGCCGGATCGATTCCTCGATTTGCCCCGCATAGCCCTTGAACTCTTGACCGAGACGGATCGGCGTCGCATCCATGAGGTGCGTCCGCCCGGTTTTGATCACGGGCCAGAACTCCTTGCTCTTCGCCTCCAGCGCCGCTTGCAGCTGCTTCAGCGCGGGGATCAGCTCATCGGTGATGGCGACTGCCCACGAGATTTGAATGGCGGTGGGGATCACGTCGTTCGAGGACTGGCACAGGTTGACGTGGTCGTTGGGATGGACGAGCTTGGAGCCCTGCGCGCCGCCGAGGATCTCGGTCGCGCGGTTGGCGATGACCTCGTTGGCGTTGGTGTTTGTCGACGTGCCGGAACCCGTCTGGTAGACGTCGATCGGGAACTGATCGTCGTGCTTGCCGTCGACGACCTCCTGAGCCGCTTTGATGATCGCGCGAGCTTTCTTCTGCGGAAGCAGACCCAGCTCCAGGTTGGTCTCGGCGGCGGCCTTCTTGATCAGGCCGAGGGCGCGGATGAACCTCCGCGGGAAGGGCTGTCCCGAGATGGGAAAGTTGAGGACGGCTCGCTGCGTGGAAGCTCCGTAGTAAGCATTCGCCGGCACTTCGACCTCACCCATGGAGTCTCGCTCGATGCGCACTTTGTTGTTCGCTGCCACCGACGGAGATTCTAGAGTGGCCCCATATGCGGGTCGCGGCTGTTGAGAGTACGGGCGAGGCAGGCCTCGGCCGTGGATAAAGCTGGCGACGCACATCGCCAGAGGCGTGTGGAAGGTGCATAGGTGACGGCCGGAATTAATCCGGCCTAGAGCTCCACTGGGTTACTTTTCAATCTAAATGCGACTCGCGGCGGTCGACATTGGGAGCAACACCGTCCACATACTGGTCGCCGACGTCGTCCGGAACAAGCTCGAGGACGTCGCCCACTACGTCGAGATGCCCGAGCTGGGCGCCCGAGTCGCCCGCACCGGTTCCATAGGCACCAAAGGCCGCATCGCGATTGGGGCGCTGAAATCGGTCGTCGCGCGGGCCCGCAAGCATGGATACGAGCGGCTGATCGCGGGGGCCACGGCAGCCGTCCGCCAGGCCTCGGACGGCGAGGCGTTTGCGGTCAAAGCCGGCGAGGCGATCGGCGCTCCGGTGCACATCATCTCGGGACGCCGGGAGGCGGAGCTGAGCTTTCTCGGCGTGGCGAGCCGCCATGCGGCGCGCCGCGAATGGGCGATGGTCGACCTCGGCGGAGCTTCTACAGAGGTCGTGATCGGGCGAGGTCAAGACATGCTTCGTTCGGCGACGCTGCCCGTCGGGTCCGGCGTCCTCTCCAGCACGTACCTGTCAGATCCGCCGCGCCCCGAGGAGCGCGCCCGGCTGCGAAAGGCCGCCCTGCGCGAGCTTGCGCGCGCTCCCGACGGCGACATCGAGCGGCTCGTCGCCACGGGTGGCACCGCCTCGAACCTCCCAATCGTCCTGTCGAAGCGAAGCCCGCCGAGCGTCCTGACCACCGCCGACCTCCTGGCCTGCGAGCGCCGGCTCGACGCTCGGCGGGCCGCCGACGTGGCGCGTCACGTGGGGCTGCCCCCGAACAGGGTCAAGGCCCTTCGCGCGGGGGTCGAGGCCCTGCTGCTCTTCCAGGACTGGTACGGGCTAGCGGTGCTCCAGATCAGCCACGAAGGGCTCCGCCACGGGATGCTCCTGGCGTACTTGGAACGTGGCGAAGATTGGTGGCGCTAGACCGTTAAGCGGTTTGGCCGGTGGGTAGGATGAATTCATGGAGCGAATGACCGACCAGGGAGCGACCCTGAAGAGGGCGCTGGCGCTGACCTGCGTCATCCTGGCGGTCGAGTTCGCCGGAGGCGTCGTCTCGCACTCCCTGGCGCTGCTTTCCGACGCCGGGCACGTGCTCACCGACGTGTTCGCCTTGGGCCTGGCCTGGTTCGCCATCGAGCAGGCCAAACGCCCCGCCGACCGGCGCCGGAGCTACGGCTACCAGCGGGTCAGCATCCTCGCGGCGCTCGTGAACTCAGTGACGCTGATCGTGATCGTGATCGCCATTGCGATCGAGGCCGTTCGCAGGCTCGCGAACCCTGAGCCCGTTCAGGGGGTGGTCGTCGTCGCCTCAGCCCTGGTCGCCATCGTCATCAACGCCTACGTCGTGTTCGGCCTGCGGGGTCATGGCAAGAACCTGAACATCCGCGCCGCGTTGCTGCACGTGACGGGCGACATCGGGGCATCCGCCGGCGTGGTCGTGGCGGGCGCGATCATCTTGCTGACCGGCTGGCTGTACATAGACCCGATCCTTTCCCTGGGCATCGCCGCGCTCATCGCCTATGGCGCGTGGCGGATCGTGCGTGAGACCGTCAACCTGCTGCTCGAGGGCACGCCCAGCGAGGTCAACCTCAGCGAGGTGACGAATGAGATCGCGAACACGGAACACGTGATCAGTTCGCACGACCTGCATGTCTGGGCGCTGTCGTCGGAGGAAATGGCGCTCAGCGTTCACGTCGTGCTCGAGGAGTGTCCGCTGGGCGATGCCGAGCATGTTGTGCGCGACCTCGAGACTCGGCTGTGCAGCCGCTTCGACATCGGGCATTCGACGATCCAGGTCGAGAGCTGCCATCCCTGCGGCGAGATCCATCACGGCGCCGGCGAGCACAACCATCCGCACGAGCACGTGCTGATGACGAGCTCTAGCCCATCGGGCGGGCGGGCAGTGCCTCCTCACGCTGCAGGATCCGCCTGGCGAGGGCGATAGCCGCCGCATAAGTCGAGTCCATCCCGCGGTACCGGAGGCCTCGCGCGCCCAGAGTGCGCGCTTGCGTATACGGCGTGTCTGACGCGTAGAAGACGATGCCCAGGTCGAAGCCCAGCTTGGCCATGTTCACGCTCTCACCGAGCGGATAACGATCAGGCTGATTGATCTCGAAACAGGCATCGAGATACGGGCCGGCCTCGAGCTCCACGACGGTGTACCGGCCCTGGTAGTACATGTCGAGGTAGTCGCGGTTCTGCAGGAACGTTCCGCGCACGGCGACCGCGCGCTGGTTGTCCAGCGCCGAGCCGTAGACGAGGTTGGGCTGCACGTCTGCTGCCGCGATGCAGTTGTCCAGCCAGTAGGTGTTGCCGGAATGCTCGTTGTGGACCGCGTTGGGGATCATCACATCGCCGACCTCGGCGTTCAGGGT
>Ga0137416_10001959_pt1 | contig 10802 bp, 9 predicted proteins | sample CZODoug3_1_1_16f_FD_108282 | JGI IMG/M metagenome (GOLD analysis project Ga0137416, IMG submission 108282) | Vadose zone soil fungal communities from Angelo Coast Range Reserve, California, USA - CZODoug3_1_1_16fungal (Illumina Assembly) | ecosystem: Environmental > Terrestrial > Soil > Vadose...
AACGCTGCGACCAGGGCGACGAGAAGGATGCCGCCGACGGTGACCTGTGCGATGAGCGCTTGGGGAGGAAGAAGCTCGATGACGAGCGCACCGAGGATGGCGGCGAGAATCATCAACGGAAAGGCGACGCGGAAGACGTACCAGAAACTCTTGGCGAAAGAGCGGGCGGTGGAAACAAGCGCTTGCGTCCAGGTGTCCGAGACGGGGATTTCGATGGGGCAAGCAACGGCGGGGGCGGAGGCACCTTGACGGGAAGCCACTGCCGGGGCAAAAACGAAAATGAGGAAGAGAACGGTGGCGAGCTTGAGCAGCGCGACGGGCGCGGGAAAAAGCGCAAAGGTCATGGCGAGAACAACGACGTTGAGCGCGGGAGAAGCAAACATGGCGGCGAGAACGGATTCGGTGCTCATGCCGGAAGCGTAGAGTCCGCGCGCGATGGGAGCGATGCAGTTGGTGCATACCGCCAAGGGGACGCCGGCGGCTGCGCCGAAAAGGGTGTTCAGATAGCGCGAGTCCGTACGGCGGCGACGGAGCGTAGCGAGAAAAGCAAGCGCGGCGGGACCGAAAAGGAAGGAAAACGTCATACCGATGCGGTTGGCGTCGAGCCAGTTGACGGTAGTGCGCCACACGCGGGTGGAGAGCGGCATGGTGCGATCCACCCGGTAAACCGTTCCAAACGTGAGAGCGCCAGCGGCCTTGACCTGCGTGCCGGCGTGGTAGCGCTTGAGCAAAGCTGGGTAGCGCGAATCCATCCAGAAAATACCGGCGATGGCGACCATGAGAATGATGGCAAGCGTGCGGCTGCGCCAGGCGCTGGTGGTGACGATGGACGGCTGCAGGTCGAGAGCAGAAGCTTGAACGGACATGAGATAACACCTCGTTGCGGGAGTGGATGCCAAACCGCCGGAATGCGGTGGACTGTACAAGGGCAGCGGCGGCGAGGGAATAGTGCAAAAGTATCAGATGCCGGGTGCATCAAGTTTTGGGCTTGCCCTCGACGCACCTGGACTCGGCCACTTCAGCGCCTACTCACAGTGCATCGTGGGGGTCGCGTTGGCCATTATGCGCACGTTAGCCATGAAAGCCGTCGAATTACTAATCGCGAATGTGCTTCCCGTGCAGGTGATGGGTTGCAGGCGAACAAAGTTGAAGCTCAATGTTGGGGCTAGCTTGGAGCCCTTCGGCTCACTCATAGCCGTATTCACGGTAACAACGAGATCGTTCACCGCCTTATTGTACGAGTTGACGTTTTCGACCAGCTTGTTGTAGCGGTCTACGTCTTTTCTGCGCGCTGCTTCACTTTCCGAGAGAGCTTTTATCACCACATTCTGACCTTCCAAGGCCACATCCGCCAACAGCCCCTCGGCCTGCGAAACAGTCATCGCGTCTTGTAACCGCCGAAGGGTGTAAATTCCGGAATATCTTTCCTCTTTCTCCTGCAATTCGGTGCTGCACTGGGTATCAGCGGCGCTCATTTGCCCGCGTCCGCCCTCCACTGCGTACCAACGAATGAACTCGGCGAGCTTGTTCCACTCTAGAAAAACTCTTTGGTATTTGTCCTTTCCGCCCATGAAATAATCCACGCCCTCTGCCTGTGTGCCATCCCTGTACTTTTTCATGCCCTCGTCGTACTCGGTCTTGGTGATTTCTTCGGTTTTGTAAACCGCATCCAGGCGATCCGCCATCCGATCAAATGCGATGCACGACAGCGGCTCGTTAGGAACAAACGTCCTTTGCACAATAGCAGGCTGTTTCCTCTGTTGGGCCAGCACCGGGCCGGACATAAGTAAGATCGCTACGGAGATTAGAATCGCTCGCATGCTCCGCCTCCTTGAGCCTTGTTATGGAGTTGCTGCTTTGGTCCGCCCGTTGTTCAAACTGTCCCACAAGTGGGCAGGGTTGGCGGGGGCGGGTGGGCCGGAGGCAAGACGTTAACACGAATTCGGGTGCCCCACCATCAGTTGGCGTTTACGCCGACCGGGCCGGGGCAAGCGCCAGCGTACGGAGAGTACGCCGACCTTGTCGGGGCAGGCGTCGGAGAGTGAGGAAAAGCGGCGACAAGCCGCCGCGCTCCAAAAAAATCAGGGGCGATTCCTGCGCGCCAACTGGAAGGTCATGTGGAGGATCAACTTCCGGTCGCCCTCGGAGAGGCGGCGGAGAAGCTGGCGGAGGCGCTCGAAGAAACGCGCGGATTCGCCGGAGTTGCCCCAGGCGTCACCATCGTCGGAGATGCCTTTGGGGATGGACAGGGGTTCGGGCGGAGCTTCGCCGTCGTAAAAGAACTGGTAGAGGGGGACCTCGAGGGCGCGGGCCATTTTTTCGAGCGTCTCGATGCTTGGAACAGTGTGGCCGTTCTCGACACGCGAGACGTAACAACGCTTGAGGCCGGTACGCTTCTCGATATCCCCTTGGGAAAGGTCTTTTTGCTCGCGGATTGTTTTTAAGCGACCAGAGATGACCATAATGTTACTATTTATAATACGACACAAGTAAGTTTATAAAATAATTTAAATTATACCCCGAGGGGCGAGAGCGAAGTTCAACAAGTATGAAAATCGGGGGCGTCAGGCAAGTGGCGCTGAACAGGCGAGGGAGATGGAGGGGCAGGCTCTATGGGACAGATGAAAAGAACAGACGAGATTGAAGCAGAGCCGGGGAGTCATTCGAATTCACGGAGAGGGATGTGTTGTTCGGGGCCGACGCGGCCTGCGGCAATGTCGGATTTGAAATAGTTTTCGCCTTTGACGGGGGAGCCTGCCAGGCGGCGGAGCATGGCGATCTGGCCGATGTGATTGAGGGCGTCGGCGACGGGGCCCTGAAAAAGGCCTTCAAATGATCCGTGGAGCGGTTCGTCAGAAGCAAGGCAGTCATCAAACTTTTTCACGGCCGCAAAAAATCTCTCGATTTCGGCGTTCCATGGCAATGGCGTGGAGTCGTGCCAGGCTTGCTGGCCCAGGGCGATGGAAATGGCCCAGTCGAAGAGGTCGCCCAGGTGGGCGAGGATTTGCGCGGGGGTACGGGTCTTGTCGCCGATGTGGAAGCTGGCGAAGTGGTCCGGGGAGCCGCGTAGGGCTTTGCCGCCACGGTAGGCGATGGTAGCGACAGCGTGGCGCAGAAGCTGGCGGGCGGGATCGGAGGATGTGGTCATAACTGATTCCCTTCTTTGTTGGCAAGAGTGATGAAGAAGAGTTTAAACGCAGAGAGGCTGAGCGCGCAGAGGAAAATTAGGAAATGAAAGTGTTTACTCCACTCAACCAAGTGGGAATAAATTCCGGGGCGAGCCAGAGAGTCATTGCTTGGTGTAGACGCGGACGTAGTCGATGAGCATTTGTTGCGGAAAGACGGTGGTGCTGCCGGGCGAGCCGGGCCAATCGCCGCCGACGGCGACGTTGAGGAGGAGGAAGAAGGGGTGATCGAAAACCCAGGTGCCGCCGGCGGGCCATCGGGATTGTGTGAAGGTAGCGTTAAAGATTGGAATCGACGTAGAAACGGATGGTGGCGGGCTCCCATTCGACGGCGTAGAGATGGAAGTCATCGGCGAAACTCTGGCCGGCGGGAAGGCTGAATGGCGCGCTGGCGTCGCTCGTTCGGCCCGTAGTGCTCGGGCCGTGGAGCGAACCGTGAATGATGCCCGGCTCCTGGCCGATATTTTCCATGATGTCGATTTCGCCGCAGGCGGGCCACGTGACTGAACTGACGTTGTCGCCAAGCTTCCAGAACGCGGGCCACATTCCCTGCTCTTTGGGAATTCTGATGCGGGCTTCGAAGCGGCCGTAAGCTTGGCTGAAGAGGCCCTGAGATCTTAGGCGAGCGGAAGTATAATTGCGAGCGACGCCGTCGGAGGGGTCGCCGTAGGTTTCCTTCACGGCGGTGATGACGAGGTTGCCACCCTGAATCTGCGCGTTCTTGGTGCGATTGGTGTAGGTCTCGAGCTCGTGGTTGCCCCAGCCATTGCCGCCCGTGCCGGTGTCGTAGGTCCACTTGGAAGCATCGGAAGAGGAGCCGTCGGCGCCGTTGAATTCGTCGGACCAAACAAGTGCGTAGCCGTGGATCGATGCAGGTGTGACGCGCCACCGCTCGACCGCACATCCGCAATTGAGCAGGCACGCGAGAAAGGGCGTTAGGAAGAAAACGAGGGATCGTTGCGAAGCGAGTTGCGGCATGGATGACCGCCAGAGGACAAAATCTGTTCTATTACGCGAGATTTAGCGCCCGCTTGAAGGAACCTTTCTCACTGTCGATTTTCTTTTGGAGCTGAAGGATGGCGTAGAGAAGTGCTTCGGGGCGCGGCGGGCAGCCGGGGACATAGACGTCGATGGGAATGACCTGATTGCAACCCTGGACGATGGCGTAATTGTTGAAGACGCCGCCGGAAGTGGCGCAAGCGCCCATGGAGATGACCCACTTGGGTTCGGGCATTTGATCGTAAAGCTGGCGGATGACCGGAGCCATTTTATGCGAGAGGCGGCCGGCGACAATCATCAGATCGGACTGGCGAGGCGATGGGCGGAAAACTTCCGAGCCGAAGCGCGCAACGTCGAAGCGCGCGGCAGACATGGACATCATCTCGATGGCGCAGCAGGCCAGGCCGAAACTAAGCGGCCAGATGGAGCTCCTGCGGGCCCAGTTCACGGCCTTGTCGAGCGTCGTGAAGATGATGCCTTCATCTTCCAGGAGGCTCCCGAAATCGTCGGGCTTGGTGAGTGTGGCGTGTTTGCCGAGTGATGTGCTCATGGTGTCCCGTCCAAGCTATTTTCGCACAGCGAGGTTACCAAGACAAATCGCGCGGCTGTTGCGCAGTGGGGTAGTTTCCGATGACGCGGCTCATTCAGCAATTTCGTCTTGCGCGGCTGCGGTTGTGGTGTCCTCCCCCTCGACGGCAGCGAGCGTGTTCGGCGACTATGAGAGCGAGGGCGCTTCGACAGCCGGCATAGGTTCCTCTTTGCGCATGGACGGGAACTTGCCGTAGGTCATGCCGCGCCACAACCACTCCATGGGTCCAAAGCGATATCGCTTCAACCACCAATTGCTGAACACAACTTGCGCCGCATAAAGAATGACCGTGGGTACCAGCCCGATCGCTGGTCCGATGCGTCCATACAGACCAGTTGTGTAGTGATAGAAGAACAAGGTGCACAACACGGATTGCATCAAATAGTCCGTCAATGCCATCCGCCCAACCGCGGCGAATGGGAGCAGGAAGCGGCGCCAATCCTGGTGCAGGAAGATAAGCGCCAGGCCCGAAACATAACCTGCGGCCAAGATATGGGATCCAGGCAGCCAAAGAATTCCAGAAAACCAGCCCCATAGCGAAACGGTGCCGGGAGGAACAACCGCTTTCACGATGGCCACGTAAATACTGAGGACCAGCCCAACCGGGAGGCACCACACGCACACGCGCTTCAACACCGGCCTGTATTCCTCGAGCCGTTGTACGATGCCAGCTCGCCAGACCCACATGCCAAGGAGAAATAGCGCCGCTGCATAGATCGCGAAGAGCTGGGTTGGCAACTCCCGCTTCCATTCCAGCCAGTTCTGCACAAGAATCTGCCGGACCGTTCCATGCGCGTAGATGTTGATGACGTCGTGAAGATGCTTCAGGTCCGGCGGCTTGGGATCCATCCAAGCCCGATGGAAGCGGCTGAAGTAGAGAAACAAGAAAGTTGTGCTGACTACGATGGGCGTCACGAACAAACCTCCGGCCCACCACAGCAATGTCTTCTGTTGACGTTTGCGAAAGAGCAACAAAATTGCACCCGACATCGCATAAGTCAGCAGGATGTCTCCCGCCCAGATAAGGAGTCCGTGGATGAGCCCGAAGAGTGCGAGCGCTAGAAGCCGCCGTGGATAGAAGCCCATGAAGCGCGCGCCGCGCGCTTCCGCCCGACTCATCTGAATGGCAAAGCCCATCCCGAACAGGAATGAAAAGATCGAGATGAATTTCCCTTGGATAAATGCGTCGATGAAAGCCTGGGCCAGGACGTCGGCCCGGCTGTGATAGAGGGCCCCGATCTCCATGTAGCAATCGAGGGGCGCGAAGAAAGCGCGCATGTTCGCGGCGAGAATTCCCAACAGCGCCATGCCCCGCAGAACGTCGATAAAGACGATGCGCTCTGAAAGGCTGACTGGGCCAACAGGATGCGATTCCGGCTGCATGCGCCACCCTCGCACCGGCAATGATGCCACGAACCCGAGTGGAGTCAAATGGCACTTCATCGCTCGCGGAAGCGCAAGTGCGGCTAGTTACCCCAAACAAGTCACGAGGTCAATTTGTAGTCGGATGGGGAGACGGAGCGGGTGCGGCGGAGATAGGAGACGACGGAGCCGGGCCAGAGGGTGGTGATTTCGCCGGTGCTTTGGTCCTGATACCAACTGTGGCAGCCGCCAGATTGCCAGACGGTGCGGGACATGCGGCGGTAAATTTCCTCGACGAAGCTTTTTTGGATCTCCGGCCGGACCTCAAGGACGCGCTGATTTTTGCGTTTCATCAGTATCAGACAGTTCATGGTGTAGCGGACCTGCGCTTCGATCATCAGGACGACGGAATTGTGGCCGAGTCCGGTGTTGGGACCGAGGAGCATGAAGAAATTCGGGAAACCGGTGACGGTGACGCCGAGATAGGCGGTCATTCTTTTTTGCCAGGCGTCATGAATTTCCACGCCGCCCTTCCCTACCACGCGGCAGCCAATCAGCGGCTCGGTGGCACGAAAACCGGTGCCGTAAATCAGCACGTCAACCGGGCGCTCGATGCCATCGCGCGTAACGATGCTGTGCTCGCAGACTTCGGCGATGCCTTCGGTGACGAGTTCGATGTTCGAACGATTGAGGGTGGGATAGTAATCGTCGGAAACGAGGACACGTTTGCAGCCCAACTGATACTTGGGAGTAAGCGCGGCGCGCATCCTGGGATCCTTGATCCTGCGGGTGAGGTGGCGAAGAGCAATGGCCTCGACCTTCTTACGGAAAGTCTCATTGCCGAGAAAGCTGAGAACGCGAATTTCCTGACGCCAGAAAATATATTGGCGTAGCGCCCAGCGCGTGATGGGAAGGCTACGGAAGCGGCGTCTCCATTTTTCACTGAAGGCGAAATCAAGACGCGGAACGATCCACGGAGGCGTGCGCTGAAAGAGATGGAGCTTACCGACGCGTGGCGCGATTTGGGGGACGAATTGGATGGCGCTGGCACCGGTGCCGACGACGGCGACATTCTTGCCATCCAGGTCCACGCTGTGGTCCCAGGCAGCGGAATGAAACGCGGGACCTTTGAAACGGTCCAGGCCCTTCAGATCTGGATAACGAGGCACGTGCAGGGCGCCCATGCCGGAGACAAGCACGCGGGCGCGAACGTGCATTCCATCGCCGGCCGTTATGTTCCAGACGCGTTCGGATTCATCCCAAATGGCTTCGCAGAAGCGAGTGTTGAGGCGCAGATACGGAGCGAGGCCATAGCGTTCGACACAGCGCTTGAGGTAGCCGTGGATCTCCTGCTGGCCCGGATACATGCGGGTCCATTCCGTCGATGGAGCAAAGGAGAACGAATAAAGATGCGACGGGATGTCGCAGGCGCAGCCGGGGTATCGATTGTCCCACCAGGTGCCGCCGATATCCGCGCTCTTTTCGATGATGAGAAAGGATTTCATCGCGGCTTCAAGAAGCTTGATGCCCATGCAAATTCCGGAAAAGCCGGCGCCAACGATGAGAACGTCGACATTCGTGACAGCAGAGTTTGCGGATGGAGTGGCGGGTGCCGTCATGCACGGGCCACGCTTCTTATTTCTTTAGGCGATTCCACGGGCACGGCGTGGACGCGGAGAAACGCGGCGCTCTCCCGGAGCGATTGGCGAGCTTCGGGAATCAGGTGCGGGGCGAGTTGCCAGGCATGCGGAACGACCGGCCAGATTTTCAAATCGACGGGAACGCCGGCGGCACGGGCACGTTCGGCGAGGCGCGTGGAATCATCGCGCAGCACTTCGTCGGCGCCCACGTGAATCAGAAGCGGCGGGAGGCCGGCGAGACCGGCGTAGAGAGGCGACGCGAGAGGATTGAGAGGATCGGTGTCGCCGAGATAGTAGCGCGCGGAGGCCGCGACGTCTGAGCCGTTGAACATGGCGCAGCGGCCGGTGTTCGTTCGAATGGAGTCACCGGTGGCGGCGAGATCCGTCCACGGAGAAAACAGCGCCGCGGCGGCCGGGAGCGGAACGGCGGCGGAGCGAAGAGCGAGCATCAGCGAGAGAGTCAGCCCGCCGCCGGCGGACTCACCCGCGACCACAATGCGGTCCGCCGGATATCCCGCCCCCAGGAGCCCACGGTAAAAGGCCACGGCGTCATCGACAGCGGCGGGAAACGGGTTCTCCGGCGCGAGCCGATAGTCCGGAGCAAAGACGCGGAACCCGTGGAGCGCATAGTAAGCGGTGATGGGACGGTGTGACTCCGCTGAACAACCGAAGTATCCGCCGCCGTGAAGGTAGAGGAGCACGATATCGCCGGGAGTGGGACCTTCGAGGTGTTCGCCGAGAACGCCGCCAAGACGTAGGGGAGAAATTTCTACTGCGGACGGAACCCTATAGGGGTCAGGGCGAAGAATCCGCCGCGCGACGCGATAATCCCGCACACCTTTCAATCGGCGTTTGACCCGCCATTTGACGATCCAGACCGAAAGCCGAGCTTGGAGGCTGACCTTCATTCCTACCACCACATTAGGAGTTTGAGACGGGGAGAGGATATCACTCCTGCGGTTTCAGGATAAAAGGGAAAGAAGCACGAGCGTACGAGAAAGAAATGAATAGGCCGGCGAAGCGATGGCGTCGCTTCGCCGGTCCGGGCTGCGGCCCTAGAGGGAACGCAGGAAGGTGATCAGTTGATTTTGCTGCGTGGTGCTCAGACTGTTGAAATTGTTCGTCACGGGTTGGGCTTCGTTACGGTGACGCTGGATGGTGTCAAAGAAGGTGTTGGCCCGGCCGTCGTGCAACAACTCCGTGCGCGTGCGCACTCCCCAAAGAGGAGGCGTGCGCATTTTGTGGGCGGTTTCCTGGCCGCCGTTTTGCACGATGCCGTCACCGGTGCCGATGTTATGGAGCAGGAAGTCGCTGTAGGGATGGATGATTTTGTTGCCCAGTGAATCCGGGACGGTGAAAGCTCCTGCGTCCACGGGTGTGCCTGTTGCCGCCGTGGTGATGGAGGAAACGTGGCAGATATCACAGCCGACCGCATGGAACAGGCTGGCACCGGCCAGACCGTCGGAGGAATTCGCAAGAGCCGTGTCGCGGGGCGGCGTTTTGGTGGCCCGCATGAATCGCGCGAAACGGTCGATGTCCTCCAATCCCTGGGCATCGGGGGTGGCATTGTTGGGATCCGCAATCACATCGCAAATCCTGGTCACGTCCACATTGTTAGGAGGCAATCGATTGCTAACGCCCATCTCATTCAAATAAGCATCACTGGAGAACGAGAGAAGCGATGCGTGCTGGTTCTTCCATCCAAAGCGGCCGACAGCGAGAGCACCGTTGGCTTCCAAAACGGGAACGCGCACGGTTTCCCCACAAATCAGGCCGCCCGTGTTTGAGCACTGCGAGGCCGCAAGATTGAGGAGCGTCTGGTCAGCGATGGATTCGACGAAGCCGTCGCCGAGGGTGTTGAGCGACATGCGGAAAGCGCGGATGGTTTCCGCAGTGCTGATGCGCTCCTGTCCCTGAGTCTGCGGAAAATTGAACGTCTGTGGCTGGCCGTTGACGGTGATGGTGTCCACAGCAGGACAGATGGCCCGCTGGTTGATGAGAGAGCGGTTTGGAATTGTCACCGTGCCGTCGGCCAGCGTGGCGGTGGCCCCGACAAAATTGCCGAAGGCATCCTGATGGCCTGCACGGAGTTCCTTGACCTGGCTAGTTGAGCCAGTGACTGGATTTTGGTGGCATTCCCGGCAGGACTGGGCGTTGAAGATTGGGCCGAGCCCATCACCGATGAACTCGGTCTGTTCGAACTGACCGCGATCCATGTTGAAGGATGCCAGGTCGGTTAGACCATTGGGTTGATTGTCATAGCCCGAAGGGGCTTCAGTCGCTGAGCTGGAGCTTTGGCCCGCCAATTGGCTGGCCATGGCAAGTCCCAGGGCTGTGCTTGTGAGCAGACACACGTAGAGTATAGGTCGCTTGGACCACATCGCAAGTGCCTCCGTATTTACAACATTTCGGACGTGATTCTGACCGCCGGGAGGAACGAGGCTTGGGTAAGTTGGACCCGGGGAAAATCGCGGCAAAATTATTCGAGCGCGCAAGCGATGTCAATAGTACTTCCGGTAACTGCCCGATTGGCGGCCATCGGCGCAGGTGAAGACGAGTGAACGAGAGTGCGGGGGTATTTTCGGGTTGAGATCAAACGGAAAGGACAACTTTGCCGAATTGCGAGCTGGATTCGAGATAGGTGTGGGCAGCGACAGCTTCGGAGAGCGGGAAGACGCGGTCTACGATAGGCTTGAAGCGTCCCGAGGCCACGAGGCGCATGACGCTGTGAAGCTCGGACTTGGTGCCCATGTAGGAGCCGAGTAAGGAAAGCTGGCGGCTGAAGAGGAAGCGGAGATCGACCTTGGCGTCGTAGCCGGTGGTGGCGCCACAAGTCACAAGGCGGCCTCCAGCGGCGAGACTGGCGAGGCTATCGTCCCAGGTAGCCGTGCCGACGTGTTCGAAGACGACGTCGAGACCGCGCTTGTTGGTGATGCGGCGGACTTCTTCGCGGATTTTTTGCGCTTTGTGATTGATGAGATGGTCGGCGCCGAGCTGCCTGGCTTTTTGCAACTTTTCGTCGGTGCT
>Ga0137416_10001964_pt1 | contig 10791 bp, 7 predicted proteins | sample CZODoug3_1_1_16f_FD_108282 | JGI IMG/M metagenome (GOLD analysis project Ga0137416, IMG submission 108282) | Vadose zone soil fungal communities from Angelo Coast Range Reserve, California, USA - CZODoug3_1_1_16fungal (Illumina Assembly) | ecosystem: Environmental > Terrestrial > Soil > Vadose...
CAGCACCACCAGCCCGCAGACCGCCGGCCCGTGCCCGGCCACCGCCAGTGCGTCCACCCCGATGGCCACCAGCCCGAAGCCGACGGAGACCAGCAGCGCCATCGCCGTCGAGGTCTGCACCGGGGGCACGCCGCCCTCGATCTGGTGCATCGCGGCGCCCAGCCCGTGCCACAGCTCCGCCAGCGCGTCCGGGCCGGGGAGCACCCAGATCACCGCGTCCGTGCTGAACAGCCCGGTGAGCAGCAGTAACTCACCGACCAGCTGGACGGCGAGCACCGCGACCAGGGGCAGCCGCACCAGTCGGGCGAGCACCCCGAGCAGCACCACCAGGCCGACCGAGGCGAGCACGTACCAGAGCCAGCGGTGGCCCTGCAACACGCCGCTGAGCGCGCTGCAGCTCAACGCCAGCGCGAGCCCGGCGGCCCACGGCACGAGCCGGGGCGCCCAGCGGGCCGAGGCCAGCGACCCCAACGTCGCCCCGGGCGGGGTGAACCCGGGCGGCGGGCCAACCGGTCGGCGCGGCGGCATGGCACCGGGCGGCGCCACGGGCCAGCTGCCGTCCCGGGGGCCGGGTGCCGCGTCCGGCGGCGCGGGGGGCGCCGTCACCGGCCGCTGCCCAAGCGGACCGGCAGCCGCTTGCAGAAGTCGTTCCAGACCCGGTCCGGGCCGCGCTCCGGCCGCCCGACCAGCACGCTCCAGCCGGCCTCGGTGAACGCCCTGGCCGGCGCGGCGACCCCGGTCACCGGCCGGGTCTCCTGCGGCGCGGTCCAGGCGGCCACGTCCAGCAGCACGGCGTGTCCGTGGCCGCCGCCGGCGCCGGCGATCAGCGGCTGCACAGCGGCCGGGTCGACCGAGCCGAGCACCGCGAACAGCTCGCCGCCCACGGCCGGCGGCGGCACCAGGCCGGGCTGGGTGGACGGGCGGACCGTGGCCAGCACGTCCAGCAGCGCCTCTTGGTCGCGCCCGGCGGCCAGCGTGGTGCCGTTCTCAGCGACCAGGGTGACCCGGCGCCCGGCGTTCATCAGGTGCCGGCAGACGCTGGCCACCAACTCGATCGACCACTCCAGGCTGGCCTGCGCCCCGATGCCCCGGTGGGCGTGGCCCCGGCGGTCCAGCAGCACCGTGACGCCGCCGTGCCAGGGGCGCTCCTCGACCCGCACCATCAGCGTGTCCCGGCGTGCGGTGGAGCGCCAGTGCACAGTGCGCAGCGCGTCGCCGGGCTGGTACTCCCGCACCATCGCGTCGTGTTCGCCGAGGCCCCGGCGCAGCCCGGTGGCCCCGGAGTCGCCCTCGCCCCGGCCGAAGCCGTCCGGCAGCCCGGACAGCTCGGTGACCCGGGGCAGCACGGTGAGCAGGGTGCGCCCGGCCAGCTCCCGCTCGTACTCGGCCAGCCCGAGGGGGTCGCTGACCCGCATCGTGAGCGGGCCGATCAGGTGGACACCGCGCACCGTCGGGGCGATCTCGTAGCCCAGCTCCAGCGCCGCGTCGCCCTTGCGCGGCGGCCGGGTGACGAACCGGGCCGAGCCGCCCAGCGCGTCCGGCAGCTCGTCGGTGAGCACCAGCCCGCCGCCGAGCAGCCGGCCCGAGGTGTGCACGGTGAGCCGCGCGCCCGCCGGCGAGCCGGCGGACAGCCGGATCGGGTCCAGGGTGCGCTCGGCACGCACGACCAGCCGGGTCCGGGCCGCGACCAGCGCCGCGAGCAGAGCCAGCACGATCACCAGCACCCCGATCCGGAGCAGGTCGCGTTCGTTGAGCACCACCGAGCAGACCGACGCCGAGATGCCGGCGGCGATCAGGCAGCGGCCCAGCGTGGTCAGCCCGCTGGCCGCGTGCTGCTGCTCGGCCCGCTGCTGCTGCTCGGCCTGCTGCTCGGACCGCTGTTCAGCCACGGAACGCGCCGGGACCGCCCGGGCCGTGCGGCACGGGCAACCGGCCCAGCAGCCCGCGAACCAGGTCGGGCGCGGTGCGCCGGGCGGTGAGTGACTCGGGGGTGAGCACCAGCCGGTGCGACAGCACCGGCCCGGCCACCATCTGCATGTCGTCCGGGACCACGTACTCCCGGCCGGACAGCGCGGCCTGCGCGCGGGCGGCGCGGACCAGGTGCAGCGTGGCGCGGGGGGAGGCGCCGAGGCGCACCTCCGGCATCCGGCGGGTAGCCGAGACCAGCTCGACGGCGTAGCGGCGCAGCTCGGGGGCCACGTGCACGCCGCGCACGGTGCTCAGCACCGCCTGCACCTCGGCGGTGTCGGACACCGGGCCGAGGACGTCCAGCGGGTTCTGCGCGGAGTGCTCGTCGACCATGGCCAGCTCGGCGGCCGGGTCCGGGTAGCCGATGCTGATCCGGGCGGTGAACCGGTCCCGCTGCGCCTCCGGCAGGGCGTAGGTGCCCTCCATCTCGATCGGGTTCTGGGTGGCCACGACGAGGAACGGGTTGCCGAGTGGGTAGGTCATGCCGTCGACCGTGACCTGGTGCTCCTCCATGCACTCCAGCAGCGCGGACTGCGTTTTCGGCGAGCCCCGGTTGATCTCGTCGCCGATCACCACGTTGGCGAAGATCGGCCCGGGCCGGAACTCGAACTCGCTGGTCTCGCGGTTGTAGATGGACACCCCGGTGATGTCGCTGGGCATCAGGTCCGGGGTGAACTGGATCCGGCTGACCGCGCAGTCGATGGACTTCGCCAGCGCCTTGGCCAGCGACGTCTTGCCGACCCCCGGCACGTCCTCGACCAGTAGGTGCCCCTCGGACAGCAGGGTCACCAGTGCGATCCGGATGGCCTCCGGCTTGCCGGCGATCACCCGCTGCACGTTTTCGGTGATCCGCGCCGTCACGGTGGCCAGCTCAGGCAGCGACATGGGCGCGGGTCGGCTGCTCGTCGTCGTCAATTCGACCTCCCCGTTGTCCGACAGCCCGCGAGCAGTCTGTCAAACCGTGACCCGACGGTCACCGACTCGGTACCCAGACGTGTGCTCGACCTGGTCCGGGGCGTCGAAACCGGGTCGCACCGCCCGGCTCCCCACCGCGCCCCCACTTCACCCCGGCGCCGCCCCCACCTTGCCCCACGCCGGCCCCCACTTCGCCCCCCGGGCTGACCGCCTCCGACGTTTCCCCAGGTCGGTGAGGTGCGCCGGCGGTGGGTGGCGGTGTTCGCGGACCTTGATCGGCACTTCGGTAGGGCGACCGCCCCCACCTTTCCCCACCACCCATGACCTGGGGAAACGGTGATCGGTGGGGCACAGGGGAGGGATGCGTACGTTGACTGTGGAGGAAAGTGGGGTAATGTGGTGATCGTTGGAGCCAAGGGGAGGGCGAAGCCGATGTTTCTCGGCACGCACACGCCCAGGCTCGACGACAAGGGCCGACTGACACTGCCGGCGAAGTACCGGGACGAGCTGCGAGGGGGGATGATGATCACCAAGGGTCAGGACCGCTGCCTCTACGTGTTCCCCCGCGACGTGTTCGAGCAGCTGGCCCACAAGGTGGCCGAGGCGCCGTTCACCAACGAGTCGGTGCGCGCTTACCAGCGCTACCTGTTCGCCGGCACCGATGAGCAGAACCCCGACTCGCAGGGCCGGATCCCGATCACCGCCGAGCTGCGCCGCTACGCCGGGCTGAGCAAGGACTGTGTCGTCATCGGCGCGGTCAACCGGTTGGAGATCTGGGACGCCCAGGCCTGGCAGACCTATCAGGAACAGCACGAGGACGACTACGCACAGGCGCAGGAGGAGGTGCTGCCCGGCATGTTCTGACATGCCGAGGCGGCACGGCGCCGGCCCGGGTGTCCCGTGGCCTCCACTCCGCTGCTGGTGGCCCTGGCGCACCTTCCCCGGTGCCAGGTCCGCCGGGAGGGGAGCGGGGACCTCGGGACATCCGGGTTCTGCGCCCCGGTACGCGCATTGCACATGAAGGAAGGGGGCGGCTGTGCCCGAGCCCGAGCCAGAGCCAGTTCCGGAGCCGGCACCGCTCGCCCAGCACGTTCCGGTGCTGCTGGACCGGGTCCTCGAGCTGCTCGCCCCCGCGCTGAGCGGCGGCCCCGCCGTGGCGGTCGACTGCACGCTCGGCCTCGGCGGGCACGCCGCCGCGCTGCTTGCCGCGCACCCCGAGCTCACCCTGGTCGGGCTGGACCGCGACCCGCAGGCACTCGAGCTGGCCGGCCGCCGGCTGGCTCCCTACGCCGGGCGCACCCACCTGGTGCACGCCCGCTACGACGAGCTGCCCGAGGTGCTCGACGAGCTGGGCATCCCCGAGGTCCGAGGCGTGCTGCTGGACCTGGGTGTGTCGTCGCTGCAGCTGGACGCGGTGGACCGAGGCTTCGCCTACTCCCGCGACGCCGCGCTGGACATGCGGATGGACCCCACCACCGGCCAGACCGCCGCCGACGTGGTCAACACCTACCCGCCCGGTGAGCTGATCCGGGTGCTGCGCGACTACGGCGAGGAGCGGTTCGCCAAGCGGATCGTCTCGGCCGTGCTGCGCCGCCGCGAGCGGGCCCCGCTGCGCACCAGCGAGGAGCTGGTCGAGCTGCTCTACGAGGCGGTCCCGGCGGCGTCCCGGCGCACCGGCGGACACCCCGCGAAGCGGACCTTCCAGGCACTGCGGATCGAGGTCAACGCCGAGCTGGAGTCCCTGGAGGGGGTGCTGCCGGCCGCGCTGGACGCGATCGGGGTCGGCGGCCGGCTGGTCGTGCTGGCCTACCAGTCGCTGGAGGACCGGCTGGTCAAGCGGGCCTTCGCGGAGGGCGCCCGGTCCCGCACGCCGGCCGGGTTGCCGGTCGAGCTGCCCGGGCACGGCCCCAGCTGGCGGCTGCTCACCCGGGGCGCCGAGACGGCGTCCGATGCGGAGATCGAGAGCAACCCGAGGGCAGCCTCGGTCCGGCTGCGCGCCGGCGAACGGATCGCGGTGGCGGCATGAGCAGCGAGGGAGAACGATGAGTGCCCCAGCGGTAGAGCGGACCCGGACCGCCCGTCCGGCGGCGCGCCAGCCCGTCGCCCGCCGGTCCACCGGGGTGCCCGCGCCCCGGGACGCGGGCGGCGCGATCGGCCGCGCCTACGCCCGCCGGGCCGTCCGCGAGCGGCGCCAGTCGGGCGAGGAGAACGCCGCGGCCGCCGGGCGCTCCCAGTTCGTGCTGCTGATCATGGTGCTATTCGGGGTGGGGCTGGTCGCCTCGCTGTGGCTGTCCACTACGGCGGCCGCCGACTCCTACCGGCTGGACACGGCCCGCCAGGCCACTCGCGACCTGTCCGAGCGCAGCGAGTCGCTGCGCACCGAGATCGCCACGATGCAGTCCGCGCCCGCGCTCGCCCAGGCGGCGCAGCAGATGGGCATGGTGCAGGTGTCCGACGTGGCCAGGCTGGTCGTGGCGCCGGACGGCACCGTGGCCGTGGTCGGCACGCCGAAGGCCGCTGTCGCCCCGTACGTGCCGCCGCCGGTGCTCGCCCCGGCCGCCGCGCCCCCGGTGCCGGGCCAGCCGGTCGACCCTGCCCAGGCGGGGGCGCAGGGCCAGCCGGTAGACCAGGGCCAACAGAGCGAACAGCCGGGCGACGTGGCCGGTGCCGATGGCCAGGTGGCGCCGGCACAGCCCCAGGTGCCGGCCGAGCCGGGCCCGGTCACCCAGTCCGGCGGGCAGCAGCTGGCCGTGACCCAGCAGCCGGCCGGTGCCGGGCAGCCGTCCCCGACCCGGCAGACCCCGCAGCAGTTCGCCGCCGCCGCCGCGCAGGCGCAACAACAGGCCGGGCAACAGGCCGCACAGCAACAGGCCGGACAGCGGCAGGCGGGACAGCGGCAGGCCGGACAGCAGCAGTCGGGGACCGGCCAGCAGACCGCCGGCGCTCCGACCTGGCCCGCCACCGGTCCCGGGCACTGATGCGCACCGCGACACCGCCGAGAAGCCGTCCGAAATCCCGGTCGAGCCCACCGGTCCGCCGCCCTCGGCGCCCGGCCGGCGCGCGCCCGGACGTGAACCGGCGGCTGGTCGCCGGTCGGCTGATCATGGTGACGTTGCTGGCGCTGGCCGGCCTGAAGCTGGTCACCGTGCAGACGGTGCAGTCCGGGGAGCTGCGCGCCGACGGCGACAAGCAGCGGGTCACCCGGCTGCCGCTGCCAGCCGAGCGGGGTTCCATCCTGGACCGGGCCGGCACCCCGATGGCGTTCAGCGTGCAGGCCAAGGCGCTGAGCGCCAACCCGTTCCTGATCGGCAGGGACCAGGGCGCCAACGCGATCAACCGGAAGACCCAGATCGCGATCGGCATCGCCCAGCTGACCGGCGTCGACGCGAACCAGCTCTACGCCGCCCTGAACACCGACAGGCACTACGTGATCCTGGTGCCGCTCGTCGAGCCGGCCGTGGCGCGCGCGGTGATCGAGCGGTTCCCGGAGATCGGCCAGGAGGACCGGGAGTCGCGGCAGTACCCGGGCGGTCCGCTGGCCGCGAACATCCTCGGCGCCGCCTCCTGGAACATGGACCAGCACAAGCTGCACGGCGTGGTGGGCCTGGAGGCGTCCGAGGAGAGCCTGCTGGCCGGTACCGACGGCTTCCGGGTGGTGGACACCGCGGAGGGCGGCAATACCGTCATCCCCGGCAGTGAGCGCGCCGAGCGGGCCGCGGTGCCCGGCTCCAGCCTGCAGCTCACGCTGGACTCCGACCTGCAGTACTCGGTGCAGCAGCAGCTCGCCGCCTACGTGAACCTGCACGGCGCGAAGGACGGCAGCGCGGTCGTGCTGGACGCGCAGACCGGCGAGGTGCGGGCGCTGGCCACCAACGCCACGTTCGACCCGCGCGACCTCGCGGCGGCCAGCGCCAACCAGCTCGGCAACCCGGCGGTGACCACCCCGTTCGAGCCCGGTTCGGTCAACAAGATCATCACGATGGCGGCCGCGCTGGACTCCGGGCTGGACAACCCGATGACCGTCAAGGACGTGCCGGACAGCATCAAGATCGCCGACCGGACCATCCACGACGCCTGGACGCACCCGCGGCAGAACTTCACCCTGACCGGCATCTTGGCCCGCTCGTCGAACGTCGGCACCCTGATGACCGCGCAGCAGATCGGCCCGGACCGGTTCTGGACCATGCTGAACAAGATGGGCCTCGGCCGGCGGACCGGCCTCGGGCTGGCCGGCGAGAGTTCCGGGCGGGTGCCGCCGAGAGACACCTGGTCGGGTTCCACGTTCGGCAACCTGCCGATCGGGCAGGGGCTTTCGATGACCGTGCTGCAGCTGGCCGGCATGTACCAGTCGGTGGCCAACGATGGGCTGCGCGTGCCGCCCCGGATCCTGCAGGCGACCGTCGACCCGGACGGCACGAAGCACGTCGAGCCGAGGCCTGACCCGGTCCGCGTGGTCACCTCGCAGATCGCCCAGCAGCTGCGCCAGATGCTGGTCGCGGTGACGCAGGACGGCAAGGGCCTGCAGCGCGGCACCGGGGTGGACGCGGCGGTGCCGGGATACCAGGTGGCCGGTAAGACGGGGACGGCGCAGCAGGTCAACCCGGCCTGCGGCTGCTACTCGGCGGACCGGTACTGGATCACCTTCGCCGGCATGTTCCCGGCGCAGTCGCCCCGGTACGTGATCGCGATCATGCTGGATGCGCCGACGCACGGGCAGAACGCCTCCGGGCTGTTCCACCAGATCGCGTCCACGCTGGCGCAGCGCGACCAGATCCCGGTCGACCCGGCGCCCGCCCCCATGGCCCCCCTCGTGGTGCCCTGACCCCGGCGCCATCCCCGGAACCGCCCCGCCGGCCGCCCGCCCGCCGCCCCGGCCGCCCGCTGCCGCGGGTTACCGAGCTGCACAGGAGGCAGGTTTTTGGGCGGCAAAACCTGCCTGTGGTGCAGTTCGGTAACAACCCGCTGGCGCGTGGGGGAGCGGGGTTCGGGCGCGCGGCGAGGGGTTCCGCGCGCAGTGATAACAGCTCGGCGTCGCCCAGCGGGCGGTGCGGCACGACGGGCGGCCGGGCCGGCCACCTGCCGCAGGTCGGGGAGCCAGTGCCCCGCCAGGCCTCGATCATGACGCCGGTAGCCTTCCGCGACGTGTCCCCGACCCAGATCGCGGCCGCCGCGCCGGTCGCCCCGCGACCAGCGCGGACCGCGCCCACCGCGCTGGCCGAACTGGCCGCGCTGGTCGGTGCTGAACCAGGCGCTCAGCCAGGTGCTCAACCCGCTGCTCAGCCAGGCGCTCAACCCAGTGCTCAACCCGCTGCGCAGCCAGTTGTTCAACGAGGCGCTCAGCCGGGCCAGGTCACCGGCGTCACCCTGCGCACCCAGGACGTTCGGCGTGGCGACCTGTTCGCGGCACTGCCCGGCACCCGCGCGCACGGCGCCGACTTCGCCGGGGCGGCGGTGGCCGCCGGCGCGGTGGCGGTGCTCACCGACCCGGCCGGCGCGCGGCGGCCGGCGGTGGCGAAGGCCGGCGTGCCCACCCTCGTGGTCGACGACCCGAGGGCGGTGCTCGGCGCGCTGGCGGCCCGGATCTACGGCGACCCGACCACCCGCCTCCCCGTGCTCGGCGTGACCGGGACCAGCGGCAAGACCACCGTGAGCTTCCTGGTCGAAGCGGGCCTGCGCGCCGCCGGCAAGGTCACCGGGCTGGTCGGCACCGTCCGGACCACGATCGCCGGGCAGCGCTGGAACGCCTCGCTGACCACCCCGGAGGCCCCGGACCTGCAGGCGATGTTCGCGATCATGGCCGAGCGCGGGGTCACGCACGCCGTGATGGAGGTGTCCAGCCATGCGCTCATCCAGCACCGGGTGGACGGCACCCGGTTCGCGGTCGGCGCGTTCACCAACCTGTCCCAGGACCACCTGGACTTCCACCACGACATGGCGAGCTACTTCGGCGCCAAGGAGCTGTTGTTCGACGGGCGGGCCGAGGTCGAGGTGGTCAACGCCGACGACGAGTGGGGCCGGCGACTGCTCCGGCCGCACACGGTGACGGTGTCCGCGAGTGGCCGGGTGGACGCCGACTGGCGCGCCGAGGGGGTGCTGCCCACCGGCGACGGCGGCCAGCGGTTCGTCGCGATCGACCCGGCGGGCACCCGCACCACCGTCACCCTGCCGCTGCCCGGCGCGTTCAACGTGGCCAACGCGCTGCTGGCGCTGGCCTGTCTGGAGCAGGTCGGCGTGCCGGCGGCCACCGCGGCCGAGGGCATGGCCGAGGTGGTCGTGCCCGGCCGGCTGGAGCGGGTCGACGCCGGCCAGCCCTACCTGGCGCTGGTCGACTACGCGCACAAGCCGGGCGCGGTGGCCGCCCTGCTGGACACCCTGCGGGACCGGTTGCGCAGCCCGGAGCACCGCGGCGGCCGGCTGCTCGTGGTGCTCGGCTGCGGCGGTGACCGGGACGCCGCGAAGCGCCCGCTGATGGGCGCCGAGGCGGCCCGCCGGGCGGAGCTGCTGGTGATCACCGACGACAACCCGCGCAGCGAGGACCCGGCGGTGATCCGGGCCGCGATGCGGGCCGGCGCGCTGGCCGCGCCGCCGCTGGGCGACGTCATCGAGGTGGGCGACCGCCGTGACGCGATCGCCGCCGCCGTGGCCCGCGCCGGCGACCGGGACGTGCTGGTCGTGGCCGGCAAGGGGCACGAGACCGGCCAGGAGGCGCACGGCGAGCGCCGGCCGTTCTCCGACGTCGACGTGCTGACCGAGGCGATCCACGCTCGGGAGGCCGATCGATGATCCCGATGACGCTGGCCGAGGTGGCCGAGGCCGTCGGCGGCCGGCTGCACCTGAGCACGGGCGAGGAGCTGGTCGCCGGCACGGTGGAGTTCGACTCGCGGGCGGTCGGCAAGGGCGGGCTGTTCGTCGCGCTGCCCGGCGAGCGGGTGGACGGGCACGACTTCGCGGTCTCGGCGCACGCCGCCGGTGCGGTCGGGGTGCTCGCCGCCCGCCCGGTCGAGGTGCCGTCGGTGCTGGTCGGCGAGCCGGGCGCGGACGTGGCAGCGCAGGGCGCCGCCGTGCTGGCGGCGCTGAGCGCGCTGGCCGCCGAGGTGGCCCGCCGGCTGCCCGCGCTGGAGATCGTCGGGCTGACCGGGTCGTCCGGCAAGACCTCCACCAAGGACCTGGTGGCCGCCGTGTTGGAACCGCTGGGTGCCACGGTGGCCCCGCCGGGCTCGTTCAACAACGAGATCGGCCACCCGTGGACGGTGCTGCGCGCCGACCGGCTCACCCAGCACCTGGTGCTGGAGCTGGCCGCCCGAGGACTCGGCCACATCGCCGCGCAGTGCGCGGTGGCCCAGCCGAGGATCGGCGTGGTGCTGAACGTGGGCAGCGCGCACCTGGGCGAGTTCGGCTCGCCGGAGGTGGTCGCGCAGGCCAAGGGCGAGCTGGTGGAGGCGCTGCCGACGGCCGTGCGGGGCGGGGTCGCGGTGCTCAACGCCGACGACCCGAGGGTGGCCGCGATGGCGGCGCGTACCTCGGCGCGGGTGGTCACCTTCGGTACCGAGGGCAACTACGCGGGCAACATCCGAGCGGGCACGACCCCGGACCTGCTGGCCACCGACGTCTGGCTGGACGACGCCGGCCGGCCCGGGTTCCGGCTGACCACGCCGGCCGGCGAGACCGAGGTCGGGCTGCAGCTGGTGGGAGCGCACCAGGTGAGCAACGCGCTCGCGGCGGCCGCCGTCGGCCTCGAGCTGGGCGCCGACCCGGACCAGGTGGCCGATGTGCTCAGCGCCGCTCGCCCGGCCTCGCGCTGGCGGATGGAGGTCACCACCCGGCCGGACGGGGTGACCGTGATCAACGATGCGTACAACGCGAACCCGGAGTCGATGCGCGCCGGCCTGGAGGCGCTGGTCGCGATTA
>Ga0137416_10001967_pt1 | contig 10787 bp, 16 predicted proteins | sample CZODoug3_1_1_16f_FD_108282 | JGI IMG/M metagenome (GOLD analysis project Ga0137416, IMG submission 108282) | Vadose zone soil fungal communities from Angelo Coast Range Reserve, California, USA - CZODoug3_1_1_16fungal (Illumina Assembly) | ecosystem: Environmental > Terrestrial > Soil > Vadose...
GCGCTCAATGCCGCGAATTGGGGACCGCAAAGCGTCATCGCCGCGCAGGAACTCGGCAAGAGCATTCCCGCGTCTGATCTCGGGATGCTTTCGCAAATCGGCATTCCGCTTGCCGGGCTCAACACCACGACGAACGGCACCAGCAACACCAACACCACTTCCGATCCCTCGTTGCTCTCCCAAATCACTGATGTTGGCAAACTGTTCGCGTCAGGGGCCGGCGGCACTTCGGCCGCCGCAGGATTGGGATCAGCCGCGGCGGGCGCCGGCTCCGGAATTCTTGGCCTTTTGGGGATGCTGTGATGGGAATTTTTGACGCTTACGACCCGAACACCTACGCGCCGGTCGGAAATGGATCATGGCTGGATAGTTTGATGCAATCCGCGGGTGTGCAGCCGAGCGCGGGATTTCCGGCGTCGCCCATGGATGCGCAGGCGAGCGCGCCGGCGCCACAGCCCGCCACACCGCAGAATGCTCCGATTTCCATTGGCCATTACCAGATGCCCCGCATTGGTGGCGGTTTTCTCAGCGATTACCCGCAGCACGATCCGCAGACGGGCGAAACGATCGCCCCGGCGCCAATTGCAAGCGCACCCGCTCCGCAACCTGCCGCGCCCAATCTGCTCGCAAAAGCCGCGGCGGCTTTGCACAGCGTCGCGCAAGGTGGTTCGTTTTATGGCGCGATCACCGGCAATCCAGATGATCCTAAATCGGTTCAACAGCAGCTTTTGCAGCAACAGTTTCGTTCGTTAGTCGCCGCCGGCATGTCACCGCAGCAAGCGCAATTAGCGGTACTCAATCCAGAGGCTGGCAAAACGCTTGTGACGCAGGCGTTTGGTCCGCAGACTGTCACTTCTCTTGGTCAAGGATACATCGCCGACAAGAACGGCAAGGTCACGCGCGCCTATACGCCCGAGCAGAATGACAACTTCGTCACTGTGCAGACCGGCGAAGATGGACTCGGTAAAAAGACGTTCTCAAAAATGAACAAAAGTACCGGCGCAATGACGCCGATTGCAGCCGCTTCCGGCTCGGACACGAATACCGGGCTCGGCGATATGTCAAAGACCGGCGCCGAATACCTCGCGACATTACCGCCTGACTTGGCGGGAAGAGTGAAAGCGATGGTCGAAGGGCGCCAGGCTCCGCCGAGTAGCTACGCACGGGGCAAGCCATATTGGCAAAATCTGATCACGGCCGCGCAGACCTACGACCCGACATTTGATGAAACGAATTGGAGCGGTCGCGTCGCCGGCGTCAAAGATTTCTCCGCTGGCAAATCAAGCGAGATGGTCCGCAGCGCCAATCAGACGCTTGCGCACGTCAACTCACTTCTCGATTCCGCCGATGCCTTGCACAACGGCAACTATCCGAGCGTCAATTGGGTTGGAAACAAGTTCAACGAAGCGACCGGCGGCGGCGAGCCCGGCGCATTCCGCACAAACGCGCACGCCGTCGCGGAGGAAATGTCCAAGGTCTTCAAGGGCGCCAACATGAGCGACGCCGAAATCCATGCGTGGGAAGATAATCTTTCACCGAACATGAGCCCGGCACAACAGCGCGCGCAGATTGCGAAACTGTCGGAACTGCTTCACGGCTCGCTTGATGCGCTTGAAGAGAAGCGACTCACTGCGATCGGACCAATGGCTGCGGAGAAGCAAGGACCGCTTATCAAACCGGAGGGCCAAGCCGTTCTTAAGCGTATCGATGCATGGTTGAAGGCTGGCAACGCCGTGGGTGCTGCCGGGACCGCGCCAACCGGCGTCAAGTGGAGCGTGGTGAAGTGAACGCCAGAAAAGATGCGTTTTTTCGACGGCAAACAGCAATCCACGAGGCCGGTCACGTCACTGCCGCGGAGCATTTAGGAGCGAAAAATGTGTCGTCCCGAGTTTGGCACTCCCCGCGGCGGCGATGGGATGGCGTCGCCCGCGTACCCGACATCACGAAGATGAACGATCGCGAACGGCACGTAATCGGGGCAGCCGGGGGCATAGCTGTTCTCATTTCCTACGGAATTCGAATTCCCACGACGCGGCCTTTCTCCTTTTTCCTTTTAAAAGAGACATCCGCCTTGTTTTCAAAAACGGACTGGCCGTTGATTGGCTACACTCGCGAAGGAAGGTCGCTCAAGATGAAACTTGGCACTGACTTTACGGCCATAGATCGAGACATCGCGTTCACTGAAACTCTGCTCAAACGTGAATGGAATAAGGTGCTCTCAACCGCCAGACAAATAATCGTCGCGTCGCGCTCCGAATCTGATTTTCGGAGGGCCGCATAATGGCAACCCTCGACATCAACGGCCAACACGTCACGGTCGACGACTCCTTTCTCAAACTCTCCCCCGACGAACAGCAAACGACCGTCGATCATATCGCGGCGAGTTTGTCGCCAAAGCCCGAACCGGTTTCGGTGAACAACATCGGAAGATCCTTTTCGACCGGCGTTCCGATCATCGGCGGATTACTTAACAAATCGGATGCCGCCACGAACGCAGCGCTCGCGCCCGCGCTCAACGGCTTTTTCGATGAAAAGGACCAACTCCCGGAAGCCACTTTCGGCGAGCGATACGCCCATTCGCTCCGCGACCAGGAGGGCACCGACGTAAAGTTTGCGACTCAACACCCGTTCGTCGACACGGGCGCGAAACTGGCCGGCGGCGTTGCTTCCATGGCGCCGGTTGTCGCCGCAGCGCCAGGTTTGTTCGGAGCAACGGGCGGGTTTGCCGCACGCACCGGAATGGGCGCGGTTTCCAATGCTGCACTCGGCGGTGCTGATGCCGCGGTTCGTGGCGCTGATCCCGTCAGTGGTGCGATTACTAGCGGTTTGATCGGCGGCGCTGCGCCAACCGCCGAGGCTGCGCTTTCGCCTTTCATTTCTAGCATCATGGCCAGGATCAATCCGCAGGGCGCCGCAACTCGCCAGGTTGCGCGCGCGACGGAGGAAAGCGGACATACGCCTGTGCAGCTCGGCGCGGCCGTGACCGATGCCGCCGTGGAAGGGCAGCCACAGTTCACGCTAGCCGATGCCATGGGTAACTCTGGCCAGCGCATGTTGTCGTCCGTCGCGCGTGCGCCCGGTCAAGGGCGCACGGACGTCGTGAACGCTCTGGAACAGCGCCAGGCTGGCCAAGGGCGCCGAATATCCAACGCGCTCGCCGAAGGGTTCAACGCCCCGGAAACGGCCGCCGCCACGGAAGCAAGGTTGACGGCCGCGCGCGGTGCGGACGCAGACGCAGCATATGGTGCAGTTCGGAACGATGCCGGTCCAGTCGACGTCACCAGGGCCATTGCGCACATTGACGATACGCTTGGCCCTGCGGCCGATCAGATGCTTTCGCATCCGGGCAGCGCTACGCCAAACGATGCCGTCGAATCCGTGTTGCAAGGCTTCCGCAACCGACTGGCGCGCGTCAATCCGGACGATTTCCAATCTGTGCAGCGCATTCGCGGCGACTTGAGCGACACGATTCAATCGGCTGTGCGATCAGGCGCCGGCAACAAAGCGCGGTTCTTGAGCGGAGCAATGCGTCAGCTTGATGCCGCCCTGGAAAATGCCTCGCCGGGATTCCGTCAGGCCAATACAAATTTCTCTCAGGCCAGTCGCGACATTGACGCGATCGGCACGGGCCGGGATGCGTTTCTTCGCGGACGTAGCGAAGACACCATCCCGGCATTCAATGCGCTGCGGCCGGAAGCGCAGGCCGCTTTCCGATCGGGCTATGTAGACCCGGCGATTGCGCAGACGCAGGGCGCGGCCTTCGGCGTGAATAAGGCTCGGCCTTTCATCAACGATGCATTCCAGGCCGAAAGCCAGGCAATCGCGCCGGGTGCCGATTTGATGAACCGCCGCATTGGTCGCGAACAGACGATGTTCGAAACGCGCAATCAGGCGTTAGGCGGCTCGCGCACCGCGGACAATCTCGCCGATCATGGGGCGTTGGGAATCAACCCCAGTGTGGTTGGCCACGTCGTCACCGGTAATTGGACTGCGGCGATCGGCTCGATGCTTCACGCTGGCGTGCGTGGTGTGACCGGCAACACACCGGCCGTTCGTAAAGCAGTCGCGGATATCCTTTTGCAGAACGGTGCGATCCTGAATCCTGCGCAGCTAAATGTAATGGTGACGAAGACCATTGGCCAGTTGCAATTCATTCAGCAACTCGCGCGCTCCGGTGCGGGCGCAGCGGCCGTCACGACCAACGCCAATCAGCCGAAACGCTTACCGCCAATCTTTGTAACGAGGTAACCTAATGACCGACACCACCACCGAAGCGCCGCGCAACGACGCTGGCCAGTTTGAATCGACCGAGCCGGCCTATGGTCGTGAAGGATTGGAGCGCGCCGCCGGCTATGTGCAGATGCCGGACGACTCAAAAGAGGACGTTCCGGCCGAATTGACCAAGGACGAAGCCGCACAACGGCTAAAAGAGTTGAGCGGTCCCGAGTCGGCCATAATAACGCACACCACCGGCCTACCCGAAAACGTCACGTTGACCACCGACCAGGCCGCGAAGATGCTTGCGGAATCGCGGGACGCTGATGCGGCACAGGCTGAAATCGACGACACGAAAGCCGCGCAGAAGGAAATCGACAAGCTGCGCGGTGAGAAGCCCGAAGTGAAACGACCGCCGGTTGAAACCGAAATCGACGTTGACCGCGCCCTGGCCATCCCGAGAATCCGTGATGCGATCGCAGAGCGCGTGACGGCGGCCGATACGCAGCGCGAAGCATACGCAACGCGAGTCGCTGAAACCGGTACGATTGCCATCGCCGCCCTGGCCAGTGATTTTCCGGAGTTGGCCAATCTGCCGCTCAATCAGTGGGAATTCGCGCTCCGGCAGATGCATGCTCGCGAGCCAGCCCGCTTTCAGCAGGCGATCGGCCGAATTCAAACCGTCGCGCAGATTCAACAGGCTCACGACCAAATCACAGCGGATAAGACTGGACGCGAGGCTGCGGAGTTTCAGACGTATGCCCGAGCCGAAGACGCTCGTTTTCGGGACTTGGTGAAGGGTGAGCGCGATATGCCTGCGATCGAGGCACAGATTCCAAAGACGCTGCGGAGCCTTGGAGTCGATCCGGCCCAATTCCTGAAAGAAGGGACCGAGAGCAAATTCCTGCGTAGTGCAGCCGCGCAGGCCGTACTTGTGAAGGCCGCAAGGTACGACATGATAATGGAAGCTCCCAAGGCGGTTGCGGCGCGCTCCGCCGTTCCGAACGTACAGCGACCGGGCCACACCGGAACGCACACAAATCGAAGCGACGTCAATTTGGCGGCGCTCAACACGAGACTTAGCCAAACCGGCAATCTCAAAGACGCGGCCAAGCTTCTTGCGGCCCGTCGCAGCAAAGGAAGATGACAATGGCAAACGATTTTATTGAAGAGATGCAGACCGAAGCAAAACTACGCTTTGGCAAAGAGCTGTCGCCTTCGGAGGTCGCGAGCGAATTCACAAAGCATGATTTTGAGGCGCGGATTCAGCATCTCAAGAACCTGAAAACGGGGGACAGCTTCGGCACTCCGCGCGAGGCAGCGGGGCGCCACGTATTCGAGCGCGCCCTTCGCAGCACGCATGATCGTCTGCACCGGATCGAACGATAAAGGAAAATGAACATGCCCGCACTGAGAGCACCACCGACACCGCAACTTAGCATCGATCGCATCAAGGCGCTTCACGACGAAATCGAAGCTTATATCGACAAGCGCATTGCGGAAGAGGCCAAGGCTTGCCCCGGCGTGCCGGCCGTCAGGATCAAGCACGATTTGATGGGGCGTGCCGGCGGTTGCCAGTGTCGCGCATTCTTTCTGAATATGGAGAAGGCATCATGAGCGGCGGATTGTTGGATCATCTCACCGAAGCGGTTGCGGTGCAGGAATTCGTCGGGTGCGATTTCGGGATGGCGCAGGCAATCGTCAAGGCCGCCAATGAGTACGATTTGAAAATGGCCGCGCCCGTCGACAACGTGATCGCGGTCGACTTCGCGGCACGGCGCCGGATTGACCATGGCTAATTGGCTTGAAGCAGCCTTCGGACTCGCTGACGAAGCCGAGCCCGTCGCACAGCCGCCACGCGAGGCGCCGGAGGTCAAATCGTTCTGGTGCGTCGTGGCGCAGCCGAGCGGCGCGCCCGGTGATCTCGGCGAGACGGTGGTGTGCTTCTATTATGTCGACAACGGCGTGTTGTGGCTGTGCGATGAGAAAGGCAACGGTGGCGACAAGCCGCACGTTCTAGCGCCCGGCGAAGAGCCACGGCGCGTTGCGGGCCGGCTGCGGCGGGAGGTGTGGCACCGCGAACCAGGCCGTTCCGCTTTCAACCGCCCCCTGCACCAAGCGGCGGAGCCATATGGCGGATATTAGGAAATCCTGCACAGCAAGACCGTCGGCGGGCTATTGTTGGTGAATGTTGATGTTCGCATTGACCGTAGGACCACCCTTGAACGCGAACGTCGGCATTTTGCCGTCTGACGGGCCGCACTGGTATGTCATGGTGTACCAGGTGACGGGACCAGGCATCGCGTCCTCCAATAGTCGACCCGGATGGCTTTCGCTTTCAATGACCTGATACGGGCCGCCGCACGATGCCGCGGCTGCTTTAAAGCAGGAGTCCGACGATTGGCTGCATTTTGCCCTGTTGACTACGGCGCCCGACGGGGACGCGAAACTGTTGCCCGATGTTACGTTGCAAGCGGATAAGCTGATTGCTGCGGCGCTAAGCACAGCGCACCGACCTACGATTTCCAAGCTTCGCATTTTAGACGTTTCCCCCCGCCTTATGCGATCCTATAGTCGCAACCGGTGGTCGAGAGCAAGGGCGTCCGCCTAACGGAGAAACGCAAATGGCGCACAAGAATCCGACCGAAATGCCGCATGATCTGCCATTGTTTCCGGGCGAGGATGAGATTGCCGTCTTGGTTTTAGGTAACGCGCGCGCGAAAGAGTGGCCTCGTATCGCCAAGCTCTTGGAGGACGAAGATGATTTCCCACCCATCGATCGTCACGTGGGGGCCCGTTATTGGCCGGCGGTCTCGGGATACTTTCATAACCGTTGGAACGTCGATCTATACAACAGCAATTCGCGCATTCGAATAGGGCCGCGGCCGTTACGTGGCGAGCAATAGCCGGCCGCGCGACATCGAGTGCCACCGCGCGGCCGGCTATTGGTCTTACACACGTCGCATCAACGAGGCGGATAGTTCGCGGGGATGCCGTGCGCCTTAGCGAGCGCATCAATGATGATCCGGACATTCTTGTGATCGCCGTCGGCCTGCGAGGTCTTGAGGGCCATAAGCCAACGGGCGGTGAAAGCGTCTCTCTCTTGAAGCGTCATAGGATACCTTCCTGTGGCTGTGTGCGAACGGGCCGTCCCGTCTCATAGCCACCATAAATCGTTAGCTATGATAGTCAACAAAAATCGTTAGCAATCCACATGGAACTTTAATAGAGTGCCGACATCGTTTGAGTGAGTGGGGCGTATCAATGAAAATTACCGGGGCACAAATTCGGGCGGCGAGAGGGTTTTTGAAATGGTCGATTTCCAAACTTGCCGAGCAATCTGACGTCGGAATTTCGACGATTCAGAAGATCGAAGACATAGATGGTGATCCTGGCGTGGCATCGGCGCTCCAATGGCGATCGGACGCCCGAACTGAAATGCTGACCAAGATAGTCGCCGCCCTGGAAAAGGCCGGCATCAAGTTCCTGCCGCCCGATGGTCACGGACCGGGTATCCGGGGGACGGTCGACCGGTCTTAGCGTTTCTTTTTCGCCAGTAGACGCGCCAAGGTCGCATCTAATGCCGCGTTGGCCAAGTCCATTTCCGTCAAACCAAGCGGCAACGGCGGGGCGCCACGGATACTAGGATTGCAGGCCTTTTGCCCGACCTCGCACTTTTTGACGGCCTCGCGAACGTGGGCGGCCGTGGTGAGATAGGGTTTTCCGACCCGATAGCACGTCAAAACACCTTTACGCTGCATCCGCTTCAAAGTGTTCGCGTCCGCGCCGGGAATCAACTTGGCCGCTTCGTCGAGCGTGATCAGCGCGTCACCCGCTTCCATTGTCATTCAACGTGGCTTGCGGCGGATCGCCACGATCAGGTTGCCAATCAAGGCGCCGAGGCCGGCGCTCGCAAACAAGAACACCAGAATGCCCAATCCAATGACGACCAACCACGCCACACCATCCATAAGCATTATGAACATCGGCGATCCCCAGGCCCGTTATTTCCCTCTTATTGTGGAACTTTCACAAGGCTGCGCCAAGTTGAATCACAACGTGGAATAGCGCGTGGGTTGAGTTCTCAAAATGCGAAATTATGCTGCAAAAACAGTACCCTTCGGTTGACACCCCTTCCGCCATAACCCCGCCGGGGCGTGAACCGGCAGGTAACATTTATGGTCGCAGTCGCTAACCGACTCTTAGATTTTCCGCTGAGGTCTTGCCGCGGTTTTCTTTCTCTTCGTAACTGACCTTGGCACCCTCATTGAGGCTGCTCAGCCCGGCTTTTTCTACCGCTGAGATGTGCACGAAGACGTCTTTGCCGCCACTATCGGGCTGGATGAATCCAAACCCCTTGGTCGCGTTGAACCACTTAACAGTCCCTGTTGCCACGTCCGCTCTCCCTTTTGACGCAAGGGGAGCAACCTAGTTTGATAGCGCGGTACACCGCAAGAAAAACCAGGATCAGAAACTGACCGGGTTTCCTCTCTCCTCGAACGCCGGCAGGGTCGGGAATTTGAGGTTCCGGCGCTTCTGATGGCGGCCTGAACCCCGGTGCGGAGCGGCCCAGTCACGGTGGCACGGTTGTTGCAAATGCAGCACGACGCCAGTGCAGCACGACGCCAGTGACTACAACGCCAGCGACTCCATCATAAGAAGGCCAACGGCATGACCCAACAGGTGATCGGCTTTGTCGGCTTCGGTGAGGCCGCGCAATGCTTCGCGGCGCATCTTGCCAACAAAGGCGTGGCCGAATTGCTGGCCTTCTGCGATGGGCCAACCAACCATCCACCGTACACGCAGGCGTTTCGGGCGACGGCCGCGACGCATGGGGTGCAGCTGGCGGACAGCCTGAAGGCGCTGATGGCACGGGCTGATGTCGTGTTCTCCGCCGTCGTGGTGGCGACGGCCGTGCCGGTCGGCCACGCGATTGCCAGCATGGTTCGGCCGGGGATGCTGGTGGTGGACGTCAACGCTTCCACGCCAAAGGCCAAGCGCCTCGTCGCCGCGGCCGTGGCGGCGAACAATGGCGCCTTCGTCGATGCCAACCTGATGGGCGCCGTCAGCATCTACGGCGCGGCGGTGCCGCTGTACAGCTCCGGTGATGGCGTGGCCAGGTTCGCCGAAACCTTCACACCATTTGGGTTCACCATCGAGAGTGCCGGACCGGAGGCCGGCACGGCGGCGGCGGTGAAGATGCTGCGTAGCGTGGTGACGAAAGGCATGGAGGCCCTGATCGTCGAAGCCCTTACCGCAGCCTCGATGGCGGGGGTGCGCAGCGAAGCGCTACGGGGCATTTGCGAGCCGATGGATGCAACCCGCTACAGCAAGTTCGTCGATATGTGCGTACGCACCGATGTGTTGCACGCCGAGCGCCGGGCGGTGGAGATGGAAGGTGTCGCGCAGGGGCTGCGGGAGATCGGGATGCTGCCCATCATGACGGAAGCGACCGCCGCGCGGCTGAGAGCATCAGCAGGGCTCGGATTGCGCGAGGATTTTGCGGCACGGCAGGCCTACAGCGCCGACGATGTGCTCGATGCCTATGCGGTGCGGATGATGGGCGATGCCCGCTCAGCGACGCGGCCCTGATGTTGATCCGATCGCTTCGTCGCAGCCGTGCCGACGAAATTCGTTCACGGGATCGCTACCAGCCTGCCCCAACTTCTGCCCTATCGGCCCATGAGATTGCAGCAGATGACGAGCTGCAACGGCAGACGCACACATTGCCATGGCAGACTGGAGCCACCAGAAACATGCAGCAACCTTCTCTGATTATCTTCGGCGTGGCGCTGCTGATCGCGTTACCCTCTGCGGTGTCCGCGCGAGGCGGCGGTCATCGATTGGGCATGGGCGGCTTCGGCCATAGCCTGGGCGGCCGGGGTTTCACCGGCGGGGGCGAGAGTGGCGGACAGTTCGCAAGCGATCGACGCCATGGCAACGATGCCTATGCCAAAGCCGCATCCGATGAAGTGGACAAGTTGCTCGACAAGAAGCTCAAGAGCATCTGTCGCGGCTGTTGACGGCTTCACCCCCGTCAGATTGCCTTGCGACCGTTCTGATGGATCCAAGGCAGACAGAATTAATGGCTAACGCGCCAGATGGTGCCGTTGCCGTCCTCCGAGACCAGCAGCGCGCCGTCTCGCGCAACGGTGACACCGACCGGACGGCCCCAGACGTCGGAATCGTTGACGACGAACCCGGTCACGAAATCCTCGTACTCGCCGGTGGGGATGCCGTCCTTCAACCGGATGCGAACGACCTTGTAGCCGGTCCGCCTCGACCTGTTCCACGATCCATGTTCCGCCGCGAATGCATCGCCGCGGTATTCGGCCGGAAAGCTGCTGCCATCGTAAAACGTCAGTCCGAGCGAGGCCGAATGCGCCTGCAGCAGCACGTCGGGAATCGTGACCTTGTCCTTCAGGTCTGGGCGTTCGCCGACATGCCGAGGGTCTTCATGGCTTCCGATGTAAAACCACGGCCAGCCATAAAACGCATTCTCCCGCACCCGCGTCACGTAGTCGGGCACCAGATTGTCGCCGAGGCCGTCGCGCTCGTTGGTCGAGCACCAC
>Ga0137416_10001970_pt1 | contig 10780 bp, 12 predicted proteins | sample CZODoug3_1_1_16f_FD_108282 | JGI IMG/M metagenome (GOLD analysis project Ga0137416, IMG submission 108282) | Vadose zone soil fungal communities from Angelo Coast Range Reserve, California, USA - CZODoug3_1_1_16fungal (Illumina Assembly) | ecosystem: Environmental > Terrestrial > Soil > Vadose...
GGTCGCGATCTATCGCTCGATGAACGGCTACTCGGAGTTCCGCATCGGCGGCACCGGCGCGCGCGCCGCCCAACCGGTGCGAGGGCTCGACCTGGCCCAGGTGCCCTACGGTATGCGCAGCGCCGGCCAGAACTTCGCGCCGACCTTCATGCGCCACATGTATGAGTACGGGACGACCTCGGCGCAGGTCGCCCACGTGCGGGTCGCCCACAGCAAGCACGCCTCGCAGAACCCGAAGGCGCTCCTCAAGCAACGCGTGACGGTGCAGGACGTCCTGGCCTCCCGCTGGATCGTCAAGCCGCTGCACCTGCTCGACTGCTGCCTCGAGACCGACAACGCGACGTGCATCATCGTCACCTCGGCCGAGCGCGCGCGGAATCTCCGCAACCGGCCCGTCTACATCATGGGCGTGGCCGGCCGCGTGTCGAAGCCGCGGCTCGACTTTCACTGGGCGCACGGCCCCATCTCGCGGGTCGCCGGCTACTACGCAAAGGACATCGTCTTCCCCCAGGCTGGGATCAGACCCGAGGACGTCCACGTCACCGGGTCGTACGACGCCTTCACCTTCACGACCATGCTGCAGCTCGAAGAGTACGGGTTCTGCAAGAAGGGCGAGGGGGGGGCCTACGTGTCGAGCGGGATCATCGAGCTCGGCGGCAAGCGCCCGAACAACACCTCGGGCAGCCACCTCTGCGAGGGCTACACGCACGGCATGTCGATGGTGATCGAGAACGTGCGCCAGCTCCGCGGCACCGTGGACGACTACTGTCCCCGCGCCGGCGAGGGCGTTCACACCTACGACTACTCGCCGGGTCATTGCCGCCAGGTGAAGGACGCCGAGATCACGATGAACCTCGGGTGGGCGATGCCCGCGACCGGCAGCGCACTCATCATGCGGCATTAAGCAAGGAGCTCCGATGCCTCAGCCAGTTCAGTATCGCGGCATGGCGCTGATCGTTCCCGACAACGACAGCGAGTGGAAGGAGTTCTACGAGCACGCGCGCGCCCACCGGCTGGTCGTGCGCAAGTGCAAGGCCTGCGGGCTCATGCGCTATCCGCCGACGCACGCGTGCCCGTGGTGCATGGAGCTCGGGTGGACGTGGCAGGAAATGTCCGGGCGCGGCACGATCTACTCCTACGAGATCGTCGCCCACGCGATCCAGCCGGGCTTCAAGGAGATGACGCCCTACGCGGTGGTGCTGGTGGAGCTGGACGAGCAGCGTGGCCAGCCGACTCCGGACGAGGCGTTGCGGGTCATCGCCAATCTCGTCCGACCGGACTTCACCGCCGAGCCCGAGGCGAACGTGGCGATCGGCCGCCGCGTGCGCGTGGTGTTCCAGGACCTCGCCGATCACATGGCCCTGCCCCAGTTCACGCCGACCGACGAGCCTGCAGCCGGTCGCGTCTGGAGACTGCCGGAGTGAGATTCGGCCTGGGGCTCTCCGTCCAGCACCTGCCGGAGGAGCCGCAGGCCGTCCGCTTCCGCGAGCACGTCGAGCAGGTCCGGCTCGCGCGCGCCGTGGGCTTCAGCTCGGTGTGGGCGAGCCAGCACTATCTGTCCGATCCGTTCACGTACTTCCAGCCGATCCCGACCCTGGCGCGGCTCGCCGCCGACGCACGCGGCATGATCCTCGGCACGGGCGTCCTCCTGCTTCCCCTGCACCATCCGGTCGACGTCGCCGAGCAGCTCGCGACGCTCGACGTGATCACGGACGGCCGGCTCGTCTTCGGCGTCGGCCTCGGATATCGAGACGTCGAGAACCGCGCGTTCGGGCACGATCCGAAGGATCGCGTCGGCCGCTTCGTCGAGGGCCTCGAGGTGGTCGAGCGGTTGTGGAGCGGCGAGCCGATCAGCCACGAAGGGCGGTATTTCAGCCTGCGGTCCACGAGAATCTCGATGCGCCCGATGCAAAGCCCGCGGCCGCCGGTGTGGCTGGCCGCCGACGGTGACGCGGGCGTGCGACGCGCCGCGCGTCTGGGCGACGCGTGGCTGATGAATCCACACGCGACCCTGTCGACGCTCGAGCGTCAGCTCGAGCTCTTCCGGAGCACGCGGCGCGAAATCGGACGGCCGCCGGTCGTCGAGACGCCGCTGATCAAGGAGTGCTACGTCGCGCCCGACAACGCCACGGCCGTCGCCGAAGCCGCGGCCGTCATCGGGCCGAAGTACGCCGCGTACCGGCGCTGGGAGCAGGACAAGGCGCTCCCCGCCGGCGAGAGCTTCGACGCGAGCTTCGGAGAGCTCGCGCGCGATCGCTTCATCATCGGCGACCCCGCGCGCGTGGTCGACGAGATCGCGCGCTATCGCGAGCGACTCGGCGTGACAACGATGATCTTCCGCCTCCAGTGGCCGGGGATGGAGCAGGAAAAGGTCCTGCGCTCGATCCGGCTGCTCGGCCAGAAGGTCCTGCTGAAGTTCCTGTCGAGCTAGCTGCAGGAAATACACGCGGAGCATGTAAGTCTTACCTCGGCGGGCGCCCGCGACGGGCCTGGCGCGCTCTATCCTGCGCTCGCCTCGGCATTTCCCGGCGGTGGCATCGAGCTTGCCTCGCCTCCACACCGGGGAGACGAACTCGTGACATCTTGGTTACGCTCCGATTCGACTCAACTCGAAGGACCGGTGCTTCTCCTGATCCTGGCGGCCGGCCTCCTGCTCCTCCTCGGCCTGATCGGCAAGGTGCTCGACCTGCGGCTCAAGCGCGACGGCGAAGTGATCGCGGTGAAGGGCGTGGTCTCCGACGCGCTCGGCGGCGATCCGGAGCTGTTCGGATTGCCGCTCACGGCGACCGTGCGAGTCCCGCTCTGGAGCGGAGCGCCGGTCACCATCCGGGTCTTCGGCGAGGTGCCGTCGAGTGAGCTCAAACGAGCCGCGCTCCGTCGCGTCAAGCGCGCGGCGAACGCGGAGCTCTCCGTGCCCACCCGGATCAAGTCGCGGATCGGCGTGGGGTCGAGCGAGTCGACCCCGGCGCTCAGAAGAGCGCGATCGGGTTGACCGGCGAGCCCGTCGTGTGCTGCAGGCGCAGCGGCGCGACGGTGAACAAGAACTCCCAGCGCCGGCGCGCCGCGCAGGCCTGCGCCAGCTCCTCGAGGTTGCCGTTGTCGATCAGCCAGAGGCCCATGCCGACGAGCCCCACGATGTGGACCACGTTGCCGAGTCCGGGGTGGCTGAGCGGGCTCACGTCGTTGTGGGTATCGGTGCCGAGCATCGCGATGTCGCGGGCGCGGAACCACGGCATCGACGCCACGTGGGCCGCCGGCGAGCCGTCCTTGCCCGGGTTACGCGGCTCGCGCCGCCGTCGCGCGTAGTAGCCCGTCCGGATCAAGAGGATGTCACCGGCCTCGACCCGCACCCCCTGCGCTTGCTCGGCCGCTTCGAGGTCCTCGGGCATGACGCCCTCTCCGGCCTCGAGCCAGCGCCCCTTGAGGGCGGCTACGTCGAGGAGGACGCCGCGGCTCACGACTCCGTCGCGCAGCAGGTCCACCGATTCCACCTGCGCGCCCTCGCGTGATGTGATCAGGTTGGCGGAGCGCCCGTTGTACATCTGGCCCTGCCAGAAATAGTGGGCCGGCGTGTCGATGTGGGTGATCGAGTAGCCGTGAAAGACCATGCCGATGAATTCGGCGGCGCCGCGGCGCTGCAGGATGCGCTCGGACGAGTCGTGATCGCGCCCTTCGCCCGAATCGACCATGAACCGCACCGGCTGGATCGTGGTGTCGGCGCTGATCTCGTTGGTGACGATCGGGCGGGCGCAGCTCACCGGCACGCCGTCCTGGACGAGGGCCGCGGCGCGCTTGCGCCGGGCGGGCGTGATCAGATTCATCGTGCCGAGCTGGTCATCGGCGCCCCATCGTCCCCAGTTGCTGAGGCTCGAGATCATCTTGATGACATCGCTCTCGGTCACGGTCGTCGCCATCACGTTCTCCTCGTATCCAGGTCCCGAATCCCTTCAGAGCGCATCCCGCCCGCACGGCGCGAGCGCCGGCTTTGCCGACGCCATCGATTCCGTCCCACACCGCACCGCCTAACCGCTGGGGGTCATCGGGGGGAGCGACAGCCGCTCCCCCCGATCTTCAATCAAAATTCACGCGCCGCGAGCGTCCGACTTGCCAGCCGGGTCACCGCGGAGCGACAGCCGCTCCCCCGATCTTCAATCAGAAAAACTCGAACGAGACGGGCTCGCGCTCCATCCGGAGCCGCAGGTCCGCCATGAAGACGAGATACGGATGCGCCCCGCGGGCCAGGAGCGCGTCACGGTCTGCTCGGAGGACCGCCGCGGCGTCCTCGGCGTCGAGCCCGAGCTCACTCATCGCGGTCTGCGCGTCCGTCAGGAACCGCGCACGGAACGCATCGTCCGATTTGAGCGCGAACAGGCAGCGATTGAGCCGGTAGGCCGAAGCCGGAGGGAATCGGTAGTGTGGCTGGTCGTTCATCGCGGCGGCCCGGACGGCTGACCTCGCGTCATACCGGCCACTCGATGACGGCGTTGCCGTGATGCCACGAGGGCTCGTAACAATACACGTCCGCCTTCGCCTCGCCGACGGCGCCGAGGAGGGTGGCCCACGTCCTGAGCTCGATGTTGCCCATCTTGTCGAGCTCCTCGCCGGTGACGGCGGCCAGCTCGCGGCCGTGACCGGCCTGCAGCGTCTCCAGCAGCCGCCGATCGTAGTCGAACTCCGGCGACGCGTAACGATCCGTGCCCGGGAAATGGGACATGCCGCCCGAGGCCATCAGCGCCACGCGCTCCGGCCGCGCCCGGAGGATCTCGCCGAGCGTCCGCCCCCAGTCGTAGCAGCGACGCGGCGTCGGCTGGGGCGGAAGATACACGTTCACGTGGAGCGGAACGATCGGTACCGGCGGCTCGGGCATCGTGAAGTGGAGCGGGACATAGAACGCGTAGTCGAGCGGCGCGTGCTGAGTATAGAAGAGATCGAAGCCGCGCTCCACCCCCTGCTCGACGATCGATCGCGCCAGAGGCTCGTGAATCGGGAATCGGTATCGATAGCGGCCGAACGTCCCCGCGCATTCGGTCCCGACGTAGACGGCGAGCGCCGGCACGGCGTTCAGAAAGAACGCCTCGACGTGATCGCCGGCGACGATCGCGATCGCGTCGGCGCGAAGCGCCTCGAGCCGACGCCTCACCCGCGCGAAGGCGGCGTGGACGCGCAGGACCAGGTCACGGTCCTCCGTTCCCGGCCGCGCGAGCAGCTGGGGCGTATGGGCGCAGGCGAACGCGCCGACGAGCATCGCCTCAGCCTGCCGCCTTCACGCGGTGATTCTCCTCACGATCTCGTCGAACGCGCGATCGGCGAGCGCCCTCACCTCTTCGCGCGTGAGTGGCTGGATCGGATGCGCCACCACGACCGTCCGGTAGTCGGCGGCGCCCAGGGCGTCCGCCTGCGCGCGCGCCGCGCGCACGAATTCGGACGAGATGACCGTGGCCACCGGGATGCCGTTGTCCTCGAAGAACACGCCGTCGTGCACACTGCACGTTGTGCACGACCCTCAGTCGGCGAGCCCTTCGACGATGACGTCGGTCGCGCCGACGATCTCCCTGCGGAGGGCGTCGGGCGCCGGGCGCGCGAAGGTCGGCTTCTTCTTGCGGATGATGGCCTTGGGCGTCGCCCGCTCGCGCAGGAGCTCCTCGAGACGGTCGAGCAGGTGATTGCCCTGCGCCTTCGAGATGTCGAGCAGCGTGATGACCTTGCCGTCGAGGCTCGGAGGCCGCGTCGCCGTCTTTCGGGGCACGGCGACGGAGTCGGTGGGGTCGAGGTACTCGGTCATCGATCGATCCTCCTGAAGACGAGATTCGAGCCCTTGGAGAACGTCCAGCCCGGCACGATCGCGGAGAAGCGCCCGGCGGTGCCGCCAGCCACCATGACCTTGATGTGCTCGGGCGAGCGGAACTTCGGGATCCGGGTGGTCTCGCGGTCGGGATCGCGGTACTTGGCGAGCACGTGCTCGGGAAGTCCTTCGCCGCCGTCGCGGCCGGGGATGAGCTCGTGCACCGGCCACTGCAGCCGCTCGTGAAGCCAGCGCTTCACGTCGGCCTTCTTCCATCCAGCGTCACCGAGGATCTTCGCGTGCTCGGGCGAGAGCACGAGCAGGGTGTCGCCCCAGTGCGTCATCCGATGGTGGGAGACGACGGCCATGCTGGCGGCGAGCGTCGGCAAGAGATCGTCGGGCGTGCGGCTGCGCTGCGCGTAGACGCCGAGCGGCGCGTCGGCGGCCAGTAACGCGACGGTGCTCTGCTCCGCGCCGAATCCGTGCTCGACGGCCAGCGACTCCCACGGGCTCGCTTCCTCGTGCTCGCCGATGCAGTACGCGTAGCGCCCGGGGTGGGCGAGCGTCGACATGCTGACGTCGCCTGGTCTCGCCCCGCCCAGGTTCACGCACACGAGCCGCACCGCCCGTCCGATCGTCGCGTTGGCGCGCCAGCCCGGGCCGAATACGCCCGCACCGGAATTGATCTCGAGCTCGGCGCGGATCGGGCCGTTCACGATCACGAGCGGCGCCGGCGCGTTGGTCGTCGCAGACACGCCGTGCAGGTCGAACGCCTCGTCGCAGACGGCCTCGATGGCGGCGACCACGACCGGCAGGTACTCGGGCCGGCACCCGGCCATGACCGCGTTGATCGCGATCTTCTCGACGGTCGCGCGCCCGTAGTTGGGCGGGACGAGCGCCACCAGCTCTCCGCCATCGCGTCCCGACGCCGCCACGGCTCGCTCGACGAGCCGTCGGGTCGGCGGAACGACCGGGAGCCCGTCGGTCACGCCGCGGGCGAAGAGGCTCTCGATCGCGTCAGATTCCAGATCGGGGTCGACCGGCGACATGCCCCAGAGGCTAACACAGGCGGACGGACGACTGATCCGCGCGCTCGGACGGCGGCTCAGCGCGGGGTGACGGCGTCGGCAATCGCTGAGGGAGTGGGGCCGACGACGAAGGCAACCGTCGCCGGGTAGCCGTATCGATGGACGGCGGCCGCGAGCAAGCCGAGCAGCATGGCGAGCACGAGCGCGCCGGCTACGACGTGACGGTAGCGGGCGCGGAGCACGAGAACTGTAGGGGTGAGCACCGCGAGCAGCATTCCGCTCAACAGAGCGGGCGCGACCGTCGCGAACTGACCGAGCTGCCAGGCGACGACCGCCACGAGCACGACACCCAGTGCCGCGATTGCGGTCACGCCCTCGCGCACGTGGTGATAGACGATCTCCGGCGGAAGCCCGAGCATGAAACGACAGAGCCGCCTCTGCCGAGCCTCTTCGGGCGTCTCGCGCGGCCTGATCCTGAAACGCATGCCTGGATATAGCGGCAAACGACGCACCACCGAACAGCGCCTTCCAAATATCGGTAAATCCGGCATATCCAGGGCGTGGGCGTCACCGGCCAGCTGGCTGCGGTGCGGATCGGTCGCTCAAAAACTGAACAGCCAGAGGGCCGTCGCGAGGTTCTCCGGATTCGGCGTGGACGCATCCCGGGCGTTATGGCTCGTCGTAGATGTTGAGATGCGCCTCGGGGATGAAAAGATTCCCTGGAGCGGCCCGTGCGGGAATCCCCGGCCTCGACGATCACGTCCCAACCAGTGTGGCGATGCGGAATGAGAGGGGACGATGACGATGGCCAAGAGAATACTGACACCTATCGATGGTTGTGAAGGGAGCACGGCGATCGCTCCGGTGGTCGCAGCGCTGGCGCGCGGCGCCGGGTCGACGGTTCGTCTGCTGAGAGTGTTCCCGGTTCCGGAGCGCGTGATGGGACCGCACGGGCGGACGGTGGCGTACGTCGACCAGGAGATGGCGCGGCTCACCGCGCTCGGGCTCGACGAGCTCGCGCACGTCGAGGCGGAGCTCGAGGGCATCCCGGTGGAACGAGTCGTGAGGTTCGGCGAGCCCGCGGAAGAGATCCGGCTCGAGGCCGAGGCCTTCAACGCCGATCTGGTAGCGCTCGCGGGGACACGCCGCGGCCGTCTGGCCATCGCGCTGCGCCCGGCGGTGGTCGATCGCGTGGTCGAGGAGGCGTCTGTCCCGACCCTCGTGCTGCGCGACTGAGAAGTCGCGAGGCCGCGACTGAGAAGTCGCGAGGCGCGACCGAGAGCTACGCGAGCATGTGGCGCACCATCTTGCTCTCGACCAGGTAGACCACCATCTCGGCGATGTTGGTCGCGTGGTCGGCCACGCGCTCGAGGAAGCGCGAGACCAAGATGAGCCGGATCGCGCGCGGGATGGTCTTCGGGTCTTCCATCATGTACGTCAGGAGCTCGCGGAATATCTGCTCCTTCAGGGCGTCGACGTCGGCGTCCTCGCCGCACACCCGGCGCGCGAGCTCGGTGTCGCGGCTGACGAACGCGTCGAGGCTCTCCTTCACCATGCGCTGGGCCTTCTCCGCCATCCGCGGAAGGTCCACGTACGGCTTCAGCTGCGGCTCCGGATTCAGCTCGATCGTGCGCTGGGCGATGTTGACGGCCTGATCGCCGATGCGCTCGAGGTCGGTGACGATCTTCATCGCGGTCGTGATGAAGCGCAGGTCGCCCGCGGTCGGCTGGTGGAGGGCCAGCAGCTCCACGCACTTCTCGTCGATCTCCACGTCATAGGCGTTCACCTGTCGATCGCGATCGATGACCTCCTGGGCCAGGTCGCTGTCGCGTTCGATGAGGGCGCGCATGACCCGGCGGATCTGGTCCTCGACCAGGCCCCCCATCGCCAGGAGGGTCTGCTTGAGCGCGTCCAGCTCTTCGTGAAAATGGCGCTGCATAGGGTTCTCCGCTCTCAGCCGAAACGGCCGGTGATGTAGTCCTCGGTCCGCTTGTCGTGCGGGTTCGTGAACAGGGCTCGCGTTACGCCGACCTCGACCAGCTCGCCCAGCAGCATGAAGCCGGTATAGTCCGACACCCGCGCGGCCTGCTGCATATTGTGGGTCACGATGACGATCGTATAGCTGTTCTTCAGCTCGAGCATCAGCTCCTCGATCTTGGCGGTGGCGATCGGGTCGAGCGCGGAGCAGGGTTCGTCCATCAGCAGGATGTCCGGCTCGACGGCGATCGCGCGGGCGATGCAGAGCCGCTGCTGCTGGCCGCCCGAGAGGCCGAGCGCGCTCTCCTGCAGGCGGTCGCTGACCTCGTCCCAGAGCGCCGCCCCGCGGAGGCTCCGCTCGACGACCGCCTCGAGATCGCTCCGGCCGCCCACACCGAGGATGCGCGGGCCGTAGGCCACGTTCTCGAAGATCGACTTCGGAAACGGGTTCGATTTCTGGAACACCATACCGACGCGCTTGCGGAGCTCGGTGACGTCGAGCGTCGGGTCGTGGATGTCGGCGCCTCCGATGCGGATGTGGCCGGACATCCGGACGCCGTCGACGAGGTCGTTCATCCGGTTCAGGCAGCGCAGCAAGGTTGTCTTGCCGCAGCCCGAGGGCCCGATGTACGCGGTCACGCGGTGCTTGGGGACGGACATGGAGACGTCCTTGAGCGCCTGCTTGTCGCCGTACCAGAGCGAGACCTGATCGATTTCAACCATCGGCATTTCCATGATACCCGCGGCACTCGCCCGGGGATTCAGGTTGGCGGAGACGTGGACCTGGGTGAACATCCTGTCTTCCTCCTCCTAGACCGCCGACATCGCGTACTTCCGGCGCAAACGGTTCCGCAGCCCGATCGCGAAGATGTTCAGGAACACGACGATCGCCAGCAGCAGGAGCGTCGTGACGAAGACCATCGGGCGCGCGGCGTCCACGTTGGGCGACTGGAAGCCGACGTCGTAGATATGAAAGCCCAGATGCATGAACTTTCGGTCGAAGTGCACGAAGGGCCAGAATCCGTCGATCGGAAGCGCCGGCGCCAGCTTGACGACGCCGGTGATCATGAGCGGGGCGACCTCGCCGGCCGCCCGGGCCATCGCCAGGATCAGTCCGGTCAGAATCGAGGGCATCACGGCCGGCAACACCACCCGCAAGGTCGTCTCGAGCTTGGTCGCGCCCAGCGCCAGGGACGCCTCGCGCATCCCGCGCGGGATCGCCGCCAGCCCCTCCTCGGTCGCGACGATCACGACGGGCACCGTGAGGAGGGCCAGGGTGAGCGAGGCCCACAGGATCCCACCGGTGCCGAAGGTCGGGCTCGGCAGGGCCTCGCTGAAGAACACGCGGTCGATCGTGCCCCCGACGAAATAGATGAAGAAGCCCACGCCGAACACGCCGAACACGATCGACGGCACCCCGGCCAGGTTGTTGACGGCGATCCTGACCGCGCTGACGAACGTGCCCTGGCGCGCGTACTCACGCAGGTAGAACGCCGCGAGCACCCCCAGCGGAGCGACCATCAAGGACATGATCAGGACCATCATGACCGTGCCGAAGATCGCGGGGAACACGCCGCCCTCGGTGTTCGACTCGCGTGGATCGCTCCACACGAACTCCGCGACCCGGGCGAGATACCGCACGCCCTTGGCCAGCACCCTCATCGCATTCGGTGTCTCGACGTGCAGGATCTGGATCAGCGGAAGCTCCTTCTCCTTGCCGCCGTCGGCGCTGATGACGACGCTCGCCGTCTGGCGGCCCCGAAGCTCCGCGAGCCGAGCCTCCTCGGCCTTGTACCGGGCCTGAAGGGCCGCCGTCTCCCGCTGCAGCGAATCGACCGCTGGCCCGTCCGTCACGCCTTCGTTGGCCAGGCGCCGCAGCCCGAGCCTGATCTTCTCCTGCCCATGATTGATCGCGCCGACCTCGCCCTTTTCGATGCTCTTGATCTCTCGCCGGGCTCGCGCCACGCCGGGGAGTTGGCGCTCGAGCTCGGCA
>Ga0137416_10001971_pt1 | contig 10779 bp, 9 predicted proteins | sample CZODoug3_1_1_16f_FD_108282 | JGI IMG/M metagenome (GOLD analysis project Ga0137416, IMG submission 108282) | Vadose zone soil fungal communities from Angelo Coast Range Reserve, California, USA - CZODoug3_1_1_16fungal (Illumina Assembly) | ecosystem: Environmental > Terrestrial > Soil > Vadose...
CGTCCCGCCAGGATCACCAAAATCGTGACCACAAGCGGCAGTACGGGCGCATAACTGCGGACGTGCAGGAATAACAGCCCGCCAACGACAGCACCCGCGACCAACCCGACCAGCGTCGGGACCTTTAATCGCTGAAATTCCGAATCCCAGGAACACGATGTTGCCGGTCATGAACGCAGAGAAGATCTTCCCAAGGCCGAAATAGCTGATGGCGTCGACAGCTCCCGAAGCGACGGTCAGGGCTACGAGAAGCAGATCACGTACGGATTGGCGACGGCGACCGCCGGCATCGGCGGTGGGTGACGCATCGCGGTCTGATTCGTCTTGACGAATTCGCCTGATGCCTAATCGGATCGACGAGGTAGGCATCTTCTCCCCGCCGTGGGCTTTGCTGGCCATGACTGCAGTTTGTCGTCTCGGCGCCGACATGTCGTCCCGGGTGCCCCGCATCCGCAGGCCCCTGCCAGCCGGAGCGTCCCGTACCTGCCAGCGTGGGTGACAATCGCTGGCCGCGCGATATTCACAGGGGCATGGCGCTTTTCGTCACCGCCCGTTGCACGGATGAAGGGGACTGGAGCAAGGACACGCGCCCCTGATGTCACCTGATGTCACGCTGGCTGGCGGACGGCGTTCTGGTTGACGGGGGGACTCGAAGTCGGGTCAGCGGTGATGGCATCGGCCTACGGCAGCGGAAGGCTCAAAGTACCTGCCACGGCCAAGCGGTGGAGACCCTCCCTGGGTTGGGAAGCCTACGGCGCACCGGCGTGAAAGGTGGTTTCGCCAACCGGCAAGCGAGAGGAACCGATAACCGATGCACGCGATCAGCACGGCTTGTACGAGTTGGACGATTGGTTCGGGCGCATGACGGTCGATAACCATGTTCGCAGACGACACGAACCTGTCGAGGCGAAGGTGCCGGAGATAACGGCGTCGTTCTGGGTCCTCAAGCTACTGACAACCGCGATGGGTGAAGTGGCTTCTGACTACCTGCTCAGCGCGATGGGCTTCGTCGGCCTCGGTCTTGGCGCAGCATGTTTCGCATTCGCCCTGTGGGTTCAGTTTCGGACACGACGGTACAACGCCCTCGCCTACTGGGCGGCGGTGATGATGATCGCCGTGTTCGGCACCATGGCCGCCGACACCCTCCACCACCAGCTCGGCGTTTCCTTTGGGATGTCCACCCTGGCCTGCTCCCTCGCGGTCGCGGCCACCTTGTGGGCGTGGAATCGCGTTGAGCACACACTGTCCATACACAGCATCACCACTCGACGCCGCGAGGTGTTCTATTGGCTGACAGTGTCATTTACGTTTGCCCTCGGAACCGCCGCAGGCGACCTTACCGCCAGCCAACTGCACTTCGGATTCGTGGGATCGATCGTGCTGTTCGCCGTCGTGATGGCCGTTCCGGCGTTGGGCTGTTGGCGTTTTCGCCTCAACAGCGTCGTCGCATTCTGGTGGGCATACATCGTCACCCGGCCGCTCGGTGCCTCTGTAGCGGATTGGCTGAGCAAGCCGACCGCGTCGGGGGGTCTCGCATACGGCGACGGTCCTGTCGCGGTCATTCTGCTAGCGTTCGCCCTCGTCCTGATCACCGTTGCGGCCATCAGGCGCCCCAACATGGTGGGCGCTTGGGCCGGCGAAATCGCCGACTAAATCCGCTCCTACATTGGTACGATGACCGTGCCGTTCTCCTGGAAGCTGCCGTACGCCTGGCCGAGGACACCCGTTCTCGCGCGGAACGTGGTCTGCACATCGCAACCGCTCGCCGCGCAGGCCGGCCTGGCAATGCTGGCCGAAGGTGGGAGCGCGGTCGACGCGGCTCTAGCTGCCGCGATCACGCTGACGCTGGTCGAGCCGGTGTCGAACGGCATCGGCTCGGACGCCTTTGCAATTGTTTGGGACGGAAGGCAATTGCACGGATTGAACGGCTCCGGCCGCTCGCCAGCGGCGTGGACGCCGGAATACTTCCACGGTGGCGGTGTGCCGACGCGGGGCTGGAACTCGGTGACAGTGCCCGGCGCGGTGTCGGCGTGGGTCGAGCTGCACGCCAAGTTCGGCAAACGTCCCTTCGCGCGGATCTTCGAGCCGGCGATCGGCTACGGCTACGACGGTTTCCTCGTCTCACCGACGATCGCCGCGCAGTGGGCGGCGCAGGTGCCGGAACTGCGGGCGCAGCCCGGCTTCGGCGAGGCGTTCCTGCCCGACGGACGGGCCCCGGCGCCCGGGGAGCGCTTCCGGCTTCCGGCGCATGCGGCGACGCTGCAGAAGATCGCGGCAACCAACGGCGAAGCGTTCTACCGGGGCGAGCTCGCCGAGACGATGGAGGCGCATTCGGTGGCGAACGGCGGCGCCATGCTCGCCGCCGACCTCGCCAAGCACCGCGTCGACTGGGTCGGCACGATCACTACTGACTACCGGCGATACACGATTCACGAGATCCCACCGAACGGTCAGGGCATCGTCGCGCTGGTCGCGTTGGGCATCCTCGAGCACTTCGAGATGGCTTCGCTCCCAGTGGATTCGGCGGACAGCATGCACCTGCAGATCGAGGCACTGAAGCTGGCTTTCGCCGACGCGCAGACCTACGTTGCCGACACCGATCAGATGGCGGTTCACCCGAGACAACTCCTTGACAAGGGCTACCTGAAGAAACGCTCGACATTGATCGACCGAAGGCAGGCCAAACATGTGACCGCGGGGACGCCGCCGAGGGGCGGCACCGTCTACCTCACCGCAGCGGACGCCGGCGGGATGATGGTTTCGATGATTCAGTCCAACTACCTGGGCTTCGGCTCGGGTGTGGTGGTGCCAGGCACCGGGATATCGCTGCAAAACCGCGGAACAGGCTTTGTCACGACACCCGGGCATCCCAACCGGATTGGGCCGAATAAGCGCCCCTACCACACCATCATTCCAGGCTTCATGAGCAAGGACGGCGCACCGGTGATGAGCTTCGGCGTCATGGGCGGAACCATGCAGCCACAGGGGCACGTGCAGGTCGTGGTGCGCATCGCCGACTACGGCCAAAACCCGCAGGCGGCATGCGACGGACCGCGCTTCCGTTGGGTGCAGGACATGCAAGTGAGCGTCGAGGAGGGCTTCCCGCAGGCAACGCTGGAGGAGCTGCGTCGTCGCGGCCACGAGATCGTCACCGTCGAGGACTACAACCAATTCGGCAGCTGCCAGGCGATCTGGCGCCTCGATGACGGTTACCTCGCTGCCAGCGATCCGCGTCGCGACGGCCAGGCCGCTGGCTTCTAGCCGACGCGCCGCGTGATCACCGCCGGTCGGAAAAGCGTATGTCCAGACTGCGCAGATAAGTCTGCAACCCCGCATCCTGCACCGGAATGAGGTGCGCAGGGGCGCCCGACTCGTTGAAATGCGCGTGCCACAACCCGGGTGGCGTGACGAACGCGCCACCAGCCTCCCAGTCGACTCGGGTCGGGTTGACGATGTCGCCGTGCTCGTCCAGCCGGGTACCCAGCAGCGTGTAGCAGCCGGCCTTGGCGTCGAGAATCAGATCGAGTGCTACCGACTGGTGCCGGTGGGGACGCTGCACCTGATCCGGTGGCAGCAGACCGAACATCGCCCACAACACGTGCGTGATGGTCAGCGTCTGCTCCTGCTCGGCGTTGGCCAACAGGACACTCACCCTGCTCTTGTCGTTCGCGCCAGGGCGCGATGCGATCTCGTCAAGCCGGCCCACCGCATCCGCACGACGGAATTTTGTTGCGCGGAAACGGGGCTCGGTCGCCTCCGCGCCGAGGTGACGAAGCAGCGGCTCGTCGTGCACCCAGTACAACGCGGCGTCGGAGGCGGCATAGAAGGTGGCGTGACTATGGGCGGGCAAGGTCAGGAAGTCACCCTTCTCCCACTGCACAAGGCGACCGTTCACAGCCGAGAAGCCCCGGCCGCAGATCACGTAATACAGCTGAGAGGTGGCGTTCGGGTTGGTGGCGATCTGCTCACCGGCACGGATTCGCACGAAGTGCGCCACCAGGGCCGGGCTGGTCGCGGGGGCGTGAGCGATGCCCAGCTCATCCGACAAGTCCAACGGGATGATTCGAGTGGGACCGTCGGCGTAGAGGTCGCGGCTGAATGCCTTGATGGGAACCCTCGAGGTGTGGCCGGACCCGATCGGGTTCGCGGCCTTGGTGTACTCGAAATAACGCGCGTCGTCAGTCCAGTCCTGGAAGCGCCCTTCGAACCCGTATTCGGCCACATTTGTCATCGGCGCAGGAACCGTCGGATCCACTTCGTCGTCATCGATTCCGGTTGGCGCGAGATCTGTAGTCATTGCTTCCTCGTCTCTTCGGGCGCGTTGCTGAGTGGTTACCTTCGTCGGTTCAGCGCAAACTCGGCCTCATCTCAGCATTGCGCTCGACCGTCAGAACCACATCGGCGCCAACAAGGAAGTACTGAGTACCGCTGGCAGGGGCCATCAATGGGCGTCAGCGGTGACGACATGGCGTCGCTGAGGGCGAACTATGGCTGGTAGAGCAGGAATCGCGCTGTCCAAATCCGTAACGCCGAACCCATAGGGCCAAGTATGAACGTTCTTCTGGTGGGCACAATCGAGCCGTCGCTTGCCAGGGCCGTGGAGACGAAATATACAGCTCTGCAACTGCCTAACGATCCCACACGGACTGCATTCCTTGCCGAGCACGGAGCGTCGGTCACCGCGATCGTCGACTTTGGGCCCCCTGGTGTGGACGCGGATCTGATGAAGGCGCTGCCCAACCTCGGCGCCATCGTGCACCACGGAGCCGGCTACGACTCGATAGACGTCGATGCGGCGCACCACCTCGGAATCGGCGTCAGCAACACGCCTGACGTGCTCAACGACACCGTTGCGGACACAGCCGTCGGCTTGATGCTGGCGACGATGCGCGGCCTGTGTACGGCAGACCGCTTTGTCCGCGACGACCTTTGGCGCCTCAACGGCAGATACCCTCTGGGGAGAGACCTGAGCGGATCACGAGTCGGCATCCTCGGCCTTGGCCGCATCGGATCGGCGATCGCCCAGCGACTGGTCGGCTTTGATTGCGCTATCGCCTATCACAGTCGCCGCCAAGTACCCGGCGCTCCGTTCCGTTACGCTCCCTCGCCGGTCCAGTTGGCTGAGTCAGTTGACGTGCTGGTGGTCGCGACCGTCGGCGGTCCAGGCACCAAACACCTGGTAAGCCGCATGGTGTTGGAAGCTCTCGGACCGTACGGCTATGTGATCAATATCGCACGGGGCAGCGTCATTGATCAGGACGCTCTCGTCGAACTGCTTGTCGCGGGCCGGTTGGCGGGCGCCGGACTGGACGTTTTCAGCGATGAACCTTATGTACCACAGGAATTGCGCGAAATGGACAATGCCGTGCTGCTGCCACACATCGGGGGTGCGACAGTTCGAAGTCTCGCGATGATGAGGGAGCTGGTCTTACGGAATCTCGATCAGTACCTCACCCACGGGACGCTGGTAACACCGGTCGTTCCACCGAATAAGCACATGCACAACGGGATTCACAGATGAGCAGGCTGTCACGGGCACCGTGGGGGCGCTGCGTCGATAGACCGCGGTTATCGGCCCTTCGTAAGCCGGTATTGGACGCGCACGCGTCCCCCCTGCACGCTCACAGGTAGCGACTACATCAAAATCGAGCAAGGAGGTGCGGTCGTGGCCGCTACGACCGAGACACCGGTTCTGGACGCGAGCCGGTACGCACCCCCAGCGATCAGCGGAGTATTCGATCTCCTCGACCAGCGTGTGCGCGATCGACCGGACGCTCGGGCACTGGTGATCACCCGCGATCGGATCCCCGTCTCCTATGGCGAGCTCGGCACACTCGTGGACGACGTGGCCGTCCGCCTTGGCAGCACAGGGCTGCACCGAGGCGACGCGGTTGGCCTTGTCTGTGCCAACACTGTCGAGTTCGTCGTGGCCCTGCTGGGGGCGGCACGCGCGGGGCTGGTGGCCGCTCCGCTAGATCCCGCACTACCTCGGTCGGAGATGTCCGCCCGGCTCGAAAGGCTGGGGGCACAGGCGATCCTCGTCGGCCCATCCGCGGTCGACGCCTCGCCGGTCGCGCAGTTCGGCATTCCGGCATGGGAACTGCGGGTAGACATTTCCGCGGGCAGGACCGCGATTACCACCCTCGAAACCGGCACGGGTGTGGTGCGTCGCGTCAGGGGCGCGGCACGTGAGCTGTCGGATGACGACGCCCTTGTCCTTTTCACCTCTGGGACCACCGACCAGGCCAAGATGGTCCCGCTGACCCATGCCAATGTGGCCGCCTCGGTACGGGGCATCTGCAGCAGCTACGAGGTGGGACCAGAGGATGCGACGGTCGCGGTCATGCCGCTGTTCCACGGACACGGGCTGCTCGCGGTGCTGCTGTCCTCCCTGGCCAGTGGCGGATGCGTACTGCTGCCGGAGCGGGGCCGGTTCTCGGCCCACACGTTCTGGGACGACATGCGCGCAGCGGCCGCGACCTGGTTCACCGCAGTTCCGACTATCCATCAGATCCTTTTGCAGCGGTCCGCGCGCGACTACCCCGGCCAGGACGCGGTCCAGTTGAGGTTCGTGCGCAGCTGCAGCGCCCCCCTCGACACAGTCACGGCGCGGGCGATGGAGCGTACGTTCCGTGCGCCCGTACTGTCTGCCTACGGGATGACCGAGACCACGCACCAGGCGACCAGCCAGCCGCTGCGCGGACCGGCGAAGCAGGGATCGGTCGGCACGGCAACCGGGGTAGACCTTCGCGTCGTCGACAAGGACGGGCGAGCGTGCCCGCCCGGCACTGTGGGCGAGGTTTGGGTGCACGGTCCCACGGTCGCGCGCGGCTACCTCGCCAACCCAGCGGCCACGGCGCACAGCTTCGCCGACGGATGGTTCCGCACAGGTGATCTGGGCTTGGTGGACGAGAACGGGTACCTGTTTCTCACCGGGCGCATCAAGAACATCATCAACCGCGGTGGCGAAAAGATCTCGCCCGAGCACGTCGAGGCGATCCTCGCCGAATGCAGTGGAGTCACCGAGGCGGCCGTGTTCGCGATCCCCGATGCGACCTATGGGGAACGAGTCGGTGCCGCCGTGGTCATAGCCGAGGGCGAGAGCGTCGCGCCCGAGGAGATCCTGCAGGACAGCCGTGACCGACTCGCCCCCTTCGAGGTACCCGAGCGGCTCGAGGTCGTCGCGGCCTTGCCGCATACCGCCAAGGGCGCGCTCGACCGGCGGGCGGTGGTGGTCCAATACGCGGACTGACGCCGCGGGCACCTCACCGAAGGAGGGGCTCAGTTGTCAGCGGCTGGTCGAAGAACTCGTCCAGCCGCAGGCCCTGTGCCGCGGTCACGAACGCGCGGGCCACGACCGAACCCGGGGTGACCGCGTGCGTCGCCACCGAGACCTGTGCCCTGGTGTCCGGCCCAACCAGTCGGACAGCTCTCGCCTGGCCGACCACCGGCAGTGCGCGCAACCACGTGTGCGGCACGATGCTCGCCCACGCCCCGACGCCGACCTGGGCGTAGAGCGAAGCGACCGAGTCGCTCTCCACCTGCGGGGTAACCACCGCCCCGCATTCTGCGAACGCCTTGTCGATGACCTGGCGAATTCTCATGTCGGGTGTCAGCAGCGCAAGCGGCAACTGTGCGGCGTCCGCCCACGTCATGGTGTGGCTCTTGGGCGGCAGCTGGTCGGCGGATGCCAGCACGATGAACCGCTCCTCGTACAGCGGAACGACCTGCAAGCCGGCTTGATCCTCGGCAGAGAAATGAGCGATCGCTGCGTCCAGTTCGTATTCGCGCAGCCGACGCGACAGTTCCATCGTCGACAACCGGGAGTCGATCTGCACCTTGGCCAACGGGTGCGCCGCACAGAACGCGGCTACGGGAAGGGCTTGGGTGGTCGACGCTGTCGGTTCTGTCCCCAGCCGCAGAGTCCCGGTGATACCCGACTGAACGGCGGCCACCTCAGCCTTGAACGCCTCCTGTTCGGCGAGAATTCGCTTGGCCCAGACGACAAGCCGTTCACCCTCCGGGGTGAGACCCTCATAATTGTGCCCGCGATTGATCAGCGTCACGTTCAGCTCCCGCTCGAGCTTGGCGATCGACGCCGAGAGCGCGGGCTGCGAGACGTAACAGGCGTCGGCGGCCCGGGCAAAGTGTCGTTCTCGTGCCACCGCGACGAAGTACTCCAGCTGTCGGAACAGCACGAGGACTCCTCTCACTGAGCAAATTGGACTTCGGGTCATCTTTGCCCGCCGGCGAACAAACGTCGTCCCCGCTGACAGCAATCAATGTCCCCAGCTAGCGGGAATGTTCATGGTGGGCTCCCCCCGCTCAGTTGAGATCCGTACCTGCTAGCTGCAAACTTGCTCGATCCGTGCGGTACGGTCGCCTCGCCGGTGCAATATGGGTCGTAGACCGGTCCGCCACGTTTGGGAGAACACAAGCTCCGGGCCGGGCAGAAGGTGGTGACTCGAGTGCGAGTGGTGGTTGCCGACGACGATCTGTTGCTGCGGGAGGGTTTGGCCAGCCTGCTGGACCGTTCGGGGTTCGATGTGGTGGGGCAGGCCGGCGACGGTAACCAGCTGGTCGCGTTGGTCCACGAGGCGAAGCCCGACCTGGTCGTGGCAGACATCCGGATGCCGCCCACCCATACCACCGAGGGGCTCGATGCGGCGCGGGTGATCCGCGAGGAGTTCCCTGATATCGCCATCATGGTGCTGTCGGCGCATGTGGATGTCGAGCATGCGATGGAATTGTTGGCCAGCGGGCACAGCATCGGTTATTTGCTTAAGAATCGGGTTACCGATGTGGCGGATTTCGTGGACACGCTTGAGCGCATCGCCAACGGGGCGTCGGTGGTCGATCCCGCGTTGGTGTCGGAGTTGGTGTCGGCGCGGCGGCGCGATGATCCGTTGGCGGCACTGAGCGCGCGGGAGCGTGAGGTGTTGGCACTGATGGCCGAGGGGCGTTCCAATGCAGGTATCGCCCACCGGCTTTGGGTGACCGAGGGCACCGTTGAAAAGCATGTGCGCAGCATCCTGACCAAGCTGAACCTGCCGGAGACCGGCGACGATCACCGCCGGGTGTTAGCGGTGATCGCCTTCCTCGAGGCGCGCTGACCCGCCGACGAGATCGTGGATGGCGCAGCACGTCAGGGCGGACTTGGACAGGAACCCGACGGCCGGACTGCTCTCGATCATGTCCGCGAAGTCCTGCGCGGCGTGGGTTGAGATCAGTATCACCGGTGACGGCCCCCCCGCCCGGTGGAGTTGCTCGGCGAGTTCGAAGCCGCTCTCGCCACCGAGGTTGATGTCGACCAGTGTCACATCAGGACGCAATTCCTCAAAGGACCGGAGCGCGTCGGCGCTAGTAGACGCCACGCCGACGACCGTCATGCCCTCGCACTCCAGCAGGCCGCGAGCGGCGTCAACGAAATCCGCGCTGTCATCGACGATTAGACAGCGCATTGGGTCACTCGCAAAGGCATGGGGTCAGCTTTGCAGTGTGAGGACGGTGCGCGCATTCCTACTAGCTGCAAAAGTCTGCGTACAACTACACGGGTGCGGTTTGCCGCAATGTACAGACTCCCGCTAGCAGGGGGCATCGATTGGTATCAGCGGTAGCGACACAGGTTCGCGCGCAGGCAATCCTGGCATACAACCACGCATACGCAGCCCTGCCGACGTCCGATGAGATTGGAACAGCATGAAGACAACGACATTGGGCCGAAGCGGCCTGGAAGTCTCGCGAATCGCATTCGGTACCTGGCAGCTCGGGGGTGACTGGGGCCCGTTCGACGAGGACGCGGCCGTCGCAGCGATTCGCCGCGCCCGCGAATTGGGTGTCAACTTCTTCGACACGGCCCAGGCGTACGGGTTCGGCGCATCCGAACGCATCCTCGGCATGGCGCTGCGACACGAGCTCGTCGGTGAGCGCGACGAGCTCGTTATCGCCACCAAAGGCGGCCTGCGCCAAACCCATTCCGGCCTCGTCCGCGACGCAAGCCCGGACTGGCTACGCAAAGGGGTGGACGCAAGCCTGACCGCACTGGGCATCGACCACATCGACCTTTATCAGGTGCACTGGCCCGATGCGACAGTACCTGCGGCGGAAACTGCGGGTGCCCTGCGCGACCTGATCACCGAAGGCAAGATCAGCCACGTCGGCGTCTCGAATTACAACGCCGAGCAGATGGCCGAATTCTCCGCGACGCTGCCGGTTGAGACGCTGCAGCCGCCCTATCACCTGTTCCGTCGTGAGATCGAGGACGAGGTACTGCCGTACTGCCTCGACAACAATATCGGTGTGCTGGTGTACGGGCCGTTGGCACATGGGCTGCTGACCGGCATGCTGAGCGCGCACACCCCCTTCGCTGATGACGACTGGCGCGCCACGAGCACGGTCTTCAAAGGCGGCACGTACCGTCGCAACCTGGCAACGGTGCGGGCGTTGGAGAAGTTCGCTGCCGACCGCGGCGTCACCGTCAGTCAGTTGGCAATCGCGTGGACGCTGGCGAACCCGGCCGTGCACGTCGCGATCGTCGGTGCTCGGCAGGTCGGTCATATCGAAGACAGCCTCAGTGCCGTCGACACCTCGCTTACCGACTCAGATCTCGATGAGATCGAAACGATCATGGACGACGCCGCGCCGGTCGCAGGACCGTCCCCGGAAGGTATGCCGTGACTGGGCCCGCGATGACCGTTGCCGTGCTGGGCACCGGGACGATGGGCGCTCCGATCGCGCGCAACCTGCTCCATGCCGGGTTCAACGTCCGGGTATGGAACC
>Ga0137416_10001974_pt1 | contig 10775 bp, 8 predicted proteins | sample CZODoug3_1_1_16f_FD_108282 | JGI IMG/M metagenome (GOLD analysis project Ga0137416, IMG submission 108282) | Vadose zone soil fungal communities from Angelo Coast Range Reserve, California, USA - CZODoug3_1_1_16fungal (Illumina Assembly) | ecosystem: Environmental > Terrestrial > Soil > Vadose...
CGAGGAATACGTCGGCGCCGCCGATCACCACCGTAACGAAGGCTTCCATGATGAAGGTGGCGCCCATGGTCGGCACCAGTGTCATAGTAGGGGCGTACAAGCCGCCGGCGAGGCCGGCGAGGCCGGCGCCGCAGGCAAAGGTGAGGCTGTAGATCAGGCGCGTATCGACGCCGAGCGCCGCGGCCATGTGCGGCACCTGGATCGTGGCGCGCGCGAGGACGCCGAAACGGGTCCAATTGGACAGCATGTAGAGACCGCCAAGAACTCCCAGCGCGGATGCAAACAGCACGAGGCGGTAAATGGAATAGGAGTACTGGCCGACTTGAAAGCTGCCGAACGGCGTGCCGATACCCGCCATCGTGGAGCCCACCACGATCAGCGTACCTTGGGTCGCAATCAGGCTCAGGCCCCAGGTCGCCACGATCGTGTCAAGCGGCCGGTCGTAGAGGTGCCGGATCACCGCAAGCTCAACCAGCGCGCCGACCAACGCGGCGACGATGGCGCCGGCCATGATCGCTAGCGGAAGCGGCAGGCCGGCATGGGCCGTCGATGCCGTCACATAGGCTCCGCACATGATGAATTCACCGTGGGCGAGATTAATTACGCCCATCATGCCAAAGATCACCGCGAGCCCACATGCCGACAGCACAAGGAACGCGAACGCGTCGCCGAATTGATAGAGCGCGGAGAATGCGAGGGTCGCGATGTCCATGAACTAACCGGATGTTGCAAATTCTAAATGCGATGCCGTGCCGCCGCGAGCTTCAATGGTTCAAGACCGCCGCCCCGGCGCGCAGCAGCATTCGCCGGGGCGACGCCGACGTCAGGGTTTCGGCGGCGGGTTCGATGGCGTGTACTGCGCCATCGGATCTTTCTTGGTCAGGTCGCAGCCCGCTTCGCCGAGCCAGTACGGCTTGATGTCCTCCCATACTTTCGGGAAGGAGATCGAGTGATCAGCCCCGACCTTGGCGAGATAAATGGTGTGCGACATATGCTGACTCTTCGGGTCGATGCAGACCTTGCCCTCCGGGGCATCCATGCAGACATCGCCGAGCGCGATCACCTTGCGGATTTCTTCCCGATTGGTCGACTTCGCCCGTTCGACCATCTGCTTGTAGAGGTAGATCGCGAGATACGAGTTCTCGGCCTCCTGGTTCACGTAGGGTTCGCTGGGAAACTTGGCCTTGAACTTCGCGTAGAAAGCCTTGCTGGCCGGCGAGTCGATCTCCTCGATGTAGTTGGTGGTCACGTACATGTCCTTCAGGCTCGGCGGCTTGAAACGCTTGTGCTCGTAGCCCTGCCCGACATTGACCGACGAGGCCATCGGCAGGTTGACGTTGGCGGAAGCCGCCTGCTCGTAGTAGGAGGCCTGCGCGGTGCCGACCAGGAGCGTCACCACGAAATCCGGTTTGGCCTTCTGGATGTTCTGGACGCTCTGCGAGAACTGCGACACGCCAAGCGGGATGAACTCCTCGCCCGCCATTTCGCCGCCGTTCTCCTTGACGATTTTGCGCACCCATTCCGCCGAGATCTGGCCGAAATTGTAGTCGGCGGCGAGCGTATAGACCTTCTTGCCGTACTTCTCCATCATGTAGGGAATGAGCGTGGAGAACTGCTGCTCCGGCACTGCGCCGGTGACTACCATGTGTCCGTCGCAGACGCCGCCTTCGTACTGGTTGTTATAGAACGCCAAGCCGTTGAACTGATCGACGATCGGTCGATAGGCCTCGCGCGACGCGGATGAAAAGCCGGCGAACACCACGTCGACCTTGTCACGCTGCAGCACGCGCCGCATGAACTCCTGATAACGCGTGTTGTCGGACTGGGTGTCGTAGGTGACGAGTTCGAGCGGCCGGCCCGCGATCCCGCCGGCCTTGTTGATCTCGTCGGCGGCGAGCTGGATCGCATGGACCTTGCCGATGGTGGCCGCCGCGAAATCGCCGGATTGATCCTCCAGCACGCCGAGCTTGATGGAATTTTCCGCGAAAGCCGCGCCAGACGAGAGGACAAGCGTCCCCGTGAGGGCTACGGCGCGCAGCCCCCGCAACACATTCTTGGTCATGTCGGTGTCTCCTACATCGCTTGCTTGTTGCCGCCTTGCAGCGTGATGCTGGTCGTGCGGCGGGGAATGTCGGGCGATTTCGCCCGCCTGCTCAGAAACTCCTCGCAGTAGAGTTCCAGATTCTGCCGCGCGCGCATGCTCCCGCGGCGGAGCTGGGAATAGGCGCCCTCTTCATCGAGACCATCCTGCTGCATCAGCAGGATGACCGCGTGTATCACCGCGCGTCGGCCGCGGCGGCGCCCTTCGAGATCCTGAAGACGGGCATACATGTCGCTGCGCAGCAGGAACTGGTTGATGCCCATGAACAGCGACGCGTAAACAGCTCCGCCATATACCGGCTTGCGCAGGAAGGCGGTGGCGCCGAGATTGACCAGCGCCTTGAGCCGGCTCGGCGCCTCGACGCCGACCAGGCCGATCACCGGCACCGGCGGCAGGCGCGACGCGGGATTGACCTCGATCGCAACCGCACCCTCAAGGTCGCCGTCGACGAACAGGATGTCGCGTTCGGGCTGCAGGATGCCGACGTCGATCTGCGCGCGGCCGCCGACGATCCGAGGATATTCGCTGGTGACGCCGAGCTTGGCGAGCGTGGTATCGAGCGTGCCTTCCCATCCGCAGCGCCCCGTGACCATCAGGGCGCGGCCGCCTTTGAAATTCTGCAGCAGTCGAGACGTCATGATTGCACCACTCTGAGCACGGGGGAGCGCATTGCGACCGCGAAGCGCGGCGACGACTGGACGAGATAGGGATCCGGGGCGACGGGGTTGCGCGCTTCCAGCAGCACCTCGAATTGTCCATTGACGGCTGAGCGGCCGATCCGTGGCGTCAGCCAGGCGTGATAGGTTTGCGGGTCAATCCGCACTTCACCCTGGGGCGCCTGCAGGCGCCGGTTCGCGACCGCGGCGCGCACGGTGCGTGCATCATCGGTGCCGGCCTGCTCCAGCGCCGCAGCAAGAAGTTTGACCGCGATGTACGACGCTTCCGCATCGGCAGACGACACCGGCCCGTCGGGAAAGGCCTTGGCATACGCCCGAATGAATGTCGCGTTCGCCGACGAGTCCAGTGAGGAGAAATACACGCTGGAACTGAGATGCCCGTCAACGGCATCCTCGCCGATTTCCGCGAGCTCCGGTTCCGACAACGTGCAGCTCGCCACCGGAATATCGCTGGCCTGATCAATCCCGCGCGCGCGGCAGGCGGCGCGGAAGGCGCGGAAGAAGGCGTAGGCGCTGGTGCCGATCAGGTTATTGAAGACGAAATCAGGACGCTGATCGAGAATCGCGGCAATCACCTGGTCGAATTCGGTGTCACCCACGGACAGGTACCGCTCCGCGACCACGGTGCCGCCGCGCGCGGTCAGCGCCTCGCGAAAGATACGGTTGTTCTCCCAGGCCCAGATGTAGTTGGAGCCAACGCAGAACGCGCGGGCGCCGACTCGCGAGGCGAGATAGTCGACCAGCGGAAGCACGTGCTGATTGGGCGAGGCGCCAGTGTAGATCACATTGTCCGAGCTTTCGAAGCCCTCGTAATGCGACGGATACCAGAGCAGCCCGTCGAACTTCTCGAAGCAGGGAATGACCTCCTTCCGGCTCGAGGACGTATAGCAGCCGACCACCTGGCGGATGCCGGCGCCGAGCATTTCGAGACTGAGCGCGCGGTAGCGTGCGAGATCGCCCGATGGATTGACCACGACCGGTTCGAGCGTCACCGCCCCGCCGGCTTCCGCGATTTCGCGAAAGGCCAGCAGCGCGCCGTTCAGCATCGAGCGCGCGACGACGCTATAAGACCCCGTCGTCGAGAACATCACGCCAATACGACACTGCTTCCGCGCCATCCGCCTCAATCCAAAACAAAAAACGCCCACCGGCTGTGAAGCCGAGGGCGCCCTCGCCACCAACTGGACACGCTTGAATTTGAGCGTGGTGTTGGAAATGGTTTGAACTTGTCGCGTTAATGGGCAGCTTTGCCCAACGCTCGTGGCTTAAGCTCCCTTAGATCGAATATGATGTCAAGCGTGTTGTTAGAGCGGTAATTGCTTCAATTCATATCTTGCTGCAGCAAAACTATGCAGCGGTCGGAAAGAAACCAACCTACTCATCAGAGTCGGAATCGCCGATGAGAAAACGCAACGCAGCCCGTGCACACACCGACACCGGCGGTGCGATGCGGGCGATCTTTGGAGCTGGCAAATATCGCTGGCTGAACTTTGCAAGGTCACGGCGGCGTTCATGGCGACATGGCGATGGGAATTGGCAACACCGTAATGTGCCGTCTCAGCAAAGCACTTTCATGCGCTCTGTCACCGCTTCCCGGCCCTGCACGATTGCATTGCCGAGCCGGTCGCGCGGCGTTACCGATCCTATATCGAGTTAACCCGCATTATGAGCCTAAAGACGCTTCCTGGGCGCCGGGCGCAGGCGCTGTTGCGCTCGCCGACGGATTGGGGACCGCGACAAATTATTGCGGACGCGATGTGCCGTGCGTCGGGCCGGTGATTACGCAAGCTGATTTGGGGCTGATGGCCAGAGGCGCACGCGGCAGCGTCAATCGGGCGCTAAAAAGCTGGCAGCGCGCCGGATGGCTCGTCGTGAAGGATCGCGCGATTTTGATCGCCGACCGCGCCGTGCTCGAGGCAATCGCTATTGAGGGAGATGTCTGAAATGTTCAATGCTCACGCGAGGAAGTCCGCTTTCTTTGCAATGACGGAAACGCGCAATGTCCGACATCCGTCATCGCCTGGCGTTCCCTGCCATGGACCCTGCGCGAGGCAATCTCACAGCATGAGATCATCATTGACGGCATCGGCGTGCCCTGCCCGATGCAGAGGCCTCGCATTCGCGAGGAATCCGACCTTTCCCGCTCCCGCTCAGAGCCCGGCGGCGATTGTTTTCCCCGCCAGGGCTGGCTCATCGTCCGGCCCCGCACTGTTGCACGATCCACGCATTCTATCGAATTCGGCGCCTGGGTGTAATTTACGGCACACTCCGTCGGAAAAATTCGTAGTCTAAGTCCGCACCGGTGCGGTTACCCACGATTTTGACGGAAGACACCCTCCATGAGTATGCCCCTCGATAATAACTCTCATCGCGGTGCGACGGCGAGCTACCGGAATTCAGATGACTTGGAGCCAGTTCGACAACCAGCCTGGCGGAGCGTTCACGCAATCGATGAAGCCGCCGAAGAGGTGCGGGCCATTGTTGCAACGTATCTAACGCCGACCGATAGCACGAGGGCTCTGCAAGCGCTCAACCATGTTTATGTAGGCGCGCCCCAGAACATCAAAGATGCGATAATGCACAACCCCGACGCTCTGCTGATCCTGGAGTGCGCCGCCGAGGAAGCAAACGCACCGCTGACAAAAAAAAGTCGCCGGTCCGGTATTGCCGCAAGAACGGACCCACGCCGCCATCCTTTGCCTCCAACAAGCGACTAGACGTCTCGACGCGAGATTGGCGGGCGCGGTGGCGGGCCTGGCCGTGCCGGGTCATGAGGCGTTCTGCGAGCGCAATGCGGGTATCCCGTCGGGTGATGGGCTATTCGGGCCGGCTGGCGCGGATCTGCTTGGTGATGTGATACGTCGCATTGCGGGCACCTCCGAGGGCGACGACGTGGCCGCGCGCTTGATGGCCATGGGTGCATTGTACTACGGCGTAGATAAAGACGTTGACGAAGGACACTCCACGCAACGATCTCTGGACGACACCAATGCGCGAACTGCCGGGGGCGACCCAGACGCGCAGGCGCGATTGAGCGATGGATCGCACCAGAAGGTGAAGGGTGCAACTGCAAAGCTCAGGTTGGCTTTTGCCGCCGAAATGGCCACCAGGGTCAGCATGACGACCAAGGTCGGCGTTGACACTGGTGACGCATAGGCGAAGCGAGCGGGTCAGAATTTAGCGGAAAATATCCTTGCCACTCGGGTAAGATGGAGGATCAGCAGCACCCGTTGCGCGCAGCGCACAAATCCTCCGCGAATTCCGGGCGACTGCGCGCGATCCCGGCGGCACACGTATCGGGCGGTCTTCGTGATTGACACCGGATTGAATTGCCATTCCGCCGTGAGAGCCGACAGGATGCTTGCCATGGATTCCGAGCATAGGCTCGGCTTCGCGCATCGCCCGACTTTCGATGCCTCAAAAACCGACGAAAGACCTAAGCAGCACGCCTCGCCAACAGGTTGAAGGCGGCCGCATAGCGGCGCTTATTGCGTCGCTCACTCGTCTTCGCGAGGAAACTTGATGCCGCGCAGCTGCCGTGACAGGGCTGGGGCGACCACGAGGCCCCGGGCGGTTTATCCGTAGAGCATTCTGGGCAGGATGGTGACGATGCCTGGACACAGCGTCAGCAGCAGCACGAAGCCGACCATGATGACCAGATAGGGCAACGTCACGCGCGCGATGTAGCCGAGCCCGTCATCCGTCAGGCCCTGGATGACGAACAGGTTGAAGCCGACAGGCGGCGTGATCTGCGCCATCTCGACCGCGAGCACGAGGAAGATACCGAACCAGATCTCATCGAAGCCCGCGCCCTTCACGATCGGCAGCACAATCGGCAACGTCATCACGATCATCGAGAAGCCATCGAGGAAACAGCCGAGCACAAGGTAGAAACCAATCAGTACAACGATCAGCATGAACGGCGACAGGCCGAGGCCTTTCACGAACGCGGCCACCGATTGCGGAATGCCGAGGAACGCCGCAGCGTTGCCGAGGATCGAGGCGCCGAGTACGATCACCGCGATCATCGAGCAGGTGACCACCGACCCGATGATCACGTCGCGCATCACCTGCTGTGTCAGCGACCCCTGTCCCCAGGCGACGAGCGCGGCGCCGAGCACGCCGACGGCCGCCGCCTCCGACGGCGTCGCAAGGCCGCCATACATCGAGCCGAGCACGCAGGCGATCAGAAACAGTGCCGGCGCAAGATCTTTCAAGGCAGCGAAGCGCTCGCGCCAAGGGACCAACGAGAGTTTCGCCTCGGCCTCCGGCACCAAGGTTCCGTCCAGCGTGGTATGCAGCATCACCCAGGCCATGAAGGTCCCCGCCAGCAGCAGGCCCGGCAGGACTCCAGCAGTGAACAGCTTCAGGATCGAGACGTCGCCGAGCACGCCATAGATGATCATGATGTTCGACGGCGGAATGAGAAAGCCGAGTGTGCCGGCCCCGGCGAGCGAGCCGATCGCGATATCCCTGGAATAACCTCGGCGCAGCAGTTCGTTGAGCGACATGCGGCCGATCACCTGCGTGGTCGCGGCCGACGAGCCCGAAATCGCCGCGAAGATCGTGCAGCCGATCACGTTCACATGCAGCAGGCGTCCCGGTAGCAGCCCGGCCCACGGCGCCAGCCCCTGAAACAACGATCGCGACAGACGGGTGCGGAACAACAGTTCGCCCATCAGGATGAACAACGGCAGCGCCAAAAGCTCCTGCGTGGTGAGGATATTCCAGGCGTATTGCGGAAGCAGCTTGTCGAGCGGGATCGACCGGAACATCGCGAGCAGCAAGGTCGCAGTGACGGCGAGGGTCAGCCCGATCCACAGGCCCCCGGCCAGCAACGCGAACAGGATGACGAACAGGCTGACGACTTCAATGGTCATGGAACTTGTTTTCCGGCGGCGGGAGCGGCAGCACCGGCGCCGCCGATCTGAAGTTCCTGCATCGAGTGCAGGGAGTTCATCACGGGGGTTTCAAATCGAAAAGCCGCACCAGAATCGTGGATTTGCGAGTGCCCCTGTTGCTTCCCGAGTTCGTGTGAGAGTGTCACGAACTTCGGAAGCGGGGCACTCGTTGCGCGCGTGGTCATTCGACGGGCGAGGCCTTCATGCGATGATCTTCGAGCGGCAGCCCGAGCGCCGCCTGGATGGCGCGCGCCAGGAACTGCAGCGTCAGCAGCAGCATCCCGAAGGTGACGACGGCCTGCGGAAACCACAGCGGCGTATCGCTCGACGTCGACAACTGCCCGCGCGTGAAGGACCCCCGGGCGAACTTGACCATCGCCGAGGTCAGGAACGCCATGAAGGCGAAGCCAGCCAGCGCCGAGAGGATATCGAGCGCGCGCCGGATCGGCGCCGGTGCGTTTTTCAAGAGAATCACGACACGGATATGGCCGCCGACGCGCAGCGTCATGGCGGAGCCGAAGGTGAACGATGCCGCCATCAGATAGGAGGAATACTCCCAGGCGATCGAGATCGTCGGAGGAAAGAACGGCAGGAAATTCGACAAGAAGCGCGTCGTGACCTCGGCAAGCATCAGCAGCGTCAGCGTCAGCAGGCAGCCGCCGCCGATCCAGCCGTCGAGCCGGCCGAGGCGATCGATCCCGTCGAGCAGGATGCGCAGCGGCGCCGGCGCTGCCGCGTTGAGGCTTTCCGGACCAGCGGGAGAAACGGTCGCCACGGCCACGCTACGAGCGCTTCATTTCGGCGAGATAGGCCCGCACCGGCTTGTCCGCAGCCGGCACACGCTTGATGAAGGCGTCGAGCAGCGGTGCGGTCCGGGCACGGATCTCCGTCATCATCGCGTCCGGCACCGGTACCAGCTCCATGCCGCCCTCCTTGAGGCGGTTGAGGCTGTCGACGTCGGCCTTGAGCGAGTTCGCCCAGAAATCCGGCTCCATCTTCGCGGCGATGTCTGCGACCAGCTTCTGCTGGTCCTCGCCGAGAGCCTTCCAGGACTCGACGTTGACGGTCAGCATCTGCGACGACCAGACATGGTTTGTCGGATGGATGTATTTCATGAACTCCCAGAACTTGCCGTCGACGCCGGACACCGCCGAGGTCGCAACGCCAGCGACCGCACCCGACGCCAGCGCAGGAATCGTCTCGCCCCAGGGAATCATGATCGGCGCCATGCCGAGCGCGTTCAGCGTCTCGACGCCGCCTTTGTCGGGGACGCGGATCTTGATGTTTTTCAAGCCCTCGACCGTCGAGACTTTCACCTTGAGGTGAAGGTATTGCGTCGGCCAAGGCACCATATAGAGGATCCTCTGGTTGTTGCGCGCGGTGATCCTCTCGTATTCAGGCCGCACATATTTGTGCAGGATCTTCAGCTCATCCATGGAGCCGGCGAGAAACGGAATGCTTTCCACCCCCATGAAGGGCTCGTCGCCGACCTGCTGAATATTGAGCACGTCTGCGAGCGGGACCAGACCGTCGCGCACGGCGCGCAGATGTTCAGGTCCCTTGAAGCCGAGCTGACCGCCGGGCTTCACCGTGATGTTGACGGCGCCGCCGGTCTGCTTCCTGACCTGCTCGGCGAAAGCCATGGCGTTCTGGGTGTGGAAATTGGCGTCGGGCCACACCGTCGACATGTCCCAGTTCGCCGGCGCCGCCATGGCGCGCGTCGAAAGATGGCCGGCGGCGAGCATCGTCGCCGCTCCCGTCGTGAAAGTTCGCCGCGTAATCATGCACCCTCTCCGGTTTGTTGAAATTGAAACGCAAAGCCGCTGCCGGACGTATCAGCCGTCGAAACCGTAAATCGCAATCGCATTCTCGCTCGACACCAGGCCGCTTTCGACGTCGGCGCACACGCTCGTCGGCGCGCGCTCCCTTGGATCGCCGATCCCGGCGCCCCCTGGGGTCAGCACCACCAGCCGATCGTCCGCCGGCACGGTCTGAAAACCCTTGCCGCGCAACTTCTGTCCCGACTTCAGTCCGACATAGCCGGCTTCACCGTCACGGCCGCCATCACGGCCCCGGGGCGGATGATCGATGCGGTCGAAAGCCGCCAGAATGTCGAACGGGGCATCGACGCCACTGCCGACTTCGATGATTTGGCCGAGACCACCGCGCGCGCGGCCGGCGCCGCCCGAATCCGGACGCAGCTCCTTGCGCCAGAAGATCAACGGCGTCTGGGTCTCCGCGATCTCGACCGGCGTGCCGCGCACGCCGCTGGGATAGGCGGTGGCCGACAACCCATCCTTGGCAAAACGCGCGCCGGTGCCGCCGTTGCTCGTCACCGCCATCGAGAATCCGTAATTGCCGCCGGCGCCGCTGCGCGTCTGTCCGCGCACATTGAGATTCCACAGGCAGGATGTGCCTTCGGCCGGCACCCGCTCGGGAATGATCTGACTGAGGCAGCCGAAGACGACGTCGGGCAGCATCTGGCCGATGACATGACGCGACGCCACCGGCGCCGGCTTCGGCGCGTTGAGGATCGAGCCCGCAGGAGCCGCCACAGTCAGCGGCAGCAGCGACCCCGCGTTGTTCGGGATTTGCGCTGCGACCACGCAACCGAGGCCGAACACGGTGTAAGCCGTGGAGTAAGACAGCGGCACATTGATGCCGAATTTCGAAGCCGCCGAAGTGCCGGCATAATCGACGTGAATGCCGTCGTCCGAGATCGTCAGTGTCGCCGCGAGCGTAACAGGCTCGTCATAGCCGTCGACGACCATGCTGTTGCGCCAGACCCCCTTCGGCAGCCTGGCGATCTCCGCCAGGACCGCTTCGCGCGAGCGGTCACAGATGTGATCCCCAAGCTGATCGAGCGACTCGATGCCGAATTCGCGCATCATCTCGACAAGACGCTGGCAGCCGACATCATTGCAGCCCGCCAGCGAATAGGTGTCGCCTTCGGTGTCGATCGGCAACCGCGTGTTGCTGCGGATCATCGCCATCAGCGTTTCGTTGACGACGCCCTGATCGATCAGCTTCAGCATGGGGATGTAGAGCCCCTCCATGAAGACGTCGGTGGCGTCCGGCCCAAAGCCGATGCCGCCG
>Ga0137416_10001979_pt1 | contig 10771 bp, 9 predicted proteins | sample CZODoug3_1_1_16f_FD_108282 | JGI IMG/M metagenome (GOLD analysis project Ga0137416, IMG submission 108282) | Vadose zone soil fungal communities from Angelo Coast Range Reserve, California, USA - CZODoug3_1_1_16fungal (Illumina Assembly) | ecosystem: Environmental > Terrestrial > Soil > Vadose...
CGCGATGCCCGCGTGATCGAATTGCTGCCCACCATCAAGGTGCCGTCGCTGGTGGTGGTCGGCGCCGACGGCACCCCGTTTCTCGCAGCCTCCGACTACATGGCGGCGAAAATTCCCGGCGCGAAAAAGGCGGTGATCCCGGCCGCCGGCCACATCGTCAACATCGACCAGCCGCAGGCCTTCATCGACGCGGTGCTGCCGTTCCTCGATGGCCTGCCGAGCAGCGTGTCCAAAGAAAGGGTGGTCCAGTGATGAGGCGTCTTGCGTACACTACGCTAGTCCTGATAGCCGCTTTCGCCGCGCAGCTTGGGCCTGCATGCGCCCAGCCGTTTGTGCCAACAGGTCCGTCTGTGCCATCGGGTCCGTGGCGCGCGCCCTTCACCGCGACCTTGTCGAACAATGCGCCGTTGGCGTTCGGGATGGATGTAAGCGATGTCTCGCGGGCATTGGGAGAGCCGCTCAACTACATCAGCGGCCGCCAGGGCAATGAAATCTATCTGGCGATCCGCAATCTTGGCGGCAGCGGATTGATCAATCACAATGACCGGCTCTATCTGCAATTCCGCAACGGCAGACTGGCCGGCTGGAAGGGCGACTGGGGCCACAACTGGATGTGGCAATAGCCGCCGCCGATAAACTAACCGCTTCTTCCGTTCAAACCTCCCCCAGAAGATCAACTCTCAACAAAAAGGATGACCCGTGGGACAAGACATCAAGCTGACGGCCTCGGACGGATTCAAACAGGGCGGCTATCGCGCGGACCCCGCCGGCACCCCGAAAGGGGCCATCGTGGTGATCCAGGAGATCTTTGGCGTCAATCACCACATCCGCTCGGTCTGCGACCGGCTGGCGGAGGCAGGCTATGTCGCGATCGCGCCGTCGATCTTCGACCGCATCGAGCCTGACTTCACCAGCGGCTACTCACCCGATGAAGTGGCAAACGCCCGCAAATTCGTCGCCAATCCGGATTGGGCGGCGATGCTGCTCGACACCCAAGCCGCGATCGATGCGGTCAGGAATGTCGGGCCGGTCGGCATTGTCGGCTTCTGCCTCGGCGGCAGCGTCGCCTATGTGGCCGCGACCAAGCTCTCGGGCCTGTCGGCGGCGGTCGGCTATTACGGTGGCGCCGTGGTTCGCTTTGCCGACGACAAGCCGAAAGTTCCAACGCAGTTGCACTTTGGCGAAAAGGACGCGGGCATTGCGCTGACCGACGTCGAGACCATCAAGTCCAAGCGGCCGGATGTCGAGATTTTCATCTACCCCGGCGCACAGCATGGTTTCCATTGCGACGAGCGGGCAAGCTACGACAAGGCGAGCGCCGATATCGCCTGGCCGCGCAGCCTGGACTTCTTTGCCAAGCATCTGAAGACAAGCATCTGAAGAAATGAGACCCGTCAGGCGCGGGCCTGACCCGAGCCGGCAATGACAGTCCCTTAAAACCAGCGCTCGCCGACGAATACGGTGTCGCCCGGGCTGATCGAAGTGCCGGGCGGAACGACAAAGCGTCCTGAACCGGAAGCGTCGGTGTGGGTCAGCGTAACGCTGTCACGCCGTGCGCGCGGCGAGAAGCCGCCGGCAATCGCGACCGCGCTCTCGACCGTCATGTTGGGAACGTAAGGATATTGCCCGGGGGCTGCGACTTCGCCGAGAATGAAAAACGGACGATAGGCCTCGATCTCGACGGCGACCGAGGGATCCCGGATATAGCCGCCGCGGAGCTTGGCGGCGATCTCGGCGGCGAGCCCTGACGGCGTGCGTCCGCGCGCCGGCACCGAGCCGATCAGCGGCATGGTGATCGAGCCGCCGGCATCGATCGCGTAGGTATTGGTGAGACCTTCCTGGCCGTAGACCACGACGCGCAGCCTGTCGCCGGCGTCGAGATGGTAGCCGCCGTCGTAGCGAACCGGCTCGACCGCCGCGGCATAGACCGCTTCTGCCGGCGCCGGGGCGTAATAGCCGCGCGGGACCGCGGCAAAGGCCGAGCGGAGCGCGCTGATGGCGCCGCCGCCGCTTGAATCCGCAACCGCGGCCGGGGTGTAGGTCTGGCCGTAAGCCATGGAATCGAGATCGCCCTGCGGCTGCGCTACCGCGACAGGGCCTGCCGTGCGCATGCAGCCCGACAATGCGAGCGCCGTCACGATGGCAGTGATCGGAAGTCGAAACGCGCGCGGAACCCGCACTGGAGCCATCCCTCAAAGCGAGACAGCTTCAGTCTTGCACCGGTTATGGTTAACAAATGGTGTTTAAGCGGCGGGGGCGGCTCCCTCGCGCCGCCTTTTGCGGCGCGAACTGAAGCAGAAAAAGCGATCAGGCGGAGACGCCGACACCGATCGGGCACCACACGCCGGTGCCGCCCAATCCGCAATAGCCGGTCGGATTCTTGGCGAGATATTGCTGATGATAATCTTCGGCGAAATAGAACGCGCCTGACGGCGCGATCTCGGTAGTGATGGCGCCGAGTCCCTTGGCCGCGAGCGCCCTCTGATAGGTCGCCTTCGATGTATCCGCGGCCTTACGCTGCGCCTCGCCCAACGTGTAGATCGCCGAACGATACTGGGTGCCGACATCGTTGCCCTGGCGCATGCCCTGCGTCGGGTTGTGATTTTCCCAGAATGCCTTCAGCAGCCGCTCGTAGGAAATCCTCTTCGGATCAAACACCACCAGCACCATCTCGGTGTGACCGGTGCGGCCCGAGCAGACTTCTTCATAGGTCGGGTTCGCCGTGTGACCGCCGGCATAGCCGACCGCCGTCGCGTAGATGCCGTCGCCGAGTTCCCAGAACTTGCGCTCCGCGCCCCAGAAGCAGCCGAGCCCGAACACCGCCTGTTCGAGACCCGCGGGATAGGGCGACTTGAGCCGGCTGCCGTTGACGAAATGGGTGACGGCGGTCGGTATCGGCGTCGCACGGCCCGGCAGCGCTTCGGCCGCACTCGGCAACGCGGTGGTCTTGCGCATGAACAACATGAACTACCTCCAGGCGGCATTGTCTGAAGCGATAGCGGGGTTGGCCGCTTTGACCTCTATATATGTCTTTTAAGTCAGCTGTGGCAGCCCAGTTCCGCCGGGCAACCGCTGGGCATGCGCCCGATCAATCCCGCGAATAGCCGATCAGCGGCTTGCGCGGCCGAAACAGGATCATCAGCAAAATACCAACCAGGCCCAGTACGGCGAAAACCGGCTGATCCAGGATGATCTTGATGACGCTGTTCCAAAACCAGGGCGCGATGCCCTCCACCCAGGTCCGGAACGCTTGCTGGCTGGATTGATGGATGTCGTTCCAGAACTGGCCGAAGCGGGTGAAGCGCAGGTTCTGGTCGGCCACGAAGCGCGCGCCGTCATAGACCATGAAGAAGAATCCGCCGGCCAGCAGAACCAGGCCGATAAGTCGGAAGAAACCGCGGATCATGCGTCACCTTAAATCCATGTCACGCCGAAAAGGCCGTCAGCCCTTACCGGGGGCATCAGGGAAATTCAACCTCTTCAGCACCTTATCCGCCGATTGAGGCCGGATTTTCGCCCCGTTTGGCAGCTCGGAAAGCGTTGACGCTGCAGGCTGCGCCCTCTATAAGACCGCGCAATGGCGGCGGGCGAAACCCTGCCGCCGCTGTTCTTTGGACAGCCCCGCGATACGGGCATTTTCGCTCCCGCGCATGGCATCCTCAAGAACACCCTTGAATGACACCCTTGGAAAATACACCAGACCAGATCACGCGATTTGAACGGCCGGCGCGCTCGAGCCCGACCACCGAGCGATCACCGCCGAAGGATAGTTGAGAACATGGCCAATACCACTTCCGCCAAAAAGGCGACCCGCAAGATTGCCCGCCGCACCATCGTCAACAAGTCACGCCGCACCCAGATGCGCGGCGCGGTTCGCACCGTCGAAGAGGCGATCCAGCGCGGCGACCGCGATGCAGCGCTGAAGGCGATGGCGCGCGCGGAGCCGGAATTGATGCAGGCGGCGCAGCGCAACATCGTTCACAAGAACAATGCGAGCCGCAAGGTGTCGCGCCTGACCCATCAGATCGCCAAGCTCGCAAAGTGAGCTGACTGAAGAAGATATTCGTCGAGCGAAGCCCGGCTCACGCCGGGCTTTTTCATTTTCGTTTCTTCGGCGTGTCATTTGTTTCGTTGCCGTGCCGCTGATTGCGTGTCATGCTTCTTCAGTCCGTGGTTTAACGGATGCAATTTCGCGCACCGCAAGCGCTGCTCGCACGCGAGCAAGCCACGCGTTACGCTACGAAGATGGAATAGCGGCCGCTCGCGATCCGAAAATTGCCGCGCGGGAGTTACCCGAAAAAACAATCGTGAAAAACTTCGCTTCGCTAGTCACTTATCCACATAGCGGACCCAAGCGGTTGGAAAATCGGTCCTCGCGAGAGCAAACGTAAATATTTTATGAAAATTTTTTGCTATTGCACCGCGGTTTGTGACACGCGCGAATCTGTATGCTCTTTCAGAAACTTGCTTTCCAGTTTGGTAATTGCAGCGCTGCAACACCGGCGAAGAGTCGCTCGCAACCGTCGAAACCACGGATTGTCAGAAATCACGCTTAGTGCAATTGTCTTGTTGTTCGCGATGCCCAACGTTCTCTAGATCAGCGCGGTTTGAGACCCAAGGGCGGACGTGCAAATCGGCGGCGGTATGCGCGTTAGCGATGCTTTCCAAGCGATGCTAAATCGACAACTCGTAGCAATATGAGGACGGTTGAACTGTGTCTAAATTTCTCGGGCAGCGCGCTCCGTTTCCGGGCGCCTGGCACAAGAGAGATAAGCACCAACCGGCAAGGTTAGCAGCAGGGAACGCGGAGCCAGCGAACGGGTTGAGGAGCGCAGACTGAGGTACGCGGCGGCGCGGCGCTGAACGTTTCGACGATCGGTGGCGGCAGACTTAATTTGAAAACACTTGCAAGCTGATAACTCGCCGCGCCCTGTCGCGGCGGGAGGGGGAGGTAGTATGCTCTACGGAATCATCGCGGCATCCGACATACGAATTTCAAGCGATACTGTATCCGATACCTTAGATTGCATCTGTCTCCATCCCTCTGCGCGAACTCCGGAAAGCCCGTCGAGTACGCGCTGACCTCGCAGGAACACTTCTTCTCCAGCCCATGATTTGCCCAACGGCGTTTTTGCCGAACGGGAGAGCCATGCCCGGAACCGGGAAGTCCTGCTTGAGGTCGCGCCGTGGCAGGAAACAGGCACGGCGTTTTCACAACAATCACCGTTACCCTTTTTGAGAGAAGTCTTCAGGCAATGACAAATATGGAACAGGATCGCTGGTCGCGGGTAAAAGGTCGGTTGCGCACGAGCGTCGGCGAGGACGTCTATACGAGCTGGTTTGCGCGGATGGATCTGGAAGGCGTGCAGGACGAAAGCGTTCGCCTCTCGGTTCCGACCCGGTTCCTCAAGAGCTGGATCCAGGCGCATTATGCCGATCGCGTGCTTTCCTGCTGGCAGGCCGAGATGCCGGAAGTGCACCGGATCGACCTCACGGTGCGCACGGCGATGCGATGCGCGATGCCTGCAAAGGAAGCCGCTGCTCCCGTCGAAGCGCGACGCACCGAGCGGAGCGACGGCCGCCACGCGCCGGAACTGCGCGCGGTCGCGACCGCGCCGGTGTCCGCCAGCCACGATGCGCTCGGCGGTTCCCCGCTCGATCCGCGCCTGACCTTTGCAAGTTTCGTGATCGGCCGCTCCAACACGCTGGCGCATGCCGCGGCACGTCAGGTCGCCGAAGGCCGTCGCGGCGACGCGGTGATGTTCAATCCGCTGTACATTCATGCCGGCGTCGGCCTCGGCAAGACCCATCTGCTGCAGGCCGTGACCTGGGCAGGCAATTCCGGCAACGAGCGCAAGGTGCTCTATCTCACCGCCGAGAAATTCATGTACGGCTTCGTCGCTGCGCTCAAAACGCAGACCGCGTTGGCGTTCAAGGAAGCCCTGCGCGGCATCGATGTGCTTGTGATCGACGACCTGCAGTTCCTGCAGGGCAAATCGACCCAGGCCGAGTTCTGCCACACCCTGAACGCGCTGATCGACGCCGGCCGCCAAGTCGTGATCGCGGCCGACCGTCCGCCCTCCGATCTGGAGAGCCTCGACGACCGCGTGCGCTCGCGGCTGGCCGGGGGGCTCGTGGTCGAGATGGGATCGCTGGGCGAAGAACTGCGGCTCGGGATTCTCAAGTCGCGCGTCGCCGCGGCCCGCGCGCATCACGCGAGCTTCAACGTGCCGGATGAGGTGCTGGATTATCTGGCCCGCACCATCACCCATAACGGCCGCGACCTCGAAGGCGCGATCAACCGCCTGCTCGCGCACTCAAAGCTGAATGCGCAGCCGGTGACGCTGGAAATGGCCGAACGCGAGGTGCGCGACCTGATCCGTCCGCAAGAACCGAAGCGGATCAAGATCGAGGACATCCAGCGGGTGGTGGCCCGGCAATACAATGTGAGCCGCTCGGACCTGCTGTCGTCCCGGCGCACCGCGAATGTGGTGCGGCCGCGCCAGGTCGCGATGTATCTGGCCAAGACGTTGACGCTGCGCTCGCTGCCCGAAATCGGCCGGCGCTTCGGGGGCCGCGACCACACCACGGTGCTGCATGCCGTGCGCAAGATCGAGGCACTGGTCGCCAGGGATACGGCCCTGTCCGAAGAGGTCGAATCGCTGAAGCGCCAGTTGCAGGAATAATTCTCGCTTCCGCCCCCTTCGTCAGGGCCGCAAACCGCCTCCCTTCCCCCGCAAAACGTGGGGGAACGGCGTCCCGCTCCCTTGCGCTTGGGGCCCATCCGCGCCACCTTGCGGTCCCCCTGCGGGTTTGATCAAATCCTCATTTGATCCGGCTTTCCGGGTTTCTGATGCCGCGGCGCGCCTTCAGGGCCGCCCGGCTTTTCCATCTTAGGGATCAGGTGGGTATTGCAATGAAGGTCACCGTCGAGCGCGCGCAATTGTTGAAATCGCTGGGCCACGTCCATCGCGTGGTCGAGCGCCGCAACACCATCCCGATCCTCGGCAACGTGCTGATCCGCGCCGAGAATGCCAAACTGTCGCTGAAGGCGACCGACCTCGACCTCGAGGTGACCGAGACCTTGGCGGCGGAAACAGGGACCGGCGGTTCGACCACGGTGCCGGCGCATATGTTCTACGACATCGTCCGCAAGCTGCCCGACGGCGCGCAGATCGTGCTGGAGGCCGATGGCGATCGTTCGGTGCTGGCGATCCGCGCCGGCCGCTCGCGCTTCACGCTGCAAACCCTGCCCGAGAGCGATTTTCCGGATCTCGCCGCCGGCGACATGACGCACGCGTTCACGCTCGCGGCAGCCGACATCAAACGCCTGATCGATCGCACCCAGTTTGCGATCTCGACCGAAGAGACCCGCTATTACCTCAACGGCATCTACCTGCACGCGGCCGGCAGCGCCAAGGCGGCAACCCTGCGCGGGGTCGCGACCGACGGTCACCGCCTCGCCCAGATCGACCTGCCGCTGCCGAAAGGCGCCTCGGGTATGCCCGGCGTGATCGTGCCGCGCAAAACCGTCGGCGAGGTGCAGCGGCTGATCGAGGACAACGAGGCCGAAGTCGCGGTCGAATTGTCGCAAGGTAAAGTCCGCTTCACCATCGGCAATGTGGTGCTGACCTCGAAACTGATCGACGGCACCTTTCCCGATTACGGCCGCGTCATTCCGCAGAACAACGACAAGGAACTCGTTGTCGACAAGAAGGATTTCGAAGCCGCGGTCGACCGCGTCTCGACCATCTCCAGCGAGCGCGGCCGCGCCGTGAAACTGTCGCTGTCCGCCGGCAAGCTGGTCTTGTCGGTGACCAATCCGGATTCCGGCAGCGCCACCGAGGAACTCGAGGTCGAATACGCCTCCGACGCGCTCGATATCGGCTTCAATTCGCGCTATTTGCTCGACATCGCCGCCCAGATCGAGGGCGAAGTTGCGATCTTGAGGCTCGCCGATCCGGGCTCGCCGACGCTGGTGCAGGACAAGGACAACAAGGGCGCGCTCTACGTGTTGATGCCGATGCGGGTGTGAGGCGCTTCCTGTTTAGGCGCACCGCAGCTAGATTACGTCATGGCCGGGCTTGTCCCGGCCATCCACGTTTTGGACGCCGGAAGGATGTGGATGCCCGGCACAAGGCCGGGCATGACGAAAGATAGCATGCCCCCCTCGCGCATCCACCGCCTGTCGCTGACGCATTTCCGCAATTATCGCGCGGCGAGCCTGCAGGCGCGTGGCGACGTGGTGGTGCTGGTGGGCCCGAACGGCGCCGGCAAGACCAATTGCCTGGAAGCGATCTCGTTTCTCGCACCGGGCCGCGGCCTGCGCCGCGCCACGCTCGAGGACGTCGCCGACAATCAGGGCGATGGCTCCTGGGCGGTGTCCGCCGAGGCCGAGGGCGCGCTCGGACTGGCGACGCTCGGCACCGGCATCGACCCGCCCGGCCAGGACAACAGTGCCACCAGCCGGCGCTGCCGCATCGACCGCGAGCCCGTGAGTTCGGCGACCGCCTTCGGCGATCATTTGCGCATGGTGTGGCTGACGCCGGCGATGGACGGATTGTTCCTCGGCGCCGCATCCGAACGACGCCGGTTCTTCGACCGGCTGGTGCTGGCGATCGACAGCGAGCATTCCAGCCGCGTCTCGGCGTTGGAGCGCTCGTTGCGCTCGCGCAACCGGCTGCTCGAAGTGCGCAATTACGACGACCATTGGTGCGACGCGATCGAGCGCGAAACCGCCGAGCTCGCCGTTGCGGTCGCGGCAACCCGCGGCCAGACCGTGACGAGGTTGGCCGCGATGTTGCGCGCGCGCGGCGACAATTCCGCTTTTCCCGCCGCCCAGATCATGCTCGACGGCTGGATGGAAAATGCGCTGGTCAACGAGCCCGCGACCGCGGTGGAGGATCGCTACCGCGAAATCCTCCGCGCCGGCCGCGCGCGCGACGCCGCGGCCGGACGCACGCTGGATGGACCGCACCTCACCGATTTGGAGGTGGTCTACGCCCCGAAGAACATGCCGGCCCGCGCCGCCTCGACCGGCGAACAGAAGGCGCTGCTGATCGGGCTGGTATTGGCGCATGCCACGCTGGTCACCGAGATGACCGGCATCGTGCCGCTGCTGCTGCTCGACGAGGTGGTGGCGCACCTCGATCCCGTCAGGCGCAAGGCGCTGTTCGATGAACTGGCCAAACTCGGCGCGCAGGTCTGGATGACCGGCGCCGATCCCGCGGCTTTCACCGATATCGGCGCCGCAGGCGATGTTTTTGACGTGGAATCGGGCCAGATCGCCGGCCGCGGCTGAACGCGCGTTACGGCGGCTTGCCGGCGGACGCCGGCCCGCCGAGCACGCGATCGATAATGGCGTTGATCAAAAACTCCGAGCCTTTTTCGGTAAGATGGACCTGATCGCTTGCCGAAATATCGCCGGCGGCGTCGCCGACGCGCGCCAGGCAGCCATTGGCATCACACAGGGCGTCATTGGCGGAAATGAATTCCGCGCCGAGCGGGACGAGTTTCGCACGCATGGTTGCGTCATACGAAGTATTGGGAACCGCTTCGTCCGAGCGTCGTGGGATCAGGCTGTGATACAGCATGAAGTAACGCAGCACTTCGTTAGGCAAGCCACGGCGCCAGGACGGCACCGAACCGAGCACGACGACGCGCGCGCTGGTTTGCTGTTTCAGCGCGACCACGGTCTCGGCAACATGGTCGAGATACTTCTCCCAGGTGCCGTGCAACACCACGATATCTGGCCGGATATTGCGCACGAGCGCCAACACCTTGTCGTTGATGGCACGGCAATTCGGCGTACCCTGGATGTCGGCATTCAGGGCGGCGATGCAGGAACTGGAGGTGAACTGCGCGATACCGAAGTCGTGGGTTTCCTGAGCCCTGCGAAGACCGGGGATGAGCGCTCCCGCGGTTGAATCGCCCCAGACCAAAACCAGTGGCCGTCGACTCCGATCGACACAAGTCTCGGCAAACGACATTTCACGGCTGAGGTCGAGCAGACATTCGTGAATCCGCCAGTGCGAGGCTTGCGTCGGCACATTGGCCATCGCGCGAATTTCCGGCGGCAGCCGAAAGTCAAAGCCGCGCCCCGAAACGACAGCGGCGCCCGCCACCGTGATCAGCGCCATGCCGGTGCACAGTGCGAGAACCTTGCGCGGGCTCGGCTGGCCAAACCGGAATGGCTTCTCGACATACCAATAGGTCGCCCATGCCAGCAGCGCGCTTGCGAGCAGAACGAGTTCACGCTCTGCCAGAGTCAAGGGAGCGAACTTGATGAGGGTGGAAAACACCAGCAATGGCCAGTGCCAGAGATAGAGCGGGTAGCTGATCAGGCCGATCCACACGGCCGGCCGGCTCGCCAGCACGGCGCGGTTGAACCGGGCATTCGGCGCCGACAACAGCAGCGCCGCGCCGCCGACCGGCAGGATCGCCCACCAGCCCGGAAACGCGCGGTGGGGATCGAGGCTGCCTGCCGCCAACACGATCAGCGCGATACCGATCCAGGCGCGCCAATCGCTCGCCGCGGCGGTTTGGCTGATCCGCCCCCAGCCGCGGGCCAGCGCGGCGCCGGCAAGCAGCTCGAAGGCGCGGGTGAACGGCAGATAGAACGTCGCAACGGGATCCGGGCCGATCAGCGCCACGTTCAGGATAAACGACGCAACGCCGATGACGGCCGCCACCGCGACGATGCTGAGCCGCAAGCGAGCGGCGAACATCAGGATCAGCGGCCAGAACAGATAGAATTGTTCCTCGATGCCCA
>Ga0137416_10001980_pt1 | contig 10771 bp, 11 predicted proteins | sample CZODoug3_1_1_16f_FD_108282 | JGI IMG/M metagenome (GOLD analysis project Ga0137416, IMG submission 108282) | Vadose zone soil fungal communities from Angelo Coast Range Reserve, California, USA - CZODoug3_1_1_16fungal (Illumina Assembly) | ecosystem: Environmental > Terrestrial > Soil > Vadose...
CCGCGTCCGCGAGACGAAAGAATCCCATGAGGATGGCATCCACCGAGGCGCGGAACGCGGCCTCGTCGAGCTCGCCCACCAGGCGGCGGTCGGCGAAGCCCGCGTTGCTCACCACGACATCGAGCCGGCGGAATTTCTGCGCGGTCGCGGCGACCAGGCGCTGCGCCGTGCCTGGCTGGCCAAGATCGCCCGCGACGACCAGCGCCTCGGCGCCGGCGCCGCGCACGAAATCCGCGACCTTCTCTGCGCCGGCGCGGTTATTGCGGGCATGGAGCGCGAGCGCGATATCGGGCGCTGCGAGCGCCCGCGCCGTCGCGGCGCCGATGCCCGAGGAAGCGCCGGTGATCAGAGCGACACGAGTCATCAGGCAGGCTCCGGTTGATGACAGCAGACACAGAGCTTGTTGCCGTCGGGATCGCGAAAATAGGCGCCGTAATAGTGAGCGTGATAGTGCGGGCGAAGGCCGGGCGCGCCCTCGGAGAGACCGCCGGCGGCGAGCGCCACATCGTGGCAACGGTCGACGGCGGCGCGATCGGGCGCCAGCAGGGCGATCATCTGGCCGTTGCCGGGCGAGGCGGGGTGACGATTGAACGGCCGGCCGATCAGGAACAGGGGCCGCGCCACGCCGGGGCTCATCCAACCCGCCCAGCCATTCTCCGGTTCCTTGAACTTCAGCTCGAGGCCCAGCGCGTCGAGGACGGCGGCGTAAAAGGCAAAGGCCCGGTCGAAATCGCCGATGCCGACATGGACGTGGGAAATCATCTCGGCGCGAAGGATAGCACCGGCTAGCGGCAGGCGTCGCGCACGACCGGCGCCAGGATGTCGGCGAAGCGCTGGGCGCCCTGCACAGAGAAATGGCCGTTGTCGACGAAGTCGGCATTGGCGAAGGAATCAGGCGGCACGTCGACATCGATGTCGCTCAGTTCCTTCGCCGTCCGTGCCAACAGGGCGTTGAACTTCTGCTGCATCGGCCAGAGGTCGCGGTCGCGCACCAGCGGCAGCCAGCCGTAGCGGCCGTCGCCTGAAAGCCTGGCGCGGTTGAGGAGCTGGCCGACCCAGATGGTGGTGATGCCGCGCTGGCGGTTAATCGCCGAGATGGCGCGGATGTTGCGCTCGTAGAGGGCATCCAGCGCCGGATCGTCGCCGGCCACCGGCTCGCGGCCATAGGGATCGACGAAGTAGTGGACGGTGTCGAAATTGGCGCTGATGAAACGCATCACCATGGTGAGCAGCGGCGAGATCGTGACGTGCGAGCCGCCGACCCGCCGCACTTTCAACGAATCGACCTGGCTCGGCAGATGGAAGTCGGCATAGGCTGGATCGAGATCGGGAATGTGGGCGTTGCGCAGATCGTTCCAGCCGACATAGTAGATCGCGCAACGCGGCTGCTTGCCGAACTTGGTTTGATAGAACGCCGTCTGGATCAGGTGTTCGACCGTCGTGTAGCCCGGCACGCCGTGATTGACGATGAAGAAGCGCCCCTTGCCGTCACCTTGGTCGAGCGCGGCGGCGAGGCGATCACTCCAGGTGTCTCCTTCGCCCGCGCCGATATCGTAGGTCGTCGAGCCGCCGAAAGTCGCCACGATGTTGCGCCCCGCGAGCTCGCCCGGCGCGGGGCCGCGTCCGCGCGTGCCTTCGGATGTGTGGCTGATCGCAAGCCCAGTGGTGCTGATGAGTCGCAGCGACGGGATCGGCACGGCCTGCAGCAACGCGTGCCACTGGAAGCGCCGCGGCTCTGATTTGTCCGGCGGCAGCAGCGACGCGGCGCCGAGCGCGGAATGCCGCAGGGCATACGAGCCGACGCCCCAGCCGAAGTCGATCAGCGCCAGGACCAGCAAAGCGCCGGCGAGTCGCGGCCAGCGCAGGAACGCAATCACCAGGACGAGGAGGCCCAGCAGGTAGAGGAAATAGACCGCGCGCGGGCCGAATGCGGTGAGCTCTTCGATCGCGACAAGCCTGCCTGCCACCAGCAGGACGGCGATCGCCAGGACGAGCGTCACGCAGGCGATGATCGCCCGCTCGAAACGATAGGGGCGGTTGAGACCGAGATAGGTGAGCATCCGGTTCGACATGTCGGTCACGCCCTATGCGGCGATCGCATTGCTGCTGGAGCAGAATGGCGCGCCCGAAGAGAGTCGAACTCCTAACCTTCTGATCCGCAGTTTGAAGTTCCACATTTCCGCTGCTGTCCTTGAGCTGGATTCGCTCACACCTGATCCGCGAACACCAAGCCGTGCGATCACGTTTGCTTGTCTTGGCGTTGTCACGGCATGTCGCGTGTTATGCACGATACTGCGTTCAACCCATGAACGGTCGGAAGCACTAGTCCAGACCCATCGTTGCCTGCGCGAATGAAATAGCTGATCTCGGTAGGAGAGACTCAAATGAAGGCTCCATTGCCAATCGTCGTTACTCTGGCTTGGCCCGTGGCCATCTTGGCGGCCTCGACCACGAGCGCGCAAATGCCGGACGCGGTCGCCGCTCCGAATGAAGCCATGGTTGCAACCGTCCACGCCGAAGGCGCACAGATCTACGACTGCAAGGCCGACCCGGGCGGAAAGCTCGTTTGGCAGTTCCGCGAGCCAATTGCGGCACTGTTCATCGATGGCAAGACGGTCGGTCGACATTTTGCTGGCCCGAGCTGGGAGCTGGTCGATGGCAGCGCGGTCACTGGCAAGATCGCAGGTCGCGCCGCCGGCGCGACACCAAAGGATATTCCCTTGCTAAAACTTGAAGTGGCCTCGCACCGTGGGTCGGGTCAACTGACCGGCGTCACGACGATCCAGAGGCTCAACACCCAGGGTGGCGTTGTCGAAGGGTCGTGTGAATCCGCAGGGGCGTTCCTGTCTGTGCCCTACTCAGCCGATTACACGTTTCTCAAGAAGGTCAGCTGACGGTTCATGGAATACTGGGGAAGAATGGCGCGCCCGAAGAGATTCGAACTCCTAACCTTCTGATCCGTAGCCAGAATGCCGAAAATAGCGAAGTCATTGATCTTTCGGACTTTTGGGGCGTCCAGCGCCGCACGTATCAGGCCACTTTTTGCGCCATAAGCGGCCTTTTGTTGCACGTGATTCTCGACGAGAGAGCGCCGCCTCCCTACTGCCGTGAAGTATTCGATTGGAGCACCCCGTGGTGCAGAGCAGGGTCGTGTCCTCTCTTGATTCCGGACTCTCCCTGCGACAAGCCCTTCGACGAACACTTCGACTCGGCAATTCAAGCCTTGCCCGTATACTTCCGGCCAGCGAGCAACGACCCGAGGGCGCCTTGTCATCACCATGGTGGTCGATCCCCCAGGCGATCATCTGGATCGTGACTCGCAGCGAGTCTCAGCTGCGGCGAGCGGATGGCGTTCGGACGATGGCCGGCGTTAGGAGAATGAAAGGGATCAGAGCGGCATCGAGCCTAGATGAGCCTCCCGTTTCCTTTACCGCAGCACCCAATGAACTGCTGCTTGCCTGGCGGGCCCGACATATTGCGCTCTTTGGCTGCAAATGGGGCAAAGAGCCGTCGCGGTCGATCGCGCGGCAAAGCGACCTTCACTTCCGTGACTACAGCGGAGAAGCGTGCCTCGGCGACGAGACCCTCTACTTCAATACGCATCCATTCTGGTCGAACCTGTCGGTGCGAGCCGACGATTGCAAGCGGTGCTGGCCAGTGCCCGCCGCCGGGAAGGAGCCGGGCTCTAGATCACTCGTTGCCGCACACCGTCCTTCGGACGGCGAGGTGCTCGCCTTTACTGAAGAGAAGCGACAGGTGCTCAGAGCAGAACGGAAGAGGGCGGGCCGTGACGTGCTGCTGGGAGCGGCCATGATTCACTTTGGCCTGTCGCGAAAGATCGCTCTCGATATCTGGAACAGCGCGGCTCGTGACCACAAAGGTGGGCGACCGAAGAACGCAAAACCTGGGACGGGCAGATCGATCGCAACAAGACTCAAGTAGAACAAGCCTCAAAACATGGAAGCCGTAACCTGGCAACTCCATGTTTGGCGTCCAGGTTATCGATCGTGAAAATTCTCTGCTGACCGCCACAAGCACCCGTCAAACAGTCTGTTGGCAGGGTCGGTGTCGCAGCTGGAGATATCGCGATGTTCGACTACTCATTTCACCCATATCTGCGTTGGCTTCGCGGCAGGTCGCAGGGCGACAGTCCGGGCTTCGACATCGATCGGTACGGGTTGCCGCCACAAACCCTGCTACCGCACACAGGCAACTTTCCCAGCCCAGAATCCCAAGCGTTGTCTCCGTCGGCTCCGTCGACCGGCCTTGCCGGCTTCATGGTTGAACAGCCCAACGAGGTTCCGGGCTTTCGCGTAGGGCAGCAGAATGACGAGCCGGGTCGAGAGAGAACATGGCCCAACGGTATGGAAACGGCGGCGCCAGAGTCTGCCAACATCGCGCAAACGTTGGGTCTCCCGCCAGGCGTGGAGGAACCGGATCAGCCAGCTCCGCCGCAGCTTCCCGAGTGGCTCCACACGGTAATAACCATGCCAGTGCCGCAGTTGTCGACGGCAGTCGATCCCCGTACTGGGCGGCGCATCGTCCCGTATGAACCACTGATCGGGCCAGTCAGATCCTATCTAACGACAAACCAGAACGGGCGCAGAAGTGACGATGCCCTCGCATACGTCGAAGGCACCAATCCCCTGCCTGACCCGGACTCTGCCGAAGCGCCCAGCGCCGAACGATGGCCGTCCTCCGACATGCCGATTTGGCCGGCCGACATCAATGCCGGCCCCGGTGCATCAACGGCACAGCATGCCGATCCCGAACCGACACCGGAGGCAGTGACAAGGAACACTTGGCCACCGCCACCGAAGGATGGCTGGCCCTATCCGGAAACGGATGGCATCAGAGGCGAGGTCGCATGGCCTGCTGTTGTGACGCCGCAGCCAGTAGGCGTTGCCCCGGTACCGTCGGTCGGATCCATTGCGGACTCCAACTTAATCCTTGCAAACGCCGGCGACGTCGAGGAGCCGCAGACAGAGCAACAGATGCCCCTGCCGCAAAATCAACCGGTGGAACCGACGAACCCGGTCGCACCTACAGGGCTTGCCAGCAGGCCGCCTGAACAACGGGATGAACAAGCACTCTCGCGAGCCCTCGAGGACCACCGACGCGCGGCCGCCGATCAAATTGAACAGCTTGTAGGCACCATCGCAACCTATGGTAGCCGCGTCTACGAAGATTCGATCCTGAAAGCCAAAGATGACTTAGCTCGTCTTGCAGAAAGATTGCGAAATGATCCGGGCGAGACGGTCCTCAGTATCCTCAACAGTTTCCCGCAGACGCGGGTAGAGGGAAAATTCGTCGGTGGCCTCGCCGCTGTACTCACCATCTTGGCGAACGCAAAGCGCGGTCTGGAATTTGAAAGAGCAGTGCTTCATGCATTGAGTGCAGCAAGCGAGACCACTAAGATCAACAAAAATACCAGCAAGATCGCCGTCGAAGGGCTAGGTCGATCCGTCCCTGATGTCCTGAATAGGGGCATAAGAGAAATCAAGAGCGGAGTGGAGATCGACGATTCCCTTCAGCTCAAGATTCAGGCGGCGTACGCTCAACTCTTTCGAATACCTTTTAGTCTCATCGTGAGTCCGACCACGCAACGCATTAGCAAGTCGGTGAGATATGCGGTAGAAAAGACTGGAGGAACAATTCAACGGTTCGACCCAGCGACAGGTACGTTCACACCGTTCTAATGACCGACGTCTTTTTCGAAATCCTAAGCCCTCTTCCTCTCAACAGGCACCAGGATGCCCGGAGGTTATTTCAACTTTGGGCCGACAACGCATTTCATTTCCTACCCAACAGATGGGGGCTTTACGAACCTTTGCGGCATCACTTTTCGTTGTCGACCCTTGATGAAGCAATTCGCACTTGGGAATATGCCTATCATGTGAAAAGGACGGTCTCTCCAAAGCTCAGCGGCAGCATTTTTATGCAATATGGTCCACATCGAGATCACACCACTTGGACCATCTGTCTAAAGAACATCAAAGACTTTGAGCAACCCTCATTCTGCCAGCTGCTTGAGTGCGCTGCTGCGATATTCTCAGCAGATCTTGGCTTCATTCACAAGATTACAGACGCGGAAGTATCGAGAGGCAGAGCAAACGGCTCAATCAGCTTCTTGGATGCAGCCCACACTGAAACGGACCTCTTCATTGTCACTCACCGTCTAAACAAATTCCTGCCCGATATCTATTGGACGACAGTGTTCGGCAACCCCTACGTGCAGTTGTTTTCCCGCGAGCGTCTCCTGTCCTGTCCTGCTTACCGTGTGAAGGAGTTGGACAATGGCTCCATCGTCGTCCAGCTCACGCCAGAGTTGAAGGACATAACGGCGGAGGAAGCAGCATTTGAACGGGTGAGACAAGAAGCCCGAAACCACCTCAACAATGACGCGTTCTTCGATCTCGCCAAGGGGCTGGACTATCCCTATCGCGTTCCCGAATTCGTGTGGGGCCCCCTCTTTCACTGAGACCAACAACTACGACGAGCCGGCAGCGCACAGCCCGGAACGAAGTAAGCATCCAGCGAAAGTCCAAGCCAACGAAGTTCTTTCTCGCTGCCTGGGAAGTCACGGCGCAGAAACAGCCATCGTTTTTCGGGAACGGCTTTCCGATTTGGTTGCGGGCGCAGCATTTGAACCTACGACCTTCAAGTGAAACCGCCCAGAGCGGTCCTAATGACGGGGTCCACTTCAGCGATGGCCAACCGAATTCTATCCCACGGCATCCGGCTCTACCGCCCTGCTAGATTTCCTCTTCCATCCCTTACCTACCGGCGCCAGTCTTGGAGTTGAGCGAGGATGAGCATCCGATCGCGCGAACTCTACGGGGTTCCGTCATTCGGTTGATCGAGGGAGCTGACCGTGACTGCATCTGCTTACATCGAGCCGGTAGTCGATCCGTCAGGGCCTGTTACGGCGGCCGGCATCGAGACGGTCTCCCGCAAGCCTGCTAGCCGGCTCGGCTCGGCCATGATCGTGTCCACAAGCGCCTCTGCGCCAAGGGCTTGCCGCATCGCTTTGAACGTAGGCTGTGGTCCGCCAAGGCTGTGGCCGACTGGCTAGCGAGCGCAGGCGGCCCGGAGCACAGGAGTCGCACGTCTCAACGCGTGCGACGGATTCCCCCTGTTCGTTCTCTCGGTGGATCGCAGCAGAGCAGCCCTAAAACGTTGGCCAGCTTGAGATGAACGACTTTGAGTAAATGGCGCGCCCGAAGAGATTCGAACTCCTAACCTTCTGATCCGTAGTCAGATGCTCTATCCAGTTGAGCTACGGGCGCACGGCCGAACGGCCTTATAGATAGAAGGGTCCGGCAAAGAGGCGCGCACCCTAATGAAACCGGCTGGGCGATGCAAGCGGCGAAGCGGCCGCACGATGTCCCACAAAATCAGGGCTTTAGGCAAGCCAAACGCTTCCCGGGACTGATCCGACCGTCCTGCAGTCGCGTATCCCGGACCACGGGCGTAGAATGAAGATCATGGCCTTTCGCTTAGCTGCCCTCTTTGGATTGGTGCTCGGCCTCGCCGTGCCGGCGCTCGCCCAGGACGTTTCGCCGGCTGACCAGTCGGCGATCCGCGACATTATCCAGTCCCAGGTCGAGGCCTTCCGGCGCGACGACGGCGACGCCGCCTTCGGCTACGCCTCGCCCACGATGCGCGGCATGTTCGGCTCGTCCGAGATCTTCATGGACATGGTGCGCCAGGGCTACCAGCCGGTGTATCGCCCCAGGAGTTCGACTTCCGGGAGATCGTGACCCTGGATGGCCAGGTCACGCAAAAGGTCCATGTCGTCGGCCCCGACGGCCGGCCGATGACCGCCTTTTATCCGATGACGCAACTGCCCGACGGCACTTGGCGCATCAACGGCTGCTATTTGCAGGCGCCCGAAGAACACCAGGCCTGATTTTTCGCCGGCGAATTCCGTCATGGATCGCGTATCGCCGAAGGTGCTGGCGCTGCTGGGCACGCTCACGCTCGTATGGGGCACCAACTGGCCGCTGTTCAAGATCGCGCTGGATGAGCTGCCGGTGCTCACCTTCCGCGCCATCGTGCTGGTCACCGCGACCCTCATGCTGCTCGTAGTCGTGCTGGCGAGGGGCGAGAGCTTCGCCGTGCCGAGGGGCAAGTGGCCGGCCTTGATCGCGGCGTCGACGATGAACCTCCTTGTCTGGAACATCGCGACGTCGCTGGCCGTGCTCTACATCCCATCTGGCCACGCCTCGGTGCTGGCCTACACCATGCCGCTGTGGGTGGCGCTGCTGGGCTTCGCGGTGTTCGGCCAGCGTCTGACGGGCCGCCTGCTGGCCGCGATCCTGATCGGTGCGGCCGCCGTCGTGGCGCTGATGGTGCCCAACTTCACAAGCTACGCGCACGCGCCGGCGGGTCTGTTCTGGGGCCTGTTCGCGGGCTTCTGCTGGGCGGTCGGCACCTTCATCGTCAAGCGAACGAGCTGGCACGGCATGGGCCTGTCGCTCACCTTCTGGCAGATCGCGATCACCCTGCCGCCGATCCTGCTCGGCGCCCTTGTGATCGACGGCCTGCCGACGCACTGGCCATCAACCCAGGTGCTCGTCGCCACGATCTACACCGGCGCCGTTCCCATGGCGCTGGGCACCGCCGCCTGGTTCGCCCTGGTGAAGCTCCTGCCCGCCCAGGTCGCCGGGCTCTCCGCCATCGCCATCCCGATCGTGGCCATCGTGAGCGGCGTTTTGATCCTGAACGAGCCGCTGTCGGCGTTGCAGGCGATCGCCATCGCCTCGACCGTGGTGTCGCTGTCGCTGGCGCTGATGCCGGGCTGGCGGCGATAGCGCGTTCCGTTTTGATGTCATCGCTGGGCGCGCGCCACTCCAGTGGCGCGATCTTCCTTTGGCGTCGGCCGTGCGACGCCAGACTCGAGGAGCTTCGCGACGCCTTCGCCAAAGCGACCGAGGACGCCAAACGCAAGGAACTCGCCACGGCGATCCAGGTGCGCATGTCGGAATATCCGACCCACGTGCCTCTCGGCCAATTCAATGTCCCTTCAGTGCTGCGGGCCACCGTCACCGGTAGCCTCGAGGCGCCGGCGCCGGTGTTCTGGAACGTGAAGAAGAAAGCAGTAGGCCGAATTCAGCCCAGCTCGAGGCTGGTAACACCGTACAGGCCGGAATAATCGACCTCTGGGTCGGGACCGGTGTACATGCGCGCGGTCTCGAACGCGGGCTTGAGCCCAATCCGCTCGGCCAGCGTGATGGCCGGCTTGTTGATGTCGGGCATGTCGATCGCCACGGCCGGCGCGCCGGTCTTGGCCGCGAGGCCTGAGATCAATGAAGCGGCGATCTCCGGCGAGTCGGCGAACAGTGGTCCGACTCGCGACGCCGCTTGGCACGTCCGCATGACCGCAAAGCCCGCGAGCTCCCCGTCACGCAGCGCCACCATCGCAGCCCGTTCGGGCAGCGTGATCCACGACGCCAGGAAGGAATCGCGCGCCTCGGGGAAGAAGCGGCGATCATAGGCGGCAAGCTTGTCGAACGGAACACTGCGCGCATCGAGCAGGCTGACGCCGGCGGGCAGCGGGGCGGAAGCGGGTGTTCCCTCCTGGCGGATGTTGTTCCAGGCCGAACGGAAGCCCGACCTGCGATAGTTGTCCTGTTGCGCCACGACGCCGTCGGGCCCGACATTGCGGTCCGCCAGCCGCGCCATGCCGGCGCGCCACACCTGGATGCCAAAACCCTTTCCGCGAACCTGCGGCCGGGCGATGTAGAAGCCCAGGAAGCCGAACGCCTGGCCGTACTTCACGACGGAGATGCAGACGACCGGCTCGCCGTCGAGGCGGCCGATGCGGAAGGCACCGGGGTCGGCGGCAAAGAAGGCGTGGGTATCGGTATTGCCTGGATTCCAGCCCTCGTCGGCGGCCCATCGGGCCATGCGCTGAACGTCGTCGGCGCTGCCGATCGTGATCTCGAATGTCATGCGACAAGGCTAACGGAATTACCGAAATGCAGCGACACCCTTGCAATGCCATCCTTCCGGCCATCAGAGTGCAGGCCAAGCGATAACGCATCGTCCGGGAGGACATATCGAATGAATCGACTGGCCCTGCTTCTGACGGTGCTCTTCGTTCCGCTGCTGCTGACCGGCGAAGCCGCCGCGCAGCAATGGGTGGCAGGCTGGACCGGTGCGGTCCACGGCCCCTACCCGGTCGGCAATCCGACCGCCCAGCCCGAGCTCAAATACGCCTTCCCTTCCGCCGATCAAGGCGCCAAGAACCAGACCTTTCGGCTGATCGTACGGCCCGACGTGTGGGGCCAGCAGACGCGCATCAGGCTGTCGAACGTCTTCGGCACCAAGCCGGTGACCTTCAACGACGCCTTCGTCGGCCTGCAGGAGAGTGGTGCCGCGATCATGAAGGGTACCAACCAGCCCGTTCTGTTCGGCGGCCAGAAGAGCGTGACCGTCCAGCCCGGCCAGAGCGTGGTGAGCGACGCGGTGGCGCTGCCCTTCGTCGCGTCCCCACCCGACCCGATGCTGCGCGGCCGAAAGCTTGCGGTCAGCTTCCACGTCATGGGCGAGAGCGGCCCGATGACCTGGCATGCCAAGGCGCTGCAGACGTCGTACATCTCGGTGCCCGACTCCGGTCCGAAAGGGCCGGATGAGGGCGAGAGCGCCTTCCCCTACTCGACGACCTCCTGGTATTTCCTCGACGAGGTCGACATGAACTTGGCCGTCAAGGCCGACATCATCGTCGCGTTCGGCGATTCGATCACCGACGGCACGGCGAGCACGA
>Ga0137416_10001981_pt1 | contig 10767 bp, 12 predicted proteins | sample CZODoug3_1_1_16f_FD_108282 | JGI IMG/M metagenome (GOLD analysis project Ga0137416, IMG submission 108282) | Vadose zone soil fungal communities from Angelo Coast Range Reserve, California, USA - CZODoug3_1_1_16fungal (Illumina Assembly) | ecosystem: Environmental > Terrestrial > Soil > Vadose...
AGGCAACCGCAACGGATGGCCGCAGACGTCAGCAAGCATCTGGATCGCGCCAAGCGATTCCTGGAGAAGAACCGCGTCGAGGATGCGATCGCGGCTTACAAAGCCGTGCTCGACGAATCGCCGCAGCACCAGGAAGCCACGCAGGCATTAGGAGACCTCTACGCGCGCGCGGATCAGCCGGACCGCGCCTCTGTTTACTACGGATTGCTGTTCGACATGCTGGTCGACCCGCGCGACGAAAGTAAGGCCCTGGCGATATACAACCGCTTCCTGCGCAGCGCCGCTTCCCCGCAGCCTCCCGAGCGCATCGCGCGCTACGCCTTCCTGCAGCAGAAGCTGAACCACAACGACGAAGCCATGGAGCAGTACTCCAAGGCCGCGGACTTGTTCGTGGAGGCAGGCCGCCAAGAAGATGCGCTGTTTTGCCTGGAGCGCACCGCGCAACTCGATCCGGAGAACTTAACCCGCCAGCTTCGCGTGGCGGAAACGGCGGAGCGGCTAGGCAAGAACGCGCTGGCGGCAAAAGCATTTCTGCGCGCAGGGCAATTGGCGACGGCCGGCGGCACGCCGGAGGAGGCCATGCGGCTGTTTGGACGCGCGCACAAACTGGCGCCGCAGGAGCGCAGCGTGGCGCTCCTCTACGCCGAGGCGACCTTGCGAGCCGGCGATGCCAAGCAGGCAGCCGCGCTGCTGGAGCAATTTGCCGCGACGGACAGCGATGCAACCTTTTTGGACACTTTTGCCGATGCGTTGATGCGCAGCGGCCAGCTGGACCGCGCGCGGGAAATTCTAGAGCGGCTGCTGAAGGATAAAAATCAAGGATTCTCGCGCTTTTTCGACCTGGTCGATGTCTACGGCAAAGCGGGGCAAGATTCCAAGTCGGTGGAAGTCCTGCAAGTGATCATGGGCCGGATGTATGCGGACGGCAAACAGAATGACTTTATCGCGCAACTGGATAGCGTCGGCGGAAAGCACTCCAACTCGCAAGCGATCCTGGAGTACTGCGCAAAGTTCTACATCGAGGCGAATCGCGAGACGCAGTACTTTGAAATTCTGATTAAACTTTTTGATTTGTATCTGAAGGCCGGCAACGTTGACAAAGCCTCCGACGCGCTCGAGAAGCTGCTCGACATCGATCCCTACGATCACCGCAACCAGGAACGCCTGCAGAAGTTGCATGGGCGCGTCGACGATTCAACTTTGAAACGCCTCGGCGCCCGCCTGAGCAAGTCCGGAACCGCCGGGCCGCCGCGCTCCGTGCACACCCAGTCCTCGACCGCGGACACCGTGAGCACATCGGCATCGGTCGGCGGAGACGCGCGGCACGCGCAGGCGCTCGAAGATCTCATCGTCCAGACGGAGATTTTCTTGCAGTATTCGCTCCAGAACAAAGCGCTGGAGCGCCTGCAAAAAATCGCCGCCACGTTCCCCGGCGAAGAAGAACGCAATACGCGTCTGCGGAGCCTCTATCAGACCGCGAATTGGTGGCCGCCTGGCTCTTCGCGTCCCAAAGCAGAACCTACCGCGCCTCCCCGCCAGGTCGACGCCGTACCGGAATCGCTAGGCGCAGGTCTCACCCAGAAGACCGGAATCTACACGGCGGAGACGCTCCGCGACCTCGCGAAAATCTCCGAGATCAATCAAAAGATTTTCCGCCAACAGACACCGCGCGCCATGTTGAACACCGCCGTCAACGAAGTCGGCGCCTATTTGCATTGTTCTCGCGCGCTTGCCGTGTTTGGCGCGCCGGGGCGCCCGCCGGAGATGGCCGCGGAATTCTGCGCCGCGGGCGTGCGTGCCACTCCCGGCGCGCAAGTAGTTCTGTTGCTTGCGCAGATGGAAAAAGCGCAGCCCGATGAATTAGGCGGCTTGACCCTGAACGCCGCCGGCAGCTCGATTCTGAAAGAGATGGGCGTCAACACCGCTCTCGGAGTCAGCCTTAGCGACAAAGAGACGCAAAGCCCCGCCGGCATGCTGATCGTTGCACACGCCGAAGCGCACAAGTGGAAGCCAAACGAAGCCTACTTCCTGCAAGCCATCGGCGATCAGATGCTCATGAGCGTCAGCCACACGCGCCTGCGCTCCCTGGTGCGGCGCATGGGCGTCTCCGATGAGCGCACCGGATTGCTCAGCCGCAGTTCGTACCAGAGTTGCCTCTTAACCGAAGCGGATCGCTCGCGCACGCAAGGCACGCCGCTGTCTCTGGCCATTCTGCAAATTGACCGTGGCGCGGAAATCCTGCGCCAGCAAGGCGAATCGCCGGTCGAGCGTTTTCTGGAGCAGTTGGCGCGCTCCCTGCAACCTATCGTGCGCCAGAACGATGTCGCGGTAAAATATACCTCGTGGTCCCTGGCGTTCATCCTGCCGGATACCAGCCTGGCCGGCGCGCAGAACCTGGCGGATAAGCTGCGGCGGGCGGCGTCTGGTTTGAAACCGCCCTGGGATTCCACGCAAGTCACGCTCAGCGCCGGAATCGTCGAGGCCGTCGCGAAGTCGGATTACGAGAGCGAGGATATTGTTACGGATCTGATCAATCGCGCCGAGCTGAGCGTCGAAGAGGCGCGCAAACGCGGCGGCGACACCGTCGTGGCGCTGGAAAGCCCCAAAGTCTAGCGGCGAATAAGAGAGGAAAATTATGTTTCCGACCGATGTGGTAATTGTTGCCGGAGCACGCACGCCCATGGTGCGCTACACCGGCTCATTTTCGGATGTTTCCGCGATCGATTTGGCCGCGCACGCGTCGAAAGAAGCGATTCGCCGCTCCGGGGCCGACCCTGCGGAGATCGATCACGCGATTTTCGGCAACGTCATGCAGACTAGCGCGGACGCGCTCTATGGCGCGCGGCACGTGGGACTGAAAGCCGGTCTAAGAATGGAAACTCCCGCGGTGACTGTGAATCGGCTGTGCGGCTCCGGCATCGAAGCCATCGCGCAAGGCGCGCAGAGGCTGCTGCTCGGCGAAGCAAATATGGTCCTCGCCGGCGGTATGGAGAACATGACGCAGGCGCCCTTCGTAATCCGCGGCGCGCGCACCGGATTGAAGCTCGGCGGCGGCGCGCTGGAGGATTCACTAATGGCCGGCCTGACGGATTCCTACTGCGGATTGCCCATGGCGCTAACCGCAGAAAAGTTGGCGGAGCAGCAAGGAATTACGCGCAAAGATGCAGACGCCTACGCCCTACGCAGCCAGCAAGCAGCGGAGGCTGCGTACAAAGCGTGCCGCATCCGAGAAGAGTTGGTTCCCGTCGAAGTGAAGCAGGGCAAAAAAACCATCGTGGTCAGCGAAGATGATCATCGCCGGCCGGACACCACCATGGAGATCCTCGAAAAATTGCCGACGTCGTTCAAGAAGGACGGAATCGTCACCGCGGGAAATGCCAGCGGCATCGTCGATGGCGCTGCGGCGGTGGTCGTAACGCGGGAGAAAACGGCGAAAGAACAAGGCCTGAAACCTGTCGGCCGAATTATTTCCTGGGCCGTCGCCGGCGTCGACCCCAGCATCATGGGCATCGGGCCGGTGCCCTCATCGCAAAAAGCGCTGAAGCTCGCGGGCCTCACGCTCGATCAGATGGACCGCGTCGAGGTCAACGAGGCGTTTGCTGCGCAGTACCTTGCAGTCGAAAAAGTCCTGGGATTGAATCGCGACAAAACCAACGTAAACGGCGGCGCCATCGCGCTCGGCCACCCACTCGGCGCGTCAGGAACGCGTTTGGTCATCACCATCCTGAATGAACTGCGCCGCAATAATCTGCGCTACGGACTGGCAACAGCGTGCATCGGCGGCGGCCAGGGCATCGCCATGGTCGTCGAGGCCCTTTACAACTAGTTCGCAGCGTTTCTGCTACACTTTTGCCTGCTGACAAATAGTATTCTTGCGGGTGTTTTGCCGCTCCTTGGCGACTGTCCGCGGCATTTCCTACAGAGGAACAGAATGGCGATTCAAAAAGTGGGCGTCGTCGGGTGTGGCTTGATGGGTTCGGGAATCGCGCAAGTCTCGGCGCAAGCCGGCTTCCCCACCATCGTCCGTGAGGTCAGCCCGGAGATTGTCGACAAAGGATTGAAGAGCATCGAGAAAAATCTCGCCCGCCTGGTGGAAAAGGGCAACATCACCGAAGCGCAAAAGAACGAGATTCGCGGCCGGTTGAAGGGTACAACCGCGCTGCAGGACCTGAAGGATTGTGATGTAATCGTCGAGGCCATCATCGAGCAGCTTCCGGCCAAGCGCGAGCTATTTGGCGCTCTTGATGCCCTTTGCCCCGCCTCCACGATTTTTGCCAGCAACACTTCTTCGCTGACCATCACCGAAATCGCCACGGCCACCAAGCGGCCGCAGCGCTTCGTCGGCCTCCATTTTTTCAATCCCGTTCCGGTGATGAAGCTTGTCGAAGTTGTAAAAACCATCGCCACCGATCCGGCTGTGTATGAAGAAATCGTGGCGTTCGGCGCGAAGCTTGGGAAAACGCCGGTGCGCGCCCACGATAGCACCGGATTCATCGTCAATCGCCTTCTCGTGCCCTATCTGCTCGACGCTATTCGTGCGCTCGAAGAAGGCGTCGGCTCGATCGAGGACATCGACAACTCCATGAAGCTCGGCTGCGGACATCCGATGGGGCCGCTGACCCTTCTCGATTTCGTCGGCCTGGACACCACCTATTACATCGCGAACATTATGTTCGACGAATTCCGCGAGCGCCGTTTTGCGTCGCCGCCGCTGCTCAAACGCATGGTGCTCGCCGGCTGGAACGGCCGCAAAGCCGGACGCGGCTTCTACGACTATTCCGATCCGCAAAAGCCAAAAGCAATGAAATTTTGAGATTGTGACGAGAACATGGCTTACGAAAACATTCTGTTTGAGAAAAAAGACGGCATCGCCTACATCACCTTCAATCGCCCGAAGGTGCTGAATGCGCTGAATCGCAGGACAATCGAAGAGCTGCGCGACGCGCTGCTCGAAGCCCGCGACGATTCTTTCATCCGTGTACTGATTCTTACCGGCTCAGGAGAAAAATCATTCGTCGCGGGAGCCGACATCGGCGAGCTTGCTCAGCGCACTCCGGTGGACGGCAAGGATTTTTCGCTCTTCGGCCAAAGCGTCTTCCGTCTGCTAGAGACGCTTGGAAAGCCTTCGATCTGCGCCATCAATGGATTCGCGCTCGGCGGCGGTTGCGAGCTGGCCCTTTCCTCCACCATCCGGCTCGCCAGCAAAACCGCCAAGCTCGGCCAGCCAGAAGTGAAACTCGGCATCATCCCCGGCTACGGCGGTTCGCAGCGCCTAGCGCGGCTTTGCGGCAAAGGCATCGCGCACGAGCTGTGCCTCACCGGCGAAATGATTACCGCCGAAGAGGCGCTACGCATCGGCCTCGTCAATCACATTTACGAGCCGGCGGAGCTTCTGCCCGCCGCGGAAGCGATGGCGAAAAAAATCATCGCCAACGCCCCGCTCGCCGTGAAGTACACCATGGAAGCCGTCGAGCGCGGCGTCGAGATGCCTCAGGAAGAAGGCCTGTTCCTGGAAGCCACTTTGTTCGGCCTCTCCTGTGCCACCGAAGACATGCGCGAAGGCACCAAAGCTTTCCTCGAAAAAAGGAAAGCGGACTTTAAGGGCAAATAACGAAACTAGTGATGGCCGATAAACTCCAGCCCCGCTCGATCAACGGCGAACTGACCGCGTCCGGTCTGCGCTTTGGAATCGTTGTGAGCCGCTTCAACAGCTTTATTACCGAGCGTCTGCTAGCCGCGGCCGTCGATGCCCTCGAGCGCGCCGGTGCCGCCAGCGAAAACGTCGACGCGGTTCGTGTCCCCGGCGCTTTTGAACTGCCGCTCGCAGCAAAAAAACTCGCCGCCACCGGCCGTTACGATGCGCTCATCGCCATCGGTTGCATTCTGCGCGGCGAAACCGCGCATTACGATTACGTTTGCTCCGAAACCTCGCGCGGATTGCAGCTCGCGCAAATGGACACCGGCCTCCCCATCATCTTTTGCGTGTTGACCTGCGACACTCTCGAGCAAGCCATCGACCGAGCCGGTCTCAAGGGCGGCAACAAGGGTTTTGAAGCAGGCCTGGCCGCCATCGAAATGGCTCAGCTTTCGCGAAAGCTCGCGGGCCGAAAATCTTCCTCCGTCGCACCCAAAACTCCTCCATCGCGAAAGACGCGGCATAAATAACATGTCCTCCCTGCGCACCAAATCCCGCGAGTTTGCCATGCAGATGCTCTTCCAGTGGGACATGAGCCAGCAGGACCCTGCCAAACTCGAAGCAAAATTCTGGCGCGCCGCAAAAGCCGCCGACACGACACGCGAGTTTGCCAACCGCTTATTCGAGGGTGCCGCGAAAGAAGTCACTGTGCTCGACGAAATCATTGTCAAGCACGCGGAGAACTGGCGCTTCGAGCGCCTCGCCGCCATCGATCGCGCCATCCTGCGCCTCGCCATGCACGAACTGCGCTGCTCCGACACGCCGCCCAAAGTCGTTCTGAACGAAGCCGTCGACCTCGCCAAAAAATTCTCCGGGGAGGATTCCGGCGCGTTCGTAAACGGCATCCTCGACGCCTTCCGTAGGTCTATGATGCAACAGTAGGTTAGCGGCCTAACTAAACCTCAGCACCGCCTGTACCGAAACTTTCTCCGGCGAAAAGTGTTTTTTCTGCAGATCCGAAACAGGTCTCGGAGCGTCCCCAAAAGGAGAGAGATGATGAACGCTCAACCATTCCTGAGGCGAAGTGTGCTCGTGCTCGGTGTTGCCGGATTGCTCGTCGGTGGCGCCTACGCGCAAGCTCCGGAACCGGCCCCGCAACAGCAGGACATCCACAGCGACAAGAAAGACATTCGCCAGGACAAGCAAGACCTGGCGAAGGATCGCGTGGACCGCAACGCCGATCAGCGCGACATCAATCACGATCGCCGCGACCTGGCGAAAGACCGCGTTGACCGTAATCAGGACCAGCGCGATATCAACAAGGACAGGCGCGACCTGCGCAAGGATGACGCGAAATACGGCGTGAACAGCGCCCAAGCCCAGGCCGACCGCAAGGACCTAAGGGCCGACCGCGTCGACCGCAACAAGGATCAGCGCGACATAAACAAAGACAAAAGCAACTTGACCGCCGACCGCACAGACCGCAACCAGAACCAGCGCGATATCAACAAAGACAAGCGCGACCTGCACAAGGACCGCAAAGACCTGCGCCACGACAGCAGAACCAAATAAGCCGGCACGTTAACGCCATGCCAGCGCGGGAGATGCGCGCGCCACGCAGCAGTGGCGAGCCGCTCCCGCGTTTCCATTTTGATTGAGACTTGCGTTTTTAGTTACAACGTTAAAGCGGCCAGTTACTTGAGTACGATAAGAGTCACTTCGATTTTCGACACTCTTCCGGTGCTCGGGTCGGTCCCGATTGTGCTCTCCACGGTTTGCCCGTCGCGCATAATCAGGTTCAACTCCGCTTTGAATTGCCGAATCACTGGTTCATTGAACTGCGTCAAACCCGGGCCATTTGCCTGCGGCACGGACTTTTCAAAGGCGACGGGAATGTCGCCGTCCACCCACGAGCGCTCGAACATTAGTTGGACACCGAAACTCACATCATTTATCCGATGCGCTCGGCAGTCTACATTCGTGCCCACATCCAAATACTGCATCCCACCTGGGCTTCCCCCTACATAAACTGGAATACGCGTACCGACACGCAGCTTGGCCAACTCCGGTCCGTGATCCACGCCGATCAATGTGGTGTAGGGAAGGCTTTTGACCTTCTTATCGCCGTCAAACTCTGTAAATACGATCTGAACTTTGACCGGAACGGGCTTAAGTTCGCGGGTTTCGCTTTTCGGTCTCTCGTCGCTTTTCTTATTCTCTTGCGCGGTCGATACGGAGGAGAAGATCGCTAGACTCGTGAAAACTAGAACCAGCTGAATGCTTCGCTTCATTGTTCCTCCTGAAATATGCATTTCTGAGGCGGAACCCATTTATTTCTCGACGCGACCTTGCTCATCATCCTGCGACTCCAGCGGTTTGATCTCAAGCTGTGCTATTTGAATCAATTCCAGCGGAAAAGAATCTTCTTTGGCAGGCGCCTGATGCAAAAGCGCTTGCGCCAGTCCTTGCGTCTGCTGCGAGCCGGCAACAAATTTGGCAAAAGCTTCTCGCTCATCGGGCGGGACGAGAACCTCTGGCTCGCGCACGACATGAAGGTCGGGCTGCGTATTTCGAGGATGATGATTAGGAAGCGCCTTGCCTATCGAGAGCCCCTTGCGGGCAATTTCGGGCTTCGACAATCTCAAATTGGCTTGGGCAAGCTTCGGTTCTGCCCCGGCAGTGACTTGAGGGTGTCGGATGTGTTGTCGGAATGCTTGGGCGCCAAAAACCATGCAGGCAAGGATCGCAGTTGCGGTGGCCAGGGCCCATGCCGGAGCAATAGCTCGCTGACTTTTTGGCTGTTTGTTGAGCGCAGTTTCCACGCGGGACGCAAAGCTTCCGCGGCACTTGGAGTTGGCGCGCTCGTGAAGACTTGAGTCAATGGCGGCGAAGAGCATTTTCTCGGCAACTATGCTGGCCTGACAGTCCGCGCAGATGTCAACATGCTCACGCACCGGGACCGGCAACGCAGCGCCGCTCGCGGCGGCCTCGATCAACGCTTCTTTGTACTTGTCACATAGCATTGCAGCTTCTCCGCTAATTTCTTTCTGCCGGCGAACAGCCGTGACTTCACCGTGCCGATCGGCAAGCCCAGCATCGCCGCAACTTCTTCCAGCGTATGGCCCTCCATCGCCGCAAGCAGCAGCACCAGCCGCAGCTTGTCCGGCAGCGCATCCAATGCGCGGTCGAAGTGCGCCTGGAATTCGCTCGACGCCGCAAGTTCCTCGGCTGTAGCCGGCGCAGGACGCCTCGCTGGCTGCGCCCACTCCGTTTCGCGCACCTCGCGCCGTTTCGCCGAGCGAGCCCGGTCCAGGGCCAACCGAAACACGATGCGCACCAGCCACCCGCGAAACCGTTGCGCATCGCGCAAGCCATCAAACCGCCGGTACGCCCGCAGCAACGCTTCCTGCGCGACATCTTCTGCGTCGGCATCGTTGCGCAAGACGCTGCGCGCCACGCGATAAGCAAGCGGCCCGCACTCCGCGAGCCGCTCCTCAAATTCGCGACGCTTGGCCGCCTGCGCCGCCTCTCGGCCCCACTCCTCCGCGGCGCGAATTGGCTGGATCAGAACCAGCTCCTGCATTCGTTCTCACGTGCGAGCCAAGAGCGCTCGCCCTCCCGGTTCAATTACTAGACGCCGCGGTACGTTCCGCGGTTCGCCTGCACAAGACGTTTAACACAAATCGCCAAGTCAAACCTGAAGTTCACCCAGGACGGCAGTTCAGGAATGGAACAGAGCCCGTTCCGCCAAATCCCAAAACGGGAGCCACAATGCGGTTTCCTCACTAAGTTCGACCCCCCTCGCTGCAATCTGCTGGGTCTTAAAGGTCAGCCCTAACAGTCCCAATTCGAGCGGCTTACAGCGTTCCTGCCTTTCGCTTCCGCAAAAACGTCCCGCTCCCAGCCGCTCTCTCTTCCCTGGCCCTTCGCCTGCATTTCGCCACTTCATGCGGCCCCTCCCGCAAGACGCCCGCAATGAATCGCGTACAGCAACGCGCCCGTGCTTTGTGGCGCTGCCGATTCTTACTCTTCTCGCCTTGGCCGCGTGCACTCTAGGCTGCGCCGGCAGCACCGGAAGCGTAAGCTACACGCCACTTCCGCCACCACCTCCGCCGACTCCTTCTTCCATCACCGCCACCATAACGCCCAACACCGCCTCGTTGCTTTTAGGCAACGCGCAAACTTTCGCTGCGACGGTCACCGGTACCAGCAACACCAGCGTCTCCTGGAGCGTCAACGGCGTCCCCGGGGGCAGTCCCACTACCGGGACCATCAGCACAGCTGGCGTCTACACCGCGCCACAAATTTTGCCCACGCTCGCTGCCATCACCGTAACCGCGCAGAGCGTCGCCGACTCCGCCAAGCAAGCCTCCGCCAACATAACGATTCTCAGCGACATCACGATCGTCATGACCCCCGGTGTCATCGGCATAGAACTTGGCGCAAGCCAGCCGTTCCACGCCGCAATCAGCAGCAGCGGACAACCGAACGCCGGGATTCGCTGGAGCATCTCAGGCGCGGCCTGTCCTGTCGCATGCGGCTTGCTCGACACAAACGGCAATTACACCGCGCCGCAAATCCTGCCCGCCCCCGCCACGGTGACGCTAACCGCGCAAAGCGTCGCCGATTCTTCCAAGCAAGCTTCCGCCACCGTCACGATCACCAGCAATTTTTCCCTGCAGCTTTCAGCGCCCTCAAGCATCCCCTCCGGCGGCTCCGGCGTCATCGCCTCCACACTCACGCCAGTCCCCGGCTCAAATCCCAGCACCGCGCTCTCTTGGACTCTGTCCGGCACCGGATGCAGCGGAACAACCTGCGGCGTGCTGGCCTCAGTAACGACGCAAGCCTCGGGCAGCGGCGCAACATCCAACTCCGCGACCTTCGCAGCGCCGGTAACGCCGCCGAATCCCAACACCGTCACCATTACCGTGACGCCGCAAGCCGATCCAGCAAAAAAGGCGCAAGCCAACGTAACCATCCGGCCCGGCGTCGGCGTGACTCTCTCACCCGGCACAGCTACGCTCGCCGGCGATCACCGCGTCACACTCACCGCCCATGTCTTCGGCAGCACCAACAGCGCCGTAACGTGGACCGTGAACGGCATAGCCAACGGCACCGTCGGCCAGATTTGC
>Ga0137416_10001984_pt1 | contig 10757 bp, 11 predicted proteins | sample CZODoug3_1_1_16f_FD_108282 | JGI IMG/M metagenome (GOLD analysis project Ga0137416, IMG submission 108282) | Vadose zone soil fungal communities from Angelo Coast Range Reserve, California, USA - CZODoug3_1_1_16fungal (Illumina Assembly) | ecosystem: Environmental > Terrestrial > Soil > Vadose...
AGAGGTGAATAGCGATCCGGCAAAACTTCTCTCATACTCCAATGTGATCCTTGGGGCGGATCTTGTTCAGCAGTTGAGTAAACGATGCGTTCACTCTCCATCCGACATTTTCCGAGTTCTGGCCCACAGAACCAAATTCAATTGGTTTCGGGCACTTCCAGCAATAGGACTTAGCGATTCCGATAGCGGCAACCCGAGTATCTACGAAGGAAAATATCAGGTCTCCAGGTGAGACTTCTCGCATGGATTCGTAGAATGGATTGCGCGCGCCATTAGCGTTGCGCTTAGGAGACCAGAGGTAGCCGCCCGCGATCTCTTGGCGGAATGTTTGGTTCTGGTTGACCCACCAATATCGCATCCCGACTCCGCTGTTCGAGACAAGCCAGGATTTCCATTTTGGGTTCTCGTCCGGCTAACGAGGATACACCATATGGTCTCAGTCTAAAAAACAGCACGGTACCTAGAATCCAGTCCGCACTTTGCGTGTATGACTAGCGAACGTTTACAGGAAGCTTAGAGTGCCACTCCCTGGCTTAGGCTATTGGGCGTCACTTTAAACCTTTTCCCAGACCAAACGATCCCGTAGTTTCTTGAGGTCGGCCTTCAGTTGACTCTCGTCTTTCCATTCTCCAAGAACACATCCGTTCGGACAAACAAGCCGCACGGCCGAACCAGCTTTGGCGGTCGACTTCCTTGCGCGCTTCATGTGCGTCTTGCAGCCGACTCGTAGCTTGATCTTGCCGTCTTCTATCCACCCGAACGCAGCCGTGTTATGGAAACGCATGACGCCCCCTGTTATTCTTCTTCCATCGTGAATGCCCGAACTCATATGAAGTGTTCCCAGTCGATTTCGAAAGGCGGAACGACGATCGGCGTTTTCAATTCAATCCCAGACTGATTGTTACAAATGGGATAAGAGCCATGGTCCTTAAGAAAAGCACGCAAGAACGCCCCCTCTAGCTCAGCAATCGTCGGGATGCCTAGAACATTGAGGAAATCGAACGTAAAATAACTAAATTGTGCTTTGCGAGTGTGAATGTAATTTGTTAGACCGGGATTCCCAGATTGTCCTGACTCGTGGTCCCGGATGCGATTTCCGATGCTGTTTTGCTTGCTTTCGCTCATGCCCACATATATCAACCGCGAAGATCGAAATGGATAGGGAATCGTTAAATCGAAAGTATGTATAAAGTACAGACCCGCTACGCCGCGAACCGAGCGGATAGATACCTCATCGAATATGTGTTCCTCTATAAAACGAATTGTGGGATTATTCGTCATTCTGTCCTGTTCGTCAAAGGAGTATCTCGCATGTCGCAAGAACCGCCAAGCCCCGGCAGCAGCGCCAATCAAATTCGATCAGGACCGGGAATCGTGGCGGATTTTGTTTCTGCTCTTAAGAATGATCCCAAATTGGATAAGTCTACGGTTGAAGCGATTGAGAGTCTCTTTCAAGATAGGCGGCTAAGTCCGACGAATCTCCTGAAATTGCTTGAGGAGGCGAGAGGGAAAACGAGCGTATGACTCGCCTGCGGGCAATCCAGATCGATGGCTTCCGAGGTGTCCTTGAGAATCTTACGGTGAACCTTGGTGGACAGAGCCTTGCGATCTACGGTGAGAACGCGACTGGGAAAAGTTCAATTGCGGATGCCATTGAATGGTTTTATACGGACCGTGTTGCCCACCTGTGGAAAGAAAACTGCAAAGAGACATCCCTGCGAAACACGCTCCTGCCTGATACCACAAGCTCAAGCGTCTCTCTGCTTTTTACCGATAAGCGTTTAGATTGCACAAAGAGTCTTTCAAGTTCATTCGAGACCAAGTACTCGAATGTTAGTAAGGAGTTCCAAGATCATCTTCGGAAGGTCCGGGAAGGACAGGAAAGAATAATTCTTCGAAACGTAGACCTGTGGAATTTCGTTTTAAGCACAAAAACAGAGAAGAGACAGGAACTCGCGGAACTAATCGGTTACGAAAGTCTTGATTCGTTTAGAGAGGTAATTAGTCGAACTCAGAAGAAGCTGGAAGATACGCCTGATTACGTCGCAGCTAAACGAAACATTCCTGAATACCAGAAAGATATTTTCACAATCTCCGGAAGTATGCTGGCGAATGCGGAGGACCTGTACAAAAACGCTAATAGAATGGCTGAAGAGGTCGGTGTATTGGCGACCATTTCAGACGATAAAGGCTATGGTTCAGTTATCGACCAAATCCGAAAACGCATTGAAGGCAAGGAGAAGGCTGCCCTTAAACTGACGCTCGTGCAATGTAAAGAGTCATGTGATCAACTTAAGGCCAGGGCCTTCGAAGCGAAGAACGCTTTCCTCAGCTTTGATAGAATCTACAAAGACCTTATTAAGTCTGAGCAAGATGTTCGCCAAATAAGACTCGAAACGCTACTTACTTTGGGCGAGAGGGCACTTAAGGAAGGTTTGACGGCTCTCGACACATGCCCGTTATGCCTGCAACCGAAGTCGTGGGCATCACTTCGGAAGGAACTTGAAGCTCGCATCCTCAAGCTCAAGGAAAGCAAGAAGAAAGCTGATAAAGCTGCGTCAGAAAAAGGTCTCGCCCTCGCGGGCCTAACAGAAGCGGTCGGCGTCGCCAGGGAGCTGTATAAGGGCGCAACGAAAGCGGCCCTTGGCCAAACTGTGCTCAGCGCGATAAAGGAATACGGCACAATGCTCGTCGGCCTCGATGCAACAATTAAAACTAGTTTCGAACAATTACAAGCAATCTCCTCGGATATCGAGTCTGAAACAGCATTGATCACGAAGGTCGTTGAGGAACAGTCGGCCCAGATGAAAGTCCAAATTGATGCGCTGGAACTTTCGAAGGAAGAGCAGAGATTATTCGAAGTAGCTAGAAAGTTGGAGAACCTCAAACTTTCTTACGATAAGTACCAAGGCGCAATTGAAACCACGAAAAAGTTCGACCGTCAGATTCGCACTATCGCCGACATTGGCCAATCCTTTGCGAAAGTGCATACCGGCGCACTTCAGAATGTTCTCGATGAGCTGTCTACAGACATCAGTCGCTTTTATCTGGTCATGCATCCAGGCGAGCAGGTTGACAGTATTAAGCTCACAATTTTAGAAGAAGGAATAGAGTTCGAGTACGGTTTTCACGGTAAGCGAGTATATCCACCGCTGAAATACCTCAGTGAATCGCATTTGAACAGTTTGGGGATCGCCGCATTCCTGGCCTCGGCCAAACTCTTCAATAAGACCGCAAATTTCCTTGTGCTCGACGACATTGTTAGTAGTTTCGATTCAAATCACCGATTCAGATTGGTACAGCTGTTGCACGAAGAGTTTGCGGATCGACAAATTCTCCTGCTAACTCATGAACCCTTTTGGTTTCAGATCATCAAAAAGCAACTGCCACCCAAAGGCTGGCTTGTTAGCGATTTGGAGATCGGGCCGGGACCAACACTTCAAATCAGAGGTTCGACTAGATCCGTCAAGGAAGAAATCATCCGCAAGAAAGCGGAGGGCTCTTTGACAGCAAACGACCTAAGAATTTGTCTAGAGAGAATCCTAAAGGATGTGTCCGTGGCCTTCGAAGTCAAAATGGCATTCCGTTACAACGACGAGAACGAACGAAGAATGTCAGGAGAATTGATCAGTGAGTTGAGATCAGCACTAAAGAAGAAGAGTGCTACTACTTTATGCGAACCCATTTTTTCAAGGCTAGAGGCCTGTGCCCTTGTGACTACCACCGGTTCACACGATTCTGGGCCAGTGCTAAGCTCGGGCGACATTGCGGCCGTCTACGAAGATGTTTTGAGGTTGGATGACGTGTTCTTCTGTACGAACTGTGGAAGGTACGTTTCGGTGGAAAAGTACGTCAACCATGAAAAGAAAGTGTTCTGTAATTGTGGCAAGAAACATATAGAGTGGAAGGAATGAGACAGGCTTCGCAATTTGTATCGAGACCTAAATCGCTTAAAAACTCTCCGTCAGTAAAACTCACAGCACATTTGAGCCCGACCTTTTTTTGGCAAAGGGTCAATTTAAATTAAACTGCTGGATTAGCGAACCTTCGGCGCGGAGAGGCAAGTCAAGAACCTGCTCGGCTGCTGCATGTAACCCCAGTCATTCTCCCGAAAGTAGGAAAACACCAGACGCTTCTTCGCTCTGCTCGCCGCCACGTAGAACACGCGGAGTTCCTCATCGACTCTGCCATCGCGCTTACTCAAATACGAGGGGAAATCGTCATCCGTAGCGGCAGCTACAAACACTGTATCGAACTCCAGCCCCTTCGCTTGGTGCACCGTCACTAGCAACACGCGGTCATCCTTCTGAAGAAGCCTCTCGGTGTCGTTGCCAAGGGACACAGTAAGCAGTATCTCTTGAAGAGCATCTCGCCCGGACAAGCGGGGATCGTCGTATTTCCCAAAGAGATCAACCAGCTCCCCGAGGTTACGCTGCCGTTTTTCGCCATCCTCTTGCTTACGCCAGTACGCGGCGAGTCCCGACTCCTCGAGGACGAAAGCCAAGAGCTCGTGAGGCCGTTTCTTGGCGATACCGTTCCGCCACGCCTCCAGCTGGTACGCCAAATTCGCAAACGGAGCCATCCGCCCCCGAAGGATTTTGCGTCTCTCAGCTGCTCCGGGCCCTAGAAGCTCCACGAGGTGCCGCAGAAGGTCCTCTGTCGTGCTGACATCGTCTTGCGCACGGTGCGTTGGTTTGTGCTTCAACTTGAGAGTATTGTGGAGCGATTGCAAGGTGTAGCTCGGTAATCGCAGCAATCTTCTCGCAATGTCAAGGGTGTCAAAGCAAAGGCCGACAGTAGGGTCCCTAGCTCCTACCCTCAGTCCCTGACTTTCGATAATGTTCTTGTCAAACGTGACATTGTGCCCAACCAACACGCAACCCTCACAGAAAGAAGCGAACTCCTCCAGTACCTTTTTTGGGTGTTTACCTTTCTGGGCAAGAAACTGGTCAGATAACTTATGAATGGAGAACGAGTCACCCACTGGTTTCGCGCTTTTCAGATATGCATGGAACTCGTCCTGCCGGCCGTTGTGGTTCACTTTTGCAGCAGCGAGTTCGACCACCTCGTCCAAGACCGTATCCAGGCCCGTGCTTTCGACGTCAAATATCACAATATTCCCAGACACAAACGCGTCGAGAAGCGGAGCGTATGGATCTGCATACTTGAGAGTAATGGGATTCACAAAATCAACTAATCTGAGGCAAGTTTTTTTGTCTATGGCTTGAATGGCATCAATTGAGGCTTGTCCAATCCCCTTCGGCGGCCTTTGAAGGATACGGCGGAACGCATTCGAGTCGTGTGTGTTTAATAGAAAGCGGAGATGTGCGATCGCATCTTTTATTTCGGCCCGCAGGAAGAATTTGAATTGGTCCGCCACGAAATGGGGAATCACTTCGTTCTCTAATACTTTCGAAATTACTGCAGCTCTCCCGTTCGTCCTCGTGAGGATGGCGAAGTCCCTGAATTTGCAGTTGTCCGCCTTTTGGAATTCCCTGATCTTATCAGCCAGCCAATGTGCCTCAGATACAAGGTCAGGCTCGGCGTGAATGATAACCGGCTCTCCAGGCACTTGGGAATGGCACTCCATTCGATGCGTCACGGCACCCTGATACGAGCCAATTATTCGGCCGCAAGCCTCAAGAATCCTCTGAGTGGACCTGTAGTTGCGCTTCAGATTGATTTCTATTACGGGTCCAAACTCCTTCTTAAAGACTGCAATTACTTCCTGTGGCACTGAACCACGCCATTCATAAATCGTCTGGTCCACGTCGCCAAATAAGGACACCTGCTTATGCTTCCTCCCTATGGCTGCTAAAATCGAATACTCCGACCAGTTGGTATCCTGAACTTCGTCAACCTGAATCCAACGAAACCGTTCCTGCCAACGCGCTAGGACCTTGCCGTTGTTCTTGAGTACGTCACTCACTTGAATGACGAGATCGACAAAATCCAATGCGTGATTCTCTCGGAGCTCGGCTATGTAGGAGTCCAGCATCTGGGAGCAATGGAAAGTCTGGTCTCGAGAGGTAGCCTTGAGTTTGAGGCCCTGCAGATTGCGATGGAAGACCTGATCTACCGGTTCTGACTTGGAACGCTCATAGATAGCGAGGCGAAAAGCAGCGAGGCTTGTCGAAATGCAACCGACTACCTTGTCGATGTCCTCCTGGCCGACCTGGATACCAAATCGGCGAATCACTCTTTTGAATACCTCGCTCGAGTCTTCCTCGTCCCACACCACGAAATCATAGTCAATTCCTATAACGTCGCTCTCCGCACGGATGATGGTCGCGCAAAGTGAGTGAAATGTTCTCGTCGTCACGGCATCGCCAGCTCTCCCCAGGAGGTGGGTAAGCCGTGCCCTCACTTCTTTCGCGGCCCGATTCGTAAACGATAGGCAAAGAATTGAGGACGCCGCGATTCCGCTATCTATTGCGTACGCGGCTCGAAGAGACAGGACTTTGGTCTTGCCCGTTCCCATCGGAGCCATAAGCAGAACTGGCCTCGTGACCTCAAGCACTGCGCGCTTCTGTTCTGCGTTAAGATTCCCCAAGTCTATTGCCACAGGGTCATCCCTTCTCAACCGGAGCGTCCAATTTTATTCCGATAACTTATCTTTCGATTTATATCGTGTCAATTATCTTAAGCTAATATTGAACTGCGATTTCTGTGTTGTTAGCTTTCGTCGGTCTCCGCTATCCCAGGGAGAGCCTTAACGCAAGATGTACGATGATAAGGTTATTATATAATGGGCAGGACCATTGCACCGTGAACGACGCTAAGTTGACTGACTTCAACGATAAAAGTCGGAAAGACCATCACTATTTACGTGCCGAGGACGATTGTTACTATCTCATTGAATATACGCGAGGAAAGTCATTCGACTATTCCAATGCAAACAGCTTCATAAACAATCTGAAGAAAAGCCCGAAGACGCGCGGCACGTGGCAGTGGAGACATAAACAAAAAGCAATACGGGTCGCAGCAAAGACCCTTTTGCGTGAACTGCCTGATGAGTGGCTTTCGGATTCAACTTTCGTTCCCGTCCCTCCATCAAAGGCAAAGAATCATCCTGAATACGATGACCGAATGCTGCAGATTTTAGCCAAACTCAACGTGGATGTGCGTGAAGTGGTCTACCAAACCCATACAATGACTGCTGCCCATGAATCTGAAAATCGGCATTCAGTTGATGAGCTTGCCGAGAATTATGAAATCGATGAAGATCAAACTGAACCCGCGCCAACGCACATTGTAATCATCGATGACATGATTACCGCCGGGGCGCACTTTAGGGCAGTATCCAGAGTTCTCCACGAGCGTTTTCCCGACGTGCCCATTTCGGGCGTGTTTTTGGCCAGAAGGATATTTTCGGATGATGGCCAATAAAGTTATAGACTGGGCTGTGCTCTTTGACCTCGACGAGACCCTCGTTCTCACGAGTGAAATTGAGTCGCTCAGGAGAAAACCATGGGCAAGAGCGTACGCAGCTTTCCCCAAAACACGACTGCCAAATGGCACAGTACAGTTTCTTGAAAAGATTTCTGACAAAGCTCGGCTCGGTGTTGTGACGAAAACTCCGCGTCCGTATGCGGAGAAGTTGCTTTCGTACCACAATATGAATATTCCAGTGCTTGCCGCCTATCATGATGTCAGAAACGTAAAGCCCCACCCGGAAGCCCTTCTGCTAGCAGCCGAGAAACTCGGGATTGAGCCTTCTAAATGTTTTTATGTAGGCGATGATGCAAAGGACGTGCAGGCGGCCCGATCAGCTAAATTCATTCCCGTCGGCATTTGTTGGGGCAATCCAGTCGACATCGGACTATCCTATATTTGTACCAGTTGGGATGAGGTGTACGATGAGATTCTCAGGTTGATCCCAGGATGAGCACCTTAGCAACGCAGCGACACGCGGATGATCTTCAGGCAGCGTATTCCTATTCGCTATCGCATCTAAGTAATCTCGGTGAGCGCTCTGCGTTGAAGTTGAAGAAGAGGTTTCCGACACATCAATCCTGGTTTCAACTCTCGCCTTCTGAGCGCCAAGAGGCAACGAAGACAACACTCGGCTCTGATCCGCCGACTGTTATGACTACAAACTTTGACGCGGTGATAGAACGAGCGCTTACTGACATCAAGAACCATGAACGTGAAGGTATCCAAATAGTTTCCATCGATGACACCGGATACCCCAAACTCCTCAAGTTGATCGACGATCCGCCTTTAGTTCTGTTCGTTAAAGGTTCTATCGACGCGCTTTCTGCCAATTCAAATGTGGCCGTCGTAGGCACTCGGGACGCGACTTCTGCAGGCGAGAGAGTTGCCTTCAAGATTGCGAAATGGCTCGGGGAGCACAGATGGTGTGTCGTAAGCGGACTTGCAAAGGGCATAGATACCGCCGCGCATAAGGGAACTTTGGACGGCAAATTTCCCACAGCGGCTGTGATGGCAACGCCCCTCAATAAAATCTACCCTAAAGAAAATCGAAAATTGGCGGACGAGATTCTCGACCACGGCGGGTGCTGGATAAGTGAGTTTCCGTTGTGGAAGAAACCCTATAGAAGCGCATTCGTCCTGCGTGACCGAATCCAGAGTGGCCTCTCTGTGGCTGTTATCCCCGTACAAACCGACATCGAGGGCGGGACTATGCACACCGTCCGCTTTGCGGAACAGCAACACCGACTTCTGCTCTGTCCTCGACCAATTCAACCAGAACAATCCCTGCGACAGTATGCCGGTATCCGACAACTTATCGAGAGCGAGCGAGCAGTGCCGTTCTCCGGCGAGGAATACGGCCGGGTTCTTGAGTTTCTGAGTGATCGTCGCGCCAAGTTGCTGAACACACCCTTGGATAATAAGCCCATCATGCACGTCTCGGGTGTGGTACGTCTCGGCGCGGATGAAGCTGCTGAACAAAAGAGTGCGGAGAGGCCTATGCAGACCAAACCCCCGCGCAAGAGCCGCCGCAGGCTCCAGGCCGGATTCCCCTTCATTGAAGACAGTTCTAATAAAAACCCCCGAAAGCCGTCGGCGAAAGAAATGGAACTACGGGTTAAGGTTTTGGAAGAACTCCGCGACGAGATTCTAGAGGCTAAACGTCCGGATGGTGCGAGGTTCTCGGACCCCGCAGATGTAAAAGGGTGGCTGGAGGAGAAAATCAGAATTCTGCTCGCCAAAACTGACAAGAGTTAGACGCTGACTCTTCACGGTTCAAAGTCGACCAACGTCTCTTCAATGATTGCAAAAGCGTGGTCGTCCTGGTCGTACAACGTCTTACCGGCACACAATGCATTACTTGCGTCAATTCCTTTCTCCCGAAGCCTTGCTGCGCAAGCTTGAAGATGTCCACCACTGGTCGTTACATCGTCTATCAGTAAAGGAGTTCTGCCTGCGTTCAACTCCTTTAGCCGATCCTTGAGCACTGCCAGATTGTCGTAGAGAATCCGGGGGTCGCGTGGACCTCCTTCATGGGCTGATCCCAGGTTTTTTTTCCATCTTAGGCAATCCAGCACATCGCTGTCGTCTTGTAGCTGGGTAGCTGTTGCGCGCGCAAGTTTGCGCGTGCGAGGCGCTCCCGAAGAATCGAGAGTGCAGGCGCTGTTCGGTACGGGTATCAGCACAAACGGACCTGCAAGGTTCCTTCTGGCAAGTTCTTGAACGGCCATCTCCCCAAACCAGTCAATAGCGCTCGCAAGATTCTGATTCGATAACCGCCTGCGGAAACCCACTACAGGCACGTGAGCATATCCGCTCAGTTGTTTGCCTTTAAGGGCTTGCACCCACATGTATGCGTCAAAATCTTCCGGTCGCCACCGAAGACCGCGATTGGCGAAATACCGGCAAAGAGAGCTGACTCTTAACGGCATTGCTAGTCAACCTGCCGTACTGCAGCAACTTCTGAGCCGCTGATGATGGCGAGTAAGGTTTCTTCTCTGTCCTTGACACAGTCCTCACACACAATGTGCCCGGGTAGAACGCAATCAGGCTCCCAGCAAGGATAGCTGCCTCGACGGATCAGACAGGTATGACCGTGACGGGGCTGGGTAACCTTAGACATAATCGGTCCTGCGATCCTCAGCTGAAAACTATACTAAATACCTGCAAAACTCGAAAGAAAACCGAAGTCACTTTATCGTTTCCTTGACGAGGAGAGGTCCACATCGTATTGATCTCGCCTAAGGGGTTGAATAGGCGACACTTCAGAGTTAAGGTCAAATCTTGGCCAGACAATGAATTCAGAACGGGCGAACTATCTCTTCAAGCAGTTGGCGGGAGCCGTCGCTTATGTGGCCACGGAGCGAGCCGACGGCTCCCACGGAATCGGCAGTGCTTTCCACGTTGGCGACGGCGTGTTCGTAACAGCGCGTCACGTCGTCGAGGGCCTGCGGATTCGTGAAATAGCGACAACGGAGCGCACCTATGTTTACCTAACCGGGGAGGCGGCAGCCGGCTCGCAATTCAGCGTCGTCGAGGACGGTCAGAGTCGGCCCGCATACGTCGTGGCCCCCCGAGTTTTCGAACTGGATGCCGGTCCGTTTTTTCATCCGCTGTGGAACGACGTCGATGTGGCGGCATTCCGGGTAAGAAATCCAGATCCCCGGATGCCTTGGGTACGACTGGGTGATCACTTGGACGATTGGCTTGGGACTAGCGACTTCGTTTTGTCGGAAGTAATTATCCTGGGATATCCGCCAATCCCTATGACGCAGCGTCCCCACTTGGTGGCGGCTCGTGCGGAGGTCAATGCCCAAGTTGAC
>Ga0137416_10001986_pt1 | contig 10755 bp, 8 predicted proteins | sample CZODoug3_1_1_16f_FD_108282 | JGI IMG/M metagenome (GOLD analysis project Ga0137416, IMG submission 108282) | Vadose zone soil fungal communities from Angelo Coast Range Reserve, California, USA - CZODoug3_1_1_16fungal (Illumina Assembly) | ecosystem: Environmental > Terrestrial > Soil > Vadose...
CAAATGCGTATTCTGGGAATCGTGGCGCTTGGCGCCGCGCTGACGGGCTGTGTTACCAACAACGAGACGGTGCAGTTCCGAACGTCAAATCCACAGCAGCAAGCGATCATGCGTGACGGGCAACCTGCCCTCGTCTCGCGTCAAAAAAGCTCGCTCGTTCTTGTCCGACCGGCGTCCCGTCAATTGCAGGCCAATGGCCGGCCGGTCTTCAGCCGGGGCCCGGTTGAATTTCGCGTCGCTCAAGTGGAAGCGAACCAACGCGTGGGCGCCTCGGAATATCCTATGCAGCTGGTCACCTTCGAGATGCTGCAGCAGGAAGAGAAGAATCGTCAAGTCGCCACCGCCATTCTCGCGGGTGTTGCGGGTGCCGCGAATGCTTACAGCGCATCGCGCGCAGGCTACGGCTCGTACACCACGCCGAGCGGCCGAACTGGTACGTTCTATAGCCCCACTGCCGCAGCGATCGCTCAGAACAACGCCGCCGTGCAGAACGAGGCGATGTTTGCAGCGACCGTCGAGCGTGGCCAGCAAAACATGGCCCAGCTCGAGCAGGCGGTTATCAAAGACAATACGCTCATGCCCGGCGAGTGGTACGGCGGACAATTGCATCTGGCCCCACCGACCGATCAAGGCGGCGGTCAAAAGGCCTACTCGATCGTTACATCGTTGGCAGTGATCGGCATGTGATCGAGGTGGCGCAAGGAGCTGCGGGAACGTGACTCGGAGCGGCCAACGTCCTGAGATTGATGATTTCGCGCGAGCAGGGCACCGCATTTTACTGAAGACCCGACTTGCTCGAAATCGCCGTGGCGAAGGCAAGCGCCTGAAATCGATGCCTCACCTAGAATCGCAAGCAGGCGATCAAACGCTTTCCAAGCTTGGAGGAAACGGGCGCAGAGATTGAGATTGGCGATGGTCACAAGCCGCCATGAACGCCGTTGCATTAATGGCTCAGCGACCAGGAAAACGCCCGAGGCGCCAGCATTTGCCCGGGGAATCCGTTGACTGATTGATCATTCCGCCCTGAATACACATAGCCGAGTGCGCGCACCCTGGGGTAGGGGAAGAGGCGGCACCCGGCTACGGGCCGCGCGGCGGTGCGGCCTATCTAGAAACTACGAACAGTTTAATCGTTCCTTAAGAGACCGCCTTCGGGCGGTCTTTTTTTCGTTTGGCTGCTCTACCTTCGGTTCACTCTCGCTCTCTTTGCAGGAATCCCAACGCAGGTAGTCGAGCCGTCCGTCTCTCGGGCGGCTGTGCTGCATGGGACCGCTTTGACCGTTTGTGTGGAAACTCCATCCGGAGCAACTATGTTCAACCCCGGACCCTGATCCGCCTGCGGTAATGGACCTGTGGAGTATGGGGTTGGCGGGGTACCAGCGGGCGCATAGGCGCCGGTGTAGCCTTTGGCAGCCGGTTCGCTTGGCCGCGGCGGCGAATTGGCTGGTGCAGGCTGCGCCGTTGAGGAGGGTTCGGAAATTGGCGGCGGACCGGGAATCGGCGGAGGATGACCTATCGTGTCACCGGTTGCCGCGGGAGGCTGCTGAGCTGGGGCAGCCGACGCCAAAAGCGAGAGCACAGCCACCATCGGAAGAGTTATTCCCCGCATGAAACCTCCCTCTCAGTTCTCGAAAATGAATGCGGCAGCATGTTAGACCCGCTCCCATGGTCAATCCACTATCTTTCAGTCGGCTCGCCAGCCGCAACGCCGTCGTCACTGGCGACGAACGGCAACGCAACGTCGTGCGTCACGTCGGCCACGTCCCTCGCTCCTGCCTGGGCTTTGAATCTTTTGCGCGCATAGGCGTGCGAAACAGCCTGCATCAATTCGCAGACCTCCACCTCCAGGAACTCATTCGCGACGATCAACGCTCTCACGGCATCGCGCGCGTTGCCGCCGCAGGCCGCGATGGCCTCGTCGGTCGCCATCTCCAGCCGATCCGATTCCAAGATTGGCCGGCTCTGCGGATCGGCTGTCATCTCGTGCCTTTGGACGGGAAGAGTTCGGGATATTGTTCTCTTTTTGTTCTCATTGTCAATTTTTTCTGTCCTGTTTTGACCGCCCGCAGCGGGGCTGATTCCCGCATTAGTTGTTTTATAATTGGAACGCTAGTTCAAGTGGCTGATGGAGAGGTCGACAGTTCAATCCTGTCTGGCAGCACATTCTTTTATCGCGCGTGATCAAAGGCACGCAAAAAGCGCGTCGGAGGTGTCGCGCGCGTGCCAGCGATCAATCGACACCACGTCGGACAACGGCATCCGCGGCAGCCAGCCCGCGGTTTCCAGCTCCGGCTTCTGCAGGAAATGCGTGACATAGCCGACGCAGAGATAGGCGATCGGCTGGATCGACGGCGGGATGCCCAACGCCGCGCGCAGATCATCGTGCCTGATGATGCTGACCCAGCCGACGCCGATATTTTCCACGCGGGCGGCGAGCCAGAGGTTCTGCACCGCGCAGACCGCGCTATAGAGATCCATGTCGGCCTGATGGGTCCGCCCGAGCCCGACCGGGCCGGTGCGGCCGCGGTCGCAGGTGATGCAGATCCCGATCGGCGCCTCGACGATTCCTTCCAGCTTGAGCCGGCGGTATTTCTTCTGCTTCTCGTCCTCGAACATTCCGGCGGCTTCCAGGTTCGCGGCCTGAAACGAGTCGCGCACCTTTTGCTTGATCGCGGGATCCCTGACGACGATGAAGTCCCAGGGCTGCATGAACCCGACCGACGGCGCATGGTGAGCCGCATTGAGAAGGCGCGCCAAAACCTGATCGGGGATCGGATGGCCAAGAAATTGACCGCGCACGTCGCGGCGGTTGAAAATGCATTTGTAGACCGCATCGCGTTCGGCTGAAGAGAACTCGGTGTCGGCCTGAATGTCGCTGGTTTCCATCATGTTCTCTTTCCGTCGCGGGCGCCGCCATGGCGCCCGACAATCTGACCGCGATCGTGGCATCGGCGCCGCGATCGCTGGCGACGCGGTTTCATCGCCGGCCGGGATCGGATTTGCGCAACAAGTATGTGTCCATGATCCAGCCATGCTGCTCGCGCGCGCGCCGGCGCACCGCCTCGATCTCGTCTTTGACGTCGGCGAGTTTGCCTGAAATCAGGATTTCGTCGTCGGTTCCAAGATAGGCGCCCCAGAAGATATCGAGGTCCGGTTCGGCCAAACTCGCAAAAGTCTGCGCGCCGTCGAGCAATACGACCACGCTGCCGAATTCGCCAGGGAAACCGCCCGCGAGCTTGCGTCCGGTGGTCAACAGCACGCTTTCGCCGACCTGATTGAGGGCGATGCGATGTTTCGCCGCCAGCACCTGCACGCTGCTGATCCCCGGGATCACCTCGATATGCAGCGCGAGCCCCTTGGCGCGTACGCGCTCGACGATCCGCAACGTGCTGTCGTAGATCGCGGGATCGCCCCACACCAGAACCGCGCCGACTTCGTCTTCCTCAAGCTCGTGCTCGAAGCGGCGACCATAGATATCGGCGAGGCGGCCATGCCATTCCTCGACGCCGGCGAGATAGTCGCCGGCGCCCGCGCGCTGTGGGATGTCGATGTCGATGGTGCGGTAATCCGCGTGTTCGATGAAGCGCTCACAGATCGTGGTTCGCAGATTGCGCAAGGCCGCCTTCTCGACCCCCTTGTCGGGAATGAAGAACACATCGACCTGATTAAGCGCCTTGATCGCCTGGATGGTCATGTGATCGGGATCGCCGACGCCGATACCGATGACGAATATCTTGCGCATCTGTCCCTCTCGCGCCCGTTATTTCAGCCGCACGCCGCAGCCGGCGACCATCAGCCAAGCTTCCGAGGCCCGCGCCGCGGTGCGCTGGCCAAGCAGGCCGGCCAGATCGCGAAACCGCCGCAAGCCCCTGTCCATCGGCACCGGTCCCCAGCCGATCTCGTCGCCGACGACGATGACCGGATGCGGCGCCGCGCGAAACCCGTCGAGTTGGCGCTCCCACGCGGCAACGAGGCTCGCGTCGTCCTGATCGAGGCGATCGGCCAGCCACAGCACGATGCTGTCGATCACCGCGCCGGACGGCGCCGGCCGCAGATCGGCGAGCGCCTGCACGATGTCGGCGGGCGCCTCGAGCGTGCGCCACGATGCCCTGCGCTCGGCGCGGTGGCGTCGCACCCGCTCGGCCATTTCGTCGTCGCTCGCGTCGGACCGATAGGTGGCGACGAACACCACGCCGTCGCCCCAATTTTGCGCCATCTCGACCGCGCGGCGGCTCTTGCCGCTGCGGGTCGGTCCGGTGAGGAAAATCAGGTCAGCCATGCCAGCGATCCGCCGGCAGCGTATGCAACGTTCCGGCCAGAACGTCCGCAAGGTCCGCCATCCCGGTCAGGATTCCGGCAGCAGCGCGCAGCAGCGGCACCGCCATGACGGCACCGGTGCCCTCGCCGAGCCGCAGCCCCAAATCGAGATAGGGTCTTGCGTCGAGCGCCTCCAGCAGCACGCTGTGGCCGCGCTCGGCGGAGCGATGCGAAAACACGCAATAGCCGCGCGCTGCCGGTCGCAGCCGCACCGCGACCAGCGCCGCCGCGGTACCGATGAAGCCGTCGATGATCACCGGCCGGCGACGCGCGGCGCTGCCGAGCACCGCGCCGGCCATCATCGCGATCTCGTAGCCGCCGAATTCGGCCAGCACGTCGAGCGGCGACGTCGCGTCGCTGCGCGCGGCCGCTTTTTCCGCTACCGCGAGCTTGCGCGCGACCCCGGCCGCATCGAGACCGGCGCCGGCGCCGATGCAGTCGGCGAGCGGAGCCGGCGCCAGCCGGTGCATCAGGAGCGCCGCCGATGTCGTGTTGCCGATGCCCATTTCGCCGATCGCCACCACGTCAGTGCCGGCATCGATCGATGCCGCGACGATCGACGCACCTCGCGCCAGGCCATCGCTCGCCTCCTGGCAGGTAAGCGCCGATTCGCGCGCGGCGTTGCGGCTGCCGCGCCGGATCTTGGCGTCGATCAATCCGGGGTGCGCCGGGATGTCCGCATCGACGCCGGCATCGATGACCTGCACGTCGACGCCCGAGGCCTTGGCGAGCGCGTTGACGCCGGCTCGTCCGGCAAGATAGGTCGCGACCATCGCGCCGGTGACGCTCGCCGGATAGAGCGAAACGCCCTCGGCGACGATGCCATGGTCGGCGGCGAAGACGAACACGGCCGCACGTTCGGTGCGCGGCGCCAGCGGATACCAGATCAGGCCGAGTTGAACCGCGAGATCCTCAAGCCGGCCGAGCGAGCCGAGCGGCTTCGCCTTGCCGTCAATTCGGGCTCGAAATTGCGGCCCGAGCGATCGATCGATCGGTTCGATCGGCAGATCATTCATTGCGGCGGACGACGCTTTGGTTTGCATTGGCTTTGCTCAATAAGACGAGGGACGAAAGCAGCTGATGGCCCCGCCAGCGCGACGGTGTCGCAGGTTGCGAAGACGCGACGGCGATGACGAGGTTGGGATTGCAACGAAATTTCGGCGTCGGGCGGCGCGGCGCCGCCGATCAAACCGAAGCCTTGCCGACTGGAAGCTTGTCGACTGGAAGCCTTGCCGATTGAACGGCTGTGGTGTGCACTCCCCCTCTCTTCGACCCACCGTCGAACGAGTTGATAAAGGGTCTTGCGGCCGGTCTCCTGGCTCACGGACAATGCCCTCGATCGCCTTCCCGATGCCGCTTCGCGGCGTTCAGTGACGTCGTTGACCGAGGACGACGTCTACAGTTGCGGGGGCAGCAGCGGCCTGGGCGATCTCTCGCCGTACCGCATTCCCGTTTCACCTCTCGCGAGGCACCGAAAGACGGAAACCACGAGAGCATGATGCACGCCATCGCGCAAGCGCGTAGCGGACGGCCGATCCGCCGGGTGTGCGGCGGCGGTCGCCAAAGCGCGCCGGACCATGCGGTTGACAACGCGGTCCGCCGTCCTATCAGTTCATCGATCTCCTATCGGTGAGCGGGGACCGTGGTGCGGAACAAGATCGACCGAACGCGATCATGAGCGAGGCCACCGCCTCGCAAGCTGTCGACGTTCTGGTGGTCGGCGGTGGCAGCGCTGCCCTGTGCGCCGCGATCGCCGCGCGCCGCAGCGGCGCCTCGGTACGCCTGGCCGAACAGGCCCCGGCCAGCTTGCGCGGCGGCAACACCCGTCACGCGCGTAATTTCCGCCTGATGCATGACCGGCCGGCATGGTACGTGCCCGACGTCTATGGCGAGGACGCATTCTTCAAGGACCTGCTTCGCGTCACCCATGGCGCGACCGATGAGCGGCTGGCGCGTATGCTGATCCGCGGCTCCGCCACGATCGCGGCATGGCTCGACGACAACGGCGTGCGCCTGCAGGATCCGGCAAGCGGCGCGATGCCCTACTCGCGCCGCACCGCCTTTTTCCTTGGCGGCGGCAAGGCGATGATCAACGCGCTCTACGCGACCGCTTTGAGGCTCGGCGTCAGGATCGGCTATGACAGCGAAGTCGTGGCGCTCAGCTTCGACGACGACCGGGGTTGCGAAGCCGACATCGCTCATGATGGCAGCATCGGGCGCGTCGCGGCGAACACCATGGTGCTGTGCTCGGGCGGTCATCAGGCCAATCTCGACTGGCTGCGCGAAAGCTTTGGCGCCGCCGCCGACGGTTTTATGATCCGCGGGACACCCTATGTTACCGGCTCGGTTTTGCGCCTGCTGCTCGACGCCGGCGCAAAACCGGTCGGCGATCCCTCGCGCTGCCACATGGTTGCGGTCGACGCGCGGGGACCGAAGTTCGACGGCGGCATCGTCACCCGCATCACCGGGATTCCCCATGGCATCGTCGTCGACCGCGACGGCGCACGATTTCATGACGAGGGCGAGGATGCGCGCAAGACGCATTTCGCCCGATGGGGCGCGCGCATCGCCGACTGCCCGGGCCAGATCGCCCATCTGATCATGGATGCGAGAGGCCTCAACCGCGCCTTGCCGACGGCGCTGCCGCCGATCCGGGCCGACACCGTCGCAGCCCTCGCGACAGCGCTTGGGCTTGAGCAAGCGGCGCTGGAAACCACGATCCGGGACTTCAATGCCGCGATCGCTGCCCCCGCCGGCGATGGGCCGGTGATCGAAAATTGTACCGCAGGGCTAACCCCACCGAAATCGCACTTCGCGGTCGCGCTCACGGTGCCGCCATTCGCCGCCTATCCGTTGCGGCCAGGCGTGACGTTCACGCATTTCGGCGTCGCCGTCGATGATCAGTTGCGGATCGTCAAGACCGATGGCAGGCCCGTGCGCAACTTGTTCGCGGCCGGCATGATCATGGCGGCGAATGTGCTCGGCGAGGGCTATCTCGCGGGTCTCGGCGTCGCGCTTTCGACCGTGTTCGGGCGCCTCGCCGGCGAAGAGGCTGCGCGGCAGGCCGGAAGATGATTCTCGAGGGCGCGCCGCGCGCGATCCGACGATGGTTACCGACATCGATACCATCACGTCGCCGGCGCGCCGCAGGCGGCCTCGAGCCGGCGCCACGCGGCCTCGTCGGCTGGAAGTCCAAACCGGTAGTGCCGTGGTGCCGCGGCAAAGCCCCGGACCAAAATCCCGGCGCGGGCGAAATGGTCGAGCAGGTCTACGCCGTCACGGGCTTCGAACAGGCCGAACAGATCAGTGCCGCCAAGCAGTTTCAGGCCCGCGCGGCCGAGGATGCCGTCGAGCAGCCATCGATCCGCCGCCAGCCGCGCCCGGGACGCTGCGATCCACGCCGCGTCGCGCAGCGCCCGTGTCGCGATCTCGCAAGCCGGTCCGGACACCGGCCAGTCGCCGAGCAGCCGGTGCCAGGCCGACGCATCGGACTCAGTGACGACAACGAAACCCACGCGCAGTCCGGCGAGACCGAAAAACTTGCCGAGCGAGCGCAGCACCACGACGCCTGTGGGCAGTTCCGGCATCGCCAGCACCGACAGATCGGTCCGCACATCGGCAAAAGCTTCATCGACGATCAGCCGTCGCCCGGTCGCCGTCCAGGCCTGTGCAAAGGCGGCGAGGTCGGCGCGCGCGATCGCACGGCCATCCGGATTATTGGGATTGACCACAATGAGCGTCTCGAATTCTTGCCGCATTGGATCCGGCAGTGCGACAAGCTCATGGACCTCGGCGCCGGCGTCGCGCCAGGCCGCGGCGTGCGAGCCATAGGTCGGCGTCAGGATACCGACGCGGCCGGCGTCGATCAGGCGGGGCAACAAGCGGATCGCAAACTCGCTGCCGGGGACCGGGACGATCGCGGCGTTGGCCGGCAGCCCGTAGGCGCCGGCGGCCGCTTCCGTCAGCTGCGCGATTTCGCGCGCGAGCGGCAGGCGCTGATACCGGGCGAGCGGTATTTGCGGCACCGGCCACGCGATAGGGTTGATTCCGGTCGACAGATCGATCCACGGTTGGGGTGCCGACGGATACAGGTGCGCCGCGGCATCGATTCGGCCGCCGTGAACGCGCAGCGCCGTCTCCCCGATCTCGTTCTTTGAGTGCATGTTGCAATCCATGTCCGATCCGTCCGGCCGCGTCCTGATCCTGATCATCGCCTTCGGCATCGAAGCCGTGCTGGCCTATCCCGCCGCGGTGTTTCGCGCAATCGGTCATCCGGTATCGTGGATCGGGGCGCTGATCGCCGCGCTCGATTCCGCGCTCAACCGGCCGGACACTTCGTTTGCCGCGCGCCGCGCCGCCGGCGTTGCGACCGTGCTGCTGCTGCTCGCCGGCAGCCTCGCGGTCGGCGCTCTACTTGAGATGGTCGCGCGCGACCTTCCCTATCTCGGATTTGCCGTTGCCGTCCTGGTCGTCGCCATGCTGATCGCCGTCGGCAATCTCGATCAACACGTGCGCGCGGTCTCAGCCGCGCTCCGTGCCGAGGGGCTGGCCGGCGGACGGCGCAGCATCGCCAAAATCGTCGGCCGCGATCCGGACGCACTCGATGAGGCCGCGGTCTGCCGCGCCGCGATCGAAAGTCTCGCCGAAAACGCCTCCGACGGCGTGACGGCTCCGGCGCTGTGGTTTCTGCTCGGCGGATTGCCCGGCATCATCGCCTACAAGGCGATCAACACCGCCGACAGCATGATCGGCCACATGTCCGAGCACCACCGCGCCTTCGGCTGGGCCGCCGCGAGGCTCGATGACCTGGTCAATCTTCCGGCGTCGCGGCTGACCGGGCTGATGTTCGTCGCCGCCGCCGCCACCGTGCCGGGCGCATCCGCGTCGTCGGCATGGCAGGCTTATCGGCGCGACGCGCGGCTGCATCGCTCGTCCAATGCCGGTTGGCCGGAAGCCGCAATGGCCGGCGCGCTCGGCCTGCGGATCGCGGGTCCGCGCGTCTATGGTGGGGTTTTGGTCGATGACCACTGGATGGGCGACGGTCGGGCCGAGGCGACGGCGCAGGATATCGATCGCGCGCTGATGATCTACCGCACAGCCTTCGGCGGCGCGCTGCTGCTGCTCGCGGCACTTGGCCTGCTGGTTGTCTGGATTGGTGCCTGAGCGGACGCGGGCGTCAGCGCGCGAGGCTGAGCAGTTTTTCGATGTCGAGATGCGCGTCGAGATGCGCGGCAAGCGCATCGAGGGTTTGCTCGACCAGCACTTCGTAGGCAAGCGAACTCAAAGGTGTTCCGAGCCGGGCGAGCCACGCCGCGCGCTGCGCGTCGCCGGCGAAGAAACCGTGCAGATAGGAGCCGGCGACGCGGCCGTCAGCCGAGATCGCGCCGTCGGACCGGCCATCATCGAGCCGCAGCAGCGGCTGCTGCGTTCCGGCACCGGTGGTCCGGCCGATATGCATTTCATAGCCGGCCACCACGACGCCATCGGCGACGGTGCGGCCCTTGACGGCGACCAGTGACTTGTCGCCGGTCAGTTCCGTCGCGATCTCGAGCAGGCCGAGACCATCAGCCGATCCCGGCGGTCCTTCGATGCCACAGGGGTCGGCGATGCTGCGGCCGAGCATCTGATAGCCGCCGCACAGTCCGAGCACGCGCCCGCCGCGACGGGCATGCGCGATGACGTCGGCATCCCAGCCGCAGGACCGCAGCGCCGCCAGATCCGCAATCGTCGCCTTCGAGCCGGGCAGGATGACCAAATCAGTGTCGACCGGAAGCGGCGCCCCGTTGCGCAACAGCACCAGTTCGACGCTCGGCTCGAGCCGCAGCGGATCGAGATCGTCGAAATTGGCGATGTGCGGCAGCACCGGCACGACGACGCGCAGGCGGCGCCCGGCCAAATCGGGCGCGCGCGCCGGCGAGGCCTCGAGACCGAAAACATCCTCGGCCGGCAGCCGATGGGCGTCGCGAAAATGCGGCACCAGGCCGAGCGGCGCCCAGCCGGTGCGCTCGGCCACGAATGTCATGCCGCTCGCAAACAATGATGGATCGCCGCGCATCTTGTTGACGATGAAGCCCGCGATCAATTTGCCGTCATCGGGATCAACCACAGCGGCGGTGCCGCACAGGCTTGCAATCACCCCGCCGCGATCGATATCGCCGATCAGCACCACCGGCACGTCGGCTGTGCGGGCAAACCCCATATTGGCGATATCGTTGGCGCGCAAATTCACCTCGGAGGCCGAACCGGCGCCCTCGACCAGCACGACGTCGCACCGCGCCCGAATTTTTGCAAAACTGTCGAGCACATAGGGCATCAGTTCCGCCTTGCGGGACTGGTATTCGCGCGCGCGCGCGTTGCCGAACACGCGTCCCTGCACCACGATCTGCGCGCCGACCTCGCTTTGCGGCTTTAACAGCACCGGATTCATGTCGACGGACG
>Ga0137416_10001989_pt1 | contig 10750 bp, 10 predicted proteins | sample CZODoug3_1_1_16f_FD_108282 | JGI IMG/M metagenome (GOLD analysis project Ga0137416, IMG submission 108282) | Vadose zone soil fungal communities from Angelo Coast Range Reserve, California, USA - CZODoug3_1_1_16fungal (Illumina Assembly) | ecosystem: Environmental > Terrestrial > Soil > Vadose...
CTGCCCCTACGCGCCGCGCGTCCCCTATGAAACCTGGATCCTGCCCCGTGTGCACGAGGCCTCGTACGAGCGCTCCGGCCTCTCGAGAACCGGCGGCATCCGCGACCTCGGCATCCTGCTCCGCCGCACGCTGCAGCGCATCCGCGCCGTCACCGAGGAGTTCCACCTCGTTCTTCACACGTCCCCCAACACCTTGCACGGCTCCGAGAGCCTGGGCTATTGGAAGACTCTTGATGACGACTATCATTGGCACATCGAGATCCTTCCTATTCTCGGGTCCAAGGCAAAGTCCTACACCTTCAAAGAGGTGTACTACTCGCCCGTCACCTCGGAGACCGCCGTCAAGCGGTTGCGCGATGCCAAGATCGATGCGTGATGTCCTGATGGCGCGTCCATGGCCTTGGACCGCCGGCAACTTTCTGCAGACTGCAATTCTGAGCAAAGCGAGGGACGAAGGCGCTCGCGGCGTCGAACGATCTCCTGCCAACACGGGCTAAGCAAGGGTGCCCAAAGACAACCCCAGCACTCTGCTTGAGTCTGCGCCCATGGCAAGCGCCGCGCGAGCACGGGCCTATAATGTCCTCCTCCTTCGGAGGAATCTTGAAACCACTGGTCTGGCTTCTCCTACTAGGCACGGCCCTGGCCCAACCCCCAGCCAAGCAGCAACTTCTATGGCAGAAACTCGACGCCACCATCCACGAAGTGGACCGCAATCTCGACGGCGTGATGGGTGTCGCCATCGAAGACCTTACTTCGAGCCAGACCTTGCTCTGGCAGCCCGACGAGGTCTTCGCGCAAGCCAGCTCTATCAAGATTGCTGTCCTTGCTGAGCTCTATCGCCAGGCACAGCAAGGCAAGCTCAAGCTGACCGACATCTACACCGTGCAGCAGTCCGACCTGGTGCAGGACAGCGATATCATGAACGGCCTCACCCCCGGCACCACGAAGCTCACGCTTCGCGACCTGGCCACCATGATGGTTGCGGTCAGCGACAACTCCGCCACGAACGTCCTGATCGACCGGGTCGGCATGGACAATGTCAACGCTCTTCTCGATTCGCTCGCCCTCTCGCACACCCGTCTGCGCCGCAAGATGATGGATCTGAAAGCCGCCGGCGAGGGCCGGGAAAACATCTCCACCCCGCGCGAAATGATGAACCTGCTGGACGCGCTCTACCGGGGCAAAGTGCTGAACAAAGAAATGACCGCCGACTTTTTCGCGGTGCTCAGCACCCACAAGGACAGCTGGATCCCGCGGGATCTCCCCGAAGGCCTGAAGATCGCCAACAAGCCCGGCGCCCTCGAAGCCGTGCGCAACGACTCCGGTATCGTCTTCGTAGCGAACCGCCCCTACATCCTCTGCGCGATGACCGCCTATCTCCGCAGCGAGCGCGACGGAGAAGAAGCCATCAGGAAAGTAAGCCTGGCCACGTATCGTATGTTTGATCGCTTGGCGCGAGCCAGTGAGTACGGTCGCGTGGTCTCGCCCGGAAACAACAGCAAGCCGTAGAATAGAAACGCTCTCGGCAAGAAGGTCCGAAAGCCCGGACCTACTAAGAGCTAAGACCCAGCTAGGAGATAAGACCTGGAAATCTGAGACCCGCCCCATGACCATCCGTCGCATGAAAACCTATACCGGCGGCCAAGGCTACGTATACCAGTATTACTTCGTGGGCAAACGCCCGGCCCTTGCAGGCCCCTCCGATGCTCGCTCGACCGAGTACATTTTCGATGTCACCTCCGACCGCAAGACCACCTTCGCCGTCAGTGTGCTGGTCAAACAGGAAGCTCTTCGCTCCTGGACCCAAAGCCACGGGCGCGCGCCCACCGAAGCCGAAGAATATGGCGCGGCAAAAATGCGCCTGTTCAAGGCCTTCGACGAAGTCGAAGACATGTTGGCGAAGGGCCGGCATCTGGTGGTCAACACGCCTGCCTTGGAAGAGGCCTTTTCAACCTTGGGTGTCGACTGAATCGCGGCCCTACCCAAAGGTCTTAATACCTTGTGACATACATCACATGCACCTGTGATCTGCCGAGCGCCTCCTGCACGATCCGGAAGGAAGACTATACTCACCTTGGCGCGTAGGGTGCGGGGAGGGCCGGGTGTGCCTCGGTCGGAGGCTGCTAAACTACACTATGGCGATATTTTGGCTTCGGGTCGCGTTGGCCTTATACGGAGTAGGGCTGCTGTATGCCTTGGTGGCCTTGACCCGCACCAGTGATCTGTTCAACCGCGTGGCGCTGCATGCCGCCTATCTCGGCATGATGTTCCATCTGGTCTCGTTAACCGAAGGTGTCCTGCTCACCGGCCACGTCACTATGGCCATGGTCCACAACTCCGAGTCGCTCCTGGCTTTTCTGATCATGGCGGTATTCATGATCACCTATCTGATGTACCAGACTACGTCCCCCGGTATCATCGTTTTCCCGATCGTCTTTCTCCTGACCTTCATGGCCGCAACCCGCCAGCAACCGTTCCTGCTGATGTCACCGGGGATGCGGACCAGTTGGCTGATCGCGCACATCAGCTTGATTTTCACCGGGTATGCGGCGCTGGTCCTAAGCTTCTGCGCCAGCCTGTTGTATCTGATTCAACAGCACTCGCTCAAAACGAAGCGTGCCAGTGGCATCTTGTCACGGCTGCCCGCGCTCGAAGATATTGACCAGATCGGCTACCGCTCGTTGCTGATCGGCTTCCCGTTTATGACGCTCGGTCTGGTGGCGGGCTCGGTGGTTGCCGAGAGCACTTACGGCCGAGTAGATTTTCAGGATCCAAAAATCCTGCTCTCGCTTCTGATGTGGGCAGTGTATCTGGTGATGGTTTACACCCGCTGGATCGCCGGCTGGCGTGGGCGCAAAGCCGCCGTTCTGGCCAGTGTCGCGTTCGCCGCGGCCGTGGTGGCTTGGGCAGCGAACTACTTCAGCACAATTCATAGGTTCGCCTCGTCATGAGATTCCAGCTCATCGGCGTGAATCACAACACGGCCCCCGTCGAGGTCCGCGAGCGCCTCTCCATCCCGGAATCGCGGCTGCCGGAAGCTTGCAAGAGGCTCACCGAGCACCCCGGTATTGAAGAGGGCATGATTCTTTCGACCTGCAATCGAGTCGAGATCCTCGCCAACACGAAGAACGGCGCCCCCGCGGATCTGCGCGGCTTCTTGCAGAATTACTTTCACCTGGACGCTGCTGAACTCGAGCGACACCTCTACGAATACACCGAGCAAGAAGCCGTTCGTCACTTGTTCCGCGTGGCCGCGAGCCTCGATTCCATGGTGGTCGGCGAACCGCAGATACTCGGCCAGGTCAAAGAAGCCTATGCCACCGCGCGCGCGGTAGGCGCCGTGCGTGCGCAGCTCGATCAGTTGGTCACGCGGGCATTTGCGGTGGCCAAGAGAGTGCGCACCGAAACGGCGGTGGGCTCCTCATCGGTGTCGATCGCTTCGGTAGCCGTCGACCTAGCGAAAAAGATCTTCGGCAACCTTGCGGGCAAGCAGGTCTATCTGGTCGGCGCCGGCAAGATGAGCGAACTGGCCGCCCGTCACCTGATGGCGCACGGCTGCGCCTCGATCTTCGTCGCCAACCGCACTTACGATCGCGCCGTGAGTCTCGCCTATAAATTTAAGGGCCAGGCCATTCATTTCGAGGACCTGCACCACACCTGCGACCGCGCCGACATCGTCATCACCTCGACCGGCGCTCCCCACGCGATCTTCCGCCGCGAGCACGGCGAGATCTTCCTCGCTCGCCGCCGGAACCGTCCCATGTTCTTCATTGACATCGCCGTCCCTCGCGACGTCGATCCCGCGATGAATAAACTGGATGGTATTTTCGTTTACGATATCGATGACCTGCAACAGGCGGTCGCCAGCCACGTGGCCGATCGCCGCAAGGAAGCCGAGCGCGCCGAAGCCATCGTGACGGTGGAGGTCGAACGCTTCCAGGCCCGCATCCAAACGCTTGATGTGGTCCCGACGATCGTCTCCTTGCAGGACCATCTCGAAACCATCCGCCAGGCGGAGATCGATCGCGTGCGCGGCCGCCTCGGGCGCATGACACCTGACCAGGAAATGGCCGTCGAAGCTCTCACCCGGGGCATCGTCAACAAAATCATGCACACCCCGATCAGCACGCTGAAGTCGGCGGCCCGCGACCCCGAAGCGACCACGGTCATCGACCTGGTGCGCCGCCTGTTCAACCTGCAGGAAAAGGGAGTCGCGAAGGCCGGTGACTCTGGAGAAAGCAACTGATGGCTCGTCTGCGCATCGGCTCCCGAGGCTCACAACTAGCCCTCTGGCAAGCCAATCACATTTCCGCGCTGCTCGGTGCGCAAGGACACGAAGTCGAGCTCGAAATTATCAAGACTACTGGCGACAAGATTCTCGACGTCGCCCTGGCGAAAGTCGGAACCAAAGGCATGTTCACCAAGGAGATCGAAGAGGCCTTGGCCGAAGCCCGCGTCGATCTCGCTGTTCACAGCCTGAAAGACCTGCCCACCGAGCTTTCCGCCGGCTTTGAAATCGCAGCCATCAGCAAACGCGAAAATTCCCAGGATGTGTTTTGCTCAGTCCAACACAAGAGCATCGACGAGCTTCCCAGGGGAGCGCGCGTAGGCACCAGCAGCCTGCGCCGCCAGGCGCAACTGAAGGCGTTGCGTCCTGACCTTGATATTCATCCCCTGCGGGGCAACGTCGACACGCGCCTGCGAAAATTGGCGGAAGGCGAATATGAAGCGATCATCCTTGCGGCCGCGGGCCTGAATCGGCTCGGCAAGACGGACCTCATGAAGCAGTTGATCCCCAAGGAGATTATGTGCCCCGCAGCCGGGCAAGGGGCTCTTGGAATCGAAATCCGCGCTGGCGACGCCGCGACCCGTCAACATCTCACTTTCCTCGACGACCCCGATGCTCGTGCCGCGACCACCTGCGAGCGTGCCTTGCTGAATAAGTTAGGCGGAGGCTGTCAGGTCCCGATCGGCGCTGCCGCCGAGGTCCGCAACGGCCGCTTGCATCTCGATGCCATCGTCGCGAATCCCGATGGTTCGAAAATTCTGCGTGAATCCCGCGACGGTAACGATCCGGAGAAACTAGGCAGCGAAGTCGGCGAAACCCTCCTGCGTCGTGGCGGCGACGCGATTCTCGAAGAGGTCTACGGCCGCGGCTTCGCCGTGCCGCAACAACCGTGAGTTCGTTCGAAGATCGCGCACAGCAAGTGGAGCGACGGGCGTCCTCGGCCGTGGGTCCGTCCCAAAGGGCCCGACTCAGCGAAATCGTGTCCGTTCTGTGACAATTACTGAACCAGCAATCGGCCACGAATCCGGCCCCGAAGAGCGTGCGTGCGAGCTAGGTTGTTGGTGAGTGGTGGCATGAGACTCGCAAGATCCAGTCGCGCAGCGACCACAGCCATTAACCCCGAACTTAAGTCCGGGGAGAGTGGGGATGAGCCGCAAGTCCCTTTGGTTAGGGACGGTGCCTGTTCTCAGGCACACACGCAAGCCGAAATTAGAATAGCCCAGGCCCAAGCCAAGGAGGCTGCGACAAGATGACAGCGTCTCGTAGGGACGACAGAAAATCCGGCAAGCACCCGCTCCATGGCCTCCGCGTGCTGGTCGGCCGCGCCCGCCATCAGGCCAGCGCCCTCTCTGCGGACCTCCGCAAGCTCGGCGCCGACGTTCTCGAAATCCCCTTCATCGAGATCCGCAAACCGCGTTCCTTCCGGCCGCTCGACACCGCGCTCAAGTATCTCGCCAGCTATGATTGGCTCATCCTGACCAGCGTCAACGGTGTCGAAGCGATGTGGGACCGTCTCGCGAAATTACGCCTAAAGAAAAGATCACTGAAGCACATCAAGATCGCCGCCATCGGGCCCGCCACGAAGAAAGCAATCGAGAAGCGCGCAGTTCGAGTGGACCTCGTCCCCGAAGAGTACGTGGCGGAATCGGTCGTGAAGAGCTTGAGGAAGCTGGTGAAAGGGAAGCGCATCCTCCTGGTTCGCGCCAAGGTCGCGCGCGATGTGATCCCCCACGAGCTGCGCAAAGCCGGAGCGCAGGTGGAAGTCGTCGAAGCCTACGAAACCATCGTGCCAACATCCTCGCGCACCAGGCTCCGCGCCGCGCTCAAGAACGAAAACAAACGTCCCGACGTGATCACCTTCACCAGTTCGTCCACCGTAAGGAACTTCGTGGCCCTTTTAGGTCCAGCGTGGAGCGGGCGCTCCCGCACGCGAAGGCCACCACTGCTGCAAGGAATAACGCTGGCTTCCATCGGTCCTGTCACATCGGCCACACTTTGCGAACTCCGCCTGGGCGTCGATGTCGAGGCCAAGCAATACACGGTCCCCGGCCTGATCCAGGCTATTGTCACGAACTCGCGCCCCATGTAGCGCCGCTGTCCCCCAGCCCAATGGCGGGCACCCTACGGTTTCAGCTCACAACTGCAATCCGCAGGCGGCACATGCGCCTTCAAAAAATCCGACACGCGCTTGTAAGCGTCGATCTGGTTCTCCACTCGCGAGAATCCATGCCCTTCGTTCTCGTAGATCTTGTAGTCGGCGACCCCGCCCTGTTTCTTGATCGCCTGCACCACCTGCAGGGTCTCCGATTTCGGACACCGCGGATCATTTCCTCCCGCCAGCAACAGCAACGGCGCCTTAATCTTGTCCACAAAGAAGATCGGCGACCGGTCTTCGAACAGAGCCTTGTTCTTCACCGGATCGCCCATGGTTGCCAGATCCATCTCGCGCAGCACCGGGTCCTCGTTCTCAATCTCGGTAAAGTAGTTCACGAACGGCACGATGGGCACGCCCGCCGCCCAGACCTCGGGCGCTTTGGCCACTGCCATCATGCTCATGTATCCGCCATAGCTGCCGCCCATCACGATCAGCTTCTTCGGATCGACATACCCTGTCTGCTTGATCCACTCCGCCGCCGCCAGCACATCCTGCAGATCGCCGCCACCCATGTCGAACAGGTTCGCCTGCTGAAACTCTTTCCCATACCCGGTCGACCCGCGATAGTTCGGAGCAATGACGATGTAGCCCTGGTTCGCTGCGTGCTGAATGAAGCGGCTGAACGCATTCACAGTCTGGGACGTCGGCCCGCCATGTACGTAAACGATCGCCGGATGCTGCCCGTTGCGCGGCAGGTTATAGGGCACGTAAACGAACGCCGAGATCGTCCACTTCCCGTCCTTGCTCGGATAGTGCACCAGGTAAGGCTCGACCATGTCCTCCGAGCGCAGGCCCGCAATGAGCGAATGTGTCACCTGGTGGGACTTTCCACTCGCTGACTGATAGACCCACAAATCCCCCGGCGCCGTGGGCCCATTGTGGTAGTAGAGCAGCCGCCCACCGTCTTTGCTCGCCGACGATTTCCCCGACGGCTCGTTCACTCCCTGGGGCAGCGGCAGGGAAGTAGTCTTCCCGGTCCCGAAGTCATGCACAAAGATGTCAGTGTTGCCGTCGACGTCGGCGGTCCAGGTGACGCGCTTGCCGTCGGGAGAAAACTCGCCTCCGTTGATCTCCCACTTGTCTTTTGTAAGCCACGAGATCTTCTTGCTCGCGATGTCGAGCAGCCCAACATTCTCGTAGCCATTTTCGGCGTTCGACGTAATCAGCAGCGTCTTGCCATCCGGAGAGAAATCATCGAGAGTATAAATCTGCTCGCCGGAATGTTTCGTCAGCAGCGTGCTCTTGCCGGTCGCGACTTCCGCGACAAAGATGTTCGAATCCGTTCCCTTAGCCTGGTGTTGAGAGTAAGCGAGCCATTTCCCGTCTTTCGACCAAACCGGTCCCACATTCATCTTGTCCTTCGGGGTATCCGCGGTCAGGTGCTGCACCCTGCGCATCACCATGTCGAACACATCCATTTCAAACACCGACGAAGTCTTCGGCTTCACCACGTAAGCCAGGTAACGCCCGTCTGGCGACCAGGTCGGATCTTCCTCCGCGATCTCGCGCGTGTTCGTCAAGTTCACCACTTGTCCGGTCTTTGGCGATACAATGAAGATGTCCCACTGCTCATCTCCGTCGTAATCCGACTGGTAAGCGATCCACTTCCCATCCGGCGACCACGCCGGCGCGGTCTGCCGTTGATCGCTAACGGTGAGCTGCGTCGGCCACCCACCCTCGGCTGGCACCAGCCAAAGGTTGTTGCGCCCGCTGATATTTGAAACGAAAACAATCGTCTTCCCATCCGGCGACCAGTCCGCCTGCCCCACCTGCCGTGTCATGTACAGCTTCTCGATAGAAAGGTTCCTCTCCACCGTCCCGCTGGGCTTGCTGGCAATCTGCTTGGGATCGGTGACCGCCTGCGGAACCGGCAAAGTTTGGGCAGCGACAAGAGTGCTCATAGGGATGGCCATGGCAAATGCGATCAGGGCGCGCATGAAACTCCTCGGAGCTGGTTACGAAGAAAAGTCTAGCAGACGGGAGCCCGTGCCCGGCGCGCGCATTGGACTCCTTCGCCGTCGCTATACGAGAATCGTAAGATGACAGCCCAGTCCAACATCAACCTCTGGACGAGTGCCGAGCACGCTCTCGAGTATCTCCGCCGCGCCGATTCGATCCCACACCGCACGGAAGGCGAGGCCGTGCTGCTCGAATTTCTGCCGCCCGATGCCAGGCGCATCCTTGACCTGGGAAGCGGCGATGGCAGGCTGCTCGGGTTGGTGAAGGCGGCTCGTCCACAAGCCAGCTTCGTCGCCGTGGACTTCTCGCCAACCATGTTGGAGACGCTCCAGAACCACTTTGCATCGGACGCCAGCGTGAGCATCGTCGCTCACGACCTGGACCGTCCGTTGCCAGCGCTCGGGCAGTTCGATTCCGTGGTCTCCAGCTTCACCATCCATCACGTGCCCCACGACCGAAAACGCAGGTTGTACGAGGAGGTGTTCAATCTCCTGGTTCCGGGTGGCGTCTTCTGCAACCTGGAACACGTGGCCTCGCCGACCATTCAGCTCCAGCATGAATTTCTCAGCAAGCTCGATGTTCGCCCCGAGGACGAAGACCCTTCCAACCAGCTCCTGGATGTTGAAACGCAGCTAGCCTGGTTGCAAGAAATCTGTTTTACCGAGGTAGACTGCCACTGGAAGTGGCGGGAGTTGGCGTTGCTGGCCGGCGTAAAACCGACGCCCCAGTGTGGCATCCCGTAAATTCCTCTCACAACTCTACAACGATTTGAAGGGGCTCGGCTTCAGCCGCGCCCTCATACGAGCTGCGAAAGCCAGCGCTTTACTCGCCAGCCTCGTGAACGGCACGCTCCAGCAGCGCAGCCCCTCACGCCTTCGCTCCTTTGTGCACTTCCACGGTAGTCCAAGTCTTGTCCTCCGCGTGGCACTGCGGCTCGATCGGGCAATCGGCACACTTCGGCTTCCGTGCGACGCACAAATTGCGCCCATGATGGATGACCTGGTGCGAAAACAAAATCCATCGCTCCTGCGGAATGATCTTCATCAGATCCTGCTCAATTTTGACGGGATCATCATTCTTGGTCAGTTCCCAGCGCCGCGAGATACGATGCACGTGTGTATCGACCACGACGCCGATCGCTTGACCGAACCACGTTCCCAGCACGACATTTGCAGTCTTGCGGGCCACGCCCGGCAGGGTCAGGATCTTGTCCATGTCATCGGGCACCTGTCCCCCGAACTCGCTCACGATCTTCTTGGCCGCTCCCACCACCGACTTCGACTTATTGCGGAAGAACCCGGTCGATCGAACATCCGGCTCAAGCTGCTCCGGGGAGAGCGCCGCGAAGTCCTGCACAGTCGGATACTTCTCAAACAATCCTGGAGTGACCCGGTTCACGTTAGCGTCCGTAGACTGCGCCGAAAGAATCGTGGCCACCAGCAATTCCCAGGCGTTTCGGTGATGCAGCGCACAGGTCACCTGCGGATACAACTGATCGAGGCTTCGCAAAATTCCCTCGACTCGCTCCGGGGCCAGCGGATCGTACCCTTTGATCCGGCCGCCCTTGGCCTTGCCCGTCTTGACCCGCGCCGACGCAGCTTTCCCCGCTCCTTTCGCTGCAGCCTTGGTCGCAGGCTTCTTGGAGACCCCAGGCGTGCCCCTTCCGGCATCCCTCGCCCTCCGGCTGGCCTGCCCGCGAGCCACATGTCGCGTCCGCTCATGTCTGCCCGATTTCGTTGGTTGCCGCGGAATCACACCCCGAGCCATAAAGTTCTCCCTCAACTCGAGCGTAAATGGTACCAAAACCGGTGCTAGGTCGTTGGTTGTTGGTCGACGGCAAGATGGTCGGTCGTCCCTAGATTTTTCTCCCGTGCCTTGGGAAACCGTGGCGGCTCTTGCGGATCGAAGCCTCCGGCCTCTGCGCACTTTGCGGCCTTTGTTCCGCACCCTCAGCGGTTAAGGATTCAAACGAACAGCGACTCCCGGAACCGTCCCGCCGATTGACGCCGCCCTCGGCCCCCGATACTCTGGAAGAGAAATCCAAGGACAACGCAGTGGCCGTGAAATCGATCCAGCTCGGACAAGTCTGGCGCCAGGACTCAAATGGCCAGGACTACCTCGTCACCAAGGTCTACAGCGAAGTCTTCAGCCAGTACGCTGTCCTGCGCCCCGCGGAAGTAACCGCGCCCGACGCGCCCACCGTGAAAGTCAAGGTGACGAGGTCTGCCGAGGGCGCCTCGCTCCCCGGCTTCACGTTCACCCAGGAAGGTTCGTTCTAGGGTCGTTGCTTTACACTAGAACCGTTGATGGAAATCCAATCCCACTCTCAGTCTCGTTCATGACCGAAA
>Ga0137416_10001990_pt1 | contig 10750 bp, 8 predicted proteins | sample CZODoug3_1_1_16f_FD_108282 | JGI IMG/M metagenome (GOLD analysis project Ga0137416, IMG submission 108282) | Vadose zone soil fungal communities from Angelo Coast Range Reserve, California, USA - CZODoug3_1_1_16fungal (Illumina Assembly) | ecosystem: Environmental > Terrestrial > Soil > Vadose...
AGCCAGCGGCTCGAGAATGACCAAACGATCGTCGCGGGTATGAACATCGACGACATTTGAATCGCCGATCAATACGGTTTCAAAGGCCCGATCAAGCACCAGCGCCGATCCGGAACCGAGCCTCAGCGCAACCGTCTGATCCGCAGCCCGGGCGGCGGCGATTGAGGTCAGGAGCAGCGCTGCTCCGAGAGTAAAGGCGCGAACAATCGCGGTCATCGTAAATCCTCAAGCCGGGGTCGTCGGCGCCGAAATCACCATGCGCTTCCGGCTGAAATTGGCGACGTCCCTTTCCGGGATGCCGAAATTATTGGCCAGCAGATGGCGCGGCGCCTTCGCCAGCCAATCCGACAACGAGCTTTCATGGTAGGTGCCGCTGTCCAGCACGCCGACGATCTCGGCGTCTTCCGCGCCGACGTTCTGGATCGAGTGTCCGCAATTGCGGGGGATGTAGGCGCATTCGCCTGGCGAGAGTTCGGCGACGGCGACGCGCTTGTCGGGCGCGAACAGCGTAACCCGCGTCCGTCCCTTCAGCACATAGTGCCATTCATTGGCATCGGCATGCCAATGCGGCTCATGCATCGCACCGCGTTTCAATTTGAGGACCATCCCCGTCAAATTCGTCGAGAGCGGAAACTCCTTTGCCGATGCGACGTAAAGCGCGCCTCCGGGTGTGCTGACTTTCGGCTTCTGGGCCATCAGCGGGTAGCGATGACTTCGCCCGCGGTCGAGTTCGCGGCCCGCGCGCGCCTGCGGACCGTCCAGCGGCAATACCTCACCCTGCATGATGTAGGTCTCGGCCTTGGGGATCTGCGCAAAGGCTTCCGCGGATACGCCGAAGGCTTGCGAAAGGGTTTGGCTATCGTAACGGCTCATCCAGTCGCTGATGCCGAAGGTGCCGTGTTCCGAATAGAGCCCATCGTCAAACGCAAGAATGGCGTGACAGGGCACCGGGCCGAGGGTCTGAATCGCGTGACCGTGGCCTTTTGGAAAATACCAGAGATCGCCCGGGGCAAGGTTGACGACCTCGGCTACGCCTTCAGCGTCGACCACCGTCACCTGGCAATGGCCGTCGACGATGTACGCCCACTCCGCCGAATTGTGCCAATGCATCTCGCGCGCTCCGCCGGCATTGATGAACAGATGCGCGCCGGCAATATCGGTCGCGATCGGAAGCCCGCGCGTGGTGACTTCGCGGGCCCAGCCGCCGGATGTGGCCTTGATCGGCCCCTTGTCGAGCGAAGCGGTAAAGACGACGGGGTCGCCGGGCTTTCGTGGAATTGTCTTCAAATAGTCCGCCGCCTGGGAAACATCATAGCCCGCGGCATGTCCATCGGGGCTGGCTGCGAAGGATTGCGAGGTGGCAATCGCGCCCGCGCCAATCGCGAACGACTGCAGGAAAACGCGGCGATCTGCTTCGAACATCATCTACTCCTATTTCTCGTTGGCAGAGTTAGGGGCCCCTATTTGATAATGCCGATTTCATCGACCAAGCGTGAAGTGCCCCACACTTCACCCAGATATTCGTCGAACGACGGTCGCGAATTCGGTGGCTCGAAAATGTGCATCCGCGCCTGCCTTTGTGGTATTTGCGGTGTGTCCTGATGCGCCCCTTGCAATATCTGAGGCGCACGGAAGCTACATCGATTCACTGCCATCGCGGACAAAGGACGCGGCGCTGGCGCATCGGCCGGCGCTTTCAAGAGATCCGCGACCAGGGGGGCTTGCATGAGGATCGCGCGGACGCGCGTGGCTGCATTATTGCTGTTGCCGGCAGCGGCTGTCGCACAGGATTTTTCCGATCAACCGATCCGGCTGATCGTGCCGTTTCCGGCCGGCGGGCCGAACGACATCATCGCGCGCGTGCGGCTAGAGCTTCGGCTCTGATTCGATCAGAACCGATCATGCTCCGGGGCGCTACCAGGCGAACTGCTTGCGCAGCATCGCACCCAGAATATTGGAATAGTCGTCGGTCCACGTCGCGCCCGATGGGTCGGGCTGCAACCGTGTCCAGCTTTCCGCGACGGCGCCTACATCGCGGGGGCTACGCCCCAGCACGACTACCCGGGCGTTGGCGTGCAAGTCCTTCAAAATTCCGCCGGCGGCCCGGTCCTCCCTGAGATAGGCCACAAGCCCCACCGACTGCGCGACGTTCGCAACTTCGGGCGCAAGATCGAGATGGCGATTGGAGATGTTGGCAATGATAACGCCGTGAGGCGATAGTTTGGAAAGGTAGCTGCGGAAGGCTTCGCTCGTCAGCAGGTGAACCGGGATGGCATCCGACGAGAATGCATCCAGCACAATCAGATCGTATTGGCCGGAAGATGCCGGCAAGGTCAGCCGCGCATCGCCAAGCACGATGGACGCATCCGGAGCGCAAGCTGACAGAAACTTGAAGAAATGCGGATCGCTGGCGATACGAACGACCTCCGGGTCGATCTCAAAGAAGTCCCACCGCTCCGAGCTCTTGCGAAGACAGGCAAGGGTTCCCGTGCCGAGTCCGGCCACCGCAACACGATCGAACCCGCCCAGGGCGGCGCGTGCGGACGCTATGCTCTCAGCGTAGGGACCGCCTGCATAATAATAGGAAGCCGGCGTCGGCGGGCCATCGACTAGCGTACCATCGTCGTTACGCAGTCGTTGCGCGCCATGAATCGTGGTGCCGTGATAAAGCAGACGCGCCTTGCCATCGGCGGTTTCCACGACCTTGTGAACGCCGAAGAAACTTCGCGCGGTCTCGATCGGGGCCAGCCCCGGGCGCCAGAACGCCGTTACCGTGAAACCCAGCACGACGAGCGCAAAGAAACGCATCGGCCGGTTCCGCTGCAGCAGCATCCCGACCGCCAGCACGGCCGATACGATTTGAAAGGGCAGTTCGAGTGTCGTCGGCAGCTTGAGGCGGGTGAACCACCAGACCAGCACCAGCGCCGCGCTCAGTGCAAGCCACGGCAATGCGTCCGTCAGCCCCTTGCGCGGGCCGGTGAAGAATCCGGGCATGCACAGCAGGGCCGCGGCGATCAGGATCGGATATTCGTAATTGCCGTTAAATATCTGCGGGGCCAGCAGGCCGGCAAAAGCCCCGCCGATCACCCCGCCCAGCGAGGTGAACAGATAGAATTCCGTCAATCGCTGCGCGCCGGGACGACGGGCGTAGACTTCGCCATGGCACATCAAGGTCAGCAGCGCGAACACGGTGAGATTGAGCAGGATCGTGGTCACCCAGTAGACCTTTTCTCCCCCGATCAGGCTGATGGCGAGCGGCGCCACCGCAAACGGGACCAGCCAGACCACATTCGTGTGCGCGATCCACGGACGCTCGCGAAAGATGGCGACGAAGGTCAGCAAATAGATCGCCAGCGGGATCACCCACAGGAACGGGGCTGCCGCGATATCGGTGGTGATATGCGCGGTGACCGCGACCACGAGGCCTGACGGAATCCCGGCAAATACAACCCATCGCGCCCGGTCGCCGAGACCAGGCGCGACGTCATCGCTTGGTTTGGGCCGCACGGCGATGGCGGAACTCGCATCCTCGACAAATAGTGGGGCGATGGCGGCGAGAACGGCCAGGATTGCAAATCCGGCCGACCAGATTCGGGTTTGGACGCTGAGGGTGAGCCAGGGTTCGATCATGACGGGGTAGGCGAACAGCGCGGCAAACGAGCCCAGATTGGACGCCGCATAGAGCACATAGGGGTTTTTGGCTTGCGGATGCCCGCTCGCCGCGAACCAGCTTTGCAGCAGCGGCGCGCTCGCCGACAGCGTGAAGAATGGCAGGCCGATCGACACCGCGAACAAACCGAACAGCCAAAGCGCGATCCCGCTGGATGGCGGAGCGCCCCATCCCGCGGCGATACTGATCGGCAGCGTCACGGCCGTCGCGCCGATCAACAGCAGATGCAACAGCGCGGCGCGGCGCGGCGACAAATATCGTCCCAGGATATGCGCGTAGCAGTAACCCGCCAGCAATGCCGTTTGGAAAAACACCATTGCCACCGACCACACCGCGGGGGCGCCGCCGAGCCTCGGCAGCACCATCTTTGCGAACATCGGCTGGATCGAGAACAGCAGCAGCGCCGAGACGAACAGGGTAGCCGCGTAGAAATAGGGAACGAGGCGGCTGGCTGTCGCGCGCGGGTTAGCCGCCGCCAGGGTCTCGGAAGAGGTACTCTCAAAACTCGACATCGTCGCCACCGTTGCAATGCTGGTGTACAAGCTAGCTATCGACCCCTAAGCAAGATTTAACATATTGCCTGAAAGGCCCGGGTCGGGACGTGCGCGCCGGACGCTGACCGAACGTCTGCCACGGCGACAAGGACGGTAGCCTCTGGAACCGGACCGCAGCAAACGGCATACTCATCCATCACGGACAAACGACGCGGCGCCGGCTTATGGGCCTGCGCCGCAAGAGATCCGTGCTCGGGGGGCTCGCATGAGAATCGCACGGATCCTGCTGACTGGATTATCGCTAGTGCTGCCGCCCGCGGCGGCGGCGGCACAGGATTTTCCGAGCAAGCCAATCCGGCTGATCGTGCCGTTTCCGGCCGGCGGGCCGAACGACATCATCGCGCGCGTGGTCGGGCAAAAAATGTCGGAACTGATCAAGCAGCCGGTCTTGATCGACAATCGCGGCGGACAGGCAGGCGTCCTGGGCACCGATGCGATCGCGAAATCCGCTCCCGACGGCTACACCATCGGCATCGTCAGCGCGAGCGCGCTGGTCATCAGCCCTTCAATGGAAAAGGTCGCCTACGACGCGCAGAAGGATTTGTTGCCGGTCACGCTGGTAGTGACCGTGCCGGAGATGCTGGTGGTTGCGACCAACGTTCCCGCCAACAACATGAAGGAACTGGTCGCGCTGGCGAAGGCGCAGCCTGGAAAACTCAATATTGCGTCCTCCGGTCTTGGCAGCCTGCCGCATCTGGCGGGCGAACTGTTCAAGCTGACCGCCAAGATCGACGTCGTCCACGTGCCCTATCGTGGCGCAGCACCTGCCATCAACGATCTCCTGGGACAGCAGGTGCAGATGACGTTCCTCGACCTGCCGGTGATCTTGCCGCAGATCAAGGCGGGCTCGCTGCGCGGAATCGCCCTCGGCGCGCCCGAGCGCGCGCCGACCGCGCCTGACGTGCCGACCACCGCCGAGGTGGGCATGCCGGAGCTTTTGATCGAAAACTGGTACGGCATGATCGCGCCGGCGGGAACGCCCGAGAAGATCCTGGCCGCCTTGAACCGGATCGCCAACGAGGCGATGGCCGATCCGAACGTGAAGGCAAGGCTCGCCGAACAGGGCCTCACGGTCGCCGGCGACACGCGGGAGCACTTTCGTGGATTTATCGACGCCGAGATCAAGAGATGGGCGAAAGTCATCAAGGACGCCGGCGTCGAGACGACGAAGTGAGCGCGAGCGTGACCTCATTGTCGTCATAGCCCTCACGCCACCGACTTGCGCAAATAATCCACCAATTGCTTCGCTGGCCGTGGCAGCGCCTTGAAGCTGCGGGCGCAGATCGTCAGCTTCCGGTTGGCCCAGCCGTCGCGGATCCTGATCGTCATGATCGGCATCGACCGCGCGCAACGTCGCGCCGCGGTTTCCGGCATCACGGCAACCCCGACGTCGGCCGCGACCATCTGGCAGATGGCGTCGAAATCCCGCAGCCGGGCCCGGAACCGCAGCCGCGCGCCGAGCTGCGCGGCGTGCCTGGAAATATGGACCTGCAGCGCGGTCGATGCCGTCAGCCCGACGAAGTCGCGGCCGATCACCTCCGCGAAGTCGACCAGGCGGCGATGGCCGAGATCGCTGCGGCGGGCGGCCACCAGCATCAGCCGGTCCTCGCTGAACAGAAACCGTTCGAGGCTGTCGGGCAGCGCGTGTTCGGCCGCGAAGCCGAGATCGGCGGCGCCGGTCGCGATCGCGGTGGCGATATCGGCGCTTTCGCGCTCCTCGACGTCGACATTGACGTCGGGATGTTCGCGCAGGAAGGCGGCGAGCGCCCGCGGCAAGTGCTCCGACAGCCCCGAGGTGTTGGCGAGCAGCAGCACGCTCGCCCTGACGCCGCTGGCATAGGCTGCGAGATCGCCCACCATCGCCTCCACGTTATGAATCACGATCCGGGCGTGATCGAGCAGGCTTTCGCCGGCCGCGGTCAGCTCGACGCCGCGGCGGCCGCGCTTGAGCAGCGCGACGCCAAGCGCCGCCTCCAGGCCCTTGATCCGCTCGCTCGCGGAGGCCAGCGCCAGATGGGCGCGCGCCGCGCCCTGCGTGATGCTGCGTGCATCCGCCACCGCGATGAAGAGCTGCAGGTCAACCAGGTCAAAGCGCATGGCGGTTCTCGTCATATCAGCCTTCGTCATTACCGAAGGCAATCTCCGTAATCTCCAGATTGTGCCGATAACGCCGATCGGTCAATGTCCTGACATGTCCGATTCCATGCTGCTTTTCATCGCGTGCGCCTTGCTGCTCGCGGGTTTCATCAAGGGCGCGCTCGGGCTCGGCCTGCCGACGGTCGCGATCGGCCTGCTCGCGGTCACGATGCCCCCGGCGCAGGCGCTTGCCATCGTCATCGTGCCGGCGATCGTCACCAACATCTGGCAGACTTTTGTCGGCCCCCATCTGCGCGACATCATCCGGCGGCTGTGGCCGCTGATGGTCGGCACCGTCGTCGGCATCTGGCTCAACGCGGGAATGCTGACCGGCCGCTACGCGCCCTACGCCACGGTCGTTCTCGGCGCGCTGCTGGTGCTTTATGCAATCATTGGCTTGAGCAAATTCAACTTCAAGATCGCGCGCCGTGACGAAAAATGGGTCGGCGGCATCGTCGGGCTCATAACGGGCGTAATTTCGGCGACGACCGGCGTTCAGGTCATCCCGTCAATGCCGTTCCTGCAGGCGATCGGCATGGAGAAGGACGAACTGGTGCAGGCGCTGGGCGTATTCTTCACGACGGCGACCCTAGCCCTCGCCTTCAATCTGACCAGCGCCGGCCTGTTGACGGCCGCAACCGCGCTGCCGGGCGCGATCGCGATGGCGGCCTCGTTCACCGGCATGTTCATCGGCCAGGCGGTCCGCACCCGAATGCAACCGGAAATGTTCCGCCGCTGGTTCTTGATCTCGATGATCCTGCTCGGGCTCTATCTGGCCGGCAGCGCGCTGCTGAAAATCCACGGTTAAATTTAGCGCGCCTGCAGCATCGCAACGCGGACGCCGAGATAGACGAACAGCCCGCCAAGGGTGCGGTTGATCCAGGCAATTGCACCAGTTGATTGCCGGATGCGGCCGGCAGCCCTGGCAGCAAACGCTGCGACGCCGAGGCACCACAGCGTCCCATTGAACACGAAGATGGCGCCCAGCAGCAGGAAGGCGAGCGTCTTGTGGGGTGAATCCGCCGCCACGAACTGCGGCAGGAAGGCGAGAAAGAACAGCGCCACCTTCGGATTGAGAGCATTGGTCAGCGCGCCCTGCCAGAACACGCGGGAAAGCGAGATCGCCGCACCCGGCGCCGCCAGTTCCGCAACCGGGCGCGGGCGCGACAGCAGCATCTGCAGGCCGGTGAGGAGCAGATAGGCGGCGCCTGCGAGTTTGACGGCCGTGAACGCCGCCGACGACGCCATCAGCAGCGCCGACAGGCCGATCGCGGCGCCGAACACGTGAACCAGACAGCCGCAACTGATGCCGATCGCGGCCGCCGCCCCGCCGCGCCATCCCAATTGGAGGCTGCGGCCGATGATATAGGCCGTATCCGGCCCCGGCGTGACGTTGAGCAGGAGCCCGGAGAGGATGAAGAGCCAGAGTTCGTGGATGCCAAGCATGGGTTCGGGTCGATCTCGCGTTCAGATGGGCGGCGCATTCCAATCGGTGCATTTTAATTAATCGATAGTGATCGCGGATGAAAGCGATGATGCCAACCGCGACAGCAACCGCAGGTTAATTTCTGTGCAGCTTCCGCCTCCCGGTTGAATGCTTCGCAAGTTCCAGCGGGACCGTCCGCCACATGCCAATCCTGCGCGGATTGCATTATTGTGACGCCAGGATCGGGCTGCCGTCAAAATCAGTTTGTTTTATAACCAGTAGGATTCGGCGGCATAACCACGTAATGCTTAGCTGCCGATTCTGAAGCCTGAGGGGAAATGGAAAGACGCCTGGCTGCCATCGTCTGCGCGGACGTCGCCGGCTACTCACGAATGATGGGGGCCGACGAGGCGGGCACGCATGCCACCTTCAAGGCCCATCGAACCGCGATCTATCCGATCATTCTCAATCATGGCGGCCGGCTGGTGAAGAACACCGGCGACGGCTTCCTGCTGGAATTTCCGAGCATCGTCGGCGCCATCCAGGCTGCGATCGAGATGCAGTCGCTGATGGCGGAACGCAACAACCACATCCCCGCCGATCGGGTCATGCAGTTCCGCATGGGCATCCACATGGGCGATGTGATGGCCGACGAAGACGAAGTCTTCGGCGACGATGTGAACATCGCCGTTCGCCTCGAATCGGTTGCAGCACCGGGCGGTATGGCGGTTTCGGCCAAGGCCTATGGCGAGGCCGGCAAACATCTCGGCGTCGCCTTCGTCGACGCCGGCAGTCACCGTTTCAAGAACATCGAGGCGCCGATCCAGGTCTGGACCTGGGAGCCGGCCGGATCCGACGGCCGGAGCCGCGAACCCAGGGACGCAAAGGACGCCTCGACGCTGGCGGCCCAATATCGAACGGCGATCGTGGGCGTGCTCCCGTTCGCCAATCTCAGCGACTCGACCCACGAGTATTTCTCGGACGGGCTGACCGAGGATCTGATCCACGCGCTCTCGCTGCAATCGTTTTACCGGGTCCTGAGCCGGAACTCGACGTTCTCGTTCAAGGGCAACAAGGTGAGCACGCGCCTGATCGCGCGCGAGATCGACGCGACCTACCTGATCCAGGGCTCGGTGCGGCGCGCCGGAACCAAGATTCGCGTCACCGCCGAACTGATCGCGCCGGAGAGCGGCGAGCAATTGTGGAACGGCCGGTATGACCGCGACATCGGCGATCTCTTTGCGATGCAGGACGAGATCACCACCAGCCTGTCGGCTGCGATCGCCGCCGAGATCTATCGCGCGGAAGCTTCCGCCCCATCCCGATCGCCGTCCAATGACATCACCGCCTGGGACCGGTTCCTGAAGGGGCTCTCCCACTACTATCACCAGACCAAGGCGGATTACGAAGCCTCGATCGCGTTGTTCAAGGAGGCCATCGCGCTCGATCCGACGCTCTCCATCGCCCGCGCCTATCTCGCCACCATCATGCTACAGGGCATCCACTTCGGGTGGATCCAGAGCACACGCGAATTGTGGACCACGGCGATGACGCTGGCGGAAAGCAGCGTTCGGCTTGACCCACGCTCGTCCTTCGCATTTCAGATTCTCGGCTATTTGCATGCGATGGAAGGCCATTTCGAGGCCGCCATGGACGCCTCGAAGCGAGCGGTCGAGTTGAACCCCTACGACATGGGTGCGCGCGGCGTTCTCGGCATATGTCACTTCGTGGCCGGCGAGCATCGGCAGGCGATCGAACTGTTTTCGATGGCGGCGCAGCGCGGCAACAGCGATCCGAGATATCAATTTGCGGCGACCAACGCCTTCAGCCACTATTTGCTGCGGCAATATGATGCGTCGCTGTCCTGGGCGCGCGAAGCGCTGTATTCGAACCCCAATCACCTTCAGGTGCTCGCGGTGCGGGCAGCGGCGCTGGCGCAACTGGGGCGAAGCGAGGAAGCAGCCAAGGCGACCGAAGTCCTGCTGGAAAACTATCCAAATCTGACCGTCGAGCGGCATTTGAGGAATTTCAACTGGAAATCCCAGGCCGACGTCACCCATTACCGTGACGGACTTCTCAAGGCCGGCGTACCATCGACCAAACTCACTCTCGTCGAACCTGCGCCGAAGCGTACGGTGAACTCCTAGACCGCGCGGGGGTCTTCAGCCTCCGGTTGACACGGTTGAGGATTCCGCCAAAACTCCCGCTCATCTCAAGGTAGTGCGTCGACGGCGAATTCGCTTTCCAAGACCTTCGCTTTCCAAGACCTTCGCTTTCCAAGACCTTCATTGATCGTTCCATAGTTCGGTTCTTTTTTCAGGATTGACTTCATGCAAGACCACAGTGATGTCGTTCCAGGCGCTGCCCCGCCGATCGCCGTTTCGCCCGACAATCCGTGCCCGTTTTTGCGCGCGCTTGTCGCCGGCGGTTATGTCGACGGCCACACTGTCCCGCTTCCAAAACTTTGCCATACCATCGAGGCCGCCAGCGGCGAACATGGCGTGAAGGAAAAACTGGTGGGCATCGAGACCTACATGGTTGCCGTCGGCGCCAATGGCCTCAACCCGCTGCGCCTGCTGAAAAGCGCGTTGTCCGGTGCAGACCTCGACGAATTGCGCAACGGTCCCCTGGACAAGCATGGCGCCGGTTCGCGCATCCTGGATGTGACCGCACATGTCCATGAGGACGAGATCGAGCGTCTCGCCACCTTCGGCAAGGACTGCAGCGACCCGTCCGGCGGCACCGAGCGCGGGCTGACAAGCCCGCAGATCACGGCCTTCATGGCGGCAAATCTCGAGCGCGCCAAGGACCAGGCTCGATTTTATTACCCACTGCTGATGACGGGCGAATGGCCGGTGCTGCTCAACATCATGGGCAAGGGCGAGGGTGATGGGCGCTATCTCAGCGTCGCCGAGGTCAGGACGCTGTTCGTCGAGCAGCGCTTCCCCGACCGCATCGTCGCGC
>Ga0137416_10001993_pt1 | contig 10746 bp, 10 predicted proteins | sample CZODoug3_1_1_16f_FD_108282 | JGI IMG/M metagenome (GOLD analysis project Ga0137416, IMG submission 108282) | Vadose zone soil fungal communities from Angelo Coast Range Reserve, California, USA - CZODoug3_1_1_16fungal (Illumina Assembly) | ecosystem: Environmental > Terrestrial > Soil > Vadose...
AAGCGCCGCAGGATCGGCTGCAGGTTGTCTTCGGGCAAGCTGAACACGAGCGCGATCGGCTCGAGCTGGGTGATGACGACGAGGCCGCCCGTGTCCGAGGCCTTGACGACGTTGCCGGGGTCGACCAGACGTAAGCCGACGCGGCCGGTGATCGGCGCCGTGATCCGGCAGTACGTGAGCTGCAGCTTGATCGCGTCGATCTGCCCCGTGTTCATCTTGATGGACGCTTCGGCCTGGTTGACCATCATGTGCTGCGTGTCGAGCTGCTGGCGCGCGATCATTTCCTGCTGCGCCAACCGCCGATAGCGCTCGAGGTCGAGACGCGCGTTCGCGAGGTTGGCCTGGTCGCGGGCGAGCTGCCCTTCCGCCTGGGTGAGCTGCGCCTGGAACGGTCGAGGGTCGATCTCGGCGAGCACGTCGCCGGCGTGGACGACCTGACCCTCGGTGAAGTGCGTCTTCATCAACTGGCCATCGACGCGGCTCTTCACCGTGACGGTGTTGAGCGGGGTGACCGAGCCGAGCGCGGTGAGATAGACGCTCAGATCGCCCGTGCGGACGGGGGCGACGACGACCGGAACCGGTCGCGCCGGCTGTCCGCCGGGACCGCTCCCGGTGGTTTTCGCCTGCTGCTGAGTCTTGGCCTGACGACCGTACGCGATCCAGGCCCCGGCGACGAGGAGGCAAGCAAGGCCGACGAACACGACGACGAAGCGACCGCGGCGACGACCACGACGTGCTGCACCTTCCGGAATTTCTTGGCTTTCTTCCCGCACGCGAGCCCCCATCGTGTCGGCCGTTCCAGCTTCGCGCCAGCATACCCCGGAATTCGACGCGGATGCGCATGGTCGCGGTGGGCCGCAATCTGCGCGCGGGCGCCCTCGTGGGGCTCGTGTATGCTGCGGGCCATGCGCCTGCCCCCATTGTTTGCGCTCGCCGGCCTGATCGCGATGGCCAACCCGGCCTCGGCCGCCCATCCGCGCTCGGCCGACGAGATCGTGGCCGAGGTTCGCCGCACGACCGAGCAATACCAGGACATCGCGCGGGCGCGCGCCGACGGCTTCGTGCAGGTCAGCGGCATGGAGGCGCGCCACGGCTACCACTTCATGAACATCAACGCGCCGATGCTCACGGCGGCGGGCATGGCCTCCAATACGCTCGACTTTGCCCGGCCACCGATGCTGCTCTACGTCGAGCGCGACGGCGCCTGGCAGCTGGCCGGTGTCGAATACGCGTTGGCGGCTCCGCCCAGGCCGAATCCGCTGCCTGGCGCCGAGTGGCACCGGCACGAAGCCTCTTGCCACTATCGCGACTACAAGGAAGCGCCGGCGCCGCGGGCCGGCGATTGTCCGACGCGGCATCCCGAGAGCCACGAGCCGTTCGTCTTGTGGCATCCAGCGTTCGCGGTCGCTCACGTCTGGGCGTGGATTCCGAGCCCCGACGGCCCGTTCTCCGAGGAGAACCGCGCGCTGGCGTCCTATGGCGGGACGTCGCGTCCGCCGGGCCATCCGCACCCGCGCAGCGAGACCGAGCTCGCGTATTCGCAAGTCACGCATCGCGTCGCCGGCGGCGTGCTGCTCCTCGTGGCCGTGCTCACCGCGTGGGAGTCGTTGCGCCCGCGACGCTTTCCGTGGTCGGCGCTGTCCTCCACGGTGTTCGTCCTCTTTGGGCTCTACCTGATTCCCACGTCCGATCCCGAGTCGTGGCCGTGGGGGCCGGGGACGTTCTTGGAGGTCTTCACCGATCCGCTCGTCTTGCAGCACAAGCTCCTCGCGCTGGTCCCGCTCACCTACGGCGTCATCGGGATGCTGCGCAGCGCCGGCATCCTGGCGCGGTCGTACTGGTACGCGGTGGTGCCGACCCTGGCGATGCTGGCCGGCGCCTCGCTCTTCGTCCACTTCCACGACGGCCGCTTTCACGTGGACGCGATCTATCTGCAGCACGCGGCGATGGGGGTGACGGCGATCGCCGCCGGCGCGTTGATCTTCGCGGCGCGGCGCACGGTGGGTGGCGAGACCTTGATCCGCTGGGGCTGGCCCGGTCTCATCGGCGCGATGGGGCTGATCCTGCTCTTCTACGTGGAGCACTGATGGGCGGTCTCTCGAGCACATCGATCGGCCGGTCGGATCAGGCGCGATGATGCGACGCTTGCTCTGGCTCGGTCTCCTGTTTCTGGGGCTCGTCACCTCCGCGGGTCGCGCGGCCGACAAGACGATTGCGATGCCGCCCGATCACGCATACGCCACGCTCAAGCCCGGGGCCGGCGTGGAAGTGACGCGACAGCAGTGCGTCTCCTGCCACTCGACCGATTACATCGTCGTGCCGCCGCGCGGCAACGCCAGGCAGTGGGACGGCGTCGTGACCAAGATGATCAAGGTGTTCGGCGCGCCCGTGAACGACCAGGACGCGAAGACCATCGTGGAGTATCTGGCGACTCAGTACGGGAACTAGGCGCCGTCCTGCCGCGTTGATCAAGTTGCCGAGCGACACCATCGCGTTGGCCAGGAGGCGTCGATGAAGGGTTCTCTCCTCGCACTACTCACAGGCCTGCTCACCCTTGTTGGCGCCGTCGCCGAGGCCCAGATGCCGATGCGTGTGCGCGGTACCATCACGGCGCTCGAGGGCAACGTCCTCTCGGTCAAGACCCGCGAGGGTAACGACGTGAAGGTCGAGCTATCGGACAAGGCCACGGTCGCGGCGGTGCAGGCCGTGAAGCTTTCGGATATCAAGCCGGGAGACGCGGTCGGCGCGACCACCACGCCCGGGTCGGGCGGGACGCTCACCGCCCTCGAGGTGCACGTATTCCCGGCGGGCATGCCGATCCCCAACGAAGGCCACCGGCCCTGGGATCTCGAGCCGGGCTCGATGATGACCAACGCCCGTGTCACGGCCGTCGTGCAAGCGACCAGTGGGCGAGAGCTGACCCTGACCTACAAGGATGGAGTGCAGAAGATCGTCGTTCCCGAGGGCGCTCCGGTCGTCACGGCCGTCCAGGCCGACCGCGCCGCGCTCAAGCCGGGCGAGCACGTGTTCTTTGCGGCCGATCACGCCCCGGACGGCAAGCTGACCGCCTCGGGCCGCATCCAGGTGAGCAAGGACGGCGTTCGACCCCCGATGTGACGCGCACGAGACTTCCACCCGCCTTTCCCGCGTCGCTGGCACCCTAGCGTCTCGGCGGGGTGAACCCGCATCTAATAGGCAGCAGCAGAAGGGACGACTATGACCGAAACGAGGCACGCGATCCGTGTCTCGGTCATGGCGCGGCCAGGTTTGAGGTTTTTCAAGGACGGCGAGGAGAAGACGACGATGGCGACAACGCTCAAGACGATCCTGGCCGAGGCCCGGGCGGCGGTGCCCGAGGAAGGGCCTTTCGAGGTGCAGCGCCGTCTGGCCGCCGGCGGCCAGACCGTGCTCATCGACGTGCGCGATCCGGACGAGTACCGCGACGGCTACATCGAGCCGGCCACGAACGTGAGCCGCGGTTTTCTCGAGTTCCGCGTGGGCAGTGTGGCCAGCGACTCCGAGACGCCGATCGTTCTCTACTGCCAGACCGGGCTACGCTCGATGCTGGCCGCCAAGGCGCTCAAGGATCTCGGCTACAGCAACGTCGTCAATCTCCAGGGCGGCTATCAGAAGTGGGTCCAGTCCGGGCTCCCGGTCGTGAAGGATCTCCCTCTGGGAACCGATCAGATCCAGCGCTACAGCCGGCATTTCCTGTTGAGCCAGGTGGGTGAGAAGGGCCAGCGCAAGCTCCTGCGCTCGAAAGTGCTGCTCATCGGCGCCGGCGGACTGGGCTCGCCAACGGCGCTCTACCTGGCCGCCGCGGGTGTCGGTACCATCGGCCTGATGGACGCCGACGTGGTCGACATCACGAACCTCCAGCGGCAGGTGCTCCACACCACCGCGGACGTCGGCAAGCCGAAGGTGGAGTCGGGTGCGCGCACGCTCAAGGCTCTCAACCCCGACGTCAACGTGATCGCGCTGCCAACGCGCCTCCACGTCGACAACGCGATGGAGGTCATCGCCGACTACGACGTCGTCATCGACGGCTCCGACAACTTCGGCACGCGCTATCTGGTCAACGACGCGTGCTTCCTGGCGGGCAAGCCGCACGTGCACGGCTCCATCTTCCAGTTCGAGGGCATGGCTTCGGTGTTCGCCCCGAACCAGGGGCCGTGCTATCGCTGCCTCTATCCCACGCCGCCGCCCGCCGGCCTGGTGCCCAACTGCGCGGAAGCCGGTGTGCTCGGCGTGCTCCCCGGCGTCGTCGGCGTGATCCAGGCCACCGAGGCGGTCAAGCTGCTGCTCGGTCTCGGCGAGCCCTTGATCGGGCGCCTCTTGACCTACGACGCCCTCGGCATGCGCTTCCGCGAGGTGCGTCTGCGGCGCGACCCCGGCTGCCCCCTCTGCGGTGTGTCGCCTTCGATCAAGGACCTGTCGGGCCACCCGGTCGGCGAAGACCTGGTCTGCGAAGTGCCGCCGGCTCAACTCACGGCGTGAGGCGACTCGCCGCTAGACGGCTCGTGGGGTCGAGCCCGCGGCGTCGAGACGGCGCTTGGCTTCGGTGTAGACGTCCACCGGCAGCGGGCCTTGCCGCAGCACGTCGACGTTGTGCTGGAGATGGGCCGGATCGATCGTCCCGACGATGTTCGTGTGAAGGCTCGGATGCGTGAAGGTGAAGCGCAGGATGAACTCCATCGCCGTCATGTCACCCAGCAGATCGTCGAGTCGCACCTTCTGCCACCGTTCCCACTGCACGCCGCCGTGCTTGCCCTCCGTCGGTGCGCCCTTGGCCGCGCCGCCGCGCACGACAATGCCGGCCCCGGCTTTCGCGGCCGACGCGATGAGGGTCTCGTGCTCCCGCTCGACCGCCGAATACGGGATCTGAAACACGTCGAACACGCCCATCGCGATCTGGTCGGGGAGGTTGGGCAAGGTGCCGGACATCCCGATGAAGCGAACGGTGCCCGCTCGTTTCAGCTCCAGCACGGCTTGCAGCGCGCCGTGCTCCTCCAGGGTTTTCCTGGACGGTGAGATGTGGAACTGCAGCACGTCGAGATAGTCGGTCCGCAGGCGGGCCAGGCTTTGCTCGACGCCGGCCAGGATGTTGTCGCGGGTGAAGACGTGCGGACTGGTCTGGCCGCGTGGGGCAGGCGGGGCGCCCACCAGGCAGCCGCACTTGCTCGCGAGATAGTACTCTGAGCGCCGGTCACCGATGTAACGGCCGATGCGCTCTTCGCTCACCCCGTAGTCGATCGACGTGTCGAGGTAGTTGATGCCCGCATCCAGCACGGCGTGGAGAATGGTCTCCGCCTGCTTGTCCGTCACGTCGCGGCCCCGCGGCGCCCCACGTAGCTCCATCGCGCCATAGCCCAGCATGGTCACCTGCAGTCCAGTTCGTCCCAGTGCTCGCTTCGGTAGCTCAGCCATCTCGTCCTCTCCGGCAGATGCCGTCATCAGCGCTGCCGCGAAGGCCATGATAGTCGATCCGGGATCAGAGTGTGGTAGAGGTCCCACGTGAGGGATGAGGTGTGTCGCAGAGAATGGGAGAGACAGCCATGGCGGACTTGATCGTGACGGTGAGCCAGCTTCAGAAGACGTCGACTTCCGAAAGCGCGATCCGCGAGCACCGGGTTCTGGTGGATCGGCCTGGCGACAAGGGTGGACAGGACCGAGGGCCGATGGGGGGCGAGCTGCTCCTGGCCGCACTCGGCGGCTGCTTCATGAGCAACCTCATCGCGGCCGCCGGGGCACGCTCGGTCTCCGTCGAGGGCCTCGCTGTCGTCGTCCGCGGCTCCCTCGCCGCGGCGCCGCCCCGCTTCGCCTCCATCGAGATGGAGGTGCGGGGACGAGCCGATGATCCCACGGCGCTCGACAGGCTCGTGACGATCGCCGAGCGGGCCTGTATCGTCCACAACACCTTGTTGCCCGCCGTCCCGATCAAGATTCGCCGGACCTGAACGCTCGGGCGCGCAGGCGAGTCGGTGAGAGCTCGCCCGGAGGCGGCCCGGGATTTCAGCGCCGGCGGAGCGGGACGCGCTCGATCTTGAAGCCGCGCTCGGCCAGGAGTTTCTGCAGCGCGGTGTCGCCGACCATGTGCAAGATGCCGGCGGCCGCGAAGACGCGCTGGCCGCCGCGGTGGAGCTCGTCGATGCGCGAGGCGATCGCGAGATTGCGCGCGCCCGCCACCCGGTCGAGTGTCGCGCGCGCCCCCGGCGGATCGAAGAGGCGTCTCAGGGTGTCCAGGTCACCTCTGGCCCACGCATTCGCCATGGCGGACATCGCCTGTCGCGCCGAGCCTGTCTCTAGCGCCAGGAGCCGGCGGTCGATCTCCATCGCCTGTTCGGACGGCGAGCCCGTGACGATCGCGGCGCGCTGGACCGCGACCGTTTCGAGGAGCGCGAGATTCTTGCCCGTCTTTCTCGCGAAGCCGGCCAGCACCGCCTCAATCGAATAGTCCGTGTGGAGCCCGTCCCAGCGGGCGTCGAGTACGGTCAGCCTCGTGACGATCATCAGGGGCGGCATCGTCTCGAGAGTTTCCCACGGCTCGCAGGCGCGGGCGGCCCGGTCGCGCAGGCGCTCGAGGAGCGTGGCGGGAAGCGAGGGAGCCTCCTGAGGCTTCTGCGGCGCCGCCATGCCGGCACCCGTGGCCGGATCGGCGGGGTCCGCCTCGATCGCGACCGTCTCGACCTCGCTGAGCGCGCGCCCGACCGTCGGGCCCGGCATCGCCCAGTCGAGGTTGGCGATGTGAATCGTGCCGTAGAGGTATCCGTGGCGGCCGTCCTTCTCGAAGCGCCAGAGCGCGCCGCGATCTCGCGCGCCGCGGGCGGCGTCCTGCAGCTGATCCTGCGTCGGCACCACCGCGGACGGTGGGCATATGGGCTCGGCGGGCAGTCCGGGAGCACGGAGTGAAAGCACGAGCAGCAGCGCGGTCAGGACGCTCAGGCAAGCCCGTCGGAGCACGGGGCCGCACCTCCGAGGAGACGAGAATACGCCGTCACCGCAACGCGTTCCGCCAAAATAGCCAGGCGAGGATGGCCGCCCATGGCAAGAGGAGGGTCACGACCAGCGCGGCTTCCAGGGCAACCCGCGCGAATCGCTTTCGCATCTGCGCGTCGTGAATCCTGCGCGTGCCCATCTCCGGAATCTTCCTGACCTTTCAAGGAGCATGCGGTGTGCCAGTGCATCGAGTGCGCAGACGACCGATACTTGCGCGGATTTCCGGCCGATTTCCCTCGTGCGAGCGGGCGATTCTCGCCAGGAGGCTGACCAAATCGGGTGCGAAATCTGTGTCGGTCAGGCGATCGGGCTGCCGTATCGTAAAGAGTGATGGGTGCGGACCTCCTCATCACGATCGCCCACATCCTGACGACCGAGGCCGACCTCACCGAGGCGCTGCGCCTCGTCGTCCGCGAGGTCGTGCGCTTCGTCGGGGCCGAGACCGGCGCGGTGTACCGGGTTGATCGGGAGCGGCGCGTCCTGGTCCCGGTCGCCGGCTATCGGGTGCCCAAGCACACGCTCGAGATCCTGACGTCGGCGGTCGTGCCGATCGACGACCAGGTGTTCCGCGAGAGCGTGTTCGCCGGGGCCAGCGTCACGTCGAGCGACGACGTCCAGAACGACCCGCGCTTCGCCTTCGAGCTGTCCCGCCGATTTCCCCATCGCTCGGCCGTGATCGTGCCGTTCCACGTCGACGCCGACGTGGCCGGCGCGCTCTACCTGGTGTGGTGGGAGCGAGCGGAGCGCGTCGATCTTGCCAGGGTATCGATGCTGGAAGCGGTCGGACAGCAGGTGGCCCTGCTGCTCCACGCGGCCTGGCTTCGCGCCGAGACCGAGCGCCAGCGCGCCGAGGCGCTCGCCGCCGAGGAGCGCTACCACAGTCTGGTCGAGCACATCCCGGTCGGCATCTTCCGGACCACGCAGAGCGGCCAGATCCTCGACGCCAACCCAGCGATGGTCGAGATGCTGAGGTTCAAGAGCCGCGAAGCCTTGCTCGGCATCAACGCCACGTTGCTGTTCGTCAACCCGGAAGACCGCGAACGGGGTCATCGCGCGCGGGATGCCGCCGGAATCACCCGCGATTTTCACGTGGAGCTCCGGACGAACGACGGCGGCACGGTGTGGGTCAGGATGAACGTTCGCGCGCTTCGTGACGGCGACAACGAGTACTGGGAAGGCACGATCGAGGACATCACCAACCACCGCCGTGCCGAAGAAGCCGAGCGCCGCGCCGAGACCTTGCGCGCCGTCGCTCAGCTCGCCAACGCGGCCGCGCACGAGATCAACAATCCGTTGTCCGTCATCGTCGGCCGGCTCGAGCTCCTGCGCCGCGATCTCACGCCGGAGCAGCAGGGACGGCTCGCCCAGGTCGTGGACGCGTCGAGGCAGATCGCCCAGATCATCGCTCACATGGGTCGGCTCACGCGGCTCGAGACGCTCGACGACCTCCCGGCATCACCGATGCTCGATCTGCGGCGATCGTCCGAGACGCCGAAACCGTAGAGGCGGTCAGCGTGCTGGGGCTTCCGACGGATCCTTGAAGAAGCTCCCGGTGAAGACGACCGAGTTCGGGAAGACGACGATTCGCCCCGTGGGTTTGAGCGGCTCCCCGGCCAGCTCGCGGAGCTTGATCCGCACGAACCCGATCTCGGCGACCTCGCCGTGCACGTACCCGAATGGGCCCTGGAGGCTCACCCGGTCTCCGACGCGGATCCCATTGGGCGCGACCATCGTGAAGTAGCCGGCGACCGCGAGGATCACGTTCTGGAGCGCGAAGGCGATGCCGGCCGCGGCGAAGCCGAGCGCGGTCACGAGGGCCGCCATCTCGCTGGTGAAGTGGAAAATCAGCACGAGCCCGACGGCCAGGGTCACGACGACGCTCCGTGTGGTCAGGAGCAGGCGCCGGCGCGCGCCGTCGCTCACGTATCGGACCGTCGCCACCCTCCACAGCACGCCGCCGACCAGGATGACGGCGAGCGCCACGATGACCCCGAGAAGATCGAGGGCCAGTCCCTGAAGCGCCTGCCACGACTCGCGGTCGACCACCTCGTTCCAGCCCTTGAGATCGCCCGCGTACCGCCGCGCGAGCGCGGCTTCATCACGCAGCGGCAGCACCACCGCCACGAGAAGCTTCCGCCGCTCGAGCAGGTTGCGAAACTCACGCTGACTCTCCGTCAGCGACTTCCCCGAATCGGTGGGATCCTTCGCCAGCGTTTCCAGCCGGGTGAGGATCGGCCGGAGACCGACCCGGACTGCCTTGGCCTCTTCGTCCACGCGACGCACGAGCTCGTTGGTCGCCGCCTCGAGGTCTTCGAGCCGGCTCCGGCTTCGCTGCAATGCGAGCAGGCGCTGGATCATCGCCCACGTGCCCGACGAGGGGCCCGTCGGCGCCGACGCGACGGGCGGCGCCGCCGTCGATGAGCGCAGCTCGGGCACCGATTCCTGGAGCGCGTCGATCTGATGCTCGAGATCGTCGTCGGTGTCCGAGCGGGACGACGCGAGCTGGCGGAACTGGGTGAAGAACTCGAGGCGGGCTCGGTCGAGATCGAGCCGGTTCTGCGCGGCCGCAAGTTGCCGTTCCAGGGTCGATCGCTTCTCGGGCTCAGCGCGAAGGCGCGCCCGCAGGCGCTCGATTTCCCGCTCGTCCTGGCGAACGGCCGCCTCGATCTTCTTTTGCTCCTCGGCTCGACGGCCGCCGGCGCCCGACGCGGTGGCGCTGTCGCGGACGAGCAGCGCGGCCTCGGCGCGCGCCACGTCGAAGGCTCTCCCGAGCAGACGGAGCGCGGTCTGCTCGTCGGCGTGACCGAACACGCCGGTGCCCTCGACGGAGCGCATCACGATTCGGGCCTGCCGATACCAGGCCATCGCCCGATTCAGGGACGCCAGCACCTGGTCGGGAGAGCGCGCCGGGACCGCGATCGCCGCGCTCGCGTTCGGCGCCGCGGGGGACTCCGGCGCCGTCTGAGCCTCCTGGGCGCCCGAGCGCGGTGGAGCGATCGTCTCGATCATCGCGCCGAGAACGAAGCACAGCGCGACAACCAGACGACATGGCGGGATTCGCGTCGATACCATGATGTGCAGCTTACGACCTCGGTCTGGTCCCGCGCCAGCGGACGCGCGTTGGGCCGATGCCGAGGCCGCGCTCAGCCACGCCCCAGGCGTGGATCGAGGGCATCGCGCAACCCGTCGCCGAGCAAGTTGAAGCCCAGCACCGAGAGCATGATCGCGGCGCCGGGAAAGCAGAAGACCCACCACGCTCCGCTGGTGAAGTACTTGTACGAGTCGGCGAGCATCGCGCCCCACTCGGGCGTCGGTGGCTGGGCGCCCAGCCCGAGAAAGCCCAGCGCGGCGGCCTCCAGGATGGCGAAGGCGATCGAGAGTGTCGTTTGCACGATCAGCGGGGGCAGGCTGTTGGGCACGATGTGACTCAGGAGAACGCGCCCGCCGCTGCAGCCGAGGCCCTGCGCGGCCATCACGAACTCCTGATCACGTAGCGCCAGCACCGAGCTGCGACTCAGGCGGGCGTACGCCGGGACGGAGACGAGGCTGATGGCGAAGAGCGAGTTTCGCAGGCCGGGGCCGATCATGGCCACGATCGCGATGGCCAGCAAGGTCGCCGGAAACGCCAGCACGATGTCCATGCAGAACATCACGACCAGGTCGACGCGTCCGCGAAGGTACCCGGCGAGGAATCCGAGCGCCGAGCCGATCACCGTGGCGACGGCGACCGCGCTCATCGCCAGCCCCAGC
>Ga0137416_10001997_pt1 | contig 10733 bp, 11 predicted proteins | sample CZODoug3_1_1_16f_FD_108282 | JGI IMG/M metagenome (GOLD analysis project Ga0137416, IMG submission 108282) | Vadose zone soil fungal communities from Angelo Coast Range Reserve, California, USA - CZODoug3_1_1_16fungal (Illumina Assembly) | ecosystem: Environmental > Terrestrial > Soil > Vadose...
AACCACGCCAGCGCAGGTTTCTCGACCACTTGCAATCTATGCCACTCGGCGGACAACTGGCTGCAGGTGAAGTTCGATCACAACGCCACAGGATTCCCTCTTACCAATGGCCACGCCATGCACCCAGTGTCACGTAAACAACAACTACAACCTGCAAATTGCACCCACCGACTGCGGCAATTCAGGATGCCATCTGATCACCTGGCAGCAAACGACGACGCCTGTGCACTCTTCGGCAGGCCCGCCGTTTGCCTCGGCAAACTGCGCGAATTGCCACACGACGAAGGGCTGGGACGCTGCTTCGTTTGATCACAGCATCACAGGATTTGCGCTGATGGGAACACACGCGTCGCCGGCCCCAACGCCCTGCACCGCATGTCACATCAGCAACAACTACACTCTGAATTCAAGCGACTGCACGGGTTGTCACCTGGCGGCTTGGAACAGCACGCCGACGTTTGGCGGCAATGTTCCTGATCACGTCAAATCGGGCTTTCCGCCGACCGCCTCGGCCTGCGTGACTTGTCACCCCATTACAAAATGGGCCGACGGGAAATTCGATCACAGCGCCACCGGCTGGCCTCTGACGGGCTTCCACCTCACAAGCACGACATGCGCGCAGTGCCACATCAACGGCAATTACAATCTCACCGCCGCGAACACCAATTGCTACGGATGCCACGTCGCGGCCTGGCAAAGCACGGCTACGCTCGGCGGAAATGTCCCGAATCACATCGCGGCCGGTTACCCGACGACGTGCGCCACTTGCCACAACACCACCTCGTGGCTGGGCGCCACCTTCAACCATACGGCTTTCAGAATCCCGCACCATGGTTCCGTATGTTCCGACTGCCACCTGATCCCAACGAACTACGCCACTTTCTCGTGCATCAATTGCCATACCAATCCGTTCCATAGCCAGGCACAAACAGACCCGCACCATCGCGGCGTAGGCGGATACGTCTACGGACCGACCACCTGCTACAACTGCCACAAGGGCGGGGGATAGCATGAGTTCGGTTGCGGTCTCTTTTTGGGCATTGCTCCTGCTTGGATGCCTTCAAATTACCTGCTCAGCGGCTTTGGCCGATGCTGGACAAGATGCGCCGGCCGAAGAAAAGTCGGCGGTGTTCCGCGTCAAATATGTTTCGGAAGGCGCGGTGTACATCGACGCCGGACGAAATGCCAATGTGCAGGAAGGGATGAAGCTTTCGGTGATCGCTGCTCCGGCGGATGGCGCGGTTACGGATGGCGTGCGGTTTCGCGGCGAGGAACACGTAGCGGAATTGCGCGTTGCGTCTGTCGCCGACTCATCGGCTGTGTGTGATGTCGTGCAGACCAACGGCGAAATCAATGTCGGTCAGGTGGCATTTCTGACGCCGGACAGCGTGCAAGACCGCCAGCAGGCACAGTCGGCTGCGGCTGTCAGCAAATATCCGATCGTCATTGCATTTACCTATGGCGACCCGTTGGATGAGGAACTTCGCGAAGTGCAGGAGCGCAAGGTGATTCAGGGGTCGCCGATGAGTCACATTCGCGGACGCTTTGGAGTCGATTACGGCGGCACGAACGAGGCCAGTGGCTTCAACAGTAAGCAGGTAGGGCTGGTGATCGACTCCGATATGACCAACTTCGGCGGAACGTTCTGGAATTTCACGGGCTACTGGCGCGGCAATTTCACGACTAGCAGTTCCGGTTCGGCTGGCCCGACTCCGACGACGCTCACCGACTTGATCAATCGGACGTACCATCTCGGCTTCACATATCAAAGTCCATATTCCGCGGTGACCATAGGCGTCGGACGCCTGTTCCTCCCGTACGCGCCGAGCCTGAGCACCATAGACGGTGGCTACTTCGCCAGGAAAATCAAGCGCATCGCGAGCGTAGGCTTCTTCGGCGGTTCCACGCCTGATCCGACCTCCTGGAGTTACGCTCCGAACCAGCACATCGCCGGTTCCTTTGTGAACTTTGAGACGGGTGGCTTCGATCGCACTCGCATCTTCAGCACTGCGGGGATCGCCGTCACCAGCATCCAGTGGCGAGTCGCGCGGCAATTCGCATTTTTCGAGAACAATCTATCTTGGAAGCACTACGTCACCTTCTACAATTCCATGCAGGTCGACGCTGCGCGAACCTCGCCGTTGCCTAACGGCGGCAGCAACCCCACCGGCTTCTCGCAAAGCTATTCCTCCCTCCATTTTCAGCCGATCAGCCGCTTCACCTTTGGCGTCAATCACAACTATTTTCGCAACCTGCCGACCTTTGACCCGCGTTTGGTCGGCACCGGTCTCCTGGATCAGTATTTATTTCAAGGTTTCAGCGGCGATGTGCGTGTCGAGCTTATGAAGCACGTCGCGGTCTACTCCAGCTTGGGGCGCAGCAGAGTCAGTACGGATACGAAGAACTCGCTAAACCAGGCTTACGGTGTCACTTTTGGCCGCCTTTGGAACACCGGTTTGCTTGCCGACTTGCACTACTCGAAATTCGACAGTGCTTTTGGCAAAGGTCAGTACGAATCCTTTTCTATGTCGCGGAGTCTCACGGAAAGTCTGCGAGTCCAAGTCCTTGGCGGGCACCAAATTTTCAATTCAAGCCTGACGACCAATGCGCACTCCAATTTCGTCAATGCCGTTGCCGATTGGAACGTCGGAGCGCGCTATTTCCTGGAAGGCAATTTCGGGTGGTATCAGGGGAGCTCCCTGAACTATCGGCAATGGTCCTCAGTGTTCGGTTATCGCTTCGGGGGATATCGCAAACGATGAGCCCCCTGTCCTGTTTCTGTTGCGCTCTTAAAGAAATCTCCGGCAGGCGCTTGGCCCTGCTCCAAGCCCTTGTTCTCTTCGCGGCGTTGCTGCCTGCTTGCGCGGTTGCGCAATCTACGGATGGCGCAACCTCCGCCAGAAAAGTGCTCGCGCAAAACCCTACGGAATCTCCTGCCTCGAATACGTTGGACGGACTCACCGCCCTCGATTTAGCGCGCCGATCCGTAACTAAATATTTCGAGCAGGCAGCCAACGTTGTGTGCGCCGAATCCGTCACTCAGGGCATCGTCAATCCAAACGGCAAGGTCAATTACCATGAAGACTCTGCCTTTGAGTACCAGCTCCTGGTCGATACGAATACTGGCGCGCTTCGCCTCAGCGAGTCGCGCGAAACCCGCAAGGCCTCCTTCCGCGATCCCGCTCGCACTCTGCTGATCACCAATGGCTTCACGAGCATGCTCTTGATCGTTCACCCCGACTACCAGGACAGCTACACGTTTGAGCCGGTGCGGGAGGAAATCGTGGACGGAGCGGCGGTCTTCAAAATCAATTTCAAGCCGGTGCCGGGTGGCTCGTCGCCCGCGGCATTGCAGCTTCGCGGCAAAAACTACCCGCTTCCCCTCTCCGGCTCGCTGTGGATCAATGCACGCACCGGCTCAATCACAAAACTGGTCGCGGAAGTCGATTCAAGCCTCAGCGATCTGGGCCTCAAAGGCCTTCGCAGCGAAATTCATTACGCCACGGTTAACTTCCATGACCCCGACGAGTCCTATTGGATGCCGGTATCCGCAACGATCGATGTCGAAACGCCGCGCCAGCATTGGCGGAATCTGCACAGCTTTTCCAATTACCGCAGGTTCCGCGCCAGCATTCAGGTGGTTACCGGGGGAAAGCCATGAGCGTGCAAGCCACGATCGGAACCACATCGGGAGCCGCCGCGTTCGCGCGCGAACAAACGGAGCGCGGCCATCGCACGCGGCTTCTTCTCGCTTGGCTGCTAGCCGCTTCCGTGGTCCTGGTCATCGCCGGGTACGGCTACGACTATTACGGCCTGGGTTCTGCGCAGCGTCCGTTTTCTCCCAAGCATGAATTGCTTCGCCCCAGCGGCACTATCGGAATCAAGTTGGGCATGCTCGGGGTGCTCCTTTTCTTTCTCATCTATCTTTACCCGCTGCGCAAAAAATGGGGATGGCTGGCTCGCCAGGGAAATTCCCGTCACTGGCTTGATTTCCACGTTGTATTGGGCACCACGGCTCCGCTCATCATTGCATTTCACTCTTCCTTCAAATTCGGAAACATCGCCGGCATGGCCTTCTGGAGCATGTTAGCTGTTACCCTCAGCGGATTCGTCGGCCGCTACCTCTATTCGCAAATTCCCCGCAGCCTCAATGCCGCCGAGCTCTCCCTCAAGGAACTCGAAGACATGGAAAACTCCATGCGCCGCGACCTCGCCAAGCAGCAGTTGGCCTTCGGCTCCCGTATGGAAGCGATTTTCGATCTGCCTGACGCCAAGGCTGTTGCGAACATTTCGATCTTTGCAGCCCTGCTCTGGATGATTTTCATCGACTGCAAGCGCCCGTTCCAGGTTGCCTTTCTGCGCCTCCACGCCGTCGGCTTCGGTCGCTGGCTTATCTCTTTCTGCGGATTACGGCGGACAAGTGACGCCAAGCTCGAGCATGCGATTTCCGTCGCGCGACGCCAATCAGCGCTCTCCAAGCGCGTTCTCTTTCTGTCGCGCACGCAGCGGGTATTTCATCTTTGGCACGTTGTCCATCGGCCGTTCAGCTATGCGTTCGCGATTCTCGCTATCCTGCATATTGGTATCGCGCTGTTCATGGGATACCGGCTCTAATTATCGTGGATAACCTCATCTCATTTGGCCTGGCCGCTGGCATCATCCTCGCGTTCCTGCTTCTTCACTTTAGAAAAATAAGAAAACAGGAAGAAAGAACGCGCGCCGCCGTTGAAAAAGGCAAATTGCACTCGGAGGGCCCGCGCGCCCAGCATCCGCAAATCGATGCCAACTATTGCATCGGCTGTGCTGCCTGCACCCAGGTCTGCCCCGAAGGCGACGTTCTGGCGATGCTTGGGGGCAAGGCCGTCATCGTGAACGGCTACAAGTGCATAGGCCACAGCCTCTGCGCGGAAGTGTGTCCGGTCGGCGCAATCAAAATGGTGATGGCCAGCCCCAGTGTCGGCGCGGACTTGCCTTTTCTTTCTCCGGAGTACGAGACCTCCATCAAGAATCTCTTTATTGCCGGAGAGCTTGGCGGTCTCGCGCTGATCAAGAATGCCATCAATCAGGGCCGTAGCTGCGTCGACACGATCGCCAGCCGCGCGACCGCGCTTGGCGGCCCTCGACCGGCTTCCGATATTTACGATGTGTTGATTGTCGGAGCAGGGCCGGCGGGCATCAGCGCCTCGCTGCGAGCCATTGAGCGAAAGCTGAATTATGTGACTCTCGACGAAGGAGAAATCGGCGGCACGGTCGCGAAGTATCCTCGTCAGAAATTAGTATTGACGAGCCCCGTGGAATTTCCGGTCTACGGTAAGTTCAAAAAGAGCGAGCTCTCGAAAGAAGAGCTTCTCGCTTTCTGGAATCAAGTTATTCAGCGCGTGGATTTCAGGTTTCTCAAAGGCGAAAGAGTCGAATCGATCGACAAAGGCCCGGACGGAATTTTTACCATCGTCTCCGCGAAGAACCGCCATAGTGCCCGCGCGGTCGTTCTCGCGATCGGCAAGAGCGGAAGCCCGCGCAAGCTCGGCGTCAAGGGCGAGGATCTCCCTAAAGTCATGTATCGCCTGATTGAAGCGGATCATTACGTTCACAAAAGGATTCTCGTCGTAGGCGGCGGCGACAGCGCGGTGGAAGCCGCCATGGGCCTGGCGCACCAAGTCGGAAACACCGTCACGCTCTCCTATCGGCAGGCGGCGTTTGGTCGCATTAAGGAACGGAACGCGCGACGCCTCGAAGAGTTCGTGCGCAAAGGGAAACTCAAGGTCATTTTCAACTCCAATCCCGTTGAATTTATTTCGGATGCCGTGATGCTCGAAACAAAAGGCTCGATTCAAAAACTGCCTAACGACTATGTCTGGATATTCGCTGGCGGCGAGCCACCCACCGCGTTTCTCAAAAAGATCGGCATTGCTTTCGGACCAACGGATTTGACCTCCGAGGGAGGCAAGGTTCGAGAATTAGAGCTCGTCCAGGCGTGAGGTACTAAGCGATCTCGCCAGGGTTCGGGGAAAAAATGAAAGAAGCTAAAGAATTCGCGGCAGCAGTATTCGCATTCTTACTTATCCTGGCAAGTGGATGCAAACACCAGGAAAGCGACGGCGACGGCATCCGCGCTGGAATTACGCAACATCTCACGTCGCTCAACACTCTCAACCTGAGCGCTATGGACATGGATGTGAGCGACGTCGCCATTCAAGGCCACCAGGCACGCGCCCAAGTTACCTTCCGGCCCAAAACCGGGGCGCCTCCAGGCGCCAGCATGCAAGTCGCCTATCAACTTGAGAAACGCGACACGACATGGGTAGTCGTCAAAACAGAAGCGGCCGGAGGCATGATCGATCATCCTGGTGCAAACGCAAATCCGCATGTACAGCCTGGCTCCGGCTCGATTCATGGCAACCTGCCGAATTTCCGAGAGATGATTCCTTCGTCGACGGCACCGAACGGCGGGACGTTGCCGCCCGGTCATCCTCCCATCGACGCGAGCGCTCAGTCAAAGCCCAGATCCTGAACCAAAGGTGGAACCAGCGTTCGTCGCGGTGATTCAATCGCCGAGGGACAGCGGCTTCCGAACTTCCGCTATCGGAGTCTTCACCGAATTCCGTTTCACCCATTCACATTCGTCGGCTGTGAAACCATGCATAAAACCGTCGAGGTACCGATTGGCGAGAATTGTAGATGCCAGCGACCGTTCCGAAATGTCATTTTTGGCGGTTAACACGGAAAATAAAGAGTGAGCTCGAAAATAGCCTGGGAGCCGATCTAGTTAAGCCGAAACTTCACTGTCACAGACAAATGCGTCGATACGGGTTGATCACCTAATCGCGCCGGCTCGTAGTTCCACTGTCGTAGCGCGTCCATCGCGGCCTGTTGTAGAGGCACCGGACCGGATAGTGGCTTCATGGTTGTAACTTTACCTGTCGCATCGATGAGTACATCGATCGTAATGTCCCCTTGAAGACCCATCGATCTAGCAAAGGCGGGATAGGCTGGGGAAACTGACGAGATCAGACGCGCCTGTTGGATCTGGCCACTTACAGCTACGTGGGGGGCGGCTGGAACCTGCGCCGCCATATTCGCGAGAATTTCCCCTGAAGGATTTCCCGCACGAGGCGCGTCACTACTAGCAGTCCCTGCATCGATAACGAGCGTAGAGTTTTCGGTCGAAGCATTCGTTGCGGGGCGAGTCACGGTGGGCCTACTCAACTTGAAATTCGAAAGCGATCGTCGCTTTTCCTCGGTGGTCCTTTCGGCGGGGGGAGCACCAGGGTTAGCCAAGAAGGCCTTGTTTGGAGTGCTCGAGGCCGCTGCGGACAACCACGCCTCAACGGCGGACGCATCGTTGTCGAACGTTAGGAGCCTCCTCCTATTGTTCATGTCCACCGCCTCCACTTGAAAGCCTAGCGGGGTCTTGACGACCGAGCGCTCTCCTGCACGGGGCGGTGTGTTATTGCCGATGGACCGCTCTCGGATACTCTCAAACAACGCTGCCAAATGAACTCGCTGCGACAGGATCATTGTTGTTATCCCGCCAAGCATCGCCAAGACGGCAAGCCAACGCACCATGCTCATGAGTGCAGCTCGATTGATCGGAGACTTTATGCCGGATGGCTCTTCGACTGGTGGCTCGTCGAAGCCGGGGTTCCAGCGCACCTTTGGATTACTGGATTGAGTGAACTCCGTGTCCCTCAGCTGCCCCTCATCGGTCCCCTGCTTGCTTGTTTCGTGGAGTGTGAGCGGAGGTCTGGTTAACCTCGTCTCAATCGCATCGCCCTGGACTTTCTCACCCTCGGCGCCAGCCCCGGAGGAAGGTTCGATAGCAAGCCGCTGCCTTATCTGCTGTCGAGTGGCGCCGGAAATATCTACGAACTGTATCCCCACACATCTTTCACAATTGTGTGCCCATACGACTTGACCGTCTGCGTGGATTGAATCGGTGGCGTCGCCTGAACGTTCAGACGGCTCACGGTCCATGATTTCGAGAGCAAAGCTGAGCCGTTCACCGCTGGGCGGGAGTTCATAGAATTCGAAGGCCATTCCCCCTTCGCTGATATTGATTAGCTTGCCCCATTTGCCGAGGCCGAAAAAGACAAGCACAGCTCCTCTGAATGTCCCCCTCGGACAGAGACGCCGATTGTTGGACTCGATTTGTTCTTTCTGTGATGTCAGAGACATTGCCCGCTTCGCTGTTGTGCCTCGGCGCGTTCAAGGTTTAGGTTCCCCGGGGCGTTCGCTCTTGAGATGATCCAATATTGAGAATCAGTTCTTCACTCCTGCATCCCGTTCCAGTTCTTGCCAGACGCTTGGGAGTTCGACCTGACACCGGTTGACCTCATCGAAGAGTACAAACCCCTCCACCTTCGAAAGTCTTTGTTTCACAAAATATTTGAGCTTACTCTCAGGAGCGGGATCTCCTGGAGCGGGCCAGGCAAAAGGATATGAGATCTCGATTGCGATGTGCACACGCTGCTTCGCAGGTAAGAAGACAGGATAGCTGAGTCTAATAAGGTCTTCCTGACTCAAGCTATGGTCGGACTGGAGCCTGCTCATAATGACGACACCGGGGCCATCGACCAGGCGATAATCGCGCTCTGTGTTGTTTTCCAGGTCGTAGGAGAGAAACAGACCGGCTAGTGTCTTATCAATCTGTCTGAGCTGACTTCCGACGTAAGTTGCCTTGATGGCATCCTGGTTCCAAGATCCCGGGAGCTTTGCAGGCGAGTTGTTGAACGTTCCGCCGAAAATCAGAAGAAGCACAAGGAAAAAGCCCGCCCCTGCTGAGGCGCCGACGAAGAACGCCTTTTTACGAAACGCCATATACATCCGGCTGCGTCACAGACCCAAGGATTAAGCTCACAGGAGGGAAACGGACGGACTTGAGGACCTTGGAGGTAGCTGCGCCGCGAACGAATTCTTCGCGAATATACGACCTAGGTGTGTACATGTCAAGGCGGACTCAGCATCAAGATCAACTCGCGCGCCGACATGGGCGGCCGTTCTAGGGCACTTGCGATGAGATTCGATGGACATTGCATCGCAAATACCACTTCATATCGGAGAAACGGACCCCGGAAAACCGCAGACTGCGATCTCACCCTTAGCTTTGCATCTGGGCGGCTTCCTGCTGGCTGAATGCATAAAGCACCAGGCCCACCCTATTCGAGACACCTGTCTTTTCAAAGATGCTAAAAATGTAGTTCTTTACCGTGTGTTCGCTCAGATGCAATTTTCCCGCTATCTCCCGATTAGTAAGGCCTTCAGCCACAAGGCGAGCCACTTCCTCCTCGCGATGCGTCAGCGCGGACTTTCGATCCCGGTCAAATAAATGCAAGGGGCTAACGTGGGCAAATGCTTCAAGGACGTAATTCATCTCCCTGGTGTCCGCCCAGATCTGACCTTGGTGAATAGTCCGAAGGCACTTGCGAAGCTGCTCGATGGGTTGGGCTCGAAAGAAGACACCACGTGCACCATTCCGGAAAGCAGCAACTACCAAGTTGCGATCGGATCGGTCCAGCAGGACGACGCATTGTGTGCGCCGGCAGTTGGCATGAGTCTCGGCCAGGACACTCAATCCCGTGCGGGGGCCGTCTTGTAAGTCGACGCTGAGGACGGCGATGTTGGGTTCGAATTCGTTGATGCAGCGTAAGAGTTGCTTGGAATCAGCAGCCGTCGCAAGGACGTGGAACTCGCGATCCTTTCTTAGGGCATTCGCTAACAGTTCGCATTGCATAGGAGTAGCGTCACCAAGAACTATGCGGGGCACCGGGGTAGAACGGCCCATGGGAGGGACTCGGCTTTCTGGTCAACGGCTGGCTGGGTTGCGGACAATAACGGAGATTTCTTTATCGTCTTTGAGATAACGCAGATGAGCCACCCCTGTCAAGTGGGTAATGGCTGGTGACCAACGACCTATGCAGGGGAGTAGAAACTCTCTCTCGCCAGACGTCTCTAAAGCTTCTACAGACAGCCGTCCGAACTTCCCGGGGGAGCAAGGGTATGCGTCCCGATGACTTTCGTTCTCTTGCTCGCTGATGCTCGTACGCATAGTGTGCGTGGGTCGCCGGCAAATGTGCACTATGTCGAATCTCTTTCAGCGCCGCCATATGGCTTGCGCTCCGAGCAGGAGCGTCGTAGTGGAGCAGCGAAAGGTATTTCGATACCCAATAGTTGCAACGGCGACTTTCGAGTGGCAGGACGAGGGTGGAATGCCGCAGAGGTCCGAAGGTATTACACGAGATATGAGTGGCAGTGGCGCTTTCATATATGCGGCCGTCGGGCCTACCGAACACGTTCCCGCCCGTATCGAGTTTGAGCTACCGCCGCTTGAAGAAGGAAAAGCGCCACTTCGGGTGCGCGTCAAAGCGCGCGTTGTACGCGTCGAGAGAGAGCCGGCCGATCCGGTACATAGCGGGTTTGCGGTTAGTTACGAGGGTGCGGTCCTGCGCGGTGGCGAAGAGGAAAACGCCAACGCACAACACCGCTGAGGGTCTTGAGGCCTGGGAAAGGCAGGCGGGCCCTCAGTTAGCAAAGCCAGGTAGGGAGCCGATTTTGGAGGCGAAGGGGCGGTAGCTTACGCGGATTCATATTACTGAGAGGCTTGGTTGTCACTCATGAATACGTTCATGCCAGAGCGGGCAGTAGGCGAAATGCAGGAATTCCGCAGAGCGCCATGGTTTGCAATCCGAGTCAAGTCGAACTTTGAGAAAAAGGTGGCCACTGGCCTCCGCATCAAA
>Ga0137416_10002000_pt1 | contig 10716 bp, 9 predicted proteins | sample CZODoug3_1_1_16f_FD_108282 | JGI IMG/M metagenome (GOLD analysis project Ga0137416, IMG submission 108282) | Vadose zone soil fungal communities from Angelo Coast Range Reserve, California, USA - CZODoug3_1_1_16fungal (Illumina Assembly) | ecosystem: Environmental > Terrestrial > Soil > Vadose...
CTTCACTATCTGGCGGCGCTCCTGCGCGAGCCCGGCCGCGAGTTTCACGTGGGCGATCTGATCGACGGCGCGGCCGAAACCACCACGATGGGTGATGCCGAGCTTCGCGAAGCCGGCCTGCACGCGTAGGAGCCCGGCGACGCTGGCGCGTGGCTCGATGCGCGCGCGAAAAGCGCCTACAAGCAGAGGCTCGCGAGGCTGACCGACGCGCTCGAAGACGCCGAGGCACGAGGCGATCGCGAGGGCGCCGTTCGCCTTCGCCAGGAGCGTGAAGCGTTGGCCGAAGAGCTCGCGCGGGCCATTGGGCTCGGGGGCCGAACGAGAAAAGCAGGCTCGGCGTCCGAACGGGCGCGCATCAACGTGCAGCGCCGGCTCCGCGATGTCGTGACCCGGGTCGCGGAAATCGATGCGGCCCTGGGCCGCGAGCTCGAGCTTCACGTCAAAACGGGCGTTTTTTGTTCCTGGCAGTGCTAGTGAGTCTTCGTTGAACGTCGTTCCGTGCCGCGGAACGCCTATCGGATACGATGTTCCCTCACTTCCTTGCACGGCAGCTCTCGCGTCCCTCGGGCCTTTTCGGTCGCCTGGTGATGCGCGTCATGAATCGCGGCAACGGCAAAATGAACGCGTTCGCCGTTCGGCAGCTCGCGCTCGACCCGTCCGATCGTGTTCTCGAGGTCGGATTCGGCGGCGGCGTCACGCTCCCGTTTCTCATGGCAGGCGCCGCGCGCGTCACCGGCGTCGACCGATCTGCCGATGTCGTGCGGCGTGCGCGAGCGGCCTTCACCGCGGCCATCGCCGTCGGGCATGCCGACTTTCTCGAGGGGCAAGTCGAGGCGCTGCCCTTCGATGCCGCGTCGTTCGAAAAGGTGTGCACCGTGAATACCGTGTACTTCTGGCGCTCGCTCGACGCGGGCTGCGCGGAAATTCATCGTGTGCTCGCGCCCGGCGGTCGCGCGGTCATCGGGTTCTTGCCCAAGGAGCGCATGGACCGCATGGGCGTGCCGCGCGACATCTTCACCTCGCGTGCCACGGACGAGGTCACGGCCGCGCTCGCGAAAGCAGGATTCGAGACCGTGCGCGTCGAGCGACCCGAACCACACACGCCATGGAACGTGGTGGTCGCTGTCCGTTGAGTGAGGATATCCTCGGAGTCGTTGCACTCCCGGAACTCCCGGAAGCGATGATCGACTGAGCGCGGAGGTCATTCCATGATCGAAGGCTATGCATCCGCAACCGTCATCGGGGGCGGCGTCATTGGTGCGTCGTGGGCGGCGCTGTTTTTGGCCAACGGATTGGCCGTGTGCATCTGCGATCCGGCTCCGGACATCGCGTCGCGCGTTCGCGCACAGCTCGATACGGCGCTTCCGGATCTCGAGGCGCTCGGAAAATCCTCGGTGGACCGCGCCAATCTGCCGATTTCGTTCGAGCGCGATCTGGCCAAGGCCGTGAGGGGCGCGGACGTGATTCAGGAAAACGGCCCCGAGAAGCTCGACTTCAAACGAGCCATCTGGGCGGAGGTCGAGCGCGCCGCGAAACCCGATGCGCTTTTTCTGTCTTCGAGCTCGGGCATCCCTGCCACCGCGCAGGCCGCACAAATGAAGCATCCCGAGCGATTGGTCATCGGTCATCCGTTCACGCCGCCGCACATTCTCCCTCTGGTCGAGGTGGTACCGGGTGTGCAGCGCGATCCGGCGATCGTCGCGCGGGTGGTCGGATTTTACGAAGCGCTCGGGAAGACCGTGATCGTGCTGCGCAAGGAGATCCCGAGCTTCGTGGGCAATCGTCTCCAGTCGGCGCTCTTTCGCGAGGCCATGTACCTGGTGCGCGAAGGGGTGGTCACGGTGGACGAGCTCGATCGCGTGGTCACTGCGTCGATCGGCATTCGCTGGGCGGTGGCCGGACCTTTTCAGTCTTTTCACTTGGGCGGCGGTCCGGGCGGGCTGCGGCATTTCGTCGAGACGCTGGGCCTGTCGATGGAAAAGGTTTGGCCGCATTTGGGAACGGCCTCGTTCGACGAGCCGACCAAGAAACTGATGATCGAGCAAGCCGATGCATCGTTCGCGAAGCGCTCGTATGCCGATCTGACTTCGGCGCGTGATGAAGCCGAAATTGCGTTGGTGAAGATTCTCTCGGAGCGCGATCCGTCATGAATGCCGCTCTGACGAATGGTGTTTCGATGACCCGCACCTTGGAGCATCATCTCGCGAATCGCCAGCGGTCCGGGGAGCTCGATCTCCACGGTGAGACGGCCAAGCTGCTCGAATCGGTCGGCTTTTCGCTGGGCGACTGCGGCGGCAAGTTGACCTTCTATGGGCAAGATCCCATCGTGCCGAGCTGTCTTCGATTCGGGGCGGTCTCCGCGGCCAGCTTGGCGGCCAAAGCGGTGGCGATTGCGGCCATCTGGCGGATGCGCACCGGTGAGGGGCAGGACATCCACGTGGACGTGCGCAAAGCCATCCGGCGCTTTGCCCCGTTCTTCGAAGGCGAGTGGGAGAAATTGAATGGGTACGCCGGCGGCTATCCCTGGATGGTGACCAATCCTTTTCAGACCGCGCCCCTGCTCTTCCAAACCGGTGATGGCCGCTGGGTGATGCCGCTCAATATGTATCCGCGGATCCGTTCGCGCGCGCTGACCTTGCTCGAGGCCGTCGACAACATCGATTCGGTACGGCAGGCCATTTCGAAATGGCGCGCCGCGGAACTGGAAATCGCGGGCGCAGAGGCGGGCGTGGTGATGCCCATGCTGCGCACGGTCGAGGAGTTCATGCGCGAAACGCAGTACACCGACGTGCTCGCGCATGCGCCGCTCATCCACGTCGAGAAGGTGGCCGAGAGCGATCCCGTTCCGTTCAGCGAGGGAGCGCAGACGCCGCTGGAAGGCCTACGCGCTCTCGGCATGGGACACGTGATTGCGGGCTCGGGGTTCGGACGCGCCCTCGCCCTTCACGGCGCCGATGTGCTCAACGTGTGGCAGCCGCTCGATGTGGAGCACGAGCGGCTTTACAACAGCGCGAACGTCGGCCTGCGGTCCACCGTGCTCCCGCTCAAAACGGAAGACGGGCGCAAGGTTTTCGATTCCTTGCTTCAGACCGCAGATGTCTTTTTTGCCAATCGGCGGCCACAATATCTGGAACGTTACGGATTGTCGGCCGAGGAGCTGTGCGCGCGGTATCCGGGGCTCGTTCACGCGCAAATTCTCCTGCACGGCGACACGGGACCATGGGCCAACCGGGTGGGCTTCGACGAATCGGCGGGCGCCGCCAGCGGGCTATTCGCGTTGGAGGGGACGCCCGAAGAGCCCAAATTGCCGCCCGTGAAAGTGGTCAATGATTACATTACCGGGTGGCTCGCCAATCTCGGTGCGTTGGCGGCGCTGCGGCGGCGCGCCGTCGAAGGGGGCAGCTATCGGGTCACCGTCGCGCTGACGCGCACGAACTTGTGGCTCTTGTCGCTCGGCATCTTCGACAAGGCGTATGCGCACGAGGTCGCGGGCTCGTCGGACGAGCACACTTACGTGGCGCCCGATCTGTTCACCGCCGATACGCCGCTCGGCCGCTATCAAGGGGTGACCGAGCAGGTCGCCATGTCCAAGACACCGGGATTCTATCGCACAGTGCTCGTCCCACGCGGCTCCTCGGAGCCCGTTTGGCTTCCCCGGAGGCTCGCGTGAGCTCGGGCCGGCTTTTCTTCCTCGACCCGCACGGCGGCCGCGTGCTCTCGTCGACGCCGGAGGGCGGCGATCTCAAGGTGCTGCTCGACGGGAAAAAGGCGACGCCCGATGGCATTACCATCGACGCAGCCCGCGGACATATCTATTGGACCAATATGGGCCGGGATTGGAAAGCCAATACCGGATCCATCGAGCGCGCGGATCTGGACGGCGGTCATCCGACGGTGATCGTCGCGCCCGGCGGAACCTTCACGCCCAAGCAGATCGTGCTCGATGAAAAGCGCGAATGGCTCTATTGGTGCGAACGCGAAGGCATGCGGGTGATGCGCGCCCATCTCGATGGCTCGCACATCGAGACGCTGGTTCGAACCGGAGAGGGCGAGGGAGACCGCAAGGACCAACGAAACTGGTGCGTGGGGATCGCCGTGGACGCCGCTCGCGGGCAGATCTATTGGACGCAGAAGGGTCCCCCGAAGGGCGGACAAGGAAGGATCTTTCGCGCCAACATCCAAGTTCCCAAAGGGCAAAGCGCGGAACGGCGCACGGACATCGAATCGCTCTTCGAGGGTCTGCCCGAACCGATCGACCTGGAGATCGACCGAGCGAACCGGCTCCTTTACTGGACCGACCGCGGTGCGCCTCCACACGGCAACACCGTCAACCGCGCGCCCCTGGATGACCGTGGCGGTCCGCGCGCGGCGCCGGAAATCCTGCTCGATGGCTTGCGCGAGGCCATCGGTCTTGCGCTCGATTTCGCCGGTCGGCGGATGTTCGTGACCGATCTTAGCGGCTCGCTCTACACCGCGACGCTCGATGGTGCGGACAAGCGGACCGTGTTGGAAGGCCAAGGGCACCTGACGGGCATCGCGTTCGTCTGAAGGCTGAAGGTTAGAGCCCGTAGTATGCTTTGAGCTGGGTTTCCACCTTGCTCACCGCGGCGTCGTCGAGGGTGGCGTCGAAGCCCAACAAGCTCATGATATCGCCCTTGAGGTACTCGATGCTCTCGGACCCACCGACGAAGCCGGGGACCCCGACGGCGCTGGCGTCGATCGGATCGACGTCCATCGGCGTACCGGAGGGCGCACCGTCGACGCGGATATCGAGGTGACGGCCCTGGCGACGCAGCATCGCGATATGCAATTGGTTGTCGTTGTAAACGCCCGTCGACTGGATCCAAGTGTTTGCATTCGTTCCGAAATAAAAATGGTTGGTCGCGTCCACACGGAGCTCGACGCCGGGCAGATCGTTTCCCGTGTTTCTCGTATAGATCACGCCGGCGACGGCGCCCGGATCGACGATTCCCGTGTATCGAAGGACCGCGAAGAAAGCGAAATCGCGCGTGGACCACTCGAGCGAAGGCTTGTCCATCACGCTCAGGTACGCACTCCCATTGAACGACACTGCGTGGTGATCACCGATTTTCACGGTGGTCGGTTGGGCGCTGCTGCCCGCATCGGCGGGCACGAGCCCGTCGTTTTGATTTCCGGACCTATCGGGCCACTGTTGCACCGTGGTCGTGCCGGCCACGAGGGTGACGTCGTCGCCGTCCAACCAAATAGCCGGCGCGATCTGCCATGCCGGTGCGGCGTCCGGCTCGTTTGCGTCCCCCACGGAGTATTGGTGGTCCGACCCTGCGTCCTGCGCCGTCGCGCCGGTGTCGCCGCCCGAAGAGCACCCACCGAAGAAAGACATCGCGATCATCGCAGAACCAAGGCAAGACAAACCAGCCAAACAAGACAAGAGGCGCAGCACGGATCGATTTTTCATCAGTTCGACAAACGTATCGCGATCCGGGACAGGGTCAAGTGTCGCGACGCCCCCGTCACGGCAATGAGAATCGCACCCCGGTTCCTAAAATGGATAATTGGCCGCGTTGGATTTGTCGACTTCGATCCAAGCCGCCCCGTGCAAACTCTTGGGATTGCTCGCGTCGGGCTGCAGCGACTCGTACCCGGTCAAGTGCAGATTGAGCCCCGGCCCCACGGGTTTGCCCTCCACCAGCAGCTTGGCCACGCTCAGCATGGCCTTGCCGGCGACCGCGGGATCCCAGAAGTAGATCTTGTCCACCGAGCCATCCTTTAAATATTGACCGGCCACCGAAGGAAGGCTCGTGCCCATCACGCACACCTTGTCCTGCAAACCCAATTCCTGAATGGCTCGGCCGATGCCGGCGACGTCGACCGAAGCGCTCCCTTCGATGCCCTTCAAATCGGGATATTTCTGGAGCAGCTCCTTCGTCTTTTCGTAGGCGGTATCGGCCTTTTCTTTCGATTCCAGCGGATCGCTGACCCGGCTGATTTGCGGGAACTTGGAGTTCGCCTCCGCCAGCGCACCGGCCACCCACTCCATATGCGACTTCGCGGTCACCGCGCCCACGAAGGCCGCGTACTTTCCACTGCCGCCCATACACTGCGCCAGCGAGTCCATGAGCTTCGCGCCGTAGGCGGCGTTGTCGAAGGCCTCGATGTCGACGGAGGTGTTCTTTTGGCTTGCCGCTTCGTGCGTGACCACGATGATGCCGGCGTCCATGGCTTGCTTGAGCACGCCCTCGAGCGCCTCGGGCGAGTTGGGCACGACGGTGATGGCCTTGGGCCGCTGGGCAATGACGTCTTGGATCATCTTCACCTGCTGCTCGGCGCTGGCCTCGGCGGGACCCATTTGCGTGGCATCCACGCCGGACTCTTTCCCAAATTCCACAACGCCGGTTTGCATGCGATCGAACCAGCCGATGCCGGTGAGCTTGACCACGTTCACGTAGCGAGGTCGATCCGATCCCGAAGACCGAGCTCCACAGGAATCGCACCCCGCGGCGCCCAGCACCGTGAACGCGAGCGCGCCACACGCGATGCCAACAGCCCTTTTGCCCATGATGGGTAAAGAGCATGGGCCACGGGCGGAAGCGCTGTCAAGCGTGCTGACCTCGCCCTATCCTCCATGACGGCGGAGGACATCATGGGCTGTGGTCACTATTATGCAGAAACGATCGGCGGCGATGCGGCGTTCGCCGTGGATGCCAATGCGCTGAAGTATGGATCGGGCGTGCTGCGCGAAATCGGCGACGATGCGCAGGTGCTCGGCATGACGCGCGTGCTGCTCCTCACCGACAGCAGGTTGGCCAAGACCGCGCACGTCGCCACGGTTCGCGCGTCGCTCGCGAAAGCCGGGGTCGATGTGGTGGTCTATGAAGACGTCGCCGTCGAGCCCACCGATGGTTCTTTCATGGAGGCAACCAAGGCGGCAAAGGATGGGCGTTTCGACGGCTACGTTGCGGTGGGCGGCGGTTCGGTGATCGACACCGCGAAGGCAGCAAACCTCTATGCCACCTATCCTGCCGAGCTTCTCGAGTACGTGAATCCGCCAATCGGGCGCGGAACCCCGGTGCCCGGACCGCTGCCACCGCTCATCGCCTGTCCCACCACCTCGGGCACCGGCTCCGAGTGCACCCCGATCGCCATCTTCGATTATTCGGCCATGCATGCCAAGACGGGCATCGTCTCGCGCCGCATTCGACCCGCATTGGGCCTGGTCGACCCCGACGTCACCAGCACCTTGCCCTCGACGGTGGTTGCATGCAGCGGATTCGACGTCCTCTCGCACGCGGTCGAGTCGTTCACCGCGCTGCCGTACACCAAGCGCGCCAAACCCGCACAGCCGCGATTGCGCCCCGCTTCGCAAGGCGCCAATCCATACAGCGATGTCGCCTGTTCCGAAGCCATGCGCCTCACGGGCGAATACATCGTCCGCGCCGTGTGCGATCCGCACGATGACGAGGCGCGAGAGCGCATGATGTTCGCCGCGACGCTCGCCGGCATCGGCTTCGGCAACGCCGGCTGTCACGCGCCGCACGGAATGTCGTATTCGGTATCGGGTTTGGTCCGCGATTTCCGCTCCGCCGGCTATCCCGAAAAGCCGTTGGTCCCGCATGGAATGTCGGTGGTGCTCAACGCACCGGCGGTCTTTCGCTTCACGGCCAGCGCATACCCCGAACGCCACCTCGAGGCCGCGCGCATGCTCGGCGAGACCGCAGACTGCGCGCTCGAGGATGCGGGCGCGCTGCTCGCGGGTGCGATTTTGCGGCTCATGAAGGCGACGGGCATGCCCAATGGTCTCGCGGGCGTCGGCTACACGGAGTCCGATATTACCGAGTTGGCAAAGGGAGCGTTTCCGCAGCAACGACTGTTGAAAAATGCGCCCTGCGACATTTCGTTGACCGATTTGCAAACGATCTATCGCGGCGCGATGCAGTATTGGTAGTCGATTGCAAAGCGCACGCGCTCACTGCGCCGGCGGCGGTGGTGCCAACACGGAAGGCGAGGGAACCGCCGGCGGTGGCGCTGCCGGTTGAGCTTCGGTCGGAGTCTGGAAGAACGCGTGGCTGAACCGCACGCCGAACCAGCGGGAGATGGACCCGTCGTGGGACGCGAAGATGTCTTGATTGTACTGCACATAAAGGAGGGAACTCTGCTCGAGCCGGACACCCCATGTAAACCGCAAGGTTTGGACCGTGGGTTGATCGAGCGCCGTATCGCCGAGCGCGGTCAGCTTCTTTTGCCCATTGGCGGTGTAGTAATAGGAGGCGCCCACCATGAACGACGTCGACAGATCGACGGCAAGGTGCACTTCGCCGCCGATCGTCGGGTGCTGCTCCATCGGGGTGGTGATGGTGGCCAGCGGGTTGGTCGCCGTCGGCGCGGGAACGACGAAATCGTTGTTTTTCGTGTAAAATGAAGCGTTCCCGACGAGTTCCAGGGTCGCCGCGCGGAGAAACCGCTGGCCAAGCGCGACTTGCGGCTTCACCACCCATTGACGGTTGCCCACGTTGACCAAGGACGTCTTGTCGTAATTGCCAGTCGGGAACGCGAAGTTCGGGTTGAAGAGAAGGACCGTGTGGCTGTCCCCCTCAGGGATGATGTAGGCAATGGTTGGCAGGTAGGTCAGATCGCCGAGTCCGGAGGTGTGGAGCGTGAGGGCGCCGCCCCCTTCGTAAGCCGAGACGTCGGCGGCCGGAATGAAGGCATCGAACGGGACGAAGGCTACGTTGCCGAATTTCAACACGTAGACGGCGCGAAAGTTCGCGATGTTTTGGGTGAAGCTCTGCGAATCCGAAGACGACACGTGACGCGCGTACCCGAGGGTCACCAACGTGTTGTTGGGAAGATGCGCGAGGGCCTCGGCATCGTGTACGTCGGTTTCTGCGCGCGCCGACGACGCGAGAAAAGAAAAAGCAAGTACCAGCCCCAAAGCTCGCAAAGGCTTCATTCAGTTTGCTCCTTATCCAAGAACATGCGCCGCGCGGTTCGGCGATCGCCTATCCGCCATGGATAAGCTGCCGGGCCGGCGCGGCGGAGCTTACCACGCGACGGCGTCACCGCGAGGGCGATGTCATGTCGCTACGGCGATGCCATGTCGCGACGGTGATGTTATGTAATGACGCGTAGCAGCGCCGCTGTCGTCGGTCATCAACGAAGATTTGTAACCTTCGGTGACGTAGTCCGGCAGATAAAACAATCCAGCGGTGGATGTCCCGCCTAGCGGGGCTTCCGAGATCACCTCAGCCGCGGCGGGCAAAGGCTGGTTGATGGCGTCATCACGCGCCGCACGAACGGCGCACCACCAGCTCGCACGGAAGCAGGATATCGCGCGCGGGCAGCTCGCGGCGTGCGACGCGGTCGAGCATCGCGGAGAGCGCCGCGTCGCCGATGGGGCGCGTCGGCTGGCGCAGGGTGGTCAATGGAACCGGCAATAGGCTCGCGTATTCCAAGTCGTCGATTCCGACCAGCCGCACATCGCCCGGAATTCGATATTCGAGCGCCAGCAGCGCGTGCATCACGCGTGCGGCGGTGCGATCGTTGCCGCAGACGATGGCGTCGGGCCGCGCGGTATTCATGAATTCGCGAATGGCCGCGCGGTCCTCGGGATCGATCCGGCGCGACCACGCCCGGTCGATCGGCGCGTCCCACGCAAAGAGCGCCTCGCGGTAGCCGGCTTCGCGCGCTTCGATGGTCGCCGCCGTGTGGGGCGCAGCGATGAAGGCGATGCGGCGCGCGCCCTGTCGCAAAAGGTGATCGGTCACCACGTAGCCGGCGCGCCGGTTGTCGATGCCGACCAGATCGTGGTGGCCGCGCCGCGGATAGGGCCACACGGTGCGATCGAGCAGGACCACCGGCACGCGCGCGTCGTCGAGCGCCTGCGCGATGCGCTGGTTCACGTCGTCCTTGTCGGGCGAGAGCTCGAGCGGCGCGAAGAAGACACCGGAGACCTGCCGCTCGATGTACTGGTGGCAAAGCTGCCAGGCGCGCTCTTCTTTGGAACTGTCTGCGTCGCGCACGCTTCCCCAAATCAACGCGTGCTCGCGCGCCAGAGGAGACGCCATCATGCCTTGGCAGACGGCTTCGAAGATCTCCGTCTCGCCCAGATCGGGAATGAGGAGACCGAAGGTGTGACCTCCGGGTGCCGCCGCCGACTTGACGTACGATCCGGAGCCCGCGCGCCGCTCGATGAGTCCGCGCTCCTGCAAGTCGCGCATCGCGCGCCCGACGGTGATGCGCGACGCGCCGAACCTTCGCACGAGCTCCGCCTCGCTCGGCAATCGCTCTCCGCGCACCCAACGCCCAGCCTGAATCTCGCGACGGAGCGCCGCATACACCTGCGCGTGCTTGGGGACCTGGGATCCACCTCGGACCGCCGCCGACTCGACGTTTCGCGCTCGCATCAACCTGATATAACAGATTTATGACGCAGGATCACGACCTTCTGGAAACACCACTGTAACTTCGCGCGTTATTGAGGAAAACGTACCCCAAGCATCTTGACGCATCGCGACATAGATTCATACTAGCTACGGATTCGGTCATGTCAGCATGACCTTGAGGAAGGAACTCCAACCATGTCGACCGCAACCGCGCTTCCCAAGCACTTTCTGGTGGCGTCGGACTTCGACCAGACCCTGAGCTTCAACGATTCCGGACTCATTCTCAGTGAGGTCCTCGGCGTCGCGGGCTTTCAGGAGAAGGTCGACGGTCTGGCGCGGAGCAATCTCGTCCAAC
>Ga0137416_10002001_pt1 | contig 10715 bp, 5 predicted proteins | sample CZODoug3_1_1_16f_FD_108282 | JGI IMG/M metagenome (GOLD analysis project Ga0137416, IMG submission 108282) | Vadose zone soil fungal communities from Angelo Coast Range Reserve, California, USA - CZODoug3_1_1_16fungal (Illumina Assembly) | ecosystem: Environmental > Terrestrial > Soil > Vadose...
CAAAAGCTGCGTGCTCCAGGTGTATGGTGGCACGCCGCCGGTGGCCTGGAGTTTCGCGGTGTAAGGCTGGCCAAGAACAGCCCGAGGCAGCGGCGACTGCGTTTTGATGGTCAAAGCAGGCGGCGGAGGGGGCGGCGGTGGTGGGGGGGTGTAGGAACTCGCTCCGCCTCCGCAGCCAAAGAGCATGAGCATAGGCAACAAACTAGCTGCGAGCAAACTCCATCTTGCGGCTGGTTTTCTCACGTGGTTTGCCGCTCGCTTATATTTTGCTCTCGCCGCAGCCAGACGGGCTTTCGACAAGGTGCCAAGAGAAATGCGCTCTCAAATGCATCGAATCGCGGCTGCGTCCCTTGCAGGGTGATGTTGAAGGAAGTTGTGGCGCCGGCAGTAATACTGACTGTGGCCGCCAAGGAATAGGTCCCCGGCGCTGGGATTGGAGGATCAAGCGAGCCAACGCTTGACCCTCCCGCAAACCCGACAAAAACCGACTCCGCTTGCAGCGTGTATGTTCCGGGCGGCAAGGGGATTTCAAAGTGTCCAATCAACGCTGGATCACGGGAACCAAACGGATCTCCAAGATTGGAGCAGGTCTGTGGCGTGGGGGCGGCCGGATTTACGCAAGTCACCCGCTGTCCTGGATTTCCCGTGAACAGATATCCGGAGACGGCTGAAGCCGTATTACGCCTTGGCGCATTGGCGTTGCGCGCGATGACGTTTACTCCTTGGGCTGGAGTCAGGCCGTCTGAGAAAAACACGGTTCCACTGAGTTTTCCGTAAGCGGAGCTGAAGCTCGCGGCCGGATAAAGTGCTGACATCCACGCTGCATCGTCAACGCCGATCATTGGCACCCCCGCGGTAAGTTTTGCGGGGCACACACCCAAAACAGGAAACATGAGAGGCATGCCGGCAGTATCATCAGGGGTGCAGGTGTATGCCTTGCTGTTGATGGCGTCCAGGAAAAGATCTACGTTGATCTGCGAATGCCCAAGTCCAAGAAAATGTCCGAATTCGTGCGCGAAGGCCTGATCGAACTCGTCTCTTGTCAGCTCAAAGTTATTCGCGCTCGGATTGTTTATCCCGTCCTGAAATCTTCCGTTCAGGATGGCTCCGGCTGAAATGATCTTTCCAGTCGTGGGGTTGAACGCACACTGGAAAGCAAATCCGATGACTTCCGGAGGCAAACCCAGGCCATCAAAAATGGTGCCGTCCGCGTCAAACATAATCGGGCTTTGTCCGCCGCCGTTGCAGGAATTCGGATCTGGGGTTTGTCCACTCGCGTCGCCAGCTACGGTCAGGAAGTCATTGACGGTTTTCACATCACCGTTTGCGGGAAAGCTGCCCACGGCAAGGAGACCTCCCGCGTTGGTCAACGTAAGGCTGGCCGTGGGTACGGCTGACCAATATCCAAATAACCGGTTCACACGCACGACGCCGGTTGCATTGTCTATCACTACTGGTCCGCCATTGGGCTGCTGGCTCAGAGGTCCGTTGTCCACTCGATATGCGATCGGTTTGGTGTTATCCCAAAGCAAGGGCACGCCGGAGATGCCTTTCGTGGGCCCACCAACTGCCAGCGGTCCGCCTGCAAACACGGCATTTGCCGGCGAGAGCAGAAAACTCAGCAGAACAGCTGCGCTTCTGGTCCACAATCCGGCAGATTTTCTCCGTGCGCTCATTTCGTGGAATCCGCTGCCGCAATCGTTCGAATCAAACTCTTCAACTGTTCCAGCGGGACAGGTCCGGTGCCGGATTTCATGAGCATGGTTTGAACTTCCGGAGGAACCCGCAGACCCTTGGATTGCAATTGGGAATCCAACCCGCGGAAAAGACCCGCATTGCCGAATCCGTTGGTGGCCAGCAGCTTTCCCGGGCCACCAGCGTTGATGCGAAACCGGCCTTGTTCCATCCCGGCAGTGCTGGAGAGGCCATAGGAGTTGGACTTGATCAAAATAAGCAGGAGGTGTTGTCCCACCCGGTAGCCCATTTTCTCTTGCACGTCCCGCTTGTCAATCACGGCCTGCGAGAAAGTGTAGGTCTTGACGGCCTCGCCCTTTAAAGCCTCTTCCACCTGAAGAGTAACCACCACGGTCATCAGGTTTTTCAATTGTGGGTGGGGTTCGAGAGCCACGCTAGCGACCCATCCCTGGAGCACATTGTGTGACTCGTCAACAAGCTGGCCAACGTTTCTGGGCAGGGTTAGGGCGTTGCTTTGTGCTGAGGCTGGGGCGGCCATGAAGAACGCGTAAGCGCCGATCGCGAGGATTGCCATCGCGCGTAAACTGATGTTGCGATGGGACTTAGATACCTGAAAAGGGAGAGGGCTCATGGCAATGCAGCGTGTGACCCCAGCAAAGCGGTGGCTAAACAGCGGCGAGAGTATCTTTAGTTTAATCGCTCTGTCAAGTGTTGCTAAGGTGCCCGGAAGTGGCGCTCTTTCTACGCGCAACTGTATGCTAGCAGATGACTTGACAAGGCATGGACTTAAAGGCAAAATGCCCGCGATTCCCCGCTGACCCGTAAGATGGCTACCCGCCCTTCCCTGCACCAACGGTTTCGCTACGAATCTAAGGCCAAACGTGGTCTGGCCCTTGTGGTCCTCGCCCTTGCCGCAGTTGTGGCGTTTGGGGCGCGATTGACGGGGAGCCACGCCAGTGAGCTGGCCCTTGGCGCTCGGCAGGCCCGCTTGCGCCAAGGACTGGATGTGCCGAAGCGAGAGTATGTGCCTGGTGAAGTGCTGGTCCGATTTAGGGCGGGAACTTCCGAACAACAAAAACTGAGCGTGCACGCTCTGGTGGATGCGCAATTGGTGAAGCGATTCGAATCGGTCTCCCATCTGGAGAAAGTTCGTCTGCCAGAGGGGGCCAGCGTCCAAGAGGCGGTGTCGAAATACCGCGCATACCCCGATGTTCTCTACGCGGAACCAAACTACATCGTGCACGCGATTCAGAGTCTGACGATTCCTAACGATCCGCAATTCTCTCAACAGTGGAACCTCCACAACACCGGACAGAATGGCGGAACCGCGGGAGCGGACATCCATGCGCCGGAGGCCTGGAGCGTGACAAAGGGCAGCACCACCGTGGTCCTTGCGATCATCGATTCGGGAGTCGACTACACGCACCCGGACCTCTCCTCGCAAATCTGGAGCGCCTCCTCATCATTTATGGTCACGCGCACACAGGGAGACGTGTTCACCTGTCCGGCGGGGTCGCATGGATTCAACGCAGTGGATGGAAGCTGCGATCCGCGGGACGACCTCGGACATGGAACCCATGTTGCGGGAATCACGGGCGCGGCAACGAACAACGCGGTGGGAGTGGCGGGAATCAACTGGAATATCCAAATTCTTCCCTGCAAGTTCATTAATTCGCAAGGTTTCGGCGACTTGGGCGGAGCGATGACCTGCCTGGATATGGTGAAGTCGCTGAAAGATTCCGGCATCAACATTGTTGCCAGCAACAATAGCTGGGGTGGCAGCGGCTTTTCGCAAGCGCTTTCCGATGCCATTGCCGCTCAGCAACAGGGCGGAATGCTATTCATCGCCGCGGCCGGCAATGACTTTCTGGATAATGATCTCGCTCCGGGCTATCCCGCAGACTACGCTTTGCCCAACGTCATCTCCGTGGCCGCGAGCACCAACCGCGATGAGTTCGCAGCGTTCTCGAATGTCGGACGCAGGACAACCCATCTCGCAGCGCCCGGCGACCAAATCCTGAGCACGACCCCAAACAATACCTACAGCGTCTTCGGTGGCACCTCGATGGCGGCACCACATGTCACAGGTGTCGCGGCACTACTGAAAGCTCAAGATCCCAGCCGCGATTGGCGCGCGATCAAAAATCTTTTGCTGAGTGGAGGTGACACCGTCGCGGCCCTGGACAGCACCATCACCGGGAAGCGATTGAATGCGGCGGGGTCGCTCAATTGCTCAAATAAGGCGGTACAAGCCCGCCTCCTGCCGGTGGCGGACACGATATCAGCCACGGCCGGCAATCCGGTGACGCTGGAGGCGCTGAGCATCAATTGCGCACTAGCAGTCGGACCCATCAGCGTCACAGTTTCTCCGGGCGGACAGACTGTGACTCTCGCCGATGATGGAGTTGCACCGGATCAGGCTGCGGGCGACGGTCTCTTCACCGCGCAGTGGACACCGCCCTCCACGGGCAGCTATGTGCTTGCTTTCCCCTGGGGCGATGCCGTTCAAGTGGAAGTCCTCAGCAGCAATTATTCTTTCCAATCCGTAAACCCCGCATACGTGAACATCGCCGGAACCAACTTGAATCTGGGCGACGATTCTGTTGCAGCCGTGACTTCACCGTTCCCAATTGCATACGCAGGTGGCACCTTCACCCAAGTTTTCATCAGCAGCAATGGGACCGTAAGTTTCACGGACGCCTTTAGCGACTATCATGTTGGCCCGCTGCCACCGCAGATCTTTCCGCCCTTCGCCGTTCCCCCACCGGTCACGCTGGTTGCTCCTTTTTGGCAAGACCTCTTTCCTGTGAAGGGGGGCGCGCAGAATGTCTTCTGGGCGGTCGTGGGATCTGCTCCCAACCGCCAATTCGTGGTTGAGTGGCGAGATGTGCGCAGCTTTCCTTGCCGTTCGGACGCGTCGGCCACCGTGAGGTTTCAGGTTGTCTTCTTCGAGGGAAAAAGCGACGTTCAATTCAACTACGCTGACACTATTTTCGGCGGCAATTGCACTGCGCAAGACAATGGCGCCGCCGCTACCGTAGGCCTGCAGGAGTCTCTCACTACCGCCCAGACCTTCAGCTTCCGCGAGGCGGCTGTCTGGAGCGGCACCTCCATACTGTGGACTATTCCGGCGTCGCCGCCAGCTCCAAATCCTTTGCCAGTGGTCACCTCCGTTTCCCCCTTGAGCGCCGTGATTGGCGGGCCAGGTTTCACGCTGACGGTGAATGGGTCAAACTTTATGCTCGGTTCACGCGTCAACTTTTCCGGCGTCGATCGCCCCACCACCTTCGTGAGTTCCACTCAGCTCACCGCCCCGGTTGATGCTTCCGAACTCGTCCCGCCATTTTTCTTTTCCGGACCTGCGCAAGTCTCCGTCATCAATCCGCCGCCCGGGGGCGGCACATCCGCGCAATTGCCCTTCACTTTTCTCAACCCTGCTCCTGCCATCAGTTCCATTTCTCCATCGACGGTGACGGCTGGCGGGCTAAGCTTTTCTCTCCGCGTGACCGGCACTGGATTTAACGGGGGTACGGTCCTCTGGAACGGCTCTACTCTCCAATCGTTTCCATTCGACTTGAATACTATTTATGCGTTTGTGCCCTTCGGGATGATCGCAAATCCCGGCACCGCACAGATCACCGTGTCTGTGAGCCCACCCGGAGGAGGCACTTCTAACGCTGTTCCTCTAACAATTTCGCCGGCGCCAGCCGTGCCAGCGCCGCTTCTCCCCTCGAGTCTTGCAGCAACTGCGCAAGAACAACAACAGCGAAGCGTTGTGCTGGACAACAGCGGAGGAGTCCAAGGTCAAAAAGCCGCCTCGCCACCCCGCCCGCTGCGATTCCTGGGGTGGAACTATGGCCGCAAAATGGGACCCGCGTACTTGAAGCATTTCGCGCGCCCTCACGGCGGTACCGCGGTTCCCGTCGCGAACTTCGATACTGCCCCGACCTCGGTCTCCCCGAACCTCAATACGTTTGCCGCGCCCGTAGCGACTTTCGGCGCGCCAGGGACTCTGCCAGGATTCGATCTGCGCAAGACTCTGCCCGCCGATTTCATTCCGACCAGCGTTGCCATTGGCGACTTTAATAGGGATGGCAAGCTCGATTGGGTGGTCTCGAACGGGGGAAGCAATAATTTGTGGCTGTACCAGGGAAAAGGGGACGGCACAGCTCAGTTACCGGTCATTCTGCCGCTCACAGGGGCGGCCCCACTTCAGGTGGTGACTGCCGACTTGCGCCACTCCGGAATCCTCGATCTGCTCGTCGCCGAAGCCGACAGCGCCACCGTGGGCGTGCTTCTAGGCAATGGCGATGGGACGTTCCAACCGGAAGTGTTGTACTACGCGCCAGCCCCGGTGCTTTCGTTGGCGGCTGGAGACTTCGACGGCGATGGAAAAATTGACATCGTTGCGGGGTTGCTGGGAGATGCGGTTACCGGCCCTGTTGCCTTTCTTCGCGGAGATGGTGCGGGCCATCTCGGGCCGCCAGTTACACGTCCACCCGAGAATTCTGTTGGCTCCTTTGCGACTATCACACTCCAGGCGTTCGATTTCAACGGCGATGGGCTCCCCGACCTTTTAATGAACGACGAAGGTGGCGTCTTGGCCGGAGTCCACGTCTATTTGAACGAAGGATCTGGCACGTTCAAGGAATCCGTATACCTTTTCGAGGCTGGCCCGTTCGTTCAGTCACTCAACGCGATTGCTGGAAAGTTAAACGAATCAGGTTGTCCGGACATTGCCGTCTCCACTACGGCAGGCACAGTCTACGTTTTTAACGGGCATTGCGACGGGACTTTTGATGGATTCCCAAATGTTTTCTTGATTGGCTCAGCCGACGTCGGCGCCGGCCTCGCGCTGGCGGATGTCGATGGCGACGGCCATCTCGATGTGATTACCTCCGGTATCGATTTTGATGTTTCCCCCTATGGTCCCGAAACCGGAGATGCCGTTGCGGTGCTCCATGGGGACGGGCACGGCGCGCTCAGTCCGGGAAAAATCTACCGGGGCGAGACGGGCATGTTCAGCATCGCGGTGGGGGATTTGAACGGTGACGGCCACCCCGATCTCATCACTTCCAATCAAGATAGCGACTCGGCGAGCGTCTACCTGAATGATGCGAAGGGAGCATTCGGCGACCCGCGTGGCGCTTACATTGGTGATGCCAATGACGGTGTAACTGGCGGCAGCGTCAACAATCCATTTTGCTGCCCGATGGTGAGCGATATCAATGGTGATGGCAAACCGGACATCGCATACATTATGTATTGGAAGGGTTTCCAGAATCCCTGGAGAATCGGGGTCCTGCTGAACGATGGCACCGGCCATTTCGGCGCTCCCGTCATATCGGATGCCTTCGAGGGCACCTTTCAGATTTATGACGTGCGGCTCGCGGACGTTCGTAGTCTGGGCCGGCCCGACCTCCTCATCCTTGGAAGTGATATCAATTCGTCTTTCGGCTATCTGGGCTTCGCCCCCAATATGGGAGGCGGAACGTTTGGGCGCGTGAAGATCACCCAGCTCAACCAGGGCCCGGGAATATTTACCGTCGGTGACTTCAACGGCGACGGTAAGCTCGATTTGGCAATCGGGCGCGGCAGCGGACGCGCGGACTTAGTAGAAAGAATCAGCGTGATGCTGGGAAACGGCGATGGCACATTTCAACCTGGGGCAGACTTGGATTTCGGTCCGGCCGCCACCACCGGCGGTGGTCCGCGTCGCATGGTCGCTGCGGACTTCAACCACGACGGCAAGCTCGATCTCCTCGTAGGCGTCAACGACAATGTCATTGGCCCGGGCTCACTCCCTAAGCCGCTCTTTGAGTTCATCGGTCGAGGGGACGGTACTTTCCAACCTCCTACGACTCTTACCGCGGAATCCGTATTATTGGATGTCGCGGACGTGAATCACGACGGTCTGCCCGACATCATTGAACAAATCTTTCCGATCACCATACAAGGCTTCCAGGTTCCGACTTTCAAAGTTCTACTCGGACGTACCGATGGAACGTTTCAGGACGGTGCCACGTATTCCCCGTTCGCTGGTCTCTCCAACACGGTCTTGGGGCTGCGGGCGACGCCGCTGGAATTTCCCGGACTCTTGCTCGGCGACTTCAACGGGGATGGAAACGTGGACATTGCCGTCCCGCAGTTCGGAGCTGGCTTCAATCAGGTTACGTTCTCCAGGGGGCCATCTTACATGCAGTTTCTACTTGGGAACGGAGACGGTACTTTTACGCCGGACTACGCAGTTCACGATTTTGGTAAAGTCCCTCTCCCGACCGTCGTGGCCGATCTGAACGGAGACGGCCGGGACGACTTGATTGAAATAGATCCGTGGCCTTCCTCCTATAACGTTCTCTTGTCTATTCCGGGTTCGGCGATTCAGGCTCGGCTCGTTGCTGACCCCGTCATCGGAAATAAAGGAACGCTGAGGATCAATCTTGCTGTCGCCCCAGCTTCCTCCACGGCTGTTCAGCTCTCTGCAAGTGATCCTGCCATTTCGCTGCCCCCCTCTGTGACCTTCCCGCCGGGTAGCATTTCTCAGGACGTTCCCTTTACCATTGGAGCCGGTTACAACCGTGCGCACGTTTTCACTCTGCAAGCGACTCTGGGATCCGATGTGGCCATAGCCTACGGCACTCAAGCGGCGCCCGGGCAGAATCTTGGCTTTCATCTCTACATCAACAATCCCACCGAATCCACGGCACCCGGTGGTACCACAAAGGATTACAGTCTCGGTGCCGCGTCGATCAACGGCTACGCCACGACACTGAGCTTCTCTTGTCAGGGGCTACCCGCAGGCGCATCTTGCGTTTTTACCCCTTCCACGTTGGACCTGGCCCCGAACTTTTTCGCAGCCATCAACACTACCGTCCAGGTCGCGAGTGGCACTCCCTTGGGAAACTATCCGTTCACATTTGTAGCCAACGACGGCACGATCACCTCCCAGGTTGCCGCGACACTCGGCATATCTGATTTCAGCATCAGTATCTCGCCGACGTCGCAGGTCGCGTATCCCGGGCAGGGCGCGAGTTACACGCTGAACATTACCCCGCTAAACGGTTGGAGCCAGGGCGTCCAGATTAGCTGCCCCGTGACGCCGGTCGGGCCAAAATGCTCACTGGACGGCACCTACGTCCAGCCAGGTCAGAATATTCTTAGTATTGATCCGCAGACTGCACCCGTTGGCAATTACAGCATCACGGTAACTGGAACCTCCTCGGGCGTTTCTCACGGCACGAGTGCGCAGTTGAAAATCGAGGACGCCACGATGGCAATATCCAAGACTGCCGCGACCGTCAATGTAGGTAGTTCCACAAATGCGAATGTAACCTTGACTTCCCTCAACGGTTTCACCGACCAGTTCACATTTAGCTGTCTTGGTGCTCCCGTGGGAATGACTTGCTCTTTTAGCGCCTCACCGGCGCAATTAACTCCGAATGGCACCCTGACTTCCGTCCTAACAGTACAAGTAAACTCGCGCCCCGGGAGTGGCGCGCTTTATCCTCCGTTTACTCCCCCGGCGCGAGAAATCTGGACACTGAAATACATGGTGCTCACAGTCTTTGCTCTACTCTTGGTTGCTCTCTTTGGCCTGCGGCGCTGCACGGGACGATTGGAACTCGCGTGGAGTAGGGTGACTTGCAGTTTGACTATTTTCCTTCTGGGATTCCTGGCTGCTTGTGGCGGTGCGGGCTCTTCTTCAAATCCGCCCCCGCCTCCTCCGCCGCCAGTAACGGTAATTCTTCAGGTGCAGGCGACCTCACCCAGCCTCACGAGGACCTCGGGGACCCTTACCATCACCATTCCGTGAGCTGTTCTATATCTCTTTTGCTGCGACAAATGGTTTCTGCTTGTTCTGTCGGCCGCTTGTCGGTTGAAACGTATTCTTTTCGGACTGGAGCACTTGCCCAAACCTCAAGACCGAGACGCATTGCAGCTTCAGCTTCTTCAGCAGCAACTATGCCTTTTGTCCGGTAAGCGCTGCGGGGCTCTATGGGTCGACGCAACACTAGCTCGAAGTCTACTTGCAGGATTCTCAAGAGCTAAAATCGTTCGCGAGCGTTGAATCAAACAGAAAATATTTTTTGAATATTTTCAGTTCCCAGGCAACTTTTCCCCTTGATCCTGCGTTTAACTATCCACGGGTGTCTCCTCATCACCCGCGGGAAAACCCCGAAAAGCCGCAACAGGGACGAGTTGCAATGCTTCCGACTCCTGGAGGTTGCTCGTCATGTCGCGTCTCGACAAACCTACTGATTTTTCTGTACTTCTGGAAAAGTATGCGGATTCCACGCTATTTTCTCGCAGCGTCTGGAACACAGATCGAGAGTGAAGCAATTCCACTCCCTCGCGGCACGACATAATTCGTGAGCGTCTTTCGAGCCGCTTCCGCACGGCCTACCACGATCGCACTCGAACCTCTGTGCTCCGAGACTCCGAAATCTTCACGCTAACCGAGGTTGGAAAATTCCGCGTCATTTCGACTGAGGATTTGACCCGCTTCGCGTATGACGGAAATCAAGCCCGTCTGGAACAAGACCTCCAGAGCCTGCGAAAACAGGGCCGCATTTCGCAACGCGACATCGAAGCTCGAAACCAGCCGAAATTCCGCGTGCTGAGCTTGACCAAGGATGGCAAGCGGTTCCTAGAGCATCAAAATCGCGTGCCTAAAAGTCAGGCTCTCTACGCTGGCTTCGTGAAGCCCAAGGAACTGACCCACGATGCCGAGCTCTACCGGCTCTATCAAAAAGTGGCCTCCGAGATTGAACGCAGCGGAGGCACAAGAAGTTAGAAAGAAACAGTGGTGAACCGGGCAGGACTCGAACCTGCAACCCGCTGTTAAATCCAGAAACGCTATGTAGTTGGCTTTTCTTGCATTTCCGTGCGTCGTGTATCACGGTTTTTCATGGTGTTTGGGGGGGGTTGTTCCTAAACTTGTGCCCAGATTCGAACGTCGCCTTCGAATTAAGAATGATACCCACCCTTGCGCGAGTCTCGAGGGCAGGTCACAAAGTTCC
>Ga0137416_10002002_pt1 | contig 10713 bp, 8 predicted proteins | sample CZODoug3_1_1_16f_FD_108282 | JGI IMG/M metagenome (GOLD analysis project Ga0137416, IMG submission 108282) | Vadose zone soil fungal communities from Angelo Coast Range Reserve, California, USA - CZODoug3_1_1_16fungal (Illumina Assembly) | ecosystem: Environmental > Terrestrial > Soil > Vadose...
AGAGCAGAGCCAGTGAGTGGGCGCGAATGCCGGCAACCACCAGCAGCACGATGTAGGCGAGCGTCACGAACAGGGAGATGCGCAGGACCTTGGAGGTCTTCTCTCGGCTGCCGGGGCTGGCGTGCACGTGCATGTTTCCTAAGTTTACGGGGGCGGGGGGAAGGCTTCAAGGTGCGGGTGGGCCGCGTGGGCCGCGCTGGGGAATGCGGGACCCCTCTGTGCGCCCTGCCCATGACTTGGGGAAAACTCGCAGCGATGGCGCGAAAGCCACGCTCCTGCTCTACAATTCTCGGTTGCTCGCGGAGGTACCGCGGAAAAACCTCAACCACCAAGGACACGAAGGCTTCACCAAGCATCGTTTTACTCGACGGAACGATGTGCGGGCAAGTCTTCACGATGGAAGCGGTACGGAACGCGATGAATATACGAGAGCAAAACTTCTGGTTGAGCACAGCCCAAATGCCAACGACCGACCGGGCGCGGGCATTGCCCGAGGCGGCGGATGTGGCCGTTATCGGCGCGGGCTTCACCGGGCTTTCGGCCGCCCGGACGCTGGCGAAGAAGGGCGCCAAGGTCGTCGTGCTCGAAGGGGAGACGATTGGCTGGGGCGCGAGTTCGCGCAATGGCGGCATGGTGCTCACCGGGATGAAGCTGGGCGTCAACAAGCTGGTCTCGATGTATGGACGCGAGCGGACACGAAAGATGTATGCGGCTTCGCTGGCGTCGATTGATTGCGTGGAGCAGATCGTTCGCGAGGAGAAGATCGAGTGCGATTTCTCGCGCTGCGGGCACCTGGAGGTCGCCTGCAAGCAGGCGCACTTTGATGGTTACGCGCGGCAGGCGGAGGTCGTTGCGCGCGAATTCAATCACGAGCTGACGATCGTGCCGCGGGACGAACTGCGCTCAGAGATCGGGTCGGACATCTACTACGGCGGCATGGTGGATGAAAGCAGCGTGGGCGTGAATCCGGCGCGCTACGTGTCTGGGCTCGGCGGGGCAGCCATGCGGGCGGGGGCGTGTGTGCTCGAGCAGGCTCGGGTCGAGAGGATCGAGCGCGAATCGCGGCAGGGTGCACAGGGTTGGAAGGTGACTACGTCGCGCGGCGCGTTGTGGACGCGGGACGTGTTCGTCGGCACCAACGGCTATACCGGGAGAGCGACCCCCGGGCTGCAGAAGCGGATCATTCCCATTGGGTCCTACATCATCACGACGGAAGTTCTGCCGGAGGCGCTGGCGCGCGAGTTGAGCCCGCGCAACCGGATGATCTACGACTCCAAGAACTACATCCACTATTACCGGCTGACGCCGGACCATCGCATGCTCTTCGGCGGCCGGGCCGCGTTTTTTCCTGAGAGCCTGGACTCGATCCGCAAGAGCGCGGAAATCCTGCGGCGGGGCATGATTGACGTCTATCCGCAACTGCGCGATACGAAAGTCGAGTTTGTCTGGGGAGGAACGCTGGATTTTGCGTTCGACATCATGCCGCATGCGGGGCAGATGGACGGGATGTACTACGCGGTCGGGTACGCGGGTCATGGAGTCGCGATGGCAACCTACCAGGGGCAGTTGATGGCGCAGCAGATTGCGGGCGAGAAACCGGATAATCCGTTTGACGGGATTCCCTTCCCGGGAGCCCCGCTCGGTTTGTACAACGGAAGGCCGTGGTTCCTGCCGTTGGCGGGGGCGTACTACAAGTTCCTGGATTGGGTGAGTTGACTAAAGCCAGCTCTGGGCAATGGTCACAGTTCGGTTGTGAGATGGCCGGATCACCGGAGCGCCGTCCCCCTGAAGGGGACTCTCGTACCTGCATGACGGGCACACCCCGCAGTTACCTGCGGGGCTGGTGGCTGGCGTCGCTTCGCGACTCTTTATTGCGCGGTATTCGCTAGGCTGAGGCCAGCGCACATCCTGTTCTCAAACTCATTTTGTGTTCTCAGGGTCCGTGCCGCCCATCTTTAGAGTCCAATTTAGAGTCCAATAAACCACTGGCCCGGCCGCTAATGCCACCGGCCCCCATCTCAGTCCGTATGGATCGCTGAACCGCAGCGCGACCGCGCTCATGAGGATCACTGCAGAGACTGCCAAAATCAGTCCCGGTTGTCCGCCGGGGATCCGGAATGAGCGCGACAGGTCGGGCCGCTTGCGGCGGAGCTGCCATGCAGCCAGAACGGTCATCACGGTGGTTGCGACCCGCAGCCAGTTGTAGATGGTGATCAATTGCACGAGGGAGTGCACCGCGAGCAGGCCGTAGATGACGCCCGAAGCGATGATCGAGATCCAGGGCGTGCCATACCGGCGGTGTTTGCCGGTGAGGACTGAAGGTAAGTAGCCATCCTCCGCCATGGCAAAGGGCATGCGCGTGGAAGTCAAGACCGTGGCGTTCAGGAGCGAGAGGTTCGTCACCATGGCGGCAAGTGTCATCCAGGAACCCAGCCAAGGTCCACCGATGAATTGAGCCGCGTCGGAGAAGTAACGGGTGTGCCAGTTCTGCCAGTTGCCCAGCGCGGCCAGTGAAGCGAACGTCGGCAGAAAGTACACCGCGATCGACATCGGAACTACGATCGCCAGCGCCCGTGGGTAACTGCGCCGGGGGTTCTCGACTTCTTCCGCCACCGTGGAACACTGTTCGTAGCCCGAGTAAAGCCACAGTCCGAGGGCCAGCCCCACGCCAAACACACTGAACCGCGGTTGGTGCGGGGGTGTGACCGGGACGAACGGGTTGTGGTGCCACTTCGACAGGCCCATCACCACCAGCACCAGCACCGGCAGAAGAATAAAGATTTCCAGGGCAGTGGCGAATTTTCCGACCGCCTCAATCCCGCGCACATTGATCCAGGTGATCAGGGCCACGACCGCAAGAGACACGAGGTAGTGTCTCCAGCCGGTAAGCTGCGGGAAGTAGAAACCCAGGTAGTCCGAGAAATTCACGGCGTAGACTGCGCCCAGCAGGAACGATGCGCACCAGTTCCACCAGCCCGCCAGAAATCCCCAAAAATTGCCGAACGCGGCGCGCGACCATCGATAAAAGCCGCCTTCGACCGGCATTGCCGTAGTCAGTTCGGCGGATACAAGCGACACCGGGACCGACCAGAAGAACGGAATTGCCAGCAGGTAAATCAGCGTCAGGCCGGGACCCGAGGTGGTGACCATGTCTTCCAGGCCGAACGGGCCGCCGGTGCAGTAGGAGAACATCACCCAGACAAAGTAGAAGAGCCCGGCTTTCCGGATCGCGGATTGGGTGGGGATCGAAGTGGCCACGGGTGTGGGGTTCGACGTCGAGTCGGACGATTATACGTGGCCCTGACAAACGCGGATGGATCTCATCCTCTGTTCTCAGCACACGCGAAACTTCTTGCCCTGCCTGCACAAAGGCGCCTTGCCCAGCGCGGCCGAAGCGGATGAGATCGGCGGCGACAAGAACACGCATTACGGTCGCAGCCCACAAGCAGCGCGAGTCGAAGGGCGCTGCCCCTGCCCCTAGTAGACTGGCGAGGCCAACGAGGCAGCCCCTTACCTGCGAGTCTCTCGCATCCATTCGCTGCCACAGGTGGGACGGGTTGGGTCGAATGGCGTTCGTGCTTTCAAGAGATCGCTATCACCTTGCGTCAATGCCCCCGCTGGTCCTGCTGCCAGCGCTCCAGCATGGTATCGAGCGCATCGTGGGTTAAGAACTGGATCGCCTCGGTGACTTCAAGCGCGGCCAACTCCTGGGACCTTCCCACAAAGTCCACCGCCATGGTGACGCGGGTCAATCCGTTCGGCGCTTTTGTGAATGTAACCACTTGCTCGGCGGTGATCCCGAGGGCATGGTTCAGGAGAGTGATTCGATAAGGAGGCTCAGTGAGCGTTACGACCGCAGTGATGGCGGCCGGGCGGGGCTCCACCACGCCGTAGCGGAGGCGACTTCCCTTTTCCCAGGGTTTGCCTTCTGTCCAGGTCGCTTCTGAATAAATCCCGCGGTTCAGCAGTCGGTTCAGGTCGGAGAAGGCTTCCCAGAGTTTTTCAGGAGTTGTGCGTGCGGTGACCGAGTATTCGATGCGGGGGAACATGGTCGGGCCCTGGAAACCTGTCAGATGAAAGCAACCGCCAAACAAGACGGCTGGCGCAACCGAAACCGACCCGGAATCAGGCTGCCAGGACTCCGGAAAGCGCGCCTTCGAGTTCGAGCAACTTCCGTTTCACGTCGAGACCGCCGCCGTACCCGCAGAGTGTGCCGTCGGAGGCAATCACGCGGTGGCAAGGCACGACGATGGCGATCGGGTTCCGGTGGTTGGCCGTTCCGACCGCGCGGAAGGCTTGCGGCTGGCCGACCACACGGGCGATGTCGGCGTACGTGCGGGTTTCGCCGTAAGGAATGTTGAGCAGCGCGCGCCAGCACTTTAACTGAAACGGAGTCCCGCGGAGATCGAGCGGGAAACTGAACTCCCGGCGCTTGCCCTCGAAGTATTCCCTCAATTCCCGGGCGTAGGCTTTGGTCTTCTTCTCAGATTCTCTCCAGACGATGTTCTGGCTCTTCTTGGGAGGGAACTGGCCGCGGTCAAATTCCAGGGTCACTAGTCCCTTCTCGGAGACAGCAACTGCGAGCGGACCTGCCAGTGAGGCGTGTCTCGAATAGTAGAGAGTCTCCATCGCGTCCATCGCGTCCCAGATGCGAACCGGGTGCCGAACGATTCTATTCCTGTCAGCAAACCGTACAGACGGTGATTTCTGAGGTGGGTGAAGATGAGTCACTGGCCTACCGAGGGTCACTGTGCTTCCCGGCTGAGGCCCACGCCACCGAATCAGTGCCGCCAAGGTCTTCAAACGAGCCACTCGCCGGGCAGCCAACCGCGCCCCCATCGCCCTGCCAATCGGTAACTGAACCTGATCGGTAGTCAAAGCGCCCTTGGGGGGTCGCGTTCCGCCGCCTGCGCACCCGTCTGTGCGCCCCAAGGCCATTAGTTAGCCCCATGGCCCCACCCGCTGGCCCGACTCGTCTATCGCATTGCTGGAATACGCAATGAGCATGTCGACAAAGGCATGGAATCCTACGAAGCCAAATACCGTCTCCACCAGATGAAATGGCTCCCAAAACAGGCTGCAGCACTCCACCTCCAACTGGTTCGAGTGGAACCAAGGTACTCCATGAGTTTCTGGAAAGCGCAGCCGCGGAGAAGTGGCCGTCCCCACGCCACCCAATCAACAAAAAGCCCCTCGCATTCGCGAAGGGCTTTCGGGGGAATTACACGAGAACAAGTCCCGCGGGGTTCGATGGGTTATTTCGCGGGCGCAGGCTGCTGTGTCGAGGAAGCCAGCTGGTCCAGATTGTTCTTCAGGAGGCTGATTTCCACGCGTCCACCATTCGTGCGCTTGGTCTTGCCATCCCCCGCCGAAGCGGCTTGCACCGGGGCATTGCCCATGCCGACGAGATAAATCCGATAGACCGGGATGTCGTGGTTGAGGACCAGGTAACGGACCACCGACTCGGCCATCTTCTGCGAGTTCTGGATCGCGATCTGGCCGTGGCCGGAAGAAAAGCCCTGCACTTCAACGATGTAGCCACGCTGACTCTTCAGCGGGGTGGCCATTTCGTCGAGAGCATCCTTGGCAGCCTTGCTCAGTACCGACTGTCCGGGCTTGAAGCGGATTTCGGTCTGGGTCGACGGAGTGTACTGGTCGATGTTGCCAACCACCTGCTCGACGGTCGTCAGACGGGTTGTGGCCTGCGTCGCCGTCTGCTGCGCGGCACTCGCGCGGTTGCCGGCGTCGATCGCGTGCTGGTCAGCTTCGTTCGCCTTGTTGGAAGCGAGCTGGATGCCCTGCTGCGCGTGCGAATCGACGTCCTTGATCAATTTGCTGTTGGCGGAGGTAAGTTCGTCGAGTTCGTTCACGCGGTCACGGATGGGCGCGGTCTGCCGCTGCACGTACTTCTTGCGGGCGAATGGATTCACTTTGCCCCAGAAGCCTTCGTGGGTGTCGGGCTGCAGTGGATCTTTTCCGGTTGCGGCATCCGCCTTGGTTGGCGCCGGCGTCGTGGACGGAGACGGTGTCGTGGTCTGGGCAAAGGCCGGAAGCGCGACAGCGCCGGCCAGAAGCAGTGTAACCAATGAGCGGTTCTTCATTTTGAACTTCCTCCGATTGGGGGAGCGTTTGGGGCTCCACTCCAGCACGCCTGAGAGCGCGTTGCGTGATTTTTAATTGCGTCCCCTAACGGGCGAACTAGAGCAAGAAATTGCTTGCCGGCACACGCTGACGCAACGTATGCACTGAACCCTACCAACTCGGCACCACCCGTTTGAGCGGACCTTGCCCTATCTATAGTACAGGTTTCGTGCCAAACCCCTTGCCGCAAGGTGACGCTAAATCCTTGAGAAACAATAACATTGTAGCGCGCTTTGCAGAGCCGTGGGCGCACACGGGGTGAGCAGGGTAATTTTGGCAGAACCTGCTATAAAAACTACGCGGGCCGAGCCCCGGGATCACACGCAAAAACACAGGGGGAAAGCAGCATGTCTCGAACCGGTGTGCAACGGATTTGCGCTTCTCGCATCGCCCAGCTGCTGGTGCACGCCGTCGTTTGGATCCCGCTGGCTGCCACCGCCGGGGAGTCCAAGGCCAGCGCAGTTCCCTTGGCCTCGGCACGCCTGCCTGCAGACCGCTTGGCCGTTTACTCCGACTTGTCCTTGCAATGGATGCAGGAGTATCTGCGCATCGACACGACCAATCCTCCGGGGAACGAACTGCGGTCGGCCACGTTCTTCCGGAAGATCCTTGACCGGGAGGGCATCGAGAATCGCCTCTTCGAGTACCAGCCCGGGCGAGCCAATCTGTGGGCCCGACTTCCCCACACCAACCGCGAAGGAAAACGTCCAATCATCCTGCTGAACCACATGGATGTGGTCACCAGCGACCCGTTCCATTGGAAAGTGCCACCCTTCAGCGGGCAAGTGGTGGACGGCGCGATGTACGGCCGGGGCGCGCAGGACATGAAGAACGAAGGCCTCGCGCAGCTGGTCGTCATGGTCATGATGAAGCGCGAGCAAGCGGCGCTGGACCGCGACCTGATCTTTCTTGCCGTCAGCGACGAGGAAGCGGCCGGCACTGGCACCGACTGGATGATCGCAAACCAGCGCGATCTGCTCGGGAATGCGGAGTTCCTGATCAACGAAGGCGGCGAGAACCTGCTCGAAAACGGGAAGGTGCGCTACATCGGCGTGGATGTGGGCGAGAAAACGCCGTTCTGGCTGCATATCGTGGCGCACGGACGCCCCGGGCACGGTTCGCGGCCGATTGCTGAGTCGGCTCCCAACCAGCTCGTGCGGGCGCTGAATCGCATCCTGGCCTACCGTACGCCCCATAAATTGCTTCCGGTGGTTGAGGAGTTCCTGCAGGACATGGCGCCCTACGAGCCGCCGGAGCAAGCGAACCAGTTCCGCAATATCCGGCAGGCACTGCAGGATAAGAATTTTCAGGAGAAGGTGATCCAGGACGAGTCGCTGAACTTCCTGCTGCGCAACACCATCTCACTGACCATGTTGGGCGGTTCGGAGCAGACCAACGTGATTCCTCCCGAGGCGTGGGCAAACCTGGACGTGCGCCTGCTGCCGGGGGAAGACCCGCAGCAGTTTCTGGAAACAATCCGGCGAGTCGTGAACGATCCGGACGTAACGGTTGAGCCCCAGCAGGCGGAATTCCGCGTGGCCAACTACTCGCCGACCAATACTCCGCTGTATGACGCGATCCGCCAGGTGTCGGCGCAGTATTTTCCGGGCACGCCGGTCGTGCCCCGGCTGACCAGCGGGTACACGGAGAACCAGCGTTATCGTCCGCTCGGCATCAACGCCTACGGATTTTCGCCCTACACCGCCAGCGATGCCGAAGGCAGCACGGAACATGGGAACGATGAGCGCATTCGGGTCGAGGAAGTGCGGCGCGGGCCGAAGATCCTGTATGACGTGGTGATGGCGTTGGCGGGGCGCTAGCGAACCAGCACGGAGCCTTTCAGGAGCGCAAGCTTCGGATTCCGGGAAGCGCCAAAAAGCATCCGGCGAAGGTATGGCAGAGACCAGCGATCCCGAGATTCTAGGCCGACAGCAGCTTGAGGTCCGCACCAGCTACGATGCCGTGGCCCGTGAATACGCCGACGAAATTTACGCCGAACTGAAGGGCAAGCCCTTCGATCGCGAGTTGCTGGATGGCTTTGTAGAACGGGTGCGCGGACAGGGCCGGGTGTGCGATCTCGGTTGCGGACCGGCGCAAATCGCGCGCTATCTCCGGGACCGCGGTGTCGATACCTTTGGGCTCGATCTTTCCGCCGGAATGCTGGACGAAGCTCGCCGGCTCAATCCCGACCTCCAGCTCGTGCAGGGCTCGATGCTCGCTCTGGGCCTGGGTTCCGAAGTCATCGGCGGAATCGCCGCCTTCTATTCCATCATTCATATTCGTCGCGACCAGGTGGTGGCCGCGCTTTCGGAAATGCGTAGAGTCCTGCGTCGCGGTGGCTGGCTTCTGATTGCGTTCCATCTCGGCACCGAAGACATTCATCACGACCAGTTGTTCGGGCGGCCCGTGAGCCTCGACGCAACTTTGTTCACGACCGCGGAGATGACCGGGTATCTGCAGACGGCGGGCTTGAAGGTGGAGGAAGTGCGGGAGCGCAACCCCTACGCTCCGGAGGTCGAATACCAGAGCCGGCGCGGCTATATTCTTGCTGCCAGGCCGGCGGATTGATGCAGTTACGGACTCACTTCGCCGGCTGGCCGGTCTGCTTGGGCAGGACGAATTCATCGACGTAACGGTAGAGCTTGTCGCGATGAGCAGACCGGTAGGTGGGGTAGTCCAGCGCGATTTCACGGTCGGAGCGGTTCAGGAGCACGAAGGACTCGAGCAGACCTTCGTGGTCGATTTGAATCAGCGCCAGCAGGGACGGGTCCAGTTTCTCAGCTTTCTTCTGGGATGCCGCGTCCGGCGCCAGGACCTTGACCATCGTATCCAGAGCGTCAGCCTCTTCCTGCAGAGAACGGCGATAGGTGGGTTCGGTGGGGAATGCCTTCTTGAATTTTCCCTGCTGCCAGGACAGGAGCGCTCCGCTGTACGCATTCCAGCCGGCGGTCTCCGGGCTGTCCTCCTTGAGCGAGTGCTCGTCGATCGAGACGGCGCCTTTGCCACTGTTCGCTTTTGCGGACGACTTATTCTCGAGGATGATCGCGTTGAAGGGCTGACTCACACGGTCGGCCCACTGGCGCAACGCGGACCACGGGGGACGGATATAGGGCTCTGCGATAACCGCATTGATGTACTTTTCGCGCGCCTGGTCGTTCTTCCCGCCCGCCGCCAGCGCGTCGCCCCAGTACCGATAGGCGGTTTCCCGGTCGGGATTCATTTTGATCGCACGGGCGAACCATTCCCCGGCGCTATTGTAAGCATGTTCCTTGAAGTAGACATCGCCGACGAAAACCGCCGCTTCGTAGTTCTTGGGATCCAGATCGAGCACGTGAAGGTAGCCGTCCCGCGCCTGGTCGAGATCGCCCCGGGCAAAGCTGGCCTCGGCGGCTTTCATGGCTTCGTCGACTTCTTTGCGATCCGAGAATTTCGGTTCCGATCCATCCTCGGGGATGGAGAGCAGAATCTGGAGCAGTTCCCCCTGGTCGCCCAGTTGCTTTGCCTCAAGCCCCAGGACGCGGGCTTGCATGCGGGCTTTCTTGCGCGCTTCGGGGTCGGTCAGAGTCGCGGAGTACTGCAGGATGCAGTAGGCCCAATGTTCCTTCACGACGAAATCGGAGGGACTGGCCGCAGCCAGCTTTTCGAGCAGCGGCATGGCGTCGACAAACTTTCCGCTGCGGTAAAGCTCGACGGCCTGACGGCGCAGCGCATTGGTCGCGTCGTCATCGGCGGGCTTGCCGCTGCCTGGCTTGCCCTGGGTGGGCTGGTCTTGCGCGGACCCTGGACAGGGACAAAGCGTGAGGAGCGCAAGCAGGGCGCTCCGGAGAAGCACGCTGCCCCGGTTGCGGATCGTCGATTTGGCAATCATGCCGGGCCTCCTGGCCTCTGTTAGGTCCGACTCTCGAAAACCACAAACCTTTAAATTAATACGGAACAGTGCGAATGCAAATGGCACTTGTGGGTCTTGGGAGGTCCAACGCGTGTACCTAGGCGCCGCAGAACTTCTCATACTGCTCGTAAATGAAATTGTCGGTCATGCCGGCAATGTAGTCGCAAACCACGCGAGCCAGTGACTCCTGCTGAGCTTTCTCTTGATAATGGTGAGGAAGAGCAGTGGGCCTTTCCATCCAATACGCGAACAAACCGCCGATCACGATCTCCGCGTCATCTTTTTCTTCCGCCAGCGAGGGGCTGAAGTACAGCTTGTCGTAGAGGAAGGTCTTGGCCGCACGCCGTTCTTCCTCGACCTCGGGACTGAGCGCCGCCAGCCGCTGCGGGTGGTTGCGCACGTCTTCGAGCGTGCGGACCTGCGCTGATTTCAGACGTCCTTGCGTGCTCCGAATCAGGTCCCCGACCAGGCGGTCGAGCATGCGCTTGATGGTCTCGTTGAATTTCAGTTTGTCGAGCGCGTCCGGGTACACGGTTTCGACCTCCCGATAGAAGCGCTCGAACACAGGCACGCCGGCGCGAATGTCGCCCAGCGAGAGCAGGCGGGCTTCGCAGCCATCGTCGAGGTCGGCCGTGTTATAGGCGATCTCGTCCGACAAGTCGATGAGCTGCGCTTCGAGCGGA
>Ga0137416_10002003_pt1 | contig 10711 bp, 19 predicted proteins | sample CZODoug3_1_1_16f_FD_108282 | JGI IMG/M metagenome (GOLD analysis project Ga0137416, IMG submission 108282) | Vadose zone soil fungal communities from Angelo Coast Range Reserve, California, USA - CZODoug3_1_1_16fungal (Illumina Assembly) | ecosystem: Environmental > Terrestrial > Soil > Vadose...
TCAGGGCGTATATGAAAGCCTGGAATCGCAACCCGACGCCATTCGAGTGGACCAAACCGGCCAGGGCCATTATCCGCTCACACCGCCGGATGCTTGATCGCATCTCAACGGCGGTGCACTAGCAGCAATGGAAGGCCCCTCCGGAGTTGAGTAGGTCCGACTCCGGAGGGTGCCGCACCTCCGGAGTTGCGAGCCTCAATTCCGGAGCGCGTGAGCGTCAGGGCGCATCATGTCAGAAGCTTCGGCATGGCAACCCAAGTAGCGACGTCCCCTCCGCTCGACTCCCTCGACCTTATCGAGCGTCGCCGCCTGGCGCTCGATTGCGAGGTAGACCTTCGCACCCTCGACCGCGCCCTGGCCGGCGGGACCGTGAAGCCGTCGAGCTTGCACCGCATCCGTCGCGTTCTCCGCGAACGGGATCTTCTCCGGCTCCTTCCGGCCCAAAGCGCACACCGATGAGCCGCGCCAAACCGGGACCAGCGATCCTGCACGTCACGACGCCCGTGCAATCCGGCCAACTCCATGTCACCACCACAGGGCTCGCCGCGATGTTCGGCATGAAGAAGTCTTGGGCCAACGAGCTGCTGGCGAGAGCGAGAGAAGCGAAGAGCCGGGGCCTCGACTCCGACGCCATCTGCCCTCCCTGGTACACGCTGGGAAAGCGGATCTTCTTCAAGCTCAGCGAGATCGAAGCCTGGGTTGCGCGCCAGGCGGTCCCCTTCGGCACGGTTAGCTACGGCGGTGATCACCCATCGAACCGCCGCGCGGAGAAGAATCCGTGACCGCCCAGAGGAAGACCGAGCTAGCGCCGCGCCAACAGGACGCGCCGAACCGGACGCCGGGGCAGTGCACTTGCAAGTCTGTGCGCGAAATTCACGGGACCGCACTGCTGGAGCGACACCGTCCCTGGTGCCCGGTCAACCCGAAAGAACAGTGGTTCAAATAGTGAGCGCCCGGAAGAAAACCAACGTGATCGATCTGGACGCAGCCCGCCGCCGGGCGCGCGAGGCCGACCGCGAGCCAGCCGAGCGCACCGCGACGCACGGTCACTACCCCGATGGCCCGGATGGGCACATCTGCCCCGCGCCGCCGCATCTACGCGGGCCGTTCCACCTTGCAGGGGACTGCCCGTGGCGGACGGCGAAGCGATGAGCACCGCCGAGGTGACAGACGAGGCCGACGACCCGCACACGCTCATGCGCGCGGACCTGGCGAGAAGCGGGCTCACCGAGAAGGACGCCAAAATCGCGGGCTACGAAGTTGGCAGCGGACTGTTCGGTGGCGGCCCGTCCTATCGGTTGCCGTACTTCGATCTCGACGGCAATCCGTTCCTCCTTGACGATGGCGAGGACTTCGCCCGCCGGCGTCTGCTCGGCCCGCTGGACCCCAAGGATCCGCAGCGATACCGACAGCCCCCAGACTCGCCGACGCCCGCCTACCTGCCGCCGATTAAACACCTCGGGCTTGGTCACTGGCGCAACGGCAAGTGGCGCCCGATCCGCAGCTGGCGCCAAGTCGCGAACGACCCGACCATCCGCGTCTACGAGACGGAAGGCGAAAAGAAAGCCTTCGCCGCCTGCAAGGCCGGCTTCCTCACCATCGCCGTCGGCGGGGTGGACAGCTGGGCCGAGGGCAGGAAGAAGGCCGGCGACCGCGACCACCTGGTCCCCCTCCTGCGCGAGTTCAACTTCAACGGCCGCGAGTGGGGCATCCTCTACGACTCAGACGCGGCAACGAAGCCGGACGTGCAACGCGCAGAGCGCGAGAACCGCGACGCCCTACAACAGCGAGGCGCCGTCGTCACGATCGTACGCCTCCCTCCGGCCAAGGACGGCACGAAGCAGGGACTGGACGACTTCCTCTTGGCCCACGGGCGCGACGAGCTCCGCAAACTGATCGACGCCGCGACGGTGGGCCGGCTGCCCGACTCGCTGGACGATGGCAGCACACTCCTCGAGGAATATCCGCCGCTCGAGTTCCCGATCGAGCCGTACTTTCCCAAGGGGGAGTTGGCCGAGCTCAACGGGCCACACGGGCAATTCAAGTCCACGCTCATGCTCCGCGCGGCCCTGTCCGTCGCCACCGGCGAGCCTTTTCATACGAGAGTCTTCGCCAAGCTGGGGAAGGCGGTGTTCATCTCGCTGGAGGACCGCACCCCCACTCTCGCCAAACGAGTCCGATGCTGGCTGACCGGGGGCAATCCTCTTTACCAGAAGATCGCGGATGAGAAGAGACGAACCAAGGAGGAGCGCGAGAAGCTGAAGGACAGGATCCAGCGCAACTTCCGCTACCTCGGCCGCGAGAAGGCCCACCCCCTCACCCTCACGACGCGCAAATACGGGGAGACGGTCATCCGCACGGCCAACGTCGATCGCATCGTGAACCTCTGCCAGGGTGCCGATCTGATCGTGCTGGAGACCGCAGCCCGGCTCCATCCCGGTGAGGAGAGCAACGAGGCCCTGGCGGTCCTCGCGACTGCCCTGGAGTCAATCGCCACCCGAACCGGCGCCTGCGTCGTGCTGGTCCGCCACGTCTCGAAGGAACAGGCCCAGAAGAGGAACGGGTCCACCACCTCCTACGCAGGGCGGGGCGGCGGCTCCCTGGCGGACGCGGCCCGCAGCGTGCTGTCCGTCGTGCGCGTCGGCGACAAGCAAGACACACCGGTCCGGATGGTTCACACCAAGTCCACGCACACCGCACGAGGACCGGATCTGTTCTGGCGGGTGGATTCCACTCCACTCGGTCCGTACCTCGCGCCCATGGAGGCCCCGGCCCAGAAGACAGAGCAGAAAGCCGAGGCGTCGGATCGAGTGCTCGGCGTCATTCGAACCGCTGGCGCGAAGGGCATCGGCGCGCGCGACCTGCAGCGCAAGCTTCCGTCCGGGGCCGACCCCGCAGAGCAGAAGGCCGCGATCAAGCAACTCGTCGCCAGCGGACAGGTGACAGAGACCAAAGAGGCGAGAGGGCGGGTGGTCTACCGCATCGCCTACGCAGCCCCGCCAGCGGAGGGCCGGTCATGACGACCTGTCGGCCTGTCGGCAACCTGTCGGCAACCCAAAGCCGACACTTCCGCCAACCACCGACGGACAAGGCCGACCGAAGTGTCGGCATGTCGGTTGGACCTAAGGAAGCCGACAGGACAGGACACCCCTCCCCCATCCCTTCGAGGGTGGTGGCGGCCCGTCCTGTCGGCACCTGTCGGCACGCCGGCTTTGGTCCCTCGGCGAGCCGTTGCGGACTGCTCACAGGGTGCCTGAATTCCGCGTCCGGCGGCTCCGGATTAGTTGTAAACACAAGGATATTTGATCCATGACTGAGCCATCAGTAGATCGCACTAACGATGCACAGGTGAAGGCCCAGGCCGAAGTCAAACGTGCAGAGAACGCAGTGGCGATCGCGAAGGCCGAAGACGAGCGAGCGCAGGAAGTCGAGGCACGTGCGCAGTCCGCGAAGCGCATAACGGTTGCGCAACTCGACGAGACCGCGAACGGGTTGGCGTCAATCGAGGCCCAGGAGCGCGGCACCGACCCGAACGACAACGACGCCATCCGCTGGCTTGTGAATGAACGCGCGATCGCGGAGACGACGCGGCGTGCCCTCGAAGGCCGCAGGCAGCGCGAGCAAGAGCAGCTTGAGAAGGCCCAGGCTGACGCGAACACGGCCAGCGCAGCGGTAGAGCGCGCGAAGGCGGCTTTGGAGAAGGCACGTGCTCACCTGTCCGACGCACAAGATGACGCGTGGGAGGCACGCCTGATCGCAGCAAAAGAACCTCTCCCGCAGCACCTCGAAGTCCGTCGCGCATGGCGCCAGCGTCAGGAGGAAATCGAGCGCCAGCGGGAGCGAGACTTGTGTTGGGACGAGGCGCGGCGCCGCTATCTCGCCAACATCGGCGAACGCTGCCCATCGATCGAGGAGAAGATGCGCATGGAGGATGAGCTGTTCAATCTGGTCTGGGCTGAACGGCACGGGGAGAAGCCGCCGAAGACAGAACCGTCGCCAGTTGTGAGAAGAGAGCCGCCGAGGGCGTTGCAGTCTGGCGAGCAGGGCTGGGGGCGCCATCTTCACGCTTTCGATAGCACCCCGGTGACGAGCATCGAGAAGGTCAGCGGTGGAACCGAGTCGAATTGGGATCCGTTCGAAGAAGATTAGTTAACCCGGCAATGGTGCCGGAGAAGAGGAGAGGACAGGATGGCTTATACGCGAGAGGAACTGAAGGCCCGCTACGGATCGCCGGAGATGCAAAAGGCGCTGACGATCGGTTACCCAGGCGTTGCCGAGGATGACCTCATGCTCAAAGCGTTTACCCAGGCTGCTGACGAGTCAGGCCTGGACGTGAAGACCGCAAACAAGTTCCTGGCCCGGTTCATGGAAGCGGCCCAGGCCCTGAAAGGAGCGAAGTAGACATGCCGAAGAAGAATCGCGATGCGCTGACCCGGCCAACGCCCAAGGCGCCGAAGGGACTTACCAACACACCGCCGTTGCCGAGAGGCGGTGGAATCAACCGGCCTGGACTAGGGAAATGAACCCGGCCGATCAGCCACTGCCCGATTATGGCCCAATGCCCGGAGACGATCTGGCGGCAATCCGAGTGAGCGTAACGCGAGCCTCGCCAGGAATCGCCCCGCAGTGCTTTCTGCCCTCGCCTCCGGATAGCTATCTGCCGCCGGATAGCTATCCGAAGATCGCGCCCGGCATGTTTCGCACGCCTCCGACAGATCCGTTTCTCTGTGCGAATGGGTACGAGCCGTCGCGTTAAACCCGGCGCCGGTGCACGCAGGCCGGCGCCCCTTTTCAATCAGGAGCTCGACGTGGCCACGAAGAAGAGGCATAGCATCAAGCGAGGTAGCGACGGCCTGACAGTCCGCGAACGCGCATTTGTGAAGGAACGCCGCGCCGACCCGCTGGCGCCCCAGGCAGAGGTCATGCGCCGCGCCGGTTACGTCGGCACCCCCCAATACCTGAACGCCCGCGCCTGGGCGATGATGAAGAAGACGGCGCTCGCCATGGCGGTCTACGCGCCGGTCAATATGAAAGAGCTTAAGGCGATCAGCGATGAGGACCTGAAGAAAGAAATCCGTCGCCGGCTTCACCTGATCTTGACCTCGGACCGCACTACCGATTCCGATAAGATCAAAGCAGCCGACAAGCTGCTCGCCACCATTCCTGGCGGCTTCGTCCCGGTCCAGCTCGAGGCGCGTAACCGGCTCACCATGGAAACACTCGTCCATGCGATGGGCGGCGCTCCGGAGGGCTACACCCCGCCGGCTCTGCTGCCAGCGCAGGAGGAAGACGCATGACGCGAAAAAGGAGCGGCTCGTACCGGCCCGCTCCCTTATCGGCTCGTTTGCAAAACTCTATCGCTTCTTCTTCGGGGCGCCCTCGGGCTCGACGGCCTCAAGGCCGCGCTCGATGAGAAACTTGATCATATCGGTGCGGTTCGGCTCGATGCCGCCCATCTTGCGTAGCTGCTCCCGGCGTGCATCGATGCGCGCGAGCAACTCGTTTGGCAGTCTCAATGCGATCGGGGTCGTCTTGACTGCCACGTCGGGGGTACTATCTTGCTCAAGCCTCGCTGTCATGTTTCCGTCTCCTAGAAAATCGATCGAATGAAAGGCCGGGCAGGGACCATCCCCGCCCGGCTCCGATGCCACGCGCGTTCCTTTAGACACCCGGCAGGCGAGGCTGCTTGTGAGTCTTCGCCTTCGCCTTGGGAGCGGCGCCGTTCCTCTGCGGCTTGGGTGCGATGCCCGCCTTGACTGCTTCCGTCTTGATCTTCTCCCGCTGCTTTTCCTCGAACCCGAGCGGTACGTACGGGCGGAACGTGGCGTCGTCCTTCTGCAGCTTGCGCGCGTACTTGCTCAGGGCGCGGACCCGGCCCCACCAGACCTTGACCAGGTCCTCCGCAAGGTACGCGGTATCCTCGGAGTCCGCCTCCGCGTTCTCTGCGCGCTCTTGGAGCAGTTCCCACTGCGCATCGTTCAGCGTCACCTTCAGAGTGTGTGCCACGGTCCTATCCCTCCTCATCGATCGAGCCGCAGGCCCGCAGGAAGCGGTCCCGGTGAAACTTGCCGTTCGTCATCTCCAGCCGGTTCGCGAACGAGTTGACCAGCGTCCGCCAGCAACGCATCGCGACCGGTCCGTCGCCGGCAATCGGTGTGTTGGCGCGCAGAGCATTCGCGATGTACTCGTAGTGCGTGCGCGTCATCCTGGGCGCGGTCATGGCTGCGCCCTCAGCTGTGCGAGCACCGTTTCCCAGTCCACGCCCTGGACGACGATGGGCGAGTCCCATCGCTTGACGTCAATGATGGCGCAGCGACCGTCTTTCGCTTTGGGATGCGCGTCGCGTAGCTCGCGCATGACCCAGTGCGCGTCTCGTTGTCCGCTCCGGCAGATCCTCAGGACTTCCTGCTCTGCGGCGTTCACGGCCGCACCTCGCAGTAGACGAACCCGTTGTCGTCCTCGAAAAGCTCGACGGAGCGGAACCCGTCCAACTCGGGGAACTGCTGCACGTCGTCGGGCTCGATCGTCATTCGAGCGACGGGGTGCGGATTGTGCGGCGTGGAAATCTCTTCTGCGCCGCCCTCCATCGCCACGTCCCAGAAGTACGGCGCCCAGATGTTCTCCGACTCGAACTTGCCGGGCGAGACGATGCGATTGCCTTGGACCTTGTAGGTCCCTTCCAACTCTACGCGTGTCATGGTCTGCCTTCTCTCTGCGCGGATTGCCCGGGCCGCGTCCCGACATACACGTATAACACGTCATACGCGTATGTCAAGTCTTCCAGAGGGAAGACCGCACCTACCGCCCGAGCCGGGCGGTGTCCTTCCATGTTCCTGTCAGAGGGGCGGACAGCTCCGCGCCGTTCGCCGGGGTACTCTCTGGGTACTCTGGCAAGGTTCTGCAAGCTCTGGAACCGAGGGCAGAGGAAGCCCCAGGACGCACGGCCGGCGGCGGACGTCTCATAGCTTGGACTGAAGGCTTTCCGTGCAGCTCCGTGAGCCGCCCGCCCTTGCTGCGAAGGCTTTCCGGGCGTCGGTGCTGGTCTTGCAGCTCGGAGGGACAACGGGACTGCCCCGCCCTGGACGACGCCCGCCGCCCTCCGGTCTGAGTCAGCCGAGGGTCACACGGGTGTCATGGCGAGCGGGGAGCGACCCTCGATTCCAGGGTGCTCGCGCTTACGATCGATGACATGCGTATTACGATCGATGTACATTGTCTTACGATCTACTGAATGTCGTAGAGAAGCATGCTTTCCCAGGTCTGGGGGGTAGGCCGCGGGTTTTGCCTTCGCCCGACTATCGTCCTCCCCCTCTGGGTGTACGCACCAAAATTCACCGACTAGATCTAATTCCGCCTCAATCCCAAGCACGGGAACCGGGGACGGGGTTTCGCTCTGTCCCGAGCTGCTCAATGAGCTAAGCTCCAAACTGCCGCCCCGTGGTAGCACCGAAGTAGGAGCTTCCCGTGCTTCGAATCTTCCTTGATGCGAACATCTACGTGCGACTGTTTGAAGTGCTGCAGTTCAGGTCATTGCTCGACACGTTGCGAGATCTGAGACCGCACATTTTGGTGACAGAGCGCATCGTCGCGGAGGTCGAACGCACGAAGCTGACGGCCGCGAAGCGCTTCTTCACTTCTCAGCTTGGGAAGATTTTCGTAACGCGAGCAGAAATACCCGACTTGCTCCGCGAGAGCGTCTCTGGCGACCTCCGCAAGATCATCCGCAGAGCAGACACGCGTGTGCGGAATCTAAACACCATTCGGCAGGACGTCGAAGCAGTAGTCAGCGCCACTCTCGATGCCATAGGTGAGAACCGCGATCCCATTTCGTTGGAACTGGAAGGCCTGTTCGCTACCGCGAAAGCTCCTTCTGCGGCGGGGTTGAACCGCGCGAGGGACCGGCGCGAGCAAGGTGACCCGCCAGGTAAGCCAAATAACCCACTCGGCGACCAGATCTCATAGGAGCAACTTCTCGAAACGGTGGGATCTGGCGACGAGGTGTGGGTTGGGAGCGGCGACGACGACTTCACTCTGGAATCGTCAAAGACACACGCCCTCCTCCATCCGCGGTTACGGCGCGAGTTGCTGGCACGCACGAACGTGGCTCCTCTCGCATTTCGAACGCTCGCTGACGTCGGAACGGCCTTCAGACGGAAAAACCCGCGCGCCTCGACTCACATCCCGACCGCAGAAGCTCTAGATCGCGCGAGGCTTCAGGAACGGGCGGCTGACCAACTGTCCCTATCAGACGGCATCGGCGGACGTTCTGATCTGACGGGTACCGTCGACGTCAACAGCATGCTTCGTGCCGCCCTGTCGCAGTTGCCAGCCGGCGTGTTGTATGGCGAGACGGAATGGGTCCCGCAACCCCCGACGGAAGAATTCGCCAAAGCCATTGCCGCCCTTGTCGCCGAGAAGAAGGGATCGAACAAGAAGTAGAAGTCGGGCTGCGTCCAGGGGTTCCCTTCGCGGGTGGAGTGGCTTCCCAGCGCGGTTGTCGGCCCCGGGTAGTGCAGTCAGCGCCCGCATGGGCCCTGCTCTTCCAGAGCCGCGCGGGGATTGCTTTCTGCTCTGCGTCCGCTGCGGCGGCTCGCTCCCGCGGCATCCTCGAGCATCGGTTCGACTGCCGGCGGTGCGGCGAGTTCTTCCTGCGCAAGCTGCCGAACGGAGGAACTGCGATCTTGATTCGGTCGCTGTGGGTTACCGCGTTCATCTATCCTGCGGCAGTGATCTTCAAGGGTCTCCCTGTCTTGGCCCCTCTACCTCAAGTCGCGCACCGCCAACGCGGGTTGTGGGGGCTTGCGAAGGTCATGCTTAGCCTCGTGCCTGTCGCATCCACCATCCTCTTCATGGTGACCACCATCAGGGCAACCAGCGTCTCCTGCATCAGAAGCTGTGAGGCTCGATGAGGAATCGACAAGTCCCCCGTAGCAGCCGGAGGCAAGCAGCAACACGAGCAGTAACCTAGTCATTGTCCGTTCCCCACGCAGACGAATGAGAGCCGCGCCTTCGATGATTGCGGTAGCGAATTCAGCATCGCCTTCGCCACGATCGGTCCAGCCGCCTCACAAGCCTCCTTGGTGGCGAATCCATGCACGCTGCTCATGGCCCGCACATCGCTGGGGACCAAGAAGAACCAGACCACCATGATCCACATGGATACCTCCCACTGCCTTACACCGGACCGCCTAGACTAAGGACATGTGAGAGGTAAGGTCAACCCAAGTCGATCCGCAGAGCGAGCTTCTTGTGCCCCGATCATCAGGAAGGTCCACGCTAATTTCCCGCGAACATCGTCTGCGAGCACTAACCGTCTCAGCATCGGTGAAGCTGCTCTTTTCCACGCTCGCAGAAATCTGAACGGAAAGCGCTGTTGAGTGTGGTCGTAGCGGAACAACGCGGCGGGCCTGCACAGTGATCGAAAAGCTGGCAAGGTGGCCGGTAAGGCCCGATTTTGGGCTGCTTGCGCTCCTTTCCCGATTGGCTGTACTCGGATCTGATTTTTCGGAGCACAAGAGAACGCAAAGGGAGGGCGCACTAACGAAGGAGATCTCAATACCCACGGACGCTAATACTGTTCCACATCTGCTCTGAGCTTTATCAGCATGGCGGCTCAGGGATTCGGATCGATGGCAGAAGCCATCGAGAGAGGGGAGTCAAATGAAGAGGCTGCTGGGTGTTCTAGCTGCACTGCTCATCGCGGGACCGGGGTTCGCTGATACCATCTCAGGCGATCACGTAATGGCCTATCCCGGCATGGTTCTCAACAATGGTGAGTGCTACTACCCGGGCGGCCCATTCTCGCAAATCTCCATTCTTACCGGTCCTGCCAATGCTCCCAACCGTCAAGCCGTCATCGATCTGCAATGGAGCATGGCGACCTACAATGGTGGCGTCAACTTCACACTGGAACTCTTGGAGGCAAACGGTTTGCAGTGCTGCGGTAGTCGCGTGATCGCTTCCAAGTACATGTATTACGATGACGGTATCAGCCACAAGAACTGGTCGATCCACATCGCCTACAACCCGCCGCAGGACTTTTCGACCAAGTTTTACTATTTCAGGATCTGCTCGCACACCAACGGCGCGCGCTGGTTCAGCGACTGGGATACTTGGTCACTCAGCAGCTACGTCGTAGAGCGCTGGTCATCGTACTAGCCCATCGAAGCTCGGCAAACTGACCATCCACCCACGGGCGCGAGGTTGCGCCGCTTGACTTGTAAATGTAATGTCATTACACTCGCGTCCCATGGCACGGGACCAAGTGTTGCAGCTCAGGTTGAGCCGAGCGGAGCGGAGGGCGATGGACCAGGCCGCCCGCGGCGCGAAGAAGCCGGTCACGCGTTGGCTGCGGGAGTTGGCGCTGCGTGAAGCGCAGGCGCAGGCGCAAGCGAAGGCCGGCGGGCCTCGCGCATGACAATTCGTGCGAGCAAGACGGCGGGACCCGTGCTAGAGGGGGTGCACCCGTGGCACCCCGGTCTGAATACTACCCCCAGAATACCCACGTCCCCATCGTCTAGAGGCCCAGGACACCGCCCTTTCACGGCGGTAACCAGAGTTCGAATCTCTGTGGGGACGCACCTTTCTGGTGGGAATTATTCGTGTTTTCCTGGGGAGGGGTGCCAGCTCTCCCCGTTCTCTCCCCGCAGCGGCGGCCGCTGCTCGAGCCAGCCGGATGGCCTGGTGCACTGTCATCGCCCTGCGCGGCGGA
>Ga0137416_10002004_pt1 | contig 10709 bp, 9 predicted proteins | sample CZODoug3_1_1_16f_FD_108282 | JGI IMG/M metagenome (GOLD analysis project Ga0137416, IMG submission 108282) | Vadose zone soil fungal communities from Angelo Coast Range Reserve, California, USA - CZODoug3_1_1_16fungal (Illumina Assembly) | ecosystem: Environmental > Terrestrial > Soil > Vadose...
CCTTCACCGTTTGCAGTTCAGCTCTAGTCGGCTCTCTAGTCTCTGATATCTGCGTCCATTGGAGTTTGGGTCCTCTTAGAGCAAGATGCGCGAGGCTCGCGACTAGGACGACTTGAAAGGCTAAGAAAGCAATGGCGCCAAGAAGCCAAGTCAGTCTTCCACGGATGCCCAAGATATCGTTAGTCTTGTACTTGTGAGTCAACCTTTGGAGTAGGATTAACGGGAGCAGCCCCGAGCCCACGGCCGTGGCAGCCTCGTTAGCGAAGACACCGGGTGATTGTATTACGGATGTGAGAAACAGCGCGATTGCCGATGCGAGGACGATTGGAGAGATAATATGCACAAAAAACTCGTACGGGAAGATGATAGTTCCATATTTGCCGAAGTTCTTGTTGAACAGGACTCGCGAACTGCGTAACAGCCCATGCTGATTCGCCATCCCCCGCCGGTATTTGTGACGGAGCTTAGGCTTGACAGCCCCCGCTTCTCTCTCGTAGAACGGGACCTCGGATGCGTATACGGCTTTCATACCGCGTGATCTTAGGTTGACGGTAAGCTCAAGATCATCGCACATGCATCCCTGTTTCAGCGGCGCGATCGCGTTTCTGAGGAAAACTGAGAATTCGCTCTCGCACATGAGAGGCGTATCTACGGCGGCCTCCGACATTCTCGTCGCTGCGTAGATACTCTTGTATCCCGCTTCAACTTGGAACATTAGACTCCGATCCCCGATGGGGACTTCTACTCCTGAAGCAGCGCCAATATTCCGGTCTCGTAAGTAGCCAACTAGATTGGACAAGGCCTCAGGTTTCACGACCACATCCGCATCCGTCAACGCAAACACCTCACTTTCCGACAGTCTAAGGGCCTGGTTAATCGCCTCGCTCTTGCCCCGTCGGGTCGGCTGCTCAATTAGAACAAGGTTAAGCCTTCCAAAGTTAGAATCCGCGAATCTTTTCACTTTCTCTCGGGTGGAGTCAGTTGACCCTCCGTCAACCACCATTACCTCTAGCTTATCGCTAGGATATTCAAGCTGGAGAACGTTGTCCAGTTTTTGCGTTATGACACTAGCCTCATTGTACGTTGGAATGACTAATGACACTGTTGGAAAATACTCGAGTTGGGTCCGCCCCATCTTCCGGGCAGGGGTCGAAAGCAGTATCGCTATGGCTAGTGTGTAGATTCCGACGAGTAACAGCCAAACTGTGTAGAAGGATGAGGCGAAGACAGACAACTCTTAGATCGCTCCACGAAGGGCTTGTCGTTCCATTTCCGTAGCTTCTGAGTCATCTCTTTGTATCTCGAATCCACTGCTCCCATATCCGGTAACTATCTGAAGGTCGAGTGTCCCAACTGCCGGATCATTTTGCCCTGATCTAATGCTAGCTACTCCGTTGGATATGTCTATGTAGGCTGCGTTCCTCATTTTCCACCAACGAGCAATCTCCTTCATAGTCATGATCTTGCACTGCGGGTCTTTGCGAAATTCCTCTAGTAGGCGCGCGTACTCAGTTTGATATTCGGGCTGTCCAAACTCATAGTCCGGGTGAACGAGGATGATGCATGCACCTCCAATCATGCGTATCCATGCTGAGAGGTGGAGGAGCTCGTTTACAGTCTCGCGGGGCGATAGTCCCATGATTCGCAGAAACTGATGATCTTGTGGAAGCGTAACCGGGATCTCTATTATGCCATCTATCTGTAAGGGAAAGACTGTGCCCATTCCGTGGGGCTTCTGAGAGGTTGGAGAAAGGGGTTCCCAGGATGGGACAGAGGAGTCAAACTCGTAGCCTGCCTTCTCAACGGCTGTCAGGAGTTCACGGCTGTGCTGTAGCAATGGTGATCTGAACCCTAGAACCGTCGTGTTGCCAGTAAGTTCGAGCTTGCGTTTGGATTGTGTCGCCCTTTGTGTTTTCGCTTCAAGGGAGACTAGGATTAGCCTTCCGTCGTGTCGGGTGTCGTGCGCTCCTATGTCTCCGACTTTGGCTAGATCACGCAGAACTGGCGTTGAGACAGCATAGCGATCGCTGGGCAGATTCCAAGTTGATCGGATGCCAAGCTTTGTCTCGACGTCGAGGAGGTTTGGAGCGCCTTCCTCAAGGCCTTTACGTGATTCGGTATCGTGTGTAACAGAAGCCACGTACTCCTTTCCACGCTCCCAGAATCCTATTCTAGGGACCGGTCCCTCCGATGCCAATACGATCGATGCGAGGAAGAGTGTGCGAAGGCATTCTAGAGGTCCAATGGACTCTTCATCGGGTTTAGCAGCGTGACGAGTCCGCCTCAGAGACCAATTGCGAAGAGGTCTGGGAACCAGGTGATAAGAGATAGGCATGCTTGAAATCAGGCGGAAAATTCGAGAGGGTTCGTCTTCGAGGCCTTCATACAAGAACCGGCGGTATTCGGTCACCATGTCGAGAGACACAAGGTTCTCTTTTGTTCCTTGGACACGGCTGACCAGCGTGACTGCGCCTGCGGTCAGCAAGGGTTCTAGTGTCGATCCTTGGAACTCCGTGACTGTCGTTCTGACGGCGGTCGACGCCCCTGGTGCTATTGGGAGCCGAATGGTCGCTCGCTTTTCCGCGGTTCGTAAATGGTACTTGTTGGCAAGTTCCCGAAAATCCTCGGAACTGCTCGGTATGATCAAAACGGGTTCGTCGCCGCCGGTTTTCTCATCGATGGGGATCCCCGAGGACACCTTCACCCGGTTGGCCTGATCATTCGTGTCTTGCGAGTAGGGTATCTTCCAGAATTCAGCGAGCTGAATGAGGATGGAAAGATTTTCTGGAACGCCCGCGCTCAATGTGATAGAGATCAATGGTGCAGTCACTTGCGCCTACTCCTAGTCTCTTGCTCCCATTCTTAGGAGAACTATTGGCCCCACGATCTGCCACCAATCTCTGAAGGGTGATATCTGTGTGTAGCCGCGTCGTTCCCGCGGATAGATCTTCGAGACCGGTCTTTCGACGAAGTTGTAGCCGAGAGTGAGAACCTTGTAATGCAAGTAGTACTCCAGCTGGTATTTGTCCAGCCATTCCTGCCAGACGTTGATTCGGGAATCATTCAGGATGCCAATTCTGTATGCTCGGAAGCCGTTTGTGACATCGGTGCAGCGCACTCCAGTGACGAATGTCCAGAACCATGGGAAGAGGCGACTGAAGAGGCCGCGCAGGAAGGGGTTCCTGACTCTCGCGCCACCCCGCAAGAAACGTGACCCCTGAACATAGTCGTACCCATCCTGTAATATTGGCGCCGTGAGACGGGGGATCTCTCGTGGATCATCTTTTCCGTTACCAGCCATTATGACTATTAGATCGAATCCGTTGGAGACTGCATGTTCATACCCTTGCCTAATTGCATATCCTATTCCCTTCCGCACAGGGTTGGTTATTATTGTCAATGGAACGCCCGCCTCTTTTCCGGCGTCAGCGATTTCGTCTATAGTTTTGGGATTCGGTGAGTCAACGACTACGCAGACTTCAGTCACCAGTCCGGGCTGAAATCTCCGGATGACTCTTGATATCTTCTTGGCATCACGGAATACTGGTATTATTGCAAGTGTTTTCAGTGAGGCGGCAGCCGAACTTAGTATGATTCTTCTCTCCAAATTATCCTTCCGCAGGAGGCTTTCTGTAGCCAACTACTCTAGCCGGGTTTCCATGTGCAACAGCGTTGTCTGGAATGTCCCTGGTGACCGTTGAACCTGCCCCAATTAGGGCGTTCTCTCCTATTGTGACCCCGGGGTTGATGACGCTGCCAGCACCTATTGATGCGTATTTCTTTACCCTGGTCTTGAGAAGTCTCCAGTTACCCTGCGCTCGTGGATACTTGTCGTTTGTGAAGGTAACGTTTGGAGCAATGAAGACATTGTCCTCAATAATTACTCCTGTTGGGATGAATACGAATGGGCGGATCTTGCAGTTGTCCCCAACAACAGCATTCTCTTCGATATAGACGAAGGCATCGATCTTGGTGTTCTTTCCGATCTTGCACCGATACAGATTTACCTGATCATAGATTCTCGAGCCATGTTCAACCCTGACTTGCTTGATCACCGAGTATTTTGGAATCTTCCGTAGGGTCCGCAAGTTTTCACTGGAGACAGGAGGTTTTGCCCGACGCTTGAGTTTTTCGTTCCGGACATGAGAGGCGTTCCCTGTGTTCATTGTCTCAGAACCGCGACGTGTTATTGGGGCCCTGATGAGCGTTTGGTCGTAGTCAGGAATCGAAAACTTCTCGTGGATCGCGAGACATGACTCGACAAGTAGCATTCGAGTGCTACTACTGTTCTTTGGAACTCTGCAGCTTTGCGCGCTTGCAGCGAGGGCCAGCGGCATGTAAGGTTGCAATGATTCATGCAGAGATCATTTCTATTGTGTAAATATGCCAAGAGACAGGCAAATAAAAACACGATGTTGTTCAGTGATAGTTAGCCGCTAGGGAGATATATTCTGATATCCTCATCTATGCCAGTAAATCTTCTGGATCATTTCCTAAGGAGAATCTGAGTATGAAAGACGGGCCAGTTCGATCACGACATCGAGCGTCTCTTGTATCTCTCTTCGCATGGGATTGCCCGATCGCACGTTCGGGCTCAGAACCCTGGTTATACACAGCACATGATCGGCTGTCGAAGAACCGGAACATTTACGTTCACATGTATGTCTTATGGGGACAGTGATACATAGAAATGCGGAGACCAGATGAGAACGTGTCAGACTCATCATCAAGAGTTTCTGAATCTGGCGAGACGAGTGTGCCCAGCCGATACAAGATAGCTATCGGAATACTTCTCCTTTCCTTGGTCATCGTCAGCCTGATGTTTTTTGAACAGACAAACTTCTTACAGCTCCGGAACAGCCAGTTGTCATCACAGTCAAGCAGCCTAAGCGATAACCTTTCTGAGCTCAATAAGATTGTAGGTCTGGCAAAGAGTCAGGTCTTGGCGGACGACCATCCCATATATTGGACGACGGGGATTACAGCAATCCCATTAGACTGGTCCTGCCAATGCTTTCGGTACTCAGGGTACCTTCGCATAAACTGGACATCGGCAACAAACATCTCGTTGCGAGTTGTCCAGTTCGGCCTAAACCTCACTACGCCGAGCATGGCAGTGGCAGACTTCAAAATTCCGATAAGTAGCGGGGAGCCCTCGTTTGCTGCGTCATTCGTTACGGCTAGCTGTCCGGTCCAAAGCGGGTGCACGGCAACCTACTCGGCTGTCTATCACTACTGAATGACTCTAGGCGAAGATCTTTGGGTCGAATCCATGGAGAGGCGAGAATCATGACAGGTTTCAGCGTTTCTCGGCATGAGTGTGAGTGAAGAGAAGGACGTAACGGAATGCAGGCCATAATTCTAGCTGGAGGGTTTGCAAAGAGGCTTCAACCCCTCTCTACTCATACTCCGAAGCCGCTGTTCAAGGTCAGAGGAAGGGCGATAATTGACTACGTAATGGATAGGATCTTGGATGTTGAAGACATCGACAGAGTCCTCATTAGCGTTAATCTCAGATTCAGGGAGCAGTTTGAGGAATGGCTCGTGTCCAGAAATCTCTTGAACGCAAGTCTGATCGTGGAACCGTCCGTTCGCGAAGAGGAGAAACCGGGTGCAGTCGCCGCTATGGCGAGAATAACTGAACGGATCAACGATAACTGTCTCGTAATAGCAGGCGACAATCTGTTCACTTCATCGCTAGAGCCGTTGGTGGACCGTTTTCGAATTACGGGAAGGCCTATTGTGGGAATGTACAATTTGGGTGATAGAGAATTGGCAAAGCAGTACTCTACGATCTCGGTAGACTCTGATGGGCGCATCATACGGTTCGTAGAAAAACCCGCAGAGCCTGAGTCCACATTGATTGGCACAGCCATCTACATTCTTCCTCAAAGCGTCTTGCCAAGGATTAGAGAGTTCGCTAACACTTCACGGGACCGCGATAGTCCTGGACGATTCATTGAGTGGCTGTACGCGAAGGAGCTCACGTACGGCGTTACCTTGGAGGGTCAATGGTGGGACATTGGAACCCTCGATGAGTATAGGAAGGTGAACCGCATCATGGACGAGGCCAATGTCTCGGCAGGACCCCCCTAGTTGCTTACGCTAGAAATCTACGGGAGTCATCTGATTTCTACGCGGTTAGTCCGGACGGGACGCAGGAGAAGTATCGGACCTCTTGGAGAAGAGTTTTCAAGGTAGTTTGAAAGGCTCTCCTCGCCGTTACCCTCATTCCTGAAAGTCAACATTTACTCGCGTAGAGGCCAGCGTAAGTTGACGAACGGTTCAAGTCGAGCATAACCCTGAAGAACTGAGTCGAAGCAGCGCTCTGAAGATCTTATGACTAGGACTAGTGAGATATACAACGTCCCTAGGGGTGCAGCCTATCTCACAAGCCAACAGGCGATTCTCTATTCCACCTACCTAGTATTCTACCTATTCCTCACCCGCATACTCAATACTACAGAAGTGGGAGAGGTAGGCATCCTCTCACTCTTACAAGCTCTATTCATTGGTTTTACATCTGGCTCGTTTCCATCAGCTGCAACGAGATTCATCTCCAGAGGCCTTGCTACCGGGGACGCTAACATGGCTGGGGGCGTCGCTAAGACCACCCTGAGGATGTCTATCGCCATAGCTGTTCCAGGACTTGCAGGAGCCGCTCTGGTCTCCAGGTTCTTTGGACAATCAATCCTCGCCGGAACAGGCGCCTCGGAATTGTTATTCCTGACGTTTGTCGGTGGTTTTCTCCTCGACCTCTTGAACCTCTACGCCGCATTTTTCCTTGGGATAGGCAGATACGCTCAGACGCTCTACCAGAACATTCTGTACGTTCCTCTCTCCAGAGGCCTAGGACTAGCGCTTGCTCTCCAGTTCAAAGTCGCGGGAATAGCTCTAGGATGGGCAATCGGAGGACTGGTAACTATCTTTCTTTCATTGTACATGTGGCACGGGCAATTGCCAAGAAGTAGACCCTATCCCCTTCGCCCGATCCTGGCATTCAGCATGCCGGTTTTCGCATCTGCGCTCGTAACGATTGGCCAGCAGTGGGGAGACATAGGGATCATATACGCACTGTTGGGAGCGGGAATTCTTGGACCCTACTATGTCGTGGTGCAGAGCGTAAGCTTTCTTTCAGCTCTCTGGACTCCCGTCAACCAGGCGATCTATCCAGCCCTATCCGCGAGCCATTCGACCGGCGAAATAGAAGCGGTCTCGGATAGGCTGTCCCTGGCATTTCGACTGATAAACCTCGCAGTTCTCCCGATAGCAGCGGCTCTTGCAGCTATAGCACCCACAGCCCTTGACATAATCTATGGCGCCCGCTACGCTAGCCAGTCTCTGGCATTTTCGATACTTTCCTTGTCATCCGTCTTCGTGGCGCAAGGAGCTTTGCTGGTCATAGTCTTACAGGCTGTGGGTCGAACGCGAAAGTACCTACAGGTCACCATTGCTTCAACATTATTGTACTTCGTCGTCGTGGGATCCGCGGTATATTTCGCGAAGACCGCATTTGGCATAAATGCACTCGAGACTCTTGCTGGCGCGATAGGTAGGGCTATTCTGGCAATCTCCATAGTTTTGTTGGCGCACAGTACTCTCCGAGGGGTAGTTAGACCACACACAGGCGCGGCTTTGTCAAAGGCTGTCCCGCTCGCGATTGGTGTTGCGGCTCCCCTACTGGCTGTAGACCAATTCTTTCTTGCTTACCATCCTGTGAGGCCTCTGTTCCAGCTGATACTCCTGTTTGGAGTATTCTTAGTGTCCTACATGCTTGTTAGTCGAGAGCTCAGAGTGTTCCATCGTGGAGACTTTGCGATTCTCCATGATGCCTTGCCGAGGAGACTACGGCCATATCTGAAGGTGATTGAGCGGATGATAATTAGTCGTACCTAATTGCTCTCAAGTTTGGGCTTAGCCGGTCCACTAAGCGTTCGGAGCAGCAAGGGAGCCACCAAACCCCTCGTGCACAGATTACGTCACAGAACCGTAGGCGCGATGGCCCAAAGTTTCCAGAACAAGAAGTAAGAGTTCGGGGCCTCTTGGTTCATGACTATTTCGTTTCTTCTCTAGTCATGCGTCCAAGAATTAGGATTGCCTCCTTCTTGGCATCGGGAGTTGTTGCGACTACGAGGCCTTGACCAGGTTGACCGTAAAGGACCATGGCGTTGTTCGGCGACTCTACGATGCTTGGCAGTGCAAGAAGATCTTCCTCGCCCTCGACGACAATTAGAGCCTCCTCATCCATCATGGCTCGTTTGATGGTCTCCCAAGCTGCGAGTGTGATGACTCCCGCAGGATTCTTTACGTGGTAGGTTTTCTTGACCTTCAGATTGAAGGCTGCTGTAGGCCTTCGCATTGAAATGTGATCCAGTATTCTAAGGTCGACTCTGATTCCAGCGACAAGGGTTTCTCGCGATACTACGTCTCCAACCGCGGTGACCCTTCGAGGTTGAGTCTGGCTAATAATCCGGTTCAATTCTGACATTGTCTTTGCAGGAGTTCCTGGAAGGAGTCTTCCGAACGGCTCTTTCAGCCTCTGAAGATCGGCTTGGCCTGGTCGAAGCTGGATCATCTATTGTCCCCGGTTGGCGAGTCGACGTTAATGACTGCTGGGCCGGTACCGACAAGAATGTTGACGACAAACAGGTCGCGATCTCTGTTTGGATTGACATCCCGGTGAACTAGGTTTGGTGGAACGTGAAAGAAGTCTCCTGGGTTCAGGTCGGCTCTCTTCTTTCCTTCGATCCCGTATTCGAGTTGAAGCCTGCCTGAGACGATGTACCCGTAGAGATGGTGGGTCCCGTGATGGTGCCAGCCAGAGACGACTCCGGGGAGGACTTGCGACTGAGAGAAGATAATGTTCTCAGATTCGAAAGCCTTCTTCCGAATGATTCCTTCCGTTGAATATCCGGCTCCGAGCTCAGCGCTCCTAGCGATGTCGATGAGAGACATGATCTACGTAACAGAATGGCAGCGGGCTACTAAGACCTAGCTCCACTTTTGGGACCTACGCGAGAGTCTCGACGCTCGAGCGGTTAGGCGAAGGCAACGAAGATATCTACTTCCGAGTCGGAGACAGGATCGTTGAGGGAGATGTCGCTTCAGATTGTGGACGTTGGCCAAGTGAAGCTGGCGTATCTAGAAGCTGGTGAAGGCGAGCCTGTAATTTTTGTTCATGGAATACCGACTGACTATCGTGCATGGAGCGGCCAGATTCGGCCTTTCTTAAGCAAATATCACGTGATCTCATACAGCAGACGTCTCGCCCAACCGAATCACAATGAGATGGACTACGAGAAAAGCACGGTCAAAAACAATTCAGCGGATCTCGTGGGCTTGATACAACACCTAGGATTTTCGTCCGTTCATTTGGTGGGTCATTCGTATGGAGGATTCGCTGCGGCCTACTGCGCGTCAACAAACCCGCAATTGATTCGAACCCTGACACTGATCGAACCGGCGGTCTCGACGATGCTTCTGAAGAATCGAAAGAGCACGTCAGAATTCTTGGGCCTACTCTTCGCGCACCCTTCAATAGCCATCTCAGCTGCTAGATTTCAGCGAGGCTCACTGGACCCCTCGCTCAAGGCCTTTCGACAAGGAGACTTCGATGCAGCCCTCAGACTCAATCTTGATGGCATCATGAACAGACATGGAGCTTTCGAGCAGCTTCCAGAACCGATACGGGTAATGACGAAGGAGAATGAGAGAACGGTTGGAGAACTCATGGCTGAAGTCCCGGTGTTTGGCAGAGAAGAGGCTTCCAGGATATCCGCCCCAACTCTTTTGATACATGGGACTGAGAGCCCGAAGGTTCTGCACGCCATCGTTGACCGCCTCGGAAGGGTCATTCCTAATAGCGAAGTCTCAACAGTCTCGGGAGCAGCGCACTTCCCACACTTCGAGAAATCCGACGCGTTCAACGAACTCGTGCTAGGGTTTCTCTCCAAGCACGCATCCAACTGATGAGCACCGACCTTTAGGGCCATGTAAGGTTTGGACGTCTATCTTGTAGATGGCACTTACGAGCTGTTTCGTCACTTCTACGCCTTGCCCCCGCATTCGAACAACAGGGATGAGGAGGTCTCCGCGACAAGGGGAGTGTTGGGAAGCATTGCTGGGATGCTTGAATCGGGAGTTACCCATATCGGCGTCGCGACGGACCATGTCATCGAGTCCTTTCGCAATGATCTCTGGCCCGGGTACAAGACGAGCGAGGGTGTCGATCCGCGTCTCCTTGCACAGTTCCCGCTGCTTGAACAGGCGCTCGAGGCCATGGGGGTCGTAGTCTGGCCAATGGTCGAACTGGAGGCCGACGACGCTCTCGCAGGAGCGGCATTGTCGCTTAGCAAACTCCCCAGAGTTTCTCGGGTATACATCTGCACTCCTGACAAAGACTTGGCACAGTGCGTCAAAGACAATCGGGTGGTCCAACTGGATCGTCGAGCGCGACAAGTTCGGAATGAAGCTGGCGTCCGTGAGAAGTTTGGGGTCCAACCATCGTCGATTCCGGACTACCTCGCGCTTGTTGGCGATACCGCGGATGGCTATCCCGGTCTCGCAGGCTGGGGAGAAAAGTCCGCTGGAGCCCTAATCGGTTCCTACGGGCACCTTGAAGCTATCCCTAGATCCGCTCTGGACTGGAAGGTTAAGGTTCGAGGAGCCGACCGTCTTGCTGAGACTCTTCAAAAGAGCTTCAAGCTGGC
>Ga0137416_10002006_pt1 | contig 10705 bp, 9 predicted proteins | sample CZODoug3_1_1_16f_FD_108282 | JGI IMG/M metagenome (GOLD analysis project Ga0137416, IMG submission 108282) | Vadose zone soil fungal communities from Angelo Coast Range Reserve, California, USA - CZODoug3_1_1_16fungal (Illumina Assembly) | ecosystem: Environmental > Terrestrial > Soil > Vadose...
CATTCGATGGAACCTTCGTTCTCACGGCGGCTTCCCCGACGTCGATAAGTTGGGCACAGCCAGGGCTTCCTGATGTGTCTACCCCGGCCACAGGAGGAACACTATCTACGGCGGGAGTTTTTTATTTCTATCTCCGATATCCCAGCCATACGCTCGCGGTGGATGGTGGTACGTCAGGCGCAGGATACCCTTCTGACACTCAGCAAAATAGGCTAAACTCCAATCGCGATGGCCAAACGATCATAGCAGTCGCAGTCGTGAATTCCTCTGGACTTGTATCGACAGAGAGTGCTGCAGGGGCGACTCCACCTACAACGACGAACGGAAACAGGATCGTGTCCAGGCTGTGACCACGATTCCAGTGTACCGTCTCTGTAAATCGTTGTATCCTAAAGGCGCAATGGCGCTCAAAGTCCTCAAGGTCAATCACGACGGTCTAACGGGTCACATAACCTGTCTCGTCCGCGTGGAAGAGGAGCTTACGCCGGGCAACATTACCTTCGGCCCAGAAGAAACAGTGGGCATCTGGCCGCGAGCTCTCATGTCGGCGTTCCATGGATCAGAAGAGGCGACCGATAAGTCTATCCAGGCAGCATTGGAAGATTGGCTTGCAGCGCACCATGAGACAGCAGTAGAGCGAAAGCGGCACATGGACCTCTGCGCGTGTGCGGTTGGTAAACTTCATGGCAAACGGCTGGAGTTCAAATGACCCAGGACACAAAATACGCCCCGGTCGAACTGATCTACAAGAGTCGCGGACTCGTCGCTCGTAATACGCAAGATCAACTCCCCCCTGAAACCTACCTGAACCTGTTGAACTGTCTCGAGCGGACAGAAGAGAGCATAAGTTCGCGGTATGGAACCCAGATTATCAACAGAGACCCGGCGGGTACTGGTACGGCCAACCACTACTTCACGGCTCCAGTAACATCGTTGGCACGCATGACATATCTTGGTCAAGCCTATCGGTATGCTGGCCTGGGCGACGGTACTCTCCAGCGGCGCACGGGCAACACGCAGGGAGCCTACACGCAGATTTACTCCGGTCTTTCCGGTGAACCATTTGGCACGGTCATTACGAATTGCTTTCAGAGTTCGCAATCATACCAGTTCATTTATGACGAAAACGTCAGTATCAAAGATTTAGGAACGGGCACACCGCAATTGACCGGCATTGACCCGTCGCCATACACGGCGAATACGGTCCCCTATTCTCCGCTGCTTACGCCGATCGACAATTTTGCATCGGGAAATGCTTACACCTCCTCTGGATTTTCTGTTGCGTGGACGTACACTCCGATCACAACGCTGGCTGCTACCATCGGACAACAAGTCACAGACTTCACAGAGTTCTTAGGGGTAGGGTCTACAGCCTATACGATTGCTGGCGGAGCGACAGCGGCTACTGCAACGGCTCCTAATTCTGCATCGAGCACAAACGTTTACAGTGGTATCGCCAGCAATCCGGTTACATCCGCACAGATCGTGACACTCTCGCTTATCTCGCAGTTGAAGGTGACGCCGACGACTTTCGGTGCTGGAATTGGATCTACGACACTCTCCTATAGCATCGATGGAGGAGCAAGCTTCATAGTGTTCTATGCGGTTTCTACCGGCAGGGGAGGAATTGTCAACGCGACGCCATCCGTTGTTTTAGTTGGCATAACAGACCTCGTCAATCTACAGGTAAAGGTAGAGTCCGATATCTCGGTTTCAGCGGGAAGCCTAGTGGCAACTTCTACGATATCTGGCGTGACGGCAACGGTTGCAACTGTAGGAGTTTTTGATGAAGTGACAAACGGGATGCTGTCTGTTCTTAACTCAAATTCCACAATCTCCGTTCCAATAGCCTCCATTGCATCATCGGGTCTTGTCGGAGGAATCTACCAGACGTTGACGGTTACTACGCAAACAGCACACGGACTCTCTGGAAGCCCGTTTATAAGCGTATACGGTACGACGAATGATCTTGCCGACGGCTTTTATCAAGCAACCATAACTGGAGCAACAACGCTCACCGTTCCATTTTTTAGCGCTGTTCAGATAGGAGCTACTGGCGGAGTTTTGTATGGCGGAGCAGCCGCTCCATCGACCTGTGTTCTCACTCAGGAATACAGCGCCCCGTATCCAGGACAGATGACGGCATGGGGTTTCTACCAGCAAGTCCCTACCTCGACCGCATCATTTCCTATTGGATCATGGGCTGGAACAGTCGCACAAAACACGACTGCAACCGTTGGCGTGACGACACCGATCAATCTTAACATCAACAATCAGGCTACCGACGACGATTTGATCGTGTTGACGCTTAACGTAGGTGACCCGGCCGCTATCAGCAACATCCGTCTCCAGTTCGACGTGAACGGGTCTGGATACACTTCAGCCTACTACTACAAAGATGTGGCTCCGTCGTACTACCAGCAGGGAGTGCAGGGTCTTCAGGACGCTTACACGACGACAGAGCAACAGATATTCGCGGACACGCTCGGGCTACTGACTGGCCAGCCGCCAAGCTCAACAACGGCGCAGCTACAGCCGTCAAATATCAGCACTGGTCAGAATGCATGGATGACTGTTTATCTGCGCCGCGGAGACTTCGTTCCCGTAGGAATTGCCGGACAGTCAGGATCAGATTGGGCCGCTGCTACCGGATGGCAGATCGTGTTTACCACCAATACTGTCGGGTCATCCACCGTGGCAGTCAACGGACTCTATTTCCAGTGGGGGTACGGGCCGTCATCATTCGGCGGGGTTGGGTACGACTACCGCTACACGTACTACAACGCGAATACTGGAACTGAATCGAACGGCAGTCCAATTCAGGGATTCAATAAGCAGTTCGGCTACCTCGCATCTCAGGTAGCGCCGATATTTCTTCGGCAGGCGGCACAGATAGCAGGACTGTACTCTTCCGATCCACAAGTGACCCATCTCCGGATGTATCGGAGAGGTGGTACGTACTCCTCAAACTGGTTCATGATCGACCAAGTTCCTAACATTACAGCAGGCGGAGGGTTTTTCTACAAAGACGTCATTCCTGATGCAGTTCTCGCACAAGCCCCAACCCTTGTCCTCGACAATGATCCTCCGGTAACCTCAACACTTCAGTCGCCAATCGCGACGACACTATCCCTGCCTACCGTGTCGCCAGGAAGCACAATTTACTCTTTGTTCAATCCGCAGATTGTGACAGTAGCCCAGTCAACAGCAGTTTTTGTTCCAGAACAGATCGTCCTTGTTGGCTATGCAACGACGCTAGAGATAGCGCGTGTTATTACGGGCGGAGTCGGTCGATTCACAGCAGTACTCCGCCTTCAGCACAACGCAGGCGAACCGGTTAATGTCCAGTCCATACCGAGACAGCCATGCAACTTGTGCGCGTTGGCCTACAACCAAGTTTGGCTCGGCGGCGATCCGAACAATCCCAACTACCTATACTTCTCAAAGCCGGGTCGTCCAGAGAGTTTTGGTCCGCAGAACTACATTCCCGTTGGGTCATCTGGCGACACCATCAACGCCGTTGTAAACTGGCGCGGCACGCTTTTTGTGGCCACCGATAAGACGTGGTATTCCATCGTGGGCGGCGCGCAGCCGTATGCCCAGCCTACAGGATCGAATCATGGGGTCATAGCGCAGCAGGGATGGACGCAGACGGAATCAGCCATTTGGTCGCGTGCCGCAGATGGCTTGCGAGAGTTTACGGGTGGTAATAACGCCTACGCCACCCTTCCGGTTGAACTGATTTATCGTCCAAACCCGACGCCTCCGCTGACCCCGGTTCCGCTCGCTGACCCTAACCAGGCTTCGCAGGATGTGATGGCGTTCTACAACAATTCAGTTTATACGTCGTACATCAGCACAACCAATTCCGGCCAGCGATACCGATTGAATTTCGACAATAACTATCGCCGGTTCAGGAACGATGACGTGCCGGCCACAGCGATGCTCTGGGAGCAGGATATCAACACGTTCCTCGTAGGTAAGCAGATTGGCATAGGTCAGTATGCCGTGGTGCAGGACCAAGTGGGTGACTATGACGATGGCGGCTGGGTAGCTGGCGCGCTCGTCAAAACGCCGATTACCATGGTCATTCAGAATGGCTATCAAGACCTCAGCAAGCCCCATTTCCCGAAGCAGTTCAATGTGCTCGAGACGGATGTGAATACGCAGGGTCAGACCATGAACACGATTTTGTTGTTCGATACGGAACCACCGTTGTCGATCGTACTCGATACGGCGAACACGGGTACAGAGCGCGACAAGGTGCAGTTGAAGGTAAACGCCGGGCTTGGCCAGCAAGCCTACTCGATGTCCATTCAGCACTCGATGCAGGTTACGGTAGCGCCGACACTGTTTCAGGAGAACATCTATGCAGGAATACTCGCAGCGTATCGAAGCTCTTTCGATACGTACTGGATCAAGTTTGATTCGGACGCGAGCAAGTTGGTTAAACAGTGCTATTTCGACTACACCTCGTCTGCGCCAATCACAATCAATATCTATGCTGACGGAAGTACGACGCCGTACTACACATTCACGCTGCCGACAAACACTGCGCGGGCCAGCGTTCCGATGCGCGTGCGGTTCCCGGCGAGGAAACTTCGCATGTTCCGCTGCGTAGGTACCAGCGGTGGAGACTACCAGTTCTGGAACAATCCAGTGCTAGAGGTTAAGGCAATCAAAGTTGGAACCGGATACGCGAACTACGAGTTTACTGTGTAAATTTTCTGTCTAGGAGAGCGATATGGCTTGTGAAGGAAAACGTTGCGTTGAGCGAAAGCGGGATCTGGGGCCGGTCGTTTGGGTCGTAGACAAGAATAAGCTGTGTGCGACCTGTTTCGAGCAGTGGATCGAGCGTTCAGATACCGTGTTTGACGAGCATATCATCGTCCGCTTCGATGAAGCCCCCGACAAAGACTTCGAGCTTCACAAGGGGCCGACGAATAGCCGGGCACGGCGATTGCAGATTGCTCCTGCGTAAAATAATGCTTGCATGGGATTGAGTCTAGGCATAGACTTTCTTCATGGCCCCTATACCACTACCACTCGAATGGCACCTGCATTACAGGGTGCAGTGCCCAAGCTGCGGCAGTGACCTCCACTTCAAGGCGTTTGGAGAGGAATATCAGCGGGATTGTTACTGCCCCAATTCCATCTGTGTTCAGCGTGGATATACGTACACGATTCGTCTGGGGCTGTCTAGTGTACAGGTTGTAGGCGTCAAATCAAACATCGAGGACGAACATGGAAATTAATCTTGACGCAATCTCTTTCACCTCCGCTCCCACCAAAACCCAGTTCGAGAACACGATTCAGGAAATCGAGAAGTTCCTGAACAAGCTCGTCGGCTCCATGCTGGCTGAAGGCGTGGCAATGGCCACGGATCAGCAGGTCGGACAAGTTTTGAATGCTGCCATCGGTCTCCGCCAGGCCCGCGATATCTCGGCTGGCAACGCCGGTCTTGCTGTTCCGCAGGGCGGTCGTCCGCAGATGGTGCGGTAATGGTCTTTCTCTGGGCAATCATCGCACCGCTCACGCTCGCCGGTTGCATCCGCATGTTGCTTCCATCGACCTCGTTCGACTTGGATTTCGACACGGCACACGCAACCTTCTTCTTCCTGTACCAGCACTTGTCCAAGACGATATGGGCGGTTTTCTGGACAGGGATTCTCGGTTCGTTTGCGGCGGCTCATTTTCTCGGAGACGGTCGGCCAGCTATCCTCTTGCTGCTTAGCGGTATCTATGCGTTGGTTCTCAACGTATGGATACTGACGACCTACGAGAGATACCTGCACAGCCGTTATCCGCGTGGTGGAGGGGTGGGGTCCAGCAACTACACGGCAGGAAAGTATGCCGTTACGCTGGCCCTCTCCGCCTGCACTTTGCTGGCGCTCATTGCGGGTCTAGCCGCCGCTCTTTCCCGTATGCCTGTAAGGTGGTAGAGCTATGATCGGATCGTCGCAAGAACCTGTCGTCGAAGAGTCCAAAGAAACAATTGATGCTCAGGTAGAAGCGTTGGCGGCGGGGACTATTTCCGTCGTCATGCTGCCTTTGGGATCAACGTATATGCCGGATGTGCCGGTCGGAACACGCTCGATTTTCGTCCGCGATTATGCCGGGGCTGGGATGTACATCTTCGACCCGAAGCAGATCAATATAGCGATGCTGTTGGCGTTGGTTAAGGCTGGGCGGCATCACGAACTACTGGGGCACGTACAGTCCAAGACTGAACTGGCGATGCAGATTGAAGCTGGAAGCGTGGTTGCAGTGCGGGCCATGCGGTCTGACGGAGTGGAACTGCAATCATCCGTCGTGGACTCGCGGAACGGGAATGCGGTGGAAGCGCAGAAGCGTAGCCTTCAGAAGCGGTTCCCTGGGGCAGAAGTTCGCGTTGAAGGGGCGGTACAGGTCTTGCAGGAGCGTGTTGCCGCCCGAGAGCCAGCTAGCATACTCCACGCCTTCAGGGACGACCAGTACCGCATCGGAGACCTTCAGGCCATCGGATACCTTCGGACGCGCACAGACCTCTTCCCAGAGGGGTATTTGGGTGCTCTGTACGCCAAGATGAAGACTGGTATCTCGGGCAAGCCGGGGAATAGCTGGTTGGAGAGTCTTTTCTGCGGGATGTCTGATCTTTCCTATGATGTAATCGTCCCCTATCTTGCCAGCCGACCTCTCTGTATTATGGGCATCTGGAAGGACGGCGTATTCGACGCGGCCGGGTTCATCTTTCCGACGGTCAACATCGGCATGGGCGACCAGAAGGCAGCTTTTGCCGGGTACGGGTTCTTCCGGTACTGCCATGGAGAGCAGATATGGGGGTCGGAGGAGGCTAAAACTCTGGCCATGCTCGGGATATCGTTCTTTTTTGTTGAATTGGGTCTTCAGGCTTTGCACGGAATACGCTATATTTCAAATGCGGGGACAAAGAATTTCTTGTCACCGTTCGGCTTCCGTGATACGGGGTGCATTCCTCGATACATGCTCCGCAGCGGAAAGTTGGTAGATGGCGTAGCATCGAGCCTCTTGCGAGAGAATTTTGAGGCATACGTCGAGCAGAAACTGGTTGAGGAATATGAGAATGCGCGCAGCGAACCCGGCGATGACGATTTGGAAGAGCCGCCAGCGCAGCGTGCCATGTTCGAATAGCGCCTCGTTGCCGAACGGAGGCCAGCCGTGGGCGTAATTTACAAGATCACGAACAGGGTGAACGGGAAGATTTACGTCGGCAAGACGATTTCCACAGTGGGACGGCGATGGACCCAGCACAAGGATTACGCCAAGCACAAGCCGGAGATTGACACCTATCTCTATCGAGCCATGCGGAAGCATGGCATTGAAAACTTTTCTGTTGAGGTTGTCGACTCCGCGTTGCTGGATGAGGTTCTCTGCGGAAAAGAGTGCGAGTGGATCACCAAACTGGATAGCGCAAACCGGACAGTTGGCTATAACGGAACGCTAGGCGGACAAAGCGGACTGCTGCCCCCAGGGGCGATCAATAAACAAATAGGACAGAAGCGCTCCTTGGAGGCTCGCGCAAGGATGAGCGCAGCCCAACGCGGGAAAAAGGTTAGCGCGGAAACTCGAGCCAAACTATCAGCCGCAATAAAAGGTAGGCCAGTTTCAGAAGAGAGGGCGGCTGCCATGCGCGCTAATCCTCCTGGTCTTGGAACAAGGCGCACAGAAGAGCAAAAGAAACGGATGAGTGATGGCATACGCGCTGCGTGGACCCCGGAATTAAGGGCTCGCGTATCCGCTATTCAGCTAAAATCTAGAGAAAAATCGCCACGTCCAGGTCATGCGCTTAGTGCAGAAAATCGCCAAAAATTGAGTGAGGCTACTCGTCGCAGATGGGCTAAGATGACGCCTAAAGAACGAAGCGCGCAGGCGCGCAAGTTTTCGTCCATATCCCTTCTTCCGGAAAATCTAAAGAAGCGAGGAGATGCGATTCGTGCTGCGTGGACCCCAGAGAGAAGGGCTGCACAAGCTGCACGGACGAAAGAAGTGCATGTTAGGGCGCGCGAACTAAGAGGGGAGGTGGCGTAATGGGAAAGGGCGGAGACAATTCTGCACTTCAGGCTGGACAGCTTGCTGACGCCAACGCCCTGACTTCTCTGGCGACCCAACAGCAAAATAATTCGCAACAACTTTTCAATACGACATTCCCTGGGCTACAGAAAAGTGAGGATTTTTATTCCACTTTGAGCACCGGTGATCCGACGGCAATCGCACGGGCGATTGCTCCAGCGACCCAACAGATTTCTCAGGCAACAACCAGCGCCAAAAACAACATCATGAACAACTCACCAAATGGTGGTGAGAAGAATCTTGCGTTGGAGCAGGCGGATGTGTCGCAGGGCTCTCAGGTGGGCAGTACCGCATCACAGGGGTACCTGAACTCGTTCAACGCTCTTTCTCAGCTTGCGGGGCAAGGGGTAGGTGAGTCTACCAGCGCAGCGGGCACGGCAATTTCAGGATTCGGTTCTGCAGCAAACACGCAGGGAAATATCGTTCAGCAAAATATCCAACAGAAAGGCGCTCAACTTGGCGCGCTGACGAGTCTAGGGAGCGATGCAGCGACTGTTGGCGCTGCGTTTATATGACCCCGCCTAGCCCACCACCTACGCTTAGTCGGACTGCCGGTGCTGACCCGCTTGGCCTCAATACTGGAGGTAGCGATCCGAACGGCATCGGCAATTTCCTCAGTTCTGCTTCGTCGTTTACCTTGCCAACCCCTGATTTCAGTAGCTGGCAGAGCCCAGCTCCTAGCTTCTAGTTGAGGTAGAGATGGCAGCCCCAAAAACCTATAGCCCGACCGATGCACAGCCCTATGAGGCCGTAGTTGCACCAGAGCCAACCCCGGCGGCACCGTCGCCACTACCGACGCAGGGACCGCAGATCAACGGAGCGGTGAGGACATCGGGTGCGATTGCGACGATGGCCGATGGCATTCTTCGCGGCATCATGAATGGCAGGGCTCAGGCTGGGGCAAAACAGGTCATGCAGTTGAAGTCCAAGACCGACAATCTGGTAGCCAGTTACAACCAAGATGCGAAGCACTTGCACGACCTCCATGCGGCTGGAGTTCCGCAAGACTCCCCCGATTACCAGAACGCGATGAAGGCAGTCAACGGTTCTTGGGGTGCCTACATGGACTTCATGGGCCAGCACGTCGAGCAGGACAAGAAGCCGAAGAAAGGCAATAAGGTTCAGCAGGCTGGCCAGAGTATCATGGAGCGGCTGCACTCGAAAGACCCAATGGAGCAGTCGAAGGCGTGGTATGAGGTGGCAAAGCAGGCCGGGCCGCCGATCAAGTACCAGCTTGCCCAGATGAACACGCCGCGCGCGCAGCAGCAGCAAAAGACGGAGGATGTTCAGTCCCAGGCGCAGGGTGTAGCGTCGCAGAACCAGTTGACGCAGCAGCAGCTTATACAGCAGCGCGATGAGATTCTGTCTATCCCAGAGGCGCAGCGATCGAAGGCGCAGCAGGATCAACTGGCGAGCGTTACCGAGCGGCTTACTCCTCCGGCGAAGCAGGTTCCCGAGAAGCCGGGTGACGAGGCGAAGAAGGCCGCCGATGCTATTTTCAGAAAGATGCAGGATGATCCGAGGTACGTTCTGACCGACCGCGACAAGATGATTCTCTACGCGGCGAAGTACCCCGTAACAGCCAAGACGAAGGTCTCGGTGACCCCTCGCGGGGAAATTATCTCCACGGACGACGAGGGAGGATACAAGGTTCTTCGTGGACCCCAGCGGGAGTACGAAACCAGAGCGGAAATCGGCGGTAACGGAGAATACAAGCCGAAGCGCGGCACCCCGGCGCAGTTCTCCACGGTTGAATCGCAGACCAGCAACTCCTACAAGAAGGCAAAGACGGACTACCAGAAGGCCATCGACTACATCGAGGATGCATCCGCGAATCCGAAGACGGCTGCGGCGTGGACGAAAGACCGCATCGCGTCCGAGAAGAAGAAGGCCGGCGACGACCTCATGGAAGAGAATAAGCGCATTGCCGACCTGAATACGGAGCGCACTCGTTCGCTTGGCGGAATCCCCGGCGAGGACGCCCAGCATCCGGCGGCAGAAGCACATGTGCCGGACACGCACAAGACGCCAAAACACAAGGATGCCCCCGCTGGCGCATCGGCACCGGTATACGACTCCGACGGGCATACGATAATTGGCTACGTGGTCAACGGGGAATATCAGAAGAAGTAGCCGATATACAAGTATGATGGAATCACGATGCCTGACCAGCAGAACGACAACACGCCGAAAGTCAAGGGACTCCCGCCGGGAGCCATCGTTGGTTCATTTGATAAGCCGCCGGCCAAAGTAAAAGGTCTACCGCCGGGGGCTATTGTTGGTTCATTCGATAAACCAGCAGCCCCAAAACCCGAACACGGCAAGCACCCAGACGAGACCGCTTATCAGGACACCAGTCCCGAAGGATTGAAGTCGCAGGCAAAGAAGTCTGGGACCAGTGTTGACATCGGCACCGCCAAAGCCTACGAGCCGTCGTGGTGGGAGCGCATAAAGAACGCTGACAAGGGCACAGGCATGGGCGGGGCTATATCCGACGCCGCACGCGCCTACCACGTTACCGGTGATGCTACGGCCGCCTTTGCCGCATTTGCTAACCACCCGCTTGAAGACTATGCGCAGTGGTTCCATGTCAACCCGAAGTCGAAGGCGGAGCAGG
>Ga0137416_10002011_pt1 | contig 10679 bp, 11 predicted proteins | sample CZODoug3_1_1_16f_FD_108282 | JGI IMG/M metagenome (GOLD analysis project Ga0137416, IMG submission 108282) | Vadose zone soil fungal communities from Angelo Coast Range Reserve, California, USA - CZODoug3_1_1_16fungal (Illumina Assembly) | ecosystem: Environmental > Terrestrial > Soil > Vadose...
ATCTTCAACAAAAGAATGTACTTTCTGGCCATTTATGTGCTTGTAGTCTGATATTGTTAATTTAGGCTACAAAATAAGGGTTGCAATAAATTTTAGAGCAGTGGTCTATGCAAAGGAAAACTTAATAGCTAATTATACCATTGATGTGCGAAAATTCATCATTTACTAAATCTCAGAATAATCCATGTTTAATGTAATTACTTACTTATCTCACACTGATAGTGAAATATCGGTGGTTTTGGACGATACACTACCTGTAGCAAGTCTGAGGACGGACTTTCCGTTTTGGGAACAACGTGTCACGACATCACGGCGATCGAAAAAAAAGGTGCTATGGTGCTGTTCACCTAGTCACCGCCACATTTGTGCAGCACTGAAAAAAATCCTTTGCCTATTACTCTATCAATATGACTCTGTTTATACCAATCGATACATTATCACAACTCCCATCCATCCCTTCGTATCTCGTCCAGACTCTAGATGTCAACCAGAAACTGAGAGAGATGGTCAGAACCATCGTGACGGCAAAAAAAATAGTTGTGATCTGCGGTACGTTTTTCCTTGAAGCCCCCACAAACGCGACTGATTCAGAAATCAAACAGGTGCAGGGGTATCTGTACATGCTGGAATTCCTGACTTCCGCTCTCCAGAGGGCTTGTTCCAAACACTCAAACGACAATATCCCTCACATTCCCTAAAGTCTGGGAAAGATTTATTTGATGCATCGGTGTTTCAAGTAAGTTTCGTTTACTCAGTATCGGAATGGCGCTATAGATATTCAGCTGAGATTGCATCAATAGTCTGCAGACTCCACATCAATATTCTGCAAGATGATCTATGAACTGTCAACGTTATCCCAAGCAGCCACACCGACACCATTCCACCAAGTACTTCGCATGCTAGATGATAGAGGGAAACTTCTCCGGGTATACACACAGAACATAGATGCCCTAGAACTAAAAGCTGGACTTTCGTTTGGAGTACATGAGCTCCCAGAGCATCGTGAGATTTCGCATGGGGCCGAATACAAGACGCCCAGATGCATCCCTCTACACGGCACTCTGCAAACGATGTACTGCGAACGCTGTGCATTTTCCAGTTCGTTGAAGGAACATTGGACATCTTTAGCGTCGGGTGTCAGACCAATCTGTCCGAAGTGCGATCATGTCGAATGGTCTCGGACAAGGCTTGGAAAACGTCCACACTCAGTAGGCAGCCTAAGGCCTGGAGTAGTCCTGTACGGAGAGACACACAGGGAGGGAGATAGAGTTGGAAAAATTGTTTCGGATGATTTTCAGGGGAAGGGGAACGGCCAAGGGAAATGTTATGCGGATGTGGTGTTGGTGGTGGGGACGAGCTTAAAAGTGCCAGGAACCATGCAAATAGTGAAAGGTTTCTCCAAACTGATTCACTCTAACGCGGCCACCGACTCTGCACGTAGCTCGTGCAGCACGGGAATTCACCAACGACCGGCCAAGGTCCTATATCTGAACTTGAATTTCCCGACGCCGGCAAACACTTGGTCGGGAGTTTTTGATGCTTGGATCCAAGGGGATGCACAAGCCTTTGCGGCGATGTTGTGTGACGAGATGTTGAAGGAACTCCAAGTGGATGGTGCTCAAGGGGCGAAGCGAAAACAACAAGTAGACAACGTGGAGTCAACAAACAGAAAACGGCGAAGGAACACAAAGTTGTCTCCTACTCCAAAGAAGATCTTATTTTCATCAACATATATGGAAAACCGCACAGGCAACGCCGCTGCTTGTCGGGTCTCAGGGTCTTTCCCTGGTGGGAATGTGGCCAGTCAGGAGAAGCTGCGAAAGCAGGAGTGAGTTTTTCATCATCCTTGACGTCACATCGTCGTTGTTTCAGTCCAACCTGACTCATTCTGCGCAGGAACATTCCTCTTAAGTCCACTGTTACTTCCAACACAAAGACACAGTGTCCAGAGCTCTGCCGTCTTCTTCTGGTGCTCAACTCGAGTGTGAAAAATGGAACTTGGACTGAGATCGAGCGGCTGGCTGTACTCACGCTGTTTCAGATCCAGCAGCCTAGACGTTCTGAAACTACATATATACCTCCCGACTGCTGGGCTTAGCGCTTCCAGTAAATGTTATCTCGGACAATTCACTTATTGATTATATTTACACTATGTGGTGGATTCAATGGGAATATTATCTCGCATTTTAAGGTGATTCCAGGATAGGATGAGCACTCAACTCATGCATGGTTGATTACCAGGTCAGAACACGTAACCCTAATCCTAATCCGACCAGCGTCATCACAATGTTCACATCCGACAGCGCCTAGTTCCACTACGTCGGTATCTTGTTCCGCAACACCGATCATGCCCAAAGGTGACCCAGCTAGACGCGCCCGCTTTATGAGAAATGTTATGTCTCTTCCGCTGGATGTGACCTGCATGGTGAGTAAACTATATATTCTTAGAAACCATAGTTTCAATTCAACTTTTGAGACAGATATTGTGTCTTGTCCACCCCCGGTTGCTTCTGATGCTTTCCCGGTCCTGTCGTGAATACCGCAGGGTCTTAACATCGCGTTCTAATAGGTTTGTATGGAGAAGCTCAATAGCATCCACATCCATCCCCCCTTGCCCCAGTTTTGCGAATGAGATTGCATACGTGGCATTGGTGTTCGAAGCACGCTGCTCGGTGAGCCAGATCTGTACATACTCCATCCATCAACTCAGCTAACTTAGATGGTCAGTTTTGCTTTACTGTCACACATACCATCTTCTTCCTTTGGTTTGTTAGATGCTGCAAAAGCTGCACAGCAAAAGAGTATGTTAACACCCCTTGCAACCCATTCAAGCTCACATCTGCATACAGGTTCCTCCGGATAGAACCATTATCCCCAGAGAACCGTATCATCTTGCACATCCTTGGAGAGTCTCCTTTCAATTCAACCATCAAAACCATATATCCATTCCGTGAGTTGATATTTGTTGCTTCCTCATCAGACTCATGATTTTACCCCAGCGCTTTTTCCAATGGCCGAAATTCAACGCGTGGTGGAGATGGATCAAGATTCAAAGGAGATGAAAATTTATTGCTGGCAGAAGCAAGAGCAAATTTATCGTCAGGCTCTGGTAAGGATATCTAATACCCAACCTCAAGTGTTTCCTAACCCTTCATATCATATAAGTTCGCTTTGGAGTGGGAGACGTATGAGTGCAACCAAAAAATTTTGGAACTATCAGGGGACACCCATGACTGATCATTGTTTGGCTATGCTGCAACCCATCTCCAAAAATCCTTTCACCCCCACTCTCTGAGTGTGTGTGTACCCAGCTTCTTTTCATTCTACTGTGGCTCAGCATTACACTTGTTTTATTGCCTGCAATTATGATCATTAGAAGCTTTCTATTTGTTTCCTTCAGGCTTCAGTCAAGTGTGTTCATCCATGTACTTAGCTACCTAGTTTACTCTAGCAATAGCATCATCCAATGCCAGCTTTCCTTGGCCAACTTTTAACATATCCTCTTCAATTGTATTTCTACTAATGAGCCTGATGACATCCACTTCTCGTTCCTGGCCGACACGATACGCTCGATCCTCCGCTTGCCTGTCATTCTGTGGGTTGAAGTCTTGATCGAATCTGTCATGATGACTTAGTAATTGTATTCATTATATCATAGCAGCAGCTTACATTATAACGACACTAGCAGCAGTGAGATTGATTCCAAAGCCACCGGCTTTGGTTGAAAGTAGAAACACGGGGAATTCCATTCTTGTGTCTGTCATAAAACGGTCCACTAAAGATTGTCTCATATCCTTAGGGGTATTTCCTGTAAAAACGAGGTGGTTGATGTCCCTTTTCTTGAGCACCACTTGAAGAATGTCCAACATTGTAGTGAACTGAAAAAAACATTATGATCGGAAAGTAGTCATTGCTTCATATGAATTAACTTGCCTGGGAGAAGATCAGAACTTTACGACCTTGTCCAATATAGTCACTGAGAAGCCTCGCGAGTGCCATAATCTTTCCGGAATCAAAGTAGCATTGATCGTTCTGCAAGAAATTAGCAGTCGCCTACGTGACGGACAGCAAATGTAAGCATATTTTCCAATGTGGTATATATATCTTGACGGACTTTGTACTGTGCAAAGTATATTTGCAGCTCAGCATCCGTCATGAGCTTGAATTCATCCATGATGTCACAGGAGCGGTGGATGAACTGCTTATCAGTCGACAGGGCTCGTAAGGCCTTCCTCAGTACATCGTCGGTGAAACGTGTGCGAAACAGCATCGGATGCAGAGAGGCTTTGCGTAAATCCATCGAGGTGAAAGAGCTTCTTTCGGGGAGAACTTTTGATTCTGCTCTAGTGTCATTGCTGATGTCAGCAGATTATCCTGACCACAAGTGGATCGCATATATCTACCGTCGGAGCGAGATATCGTATATGTGTCTCTGCAGTCCAGTCAGTTCACACCATTCGATCCTTTCTTTCTTGTTAGGCAGACCCTTTTCTACCTTATGATCGAAGATCAACTTGGTTAACTGAGAAGTAAGCAGTGTACTTACTTGTTTTTTTAGACGTCGGAGGAGGAAGGGGCTTATTATCTTCCTAGCTCTATCCACGCGCTCATCCGCCAACGCACAAGATTTAGAACCATCCTTTGCCTTGAATATGGCATGAAGCGGCCTCATTTCATGTCCAAAATAATCGCACAGGATGAAATTCATGAGAGACTGTGATGGAGATTTAGATGCAGCATTCATGAGTGGATATTGACACACCACAAGTTCCTCCAAATTGTTTTGAACCGGGGTACCTGTGACAAGAAGTCGCCACCGCGAACTGTAGCGGATCAAACATCTATATCGCTGGCCGTACAGGTTTTTCAGCATATGTCCTTCATCGAAAATCGATGCCTTAAGCGGCCTTAATTTAAACACTGTTCAATATGGAGTAGATGGCACCTACATCCCATTTCACTTTGCTGAGAAAATTTCCGCTCTTTCCATCTTGTTGCGCCACATTGTAGGTAGTAATTACCACCTCCCAACCTACACCAACTTGGCTTTTACTTGCTTGAGAAGAAAGAAGAGTCCGCCGAAGCTTTGGCCGTTCTGCTTTACCGACGTCATACGACACTACCGTAATAGCTGGTGCGACTCGTTTGAATTCACGCAACCAATTTTCGAGGGTCGAAGGGCTATTAATTAATCAAGAGACGCGAAGTCGAGAATGGCAATGGAAACACTTACGGCACAACAACGAGGTGTGGTCCCTTGTTACCTTGTTCTTTGAGATGAGCAAAGAAAGCAATTACTTGAATTGTCTTTCCGAGCCCTAGGAAGAAGCTATCACGAGGACTATTGGTTCAGGCAAGTATGAAGAATCATACCCATGTCATCGGCCAAGATACAGCTCCATCCCCTTGCATACAAAAAGTTGAGCCAATTTACACCGTAAATTTGATAATCTTTGAGCGTATAGCCTTTGGTCAGAGTGGACGGTTGTAACACCATAAAGCTTGTGGAGGTGCTAGTAACTTCGATTTCAATATCGTCTGCCTGGTTTGTAAATCTTGTAAGGTTAGCAACACTCTTTACCTCCCAGTCATCCTTCCCAAAGCTGTTCATCGGCCAAGATCTCATCGTCCGCTGAAGGTTTTCCCCAATTTGCTGGCATTCATCCACAATGCTATCAACTATACTGTAACCTGCAAAGATCGCCGTGATATCTCTAAAGTTTTTGAGTGGAGAGTTAATCCTTGCGAGGGCCCCAGTAGCAACTCCCTGGCCCAACTTGGAGAAAAAATCGTCCACATCGTGGAAGGGCCGCAATTTGAGGGCGGCAACTGCTTGGTATGTCGTATAACCTGAAAGAACCATTCAGTGGGGTGATTATTTGGTTCCGATCGCTATACCTGTCAATTGTTGCACGCCTTGGGCGGTAGTTTGATTGAAATAGTCCAAAGCTCTCAGCTCATGCGTGTTTATAACCTGCGGTGATAGAACATGTTGACTCGGCTCTTCATCCTCTTCCGATTTGGCGGAGCTATCTTGGTCCTGAGATTTGTTAGTTGGTAGTTAATGCGAGTGTTAAGTGGACTGATAAAAACCATTTCATCAGAAGACCTGTCTATATTTGTGCTAGGGGGGATCTGTAGGAATTTAAGCCCTATTTACGGTATTTTCTGGCCCTGCACATTGCTTACCAAAATTTCTGCATCAGAGGAAGTACCCATGTCTGTTTTGGTGAGGATCTGGCGTATATTTCAGCGTCATTTATGCCAGTTGCTACGTAATCCTCACAGTAAATTTTTCTTCCGAGGAAGCATGCATCTCTGAATCTATCAGAGTCTTTAAATTACCATCAGCGATTGATCAAGCGGCGTCAAGCAATTATCTCTAACCTCAGTGCAGTTTTGGGCAGGATCATCCGATTCAATATATTCAGGGAGCTGGGTGTAAATGTAAGGATCATTGACCTAAACAACTATGTGACCACTGACCTCAATTTCAGCATCCTCGAATGCATTTTGAGCTGCTCGAAGAATATCCGAGATCCATTTCTGTATTAAAATCTCCCCATGTAGATTTCCAGGCACCTCCAGCATAACATCACCACTTGTCTTGTTGGTCCACTCCTCGAGCAAATCTACCAATACTTCGATTTCGAATCCTCGCTCCCTCAGCTTTAGCCCGTGTTTTCTAACTCCAAGCCTAGCTTCAAGCTCCTTGTCAATTGCCTGAATCTCTCCAATCTCCTCCACTAAATCGTTTGGAAGACTGAAAGACGAAAAGTTGTAGACAGATATGATAGGATTATCCATAGATGTTGGGAGGCGCCTGAGATAGAAACGTAGCATTTTCAGTTGTTGTTGGACTGACAACCCCTTTGCTAGTACTACACGTTCAGTGTAAGTTTCTGAGGATACCTCATCGGAATGTGAAGCTATTGTGGCATAGCTAGACATAGTGATATTGTGATTATCTTGGGAGATGGAAAGGAACATCGGGTGACCAATGATTGGTAAGCCAAAAGACAACAGACCCAGAAAGAGGTCAACTCGCGATTAATCTATTCACTATACTAGATACAAGCAATCGGTGGAGTTGATTCTTATCCCATAACATCTAAAGATGTCTTTAGGAGGTATGCAATGGAGTGTATTTAGAGTAGGAAATTTCCCTAAAAAGATTTCCTTAGATCTATGAGAAATTGCTTCAAGCCAATTGGCTTCGGCGTGTGAATGACATATTTAGTTGAAAGTGCGAATCGTGGGCACTGGTTGCGTTCTGCGCGAAATGCAAATGACGTTTTCCCTAAAGGATTTGTGGAGCGGGAACCATTTGGCCTTTGATACATTTCAATTTTTTTTTGCGATCTAGAGAAATTTTCCACTCTAAATATATTCCAAAGCAGCTCTGCATTCATTTCTTAAGCGCAGTGAATACTCATGGAAACGGGTCAGATGAATAAGTTGGCTCCAAAATCCACATTTCATTCTGCCCAACATTGCTACATGACATTGCCATTACAATGTCTACCAGGCTTGCGAACAGGTCCCATTTTCCGCCATTTCTGTCACCATAGGTCATTGAATTAGGGGATTGGCAAGGGCATAGGGTGGCAATGAGAATACGGTGGGCCCACGTTTCGTATACTGAATAATTAAACTCCTGAGATATCTTCGTCTGGCTTGGATAGGTCGGGTTCTGGGATATATGCAAGTAGACATTACCTTAAGAGCCTCGATCTCAGCTGTCTTCTGAGGAATCGTCGGAGAACCTCTTCTTTGACCTCCGTCATGTTATCGTCTGCCCATTTCCTCCCCTTTCTGCGCTTCTCCTCGAGCTCCCGCTCAATCCTGGCTTCTTCCTTCCACCTCCAAACTTTGTGCTCTAACCCCCCCCCCCTCGATTCTCCAATCTCTTAGGATTATGGTTACGCCCACTGCACGCCTCACTATTCTCGTTCACCTCTTCTCCGTCTCTCCAGAACTGCTGCTGAATTTCGGAGTTTCCTCCTCGTTCTCGTTGTTCTCGATAGTGCACTTCTTCGCTTTTGCCGGTATCAAGTAACTCCACTTCCGGAATCCTCTCTCAAACACTCGCCTTCCGACTCATTCCATCCCACAAAAACACCAGCCCTCGGAAAGAGGTGGTGCACAGCACAGTCGTAAGCATTATCGAGCGTTTCCGATCTCTGGTATTGTTAAGGCCTTGAGAGATCATGATGTCCAGAAACTTGACGATGGTTAGAAGAATGTCCGGTAGACAAAAATATTGAAGTTAACTACATATCATACAATTTTGAGAGCTGTGTTGTAAAAATTTGCATGGGTGGTCGTTGAAATGGATCTGTTTCCCAGCATTGATCCAGAAGTGACCAAAATTTCTGGTGGATCTGTGAATATCTGTCGCGTGGTGGCCTCTGATGCTGCTGAATAAATAGTATAACACCGACTACCTGCTGAATCCAGTAGAATGGCATTAGTCCACTGAGGATCTAGAAAATAGCAGAGTCAACGTAAATACGTGGGTGATAAGAGACTAAATATCTTACCTCCACGGCAGTCAAGCCGAAGGCCCAGATGTCTGTCGCGGCAGTGATATTTCGCCTGTAGTGTTCTTGGCCGAGAAATGCCATCAGCTCGTAAGCCGCCCATCGCCAAGTCCCAGCGTAAAAACCAGTCGGGATATTTGAATCTTCTGCAGTTATAGAAAACCCGAAATCTGTGATACACGCCTGATGATCATCATTGACCAGGACGTTATCCTGATAAATAACACGGCGATTAGCATTAAGATATAATATACTGAATTATACGTCCTTACTCCTTTGAGATCCCCATGCACAATGTTGGCACGGTGTAAATTTGTCACGCCAGCTGCGACTTGAGAAACCTGGAAAACAATGTCAGACATTACTGAATTATGGGTGGAAAGCACTTACCAGTGCGATTCTATCATCTGACATCCTTTTGGAGATGCGAAGCTCTGGCCGGCTTACCTCTACTTTGGCAACGAGTCAAAGTATCGGCGATGTAAGCCTAGCAGCCACTTATGCAATCATGTGGCATATTTCCAGGCCGTAAGTCTTCAGCAATTTCAATTTTGAGTTTGTGCTGTAGCTTCCTGAAAGTTTTAAAGACTTCGCTTTCCAAAATATGAAAGGTCATCCATCCACCCAGTCAACCGCTCATGACTCACTGCCGGCGCGAGCTGCTGCACGCACAGTGGGATATCCTCCTGGAAGACGAATTCCTAGAGGCCTACGAGCACGGAATTGTGATTGAGTGTTGCGACGACATTACACATCAATTTTATCCACGCATCCTGACGTACTCAGGGGATTATAAAGAAAAGTACGTAAGCTGTTGTTTCCTTCTTCAACACTGTCGTTGAGCGTACGCAGGATTGTGCTTGCCAGCATCCGCAATATAGGTCTATACCCTTGTCCACGCTGTCTCATACCGCTTGCTCGCCTTCAAAATATGGGAATGGTCCAAGACATGAAGCAGCGCAGTAGCCTTGCTCGGGTGGACGACGAAGTCAGAAGGGACAAGGTAGTGACAGCCCGAGATATCATCTACAAGTAAAATTATGCCGTCGATAGCTCTCCAGTGGAGAGATTATTGAAGGAACAGTCATTAGTGCCGAACTCTGTATGTGCAGAAGCTGAAACGGGGACTCACGTGTGGTTCATAGAATGCCTTATCTCAGAAGCTGTCTCCATTCGGCTTTGATTTGTTCCAAATGCTTGTCGTAGATCTCTTGCATGAGTTCGAGCTGGGTGTCCGGAAAGCATTATTCATTCACCTTCTCCGGATGCTGGTGGCCATGGGCGGGGGCTTGGTGGACGAGCTTGATCGTCGGTAAATGATCTTGTGCCTCGACCGTTCCTTATCAATCTTATGCAACTTTATACATTACTTAGCTTCAGACAAGTGCCGACTTTCGCCAAAGACACCATCAGACGATTTTTAAGAAATACCTCAGAAATGAAAAAAATGGCCGCGCGAGATTTCGAGGACATTCTACAGGTAGTTATTGTTTGTTGCTTTTTGAAAGCCGTGGACTGACCGACAAGTACCAGTGTGCAATACCAGTGTTCGACGGGCTATTTCACGAACCGCACAATACCTCTATTCTTAGTCTGCTGTTCACCCGCGCACACTGGAATGGTCTGGCTAAGCTCCGTATGCACACCGATCGCACTCTCAGTCTCTGGGATGACATTACTGTCCGTATCGGCGCTGAATTTCGTGCGTTTACCAACAAGACCTGCCCTGCATTTGATACCCGGGAACTCAGCCGTGAGATGGACGAACGTAAACGCCACAACGTAAAGAAAACTAGTTACCAAATGGAGCACCGTTCGGTCGAATATGAAAGGCCTACATATTTTCAATTGTCCATTGCATATGCAGACATTAACTATTGTTTTGCTAACTTTAAATATGTGGAAGGACATGTAAATATCTCATATTAATTAAACTATTATAAATATGTAAAAGGATTGCTAATCCATATGCTAACAAGTTATATCCACCGCGGTCTTCGGTAAGTTCAATCTTGTCGTCTCTTACAATGTGTTCTCGTCGGGAAGCTGGTGCAGCACCCACATCGGGAATAGCAAAATATAAAGACCCGTTATAGGAAATATTATAGGTAATCTCAATATATTATATAAAGATGC
>Ga0137416_10002017_pt1 | contig 10673 bp, 9 predicted proteins | sample CZODoug3_1_1_16f_FD_108282 | JGI IMG/M metagenome (GOLD analysis project Ga0137416, IMG submission 108282) | Vadose zone soil fungal communities from Angelo Coast Range Reserve, California, USA - CZODoug3_1_1_16fungal (Illumina Assembly) | ecosystem: Environmental > Terrestrial > Soil > Vadose...
ATCGATGACCCCCAATGCGTCCGCCATGAGCTGTTCGCCAAGCGCCGGATCTGGATGGTCGAGGCAGAATCCGTGTGACGAGAGCTTTATCCGCGGGACTGCGGCGGCCTTGGTTTGATCGGGTGCGGCTATCGCCGTTGCCATATTCGGGTTCGGAGCGGTGTTCATGTCGACGTTCCTCGGCGCGCGTCGGAAGCGCGGCGGTTCGGCAACGCGCAGGTGATCATTCGCCGCGCGCGAGCCGGTGCAACTTCAAATTGTGGGTAAGAATTTTCGCCCAAAATCGCACTGAAGAGCGCGCTATTGCGGGGCCACGGGCGTTCAACGGATTGTGCGACGATGAAGGAGTGCCGCTGATTTGCCCGACGTGTCAAGTATTTGCCCAAAGCGCATCCGTGCCGGCGACTGCCTGCTACCTTGCATGGGGTCGTTTTCGATATTTTTGGTTGGGAGCCACCGCTGCGTGGCGCTTCCTTCAGTCTATGCAGGCGATTCTTGGTTTCTTTGCTGATGGCGTCTGCGATCTCGCGGAAAGCCCGGATTACCCAGTTGGTACGAAACTCGCCGAGACGCACGTCTTGTGGTCCTCCTGCTCGTAGGCGCTGATGGCTTCTCACTTTTTGCTCGGCGATAGCTCATTCCGCTTCAGGCTGGACGGCCACCCCTCCAAAAAGCAGCCGCCAAGGGGAGCAAAGCGATTAGTTCAGGTGCCGGACGAGCGGCGCGATCTCGTCGGTCGCTTCGTCGAGTGCGAAATGCCCCGCTTGCAGGATGTGGATTTCTGCTCCCGGCACTCGTCGGCATAGGCGGTCGCCGGTGACCGTGAAGAAGGTGTCGTATTTTCCCCAAACGACCAAGGTCGGTGGCTGCACTTGGCGAAGCCACTTCTGGCAAAGCGGATAGGAAGCGACGTTGGCTCGGCCCGCCGACGCTATGAAACCAGCTCTGCGTCGAAATCGGGGCCACGATCGGGACCAAATGACATGCGGAGCTGGTAGCGGTCGGGCGGCGCCAGTGCGACCAGGAATTCGATGGGACGCCCCGAGGCATCGAAGGCCAGGCGTTTGATCTCTACCAGCGGCGCACCGATCGTGACGCGGAGCGCCTTGGCGGTGATAGGATCGGCCAAAGCCGCGCCACAACCCATCTCCACGCGATGATAGACGTGGCCCGCGCGCTGCATGAGACTCAGCAGAGAAGTCGCAGCGAAATCGGCAGACGAGAAGCTTCGGCCGATATCCTGCCGCAGGAACACCGTGAGATGGAGGACAGGCAGCCTGCCTTGCACCCTCAGCCTGACTACGCGCAGGACCTGTTCGTCGCGTTCTATTCCCAGAGCGTCGTGCACGTATTTCGGCGGCCGAACGAAGCCATACTCCTTGACCACCGGTTTTGTCAGCCTAGCAATATCCACCGTCCGCTTGACGAGGCTGGCAAGCGGCGCGTGCGCTGACGTGCTCCTGCCTAGATCGCATATGAACGTGCCGCTTCCCTGACGCCGTTCAATCAGTCCCTCCTCTTCGAGGGACTGCATGGCCCGGCGCACGGTGATTCGGGATACGGAAAACATCCGGCATAAGCCTTCCTCTGGGGGAAGCGTCTCACCTTGCTGATAGCGGCCGTTGACGATGCCGTCGCGGATCACGGCGGAAAGCTGGTGGTGCAACGGCGTACCGAGGGCACGGCTAAGATCATGCACCTGAAATAACCTCCCTCAAGGCAACCGGGCTGCAACGTCCCACTGCATTCCTTCAAAATACGTTATGGGGCCCGGTGCCGCTTGACAAGGCACCTGAGTCATCATCAGTATATAACAACTAAAAAATAAAGGAAACGCCGTGGCGCCTGCAACAGGCAAGACACTTTTCGACAAGATCTGGGATCAGCATGTTGTTGCCGATCTGGGCGACGGCTTTTCGCTGCTGCATGTCGATCGCCATTTACTTCACGACGGAGGGGGGCAGGGTTTGGTCATGCTCGGCAAGCGTGGCCTGAAGGTACGCAATCCCGAGCTGACGTTCGCCACTCCCGACCACACGATCTCCACCACGCCCGGTCGCGCCGACACAATCCCGTCCGGCCAACGCTGGTTGACCGACCTGCGAGCGGAAACCAAGGCGGCCGGCATCCGGCTATTTGATCTCGGTGAGCCGGGGCAAGGCATTGTTCACGTGATCGGCCCGGAGCTCGGGATCAGCCTTCCGGGGACCGTGATCGTTTGTGGCGACAGCCACACCTGTACCCATGGCGGTCTTGGTGCGGTCGCCTTCGGAATTGGTTCGACGGAGCTGATCCACGTCGCGGCGACGCAGACCTTGGTGCAGCAACGCCCCAAGGCGATGCGTGTCACATTCACGGGAGCGCCGCCGTCCGGAACCGGTCCAAAGGACCTGATTCTGCACTTGATTGGTCACATAGGCGCTTCCGGGGGTTCCGGCTACGCGGTCGAATACGCCGGAGAGGCAGTACGCGCGATGGAAGTCGAAGGCCGACTGACCCTATGCAATCTATCAATCGAACTCGGCGCCAAAATCGGCTTCATCGCTCCCGATGACAAAACCTATGCCTATCTGCGTGGGCGCCGGTTCTCACCGCGCGGCGAAATGTGGGAAAACGCGGTCGCGCATTGGCGAACGCTGCCGTCCGATTCCGACGCGGTGTTCGCCCGTGAAGTGGAAATTGACGTCAGTGCCATCCATCCTCAGATCACTTGGGGCACGAGTCCCGAGCAGGTGATCGGTATCGACGAGCAGATCCCAAATCCGGCGTCGGTCCTGGATCCCGATAAGCGCCGGGCCATGGAGGCTGCCCTCGACTATATGGACCTTCAGCCCGGTTCGGCCATTCGCGGCACCAAGGTGGATTGGGTATTTATCGGCTCTTGCACCAATAGTCGCCTTTCCGACCTGCGCATGGCAGCGGCGGTCGTGCGCGGCCGACACGTCGCCGCACACGTCAATGCGTGGGTGGTGCCCGGCTCGGAAACGATCAGGCGCGAGGCGGAAGCTGAAGGAATCGATCAGATTTTCCGCGATGCCGGCTTCCAATGGCGCGAGGCTGGATGCTCGATGTGCTTGGCTGCCAATGGCGAGACGATCCCGCGCGGACAGCGTTCGGTCTCAACCTCCAATCGCAATTTCGTCGGCCGCCAAGGACCCGGCGCTCGTACTCATCTCGCAAGCCCCATCATGGCTGCCGCCGCGGCGGTGACCGGAATGATCTCGGACGTCCGCAGTTTGGAGAATTAGCGTATGGAGCGCTTCACAAAACTTCGCGCCGTCGCAGCTCCGCTGCTTCGCGACAATATCGATACCGACATCATAATTCGGATCGAGCGCCTGGTCAGCGGTCCGCCCCGCTCAGACCTCGGCCGGTACTGCTTCGAATCCTGGCGCTACCTGCCCGATGGGACTGAGAATCCGGATTTCCCCTTGAACCGAGCATCCTATCGCAACGCGAAGATCCTGCTGGCGGCAAACAACTTTGCTTGTGGCAGCTCCAGAGAGGGGGCCGTCTGGGCACTGATGGGTATGGGCATACGTTGCGTTATCGCGCCGAGTTTCGGGGACATCTTCTTCAACAACTGTTTTCAGAACGGCTTGCTTCCCGTGGTCATGGCAAGGAAGCGCGTCGAAGAGATCGCTCGCGAAATCGAGATCGATCCCGAGCACCACCAGATAACGGTCGATCTGACGCGCAACGTTGTCATAGCGCCTGACGAATTAGAGGTTGAGTTTCGGATCCCCGCGCTGCGCCGGGAAGCGATGCTGGAGGGGCTCGACGAGGTCGGGCTGACGCTTAAGCGAGACCCCGAAATCACCGCGTTTCAATCCGCCGATCGAGCGCGTCGTCCATGGATTTATAGCGAGGGCTTGCAATGACCTCACCAGCCGACAAAAAAATCGTGGTCCTGCCTGGTGACGGCATAGGGGTCGAGGTGATCGCCGAAGCCGTGCGCGTGATCGACTGGTTTCGAACGCGGCGCGGTCTGGCGATCAGTATCGAACACCAAGCCTACGGCGCCGACGCATACCGCAGATACGGCTCAGTGTTGCCGCCTGCGACCGAGGCGGCGCTTTCGACCGCCGATGCGATATTGTTCGGCGCCACCGGAGGGCCAGAATTCGATGAAATCCCGCTGGCCGCGCGGCGCCAAGGCAGCTTGCTTCATATTCGACGCTCGCTGCAGCTCTACGCGAATCTTCGTCCGATCGTCACTATCCCGGCGCTATACGACGCTTCTTCGCTAAAGAACCGCGTGCTGCAAGGCGTCGACTTCATCATCGTGCGCGAGCTGATTGGAGGCATTTATTTCGGTGAACCGCGGGGTATCGAGACACTGCCCAATGGCGAGCGACGTGGGGTGAACACGCAGGTCTATACCACATCGGAAATCCGCCGCGTCGCCCGCTTTGCCTTCGAACTGGCCCGATCGCGGCGCGGTGTCCTCTGTTCGGTCGACAAGGCCAACGTGATGGAAGCGGGGCAGCTATGGCGCGCCGAGGTGCAGCAATTGCACGACGAGGAGTTCCCCGACGTCGCGTTGAGCCACATGTTCGTCGACAATTGCGCGATGCAGATCATCCGGAAGCCAGCGCAATTCGACGTGCTGCTCACTGACAACATATTCGGAGACATCCTGTCGGACTGCGCCGCCATGCTGACCGGCTCGCTCGGCATGTTGCCGTCCGCCGCATTGGGACCAGCCGATTCGGCGGGGCGTCGGCCGGCATTCTACGAACCGGTGCATGGTAGCGCGCCGGATATTGCCGGCAAAGGCATCGCCAATCCTCTCGGCGCGATCCTTAGTCTTGCGATGGCGCTGCGGCTTTCGCTCGGCTGGCCGCAGGAGGCGGTCCTGCTTGAGGAGTCCGTGGCCGACGCCATGGCCGGAGGGGCCCGCACCGCCGATATCGCCGCCCCCGGTTCACCGTCCATCTCCTGCAGTCAGATGGGGGACGCCGTGCTGGCCGCATTGGAGGCTCGCTGCTCCGCCCCGCGACGTTCACAAACGGCTGCTCGATAAGACAGGGAGGAAGACATGGTTGCGACAATCGTCGGAAGGCGGTCGGTCATCCGGCTGGTGGTGGCCGGCACCGCTGCTGCTGCCTTTTCGACACGACGATCTTCCGCGCAGTCGGGCATGCCGGGTTCCTCGGTTTACCCGGTAGCGGTTCCGCTTTACCAGCTTCAATACGTGGCTATGGGACGGGGATTCCTGCGTGACGAAGGTCTGGACTTCAAGCTGCTCCAGGGTGGCAGCGGCACCAAGAGTCGCGAGATATTGGCGGCAGGACAGGCAGATTTCGCCATCGGGGATGTCACCCATTCGTTGCAACTGAGCAATCGTGGCCGCCGATCCCGGATTCTGAGCGCTGTCGACACGCGGGTCACGGGTGGCTTGCTTATCAGAAAGGATCTCTATGACTCGGGGCTGGATGATGTGCGCAAGGTTGCGTCGTGGCTGCGCCCGGACGGAAGCAAACCTATCTTCGGCGTATCCTCGCTGGGCGGCACATCGCACGTTTGGGCCGATTATTTTACTGACTCCATGGGGATCAAGGACAAATTTGCCTGGGTCGGTGCCGGCAATGTCGAGACCATGCTTGGCGCGTTGAAGACGAAGCAGATCGATCTGCTCGGCGCTTCCGCATCGATGATTCAGGAAGCTGAGATACGCGGCTGGGGAAAAAATATCTTTGCGCTTGGCGCCCCCGAGAATTGGGATCGGATGATCGGCGGCAATGTTCCCGTCACCGCTAACTTCACTCTGCAGTCCACGATCGACCGCGATCCGGCCAAGGTCCAGGCCTACGTCAACGCGCTCTACCGCGCGGGCCAGTGGATCAAGACCAGTTCGGCTGCCGAGATCTACGGGATTGTCGAGCCCTATGTAGGCAGCACGTCCCGCGATGCAAATCTGATCGAGATCGAAGCCTACAAGTCGGCAGCCGACTACGACGGCATTATCGACGACACCAGCTTCAAGTGCGGTGCCAAGGTGTGGTTTCGCGATATGACCGGCATCAAGCCGATCGCGCGCGAGGATGCAGTGGCGGATGTCTTCATCCGCGCTGCCAAGAAGAAGTACGGCTGATGAGGCCCGCTCGCTACGCGACCCCGAGAGCGACGGCGATGTCGGAAGGCGGCGAAATCCGCATCGAGACCCGAAACCTGTGCAAGATCTTTGGCACAAAGGCCCCGATCGTCCGGGCCGTCGATAATGTCTCACTTGCGATCCGCAAAGGCGAGTTCGTTTCGCTATTGGGACCGTCCGGCTCCGGCAAGAGCACCGTGCTCAACATGATCGCGACGCTGCTGCCGGCGACCAGCGGGGAGATTTTGCTTGATGGCAAACCGCTCACGCCGGGGCGGCCTGACCGCACAGTAGGTTACGTCTACCAGAAGGACACGCTGTTTCCCTGGCGAACCGTGCAAGAAAACGTCGGCTATGGGTTGGAGCTAGCAGGGATGCCGGTTTCCGAGCGGCGTCGTCGCGTGGCCGCGGCCCTGGCCGAAGTCGGACTCGCCGAGTTTGGAAGCTTCTATCCATCATCGCTGTCCGGCGGGATGCGGCAGCGGGTATCCTTGCTGCGGACATTGATCATGGAACCGCAGACCCTTCTCATGGACGAGCCTTTCGGCGCCCTGGATACACACACCAAGCTGGATATGCATCGCATTCTGCTCGATCTATGGGAGCGAGGACGGCAGACCGTCGTTTTCGTCACTCACGATTTGGGCGAGGCGCTCACACTTTCCGACCGCATCATTCTGCTTTCGGCGAGACCGGGGCGAGTCAAGCAGGAATTTTCCGTCGATCTTCCGCGACCGCGGGACGCCGTGTTTCTGAGAGAAAGTCCGGCCTATGCGGCGCTGTTTTCCGAAGTATGGCATTCGCTAGGTGAGGAATTCGTCCGGGGGAGGACGGAATGAGGAGCGCAGGCGCGGTAACGGTCTTATGGCAGATCGCAATCTGTCTTGTCATTCTGGCTACCTGGCAGTGGGGCTATGATCTGCACGACAAGATGCCATGGTTGGTGCCGGACCTGCTTGACCCCTATTTCGTCGCCAAACCATCGGAGATTTTCGAGCATTTTCTGCGTCTGAGCTGTCTTGTCGACAAGGACCAATGGACCCTGGGCGTTAAAGACGCTTTTGCCGCTTGCATGCATCGGTCGGAAAACAATCTTTGGGTCGCCCTATTCGTGACATTGAAAAATACCCTGTTCGGCTTCGTCACTGGAGTAACGAGCGGGTTCTTGGCCGGCCTGGTGCTCGGCCGGTCAGACCGGCTCAGCGCGATCTTTCAGCCGTTCATCGTTGCCGCAAATGCCATTCCCCGCATCGCCCTCGCGCCGGTGATCATCCTGGCCTTTGGCATCGGCGATGTGTCCAAGGTAGTCACCGCTTGGTTGGTCGTGGTCTTCCTGGTATTTTTTAATACCTTTGCCGGCGCGCGCGCGGTCGAACGCGATCATATCGGTGCGGCCCGTCTGCTCGGAGCGTCTGAATGGCAGATCACGAAAACGGTCATCATTCCTTCAACGATGGCTTGGCTGTTTGCCTCATTGGCTCCGGCTATCGCCTTTCTCTCATCGGCGTCATCGTCGGCGAGTTCATCGGTGCGCAGCGGGGAATTGGCCGCATGATCATCGAAGCGGAAGCGCGCGGTGAAGCATCAGGTATGATGGTCGCCGTCTTTGTCCTGATGATATCGGGCGTCCTGCTGACAACGATCATGCAGCGGGTGCAAAGCCATCTGCTGCGCTGGCAGCCGCAGCATCAAGAAGCAGGCTGACGGGCTTGGATATCCGGTCTGGGCCCGCGAGGCCTGGTCAGTACCTTCGGTAGCGCGCTTTCCCTGGTCGAATTTGGAGGACATCATGCAGTTGGCTCAAGTCACTCTCGACGACAAGTATAAACTTGAGACCGGCCGTGTATACGTGACGGGAATTCAAGCCTTGGTCAGGCTGCCAATGCTTCAGCGGCAACGGGACCAGGAAAAAGGCTTGAACACCGGAGGCTTCATCTCCGGCTATCGCGGCTCGCCGCTAGGCATGTACGATCATGCGCTCGGGCAGGCGCGACCTTTCCTGGAGAAAAACAACATTCATTTTCAACCTGGCGTCAACGAGGATTTGGCGGCTACTGCGGTCTGGGGCAGCCAGCAAGTCGGCCTGTTCGACGGCGCCAAAGTCGATGGCGTGTTCGGTATCTGGTATGGAAAGGGGCCGGGAGTAGACCGTTCTGCCGACGCGATCAAACACGGAAATGCAGCGGGGTCGTCCAGGCATGGCGGTGTGCTGCTGCTCGCCGGTGACGACCATGGTTGTCAGTCTTCCACCTTGCCGCACCAGAGCGAGCAAATTCTGATCGCGGCAATGTTGCCGATTCTGAATCCCGCAACGGTGCAGGAATATCTCGATTTCGGAATTCTGGGCATTGCGCTGTCCCGCTATTCGGGATGCTGGGTCGGTTTCAAGGCGATCTCGGAAACGGTGGAGAGTGCGGCTTCGGTCTCGATCGATCCTCACCGCCTGCAGATCATTGCGCCGACCGATTTCGACCTGCCGGCGGACGGCCTTAACATCCGCTGGCCTGACCCGCCCCTGAACCAGGAGCAACGGCTGCATGGTCCGAAAATGGCTGCGGTCGCCGCGTTCGCCCGGGCCAATCGCTTCGACCGGCTGGTGATGGATGCGCCGCAAGCGCGGCTCGGCATCATCACCACCGGCAAAGCCTACCTGGATGTCCGTCAAGCGCTCGAAGATCTCGGCATCACTGAAGCTAAGGCGGCCGAGTTCGGTATTCGGCTCTACAAGATAGGGCTTACCTGGCCGCTTGAAGAGACCGGTGCGCGCAACTTCGCTCAAGGTCTTGAAGAGATATTGGTGGTCGAAGAAAAGCGCGGCTTGATCGAGGACCAACTTGTCAAGCTGCTGTACAATGATGACCATCGGCCCCGGGTGTTTGGCAAGACGGACGAGGTAGGTCGCCGCCTTGTGCCGAGCGAAGGAGATTTGAACCCAACTGGCGTCGCGCGGGTGATCGTCCAGCGGTTGATGCGCATGCAGGGCGAAAGCCCGGAGCTGAAGCAGCGGTTGGCACGACTGCAGGACAAGGAGCCGCCGCTTGCGGCGGCTAATCCCGGTATCGTACGGACTCCGTTCTTTTGCTCAGGCTGTCCGCACAACACATCGACCAATGTGCCGGAAGGGAGCCGCGCGATGGCCGGCATCGGCTGCCACGGCATGGCGCTCGCGATGCCGAAGCGGCGCACGGCGACAATAACCCACATGGGCGGGGAGGGCGCGAACTGGATCGGCCAGGCGCCGTTCACGGATGAGCGGCACGTATTTCAGAACCTGGGTGACGGCACATATTATCATTCCGGACTGATGGCAGTGCGTGCCGCGTCCGCCGCCGGCGTGAACATCACCTACAAGATTCTATTCAACGATGCGGTTGCGATGACGGGCGGTCAGCCGCACGACGGACCTCTTACGGTGCCGGAAATTACCAAACAAGTCGCCGCTGAAGGCGCCAAGCGAATAATCGTGGTCACGGACGAGCCGGACAAATACCCCGTCGACGTGGATTTCGCGCCGGGTACCCAAGTGCGCCACCGCGACGAACTGGACGCCGTTCAACGCGAACTTCGCGAGATTTCCGGATTAACGGTGCTGGTTTATGATCAGACCTGTGCCGCCGAGAAACGCCGCCGCCGCAAGCGCGGTCTTTATCCAGACCCGCCAAAGCGTGTGTTTATCAACGATGCCGTCTGCGAGGGCTGCGGCGATTGCTCCGAAAAGTCGAATTGCGTTTCAGTGAAGCCGCTGGAGACCGAACTCGGCCGCAAGCGCCAGATCGACCAATCGAGTTGCAACAAGGACTTTTCCTGTCTGGGAGGGTTTTGTCCGAGCTTCGTCACAGTTCATGGTGGCAGCGTTCGCAAAAGCATCAAGGGTCGGCTGCACCTTGTGGAAGATCCGTTTGCCAATCTATCGATGCCGAAAGTCCGTGGGTTGACCGAGCCCTATGGCATCTTGGTGACGGGTATCGGCGGCACCGGCGTGATTACTGTCGGGGCGCTGATCGGTATGGCTGCGCATCTGGAAGGCCGCGGGTGCACCGTCCTCGATTTTACCGGTTTGGCGCAGAAAAACGGCGCCGTGATGAGCCATGTGCGCCTAGCTCCGAGGCCGGAGGACCTCCATGCCGTGCGGATCGCGGTAGGCGGTGCGAACCTGTTGCTCGGTTGTGACATGGTTGTCGCAGCCGGGCCGAATGCATTGTCGCGGCTGGAATCCGGTATCACGAACGCGGTGGTGAATTCCTACGTCCAGCCGACGGCGGCCTTCGTCACCAACGGCGACATCGATTTCGAGGCCGAGGACATGAAGCGGGCGATCCGCGAGGCCACCGGCGGCGCGACCAGCTTTGTCGATGGTACCGGACTTGCTACCGCGCTGCTTGGCGATTCGATTGCGACCAATCTGTTCATGCTTGGTTATGCTTGGCAAAAAGGCTTGGTCCCGCTCAGCCTTGAAGCGATCCTGCGGGCGATCGAGCTGAACGGCGTCGCCGTCGAAACCGGCAAGCGAACCTTTTCCTGGGGCCGGCTCGCCGCTCAGGACATCGCCGTGGTCGAGGCGCAGGCCAAACCATTG
>Ga0137416_10002018_pt1 | contig 10673 bp, 8 predicted proteins | sample CZODoug3_1_1_16f_FD_108282 | JGI IMG/M metagenome (GOLD analysis project Ga0137416, IMG submission 108282) | Vadose zone soil fungal communities from Angelo Coast Range Reserve, California, USA - CZODoug3_1_1_16fungal (Illumina Assembly) | ecosystem: Environmental > Terrestrial > Soil > Vadose...
CTCCATCTACTTGGCCTTGTCGAAGGCGAGGCCGAAGCCCAGCAGCGGCACGTCGATGTTGATCGTCCGCTTGTTGGTGTCCTGAAGCGAGATCTTGAGCAGCGTGCCGGATCGCATCGCCGCCAGCAGCGGGTCCTTCAAGGGCACGTTGACGATGCATCCCACGTTGGTGCAGGTCTGGACCGGATAACGCTCGGCCGGTCCATTGTCGACCTTGAGCTGGACCGGTTCAGCCAGGCTCATGCCGAGCGGAAGCTGGATCAGCAGCACGGCTGCCTTGGTATCGGAGGCGACGCGGGCGGAGAGCTGCGCCACGAGCTGCTTGTCCTCCCGGTTGATCATCTGCTGGATCGCGCGGCAGTCCAGGGTCTTGCCGTCGCCGGCGCATTCGACCCGCCAGGCCGAAGGGGTGTCCTGCGCCAGCGCGGGCGGCGCCAAGCCGGGTGCCGCACAGGCCAGCACAAGGCCCAAAATCGCCAAACCGCTGCGGATGGAAAGGTCTGATACCATTCTTGCAAGGCCCTCATGATGCCGACAGTTCGGCCGACCGATAAAGCCCGGACTTCGGGCCGCCTGACAAGCGAGGATTGTCCCTCCCAGCTCTCGCGGCCTGGCCAGGACGGGGCATCACTTACGCCGCCAGCAAGGCGGCATAACTGTAGCCGGCGATCAGCGCGCCGGCCATGGCGAAGAGAAGGTACAAAGCGAAAACCTTCGGACGGACCATCGCCCGTGGGTACCGGGCGCGATCGCCTTCGTCATCCTGTTCGGAATGGGTTCCGGCCTCTCCAGCATCATCGTCGGCGCATTGCCGTTGGAGCTGTTTGGACGGAGAGGTTATGGAGCCCGGCTTGGCTGGGTCACCGCGGCGCGTCAGTTCTCGTCGGCGCTTGCTCCTTTCGCGCTCGCCATGGCCATGGCGAAAGCAGGTATTGCCCTATCGCTCTGGCTGACTGCGATCGTTGGTGCGCTCGGCATATTGGCGTTTTCGGTGATCGCCTAGCGTGTTGCATGCCGGTGCAGGGCGCCGGGTTGGCCGAACATTTTGGCACGCCATCTTGTCAGCCTGGGTCGAAATACTCGTATCCCAGCCGAGGAGTTTGATCGCGTAGAACACCTCCCCGCGGCGAGACTTTCGGAACGCCCCAAATAGAGCTAGCGTGAAAAAAAGTTGGCCTCATTGGCTCGGGAGGGCGCATGCGAACTGCCGACAATAAGTCCGGCGCGCCTGGAGTGACTTGCTTGCGACGATCGGTGTTGGCTGGTGCCGCAATGGCCGCGACACTGCGCATGCCGCGAGCTGCTCGTGCTGCCGACGGCTTCAGCTTCGGCCTCACGCCGCTGTTCCTCGACAATGACATCGAGCTTCTGTCGATGCTGAAGCAGTATTTGACGAAGCAGCTCGAGCGGCCGATCACGCTTGTCAAGCGGCGGACCTATCATGAGATCTCGGCGATGCTCCTGTCGGGCCAACTCGACGCAGCGTGGATATGCGACGATCCTTACGTGCAGTATCAGGACAAGCTCGCGCTGCTTGCCGTTCCCTTTTATCGCCAAAAGCCACTCTATCAGAGCTACGTAATCGTCAACGAGAACAGCAAAGCGCAGGCGTTCGACGATATTCGCGGCACGGTGCATGCATTCTCCGATCCCGACAGCACATCGGGCTATCTGGTCACGCGTTGGATGCTCGCGCTGCGTCAGATCACGCCGGCTCGCTTCTTTCGCGACTCTTTTTTCACCTACGGCCACCGCAATGTTCTGCGCGCAGTGGGCGCCGACCTGGCGCAAAGCGGCAGCATCGACGGCTATGTGTGGGATGTCATGGCCGAGCGAGAGCCTGACCTCGTTCGCAAGACTCGCATCATCGTCAAGTCCGAGTGGCTTGGCTTTCCGCCCATCGTCGCACCAATGGCGATCCGCGACGCTCCGGCGGTGAAGGCGCTGGCCGCCGCATTGCTCGAAATGCCATCCGATCCACTCGGCCGGGACATTCTGCAGGTGCTGGCGCTTGACGGGTTCGTTGAGGGAACCCCCGACATGTACCAAAGCACGATGGAGAAATGGCTTCTCGTGAAGGCGCAGGCATGATGCTTCGGTTCCTGCGCATTCCAGCGTGGCCCCTCACGGTGACGGTGCCGTTGCTGGTCGCGGGGCTCATGATCGGGGTCGCGGTCGTCATCTCGGAAATCGTCGTATCGAGGCTCATACGGGACCAGGAAACCAACCTCACGCTTCTGGCCAACGCCTATCTCGACGGCTTGTCCGCGGCGGTTCTTCCTGCGGTGATCCGCGGAGATGTTTGGGAGACCTTCGATGCGCTGGATCGGGCGCGCGGGCAATACTCCGGCGTCGAGGCGCGTTATGCGATTGTAGCGCTACCAAATGGAACAGTGCTCGCCGCATCCGACCCAGCCCGATTTCCGATCCATAGCGCCGTTCCCGCCGAACTCCATGCCAAGTCCCCGCACGATGATGGCCTTGTGATTGACTACGACGCTCGTCGAGCGTGGCTTTCCAGAGGCCTGCGCGCGGAGGGCTTCTCCGTCGGTCGGATTCTCGTGGAAATTGATATCGCCAGTTTGCTGCATGTCCGTTCGCAGGTTGTCCTGACGCTCATTCTCGTGAACGGTAGCTTGGCTCTCGCATTCTCCCTGATCGGCTACTTCGCCGTGAAATACATGCTACGGCCGTTCGGCGTCCTGGCGCAGTATGTTGAGCGGGTTCGCGAAGGACGCGCGGAGCCGATTCCCGAGCGCCATTACAAAAGAGTTCCCGCAGGGTTCGGCCAGCTGTTTGACCGCTTCAACGCAATGGCTCGCGCGGTGAGCGAGCGCGAATCCCTCGCGTCGCACCTCGCGGAGCAAGAGAAATACGCAATGCTGGGTCGGCTGGCGTCTGGCATGGCGCACGAAGTCAACAATCCGCTCGGCGGCATGATGAACGCGATCGATACGATTCAATCGCACGGTGACGATCCGGCGGTGCTCTCAAAATCTCTCGAATTCCTGAAGCGTGGCTTGGCGGGAATTCGCAGCGTCGTGCGAGCTGCCCTTGTCACCTACAAGGGGGGCTCAGACACATCCGTTCTCACGCCAACCGACCTGGACGATCTCCCGTTCCTGGTGCAGCACGAGACTGGCGTGCGGCGACTCCGCCTCGATTGGCGAAATCGGGTGATTGAGCCACTCCCGATCAACGGTCCAACGGTCCGGCAGATTACCCTTAATCTTCTGCTCAACGCCTGTGCGGCATCTCCGGTGGGTGGCACGATCGAAGTCGAGGCATCGTGCCTCAACGGTGCGCTGCGGATTGCTGTTTCGGATCACGGGCCCGGGCTTCCCGATGAGATGGCAGGCCTTCTCACGTCGAATGGGCAGATGGCTGCCCCGACGCGCGACCGCAAAGGTCTTGGGCTCTGGACCACGGCCCAACTTGTTGGCCGGTTGGGTGGCATCGTCGCGATCGAACGGCCAGATGTTGGCACGCGGGTGGTCGTGACGCTCCCGCTTGCAAAAGAGGGAGCGCGCCATGCCGCATAAGGAAGCGCTCATTGGGGTGGTCGAAGACGATGCCGTCATGGGCGGCACTCTGGTCCACCGGCTCGATCTCGAAGGGTACACGACGGCATGGTGGCGCACCGGACGAGAGGCGCTAACCGGCCTGCGGAGGGCGCGGCCGGATCTTGTCGTCTGCGACATCCGGCTGCCCGATATGAGTGGCGAGGACGTGTTCCTGAAGGTTCTGCCAATCCTGGGCGAGACGCCGTTCCTGTTCGTCACCGCGTTCGGGCAGATTGAGCAAGCCGTCCGCCTTACCAAGGCCGGAGCGGTCGACTACATCGCGAAACCTTATGCCCTTCCTGATTTGCTTGATCGCATACCAAGGTTGATTGCTCAGCGACCCAGCGCTGAAGGCGTGCTGGGAACATCGGAGGCAATGCGTCGGCTGGAAAGACTGCTGCGCCGTGTCGCCGATGTCGAAAGCTCCCTTCTTTTCACGGGAGAGAGCGGCGCCGGCAAGGAAGTCGCGGCCCGCTTCGTCCATCGGATCTCGGGGCGGGCGGCTGCTCCGTTCATGGCGGTCAATTGCGCGGCGATTCCGAACGACCTCAGCGAAAGCGAACTATTCGGGCATGAGAAAGGGGCTTTCACGGGCGCGCATGCCCGGCACCACGGCTATGTCGAGCGAGCGCGGGACGGATTTCTGTTCCTCGATGAGGTAAGCGAACTCGCCACGCCGGTACAAGCGAAGCTCCTGCGCCTCGTGGAGGAGCGCGCATTCACGCGCGTCGGAGGGGAAGCGAGTATCAAGGCGAGCGCCCGGCTCATTTATGCGACGAACGCGGACCTCGAGCGCGCCGTCGCCGACGGTCGCTTTCGACGCGACCTGTACTATCGCATCAATGTAATCCCCATCGCCGTGCCGGCATTGCGCGACAGGCCAGATGACATCCTGCCCTTGGCGCATGCCTTCGTCCGTGAGTTCGCGGAAACGTTCGAGCGCGAGATCCATGGCCTCACCGGGCCCGCTGAGTTGGCGCTCGTCGCACATCGTTGGCCGGGCAATGTGCGGGAACTCAGAAATCGCGTGCAGCGTGCCGTGGCCCTCGCCCACGCACCGTGGATAGGCCCGGAAACGCTCTTCTCGTCGGAGGTACCGGGGTGGCTTGCGCTTGAACCGCTGGCGGCGACACTCGCAGAAGCACGCACACTAATGGAACGCCAACACATCCGCGCCGCGCTCGAACGCGCCGGCGGACGGATCGACGATGCGGCCACGAGCCTTGGCATTTCTCGCTCGACCCTGTTCGACAAGATGAAAAAGCTCGACATTCGCTCCGAACACTAGTGTCGCAGTCCGGGATTTCGAACTCCAGAAGCCGGTAAGTCCGGATTCTCGGACGCCACGGCAATCGGGGCGAAGCGAATACGCCGTGTTTTCCGCCATTTGGGCGTTTCACGGTAATGGCATAACGCTTGCGATAGCCTCTCCCACGAGACTGCAACCCCGGGAGGAAGGCATGAAACGCTGCGATCGATCGGTCGATGTTGGCCGCCGTCAGTTCTTCAGCGGCGGCGCCACAGCGGCAGCTGCAGCGGTGGCAACGGGAATGGGTTCGAGCACCGCGCAGGCAACACCTTCGCTCGCGCGCGTCACTTATCCCAGTCAGCGCATTGGCAGCATCAAAGACCTCAAGGTCGACCAGCCCGTCGACATCAACTACCCGGACAGCGACTCTCCCGGCGTGCTCCTCAAGCTGGGGCGCCGCGTCGAAGGCGGCATCGGCCCCGACGGTGACATCGTGGCCTTCTCGACCCTCTGCCCCCACAAGGGCTTCCCCCTTACCTACCTCGCGGCGGACAAGACCCTGAATTGTTCCGGTCACTACTCCCGCTTCGACTGCGAGAAGGGTGGTCAGGAAATCTTCGGGCACGCGACGCAGAACCTGCCGCAATTCAAACTGCAGGTGGATTCCAGTGGAAATATCACCGCGATTGCCGTCGATGAGTTGATCTACGGTCGTCTGAGCAACGTCTTGCCGGCGTGAGGAGAGTGCGATGACCTACAAGCGCAACATCGATCGTCTTCCGATTCCGCCCAAGGGAGCAAACGTCCGCAACGTCGTGTGCCACTACTGCATCGTCGGCTGCGGCTACCACGCGATCTCGTGGGATGTGAACACACAGGGTGGACCCAAGCCGGATCAAAACTTTTTCGGCGAAGACTTGAGCAAGCAGCAAGGCGCAGAATCACACGCGTGGTTCTCGCCATCGATGTACAACATCGTCAAGCAGGATGGCCGCGATGTGCACCTCGTGCTCATGCCGGACAGCAAGTGCGAGGTGAATTCCGGTCTCGGCTCGATCCGCGGCGCTCGCCAAGGCGAGCTCTCGTATTCTGAGGTAACGGGTACTCAGTCGCAGCGTCTGACCGACCCGATGGTCTATCGCTACGGCGGAATGTATCCGACCTCGTGGGACGATGCGCTTTGGCTCGTGGCCGAGATCACGCGACGTGTCGTTCAGGAGCAAGGCGAAGACGGTCTCATGGTTTCGGCGTTCGACCACGGCGGTGCCGGCGGCGGCTACGAGAATACCTGGGCCACCGGCAAGCTCTACTTCGACAGCATGAAGGTCAAGAACATCCGCATCCACAACCGGCCGGCCTACAACTCGGAAGTCCATGCCACACGCGACATGGGCGTGGGTGAACTCAACAATTGCTATGAAGACGCGGAGCTCGCGGACACCATCGTGGCTGTGGGTACCAACGCGCTCGAAACGCAGACGAACTACTTCTTGAACCATTGGATCCCGAACCTGCGAGGGACCTCGATGGACAAGAAGCAGCAGCAGCTCGCGAACGAACCGCATGCGCCGGCACGGGTGATCATCGTCGACCCCCGCCGTACGGTGACGGTGAACGCGTGCGAGATTGAGGCCGGGAAAGACAAGGTCCTCCATCTCGCGATCAATTCCGGCACCGACTTGGCGCTCTTCAACGCGCTGACGACGGAGATCGCCGCGAAAGGCTGGACGGACAAGGCGTTCATGCAAGCTCACACGACCGGCTTCGACGAGATGCTTGCCGCCAACAAGACCAGCGTGGATCAGGCGGCGCAGCTCACGGGCCTGTCACCCGATCAGATTCGCAAGGCCGCCGCGTGGATTGCCGAACCCAAGGAAGGCAAGCGCCGGCGCACGATGTTCTGCTACGAGAAGGGCCTGATCTGGGGCAACGACAATTATCGAACCAATGGCGCCCTCGTAAACATGGCCCTTGCGACCGGCAACGTCGGCCAGCCCGGCGGCGGGTGCGTCCGGATGGGCGGCCATCAGGAAGGCTACGAGCGTCCCTCCGACGCCCATGTCGGCAAGCCGGCGGCCTATGTCGACCGGCTGCTCATCGAAGGAAAGGGCGGGATTCATCACATTTGGGCGTGCGATCACTTCAAGACGACGCTCAATGCGCTTGAGTTCAAGAAAGCGTACAAGCGCCGCACCGATCTCGTGAAGTATGCGATGGAAGGTGTGCCTTACGGCGATCGTGAGGCATTGGTGAATGCGGTCATGGACGCGATTCGCAAGGGCGGTCTCTTCAGCGTCGACGTCGACATCGTGCCGACCAAGATCGGCGAGTGCTCGCACGTGGTCCTTCCCGCCGCCACCTCGGGCGAAATGAATTTGACCTCGATGAATGGCGAGCGGCGAATGCGGCTCACCGAGCGCTATATGGACCCGCCGGGCAATGCGAGAGCCGATTGTCTCATCGTCGCCGGCCTCGCCCAGGCGCTGGAGCGGTCATGGCGGGCAGCGGGCAAGAATGACGTGGCCGACAAGTTCAAGGGCTACGATTGGAAGACCGAGGAAGCCGCGTTCATGGACGGCTACAACAAGCATGCCGACGGCGGAAAGTTCGTGACCTACGAGCGGCTCCGCGCCATGGGCACCAACGGCTTTCAGGAACCGGCGGTGGATTTCAAGGACGGCAAGATCATCGGTACCAAGCGCCTCTATACCGATGGGACGTTCAAGGAGGGCAAGGCCAAGTTCATGGCGACGCAGTGGCGTGGGCTGCAGGCCGCAGGCAAGCAGGCAGAGAAGGACAAGTTCCCGTTCCTGATCAACAACGGGCGCGCCAATCACGTCTGGCAATCGGTCTATCTCGATCAGAACAACGACTTCGTCATGGACCGCTTTCCACTGCCCTATATCCAGGTGAATCCGGATGACATGAAAGATCTGAGGATCAACGCCGGCGACCTCGTCGAGGTCTACAACGACAATGGGTCGACGCAGGCTATGGCCTATCCAACGCCGACCGCGAAACGAAAGCAGACCTTCATGCTCTTCGCCTATCCAACGGGGCCGCAGGGCAATGTCGTCTCCAAGGGCGTCAATGAGTTCATCATTCCCAACTACAAGCAGACGTGGGGCAACATCCGAAAGATTGCGGACGCTCCCGAGGTAACTCGGAAGCTCACCTTCAAGGACCAGGAATATCACACGGGTTGATGGTCGCCCGATCGGCGAGGAATTGGGTCATGCAGGCCGTTTCGGCGCGCCAGCCAGGGTCCCTTGCCTAGCGGGCGAAGGCCACCAAGGGAGCGACGGATTGCTGGGTTTGCCATTGCTGGGTTTGCCGCTTGACAGGCCTGAGCAATGTTGTGGCGTATACCTGCCGATACTCGCTCAGCGGGGACCGGCATCATGTTCATTCACCTCGACGGTTCGACGGCGGCGGAGGCAGCGACGCCCGCTTCGGAAATGACGCCAGCTTGCCGGCTCGGTGCGGACGCCGCTGTGCCGTCGCCTTGGCCGCTCCACCCCGCGCGGAGCGGTGGCGGGATCTGCGCAAATTGCTCAATTCCGCTCCGTGCGCCACCCGAGAGGCACTCTCATAGCGGTGCGCAAGAATCAAATTTCCGGTCGCCACGGCCCACGCACGCGCAATATTATGTCCAACTCGCCGCCGTAGCGGGCCGATCCGAGGGAGCGAATAGCCCGCGCAACAATCTCAGTGACCCGGGAACGGCGATGGCACTCCCTGCAACGATGGCTCTCGAAGCGGCCAAAATGGTCCCGCCGATTCATCCTCTGCAGCGGTATGACTGTCATCAGACTGTTACATATCTGTCACATCATAGTGACGAGGGCCTCCTAGGGGAGAGGTGCTTCGGGCTTTCACGAAGGAGGGACCCTATGAATTTCGCAAAGATTACCTTGGCAGCGGCCGCGCTCGCCTTTTCGTCCTTGGCCGCCAATGCCGCCGACCTTTCAGGCGCCGGCGCCACCTTCCCCTATCCGATCTATGCCAAGTGGGCAGATGCCTACAAGAAGGAGACCGGCATCGGTCTGAACTACCAGTCGATCGGCTCGGGCGGCGGCATCAAGCAGATCAAGGCCAAGACCGTGACCTTCGGCGCCTCCGATGCGCCGCTGCCCGGCAAGGAGCTCGACGAGTCGGGCCTGGCGCAGTTCCCGATGGTCATGGGCGCCATCGTGCCGGTCGTGAATCTCGACGGCGTCAAGCCGGGCGAGCTGGTGCTCGACGGCCCGACGATCGCCAAGATTTTCCTCGGCGAGATCAAGAGCTGGGACGATCCGGCCATCGCCAAGCTCAACCCGAACGCGAAGCTGCCCAAGCAGGCGATCGTCGTCGTGCATCGCTCGGACGGATCAGGCACGACCTACAATTTCGTCTACTATCTTTCGGACGTGAGCGCGGACTGGAAGTCGAAGGTCGGCACCAACACGTCGGTGCAGTGGCCGGCCGGCATCGGCGCCAAGGGCAACGAAGGCGTCGCCAACAACGTCGCCCAGACCCGCGGAGCGATCGGCTACGTCGAATACGCCTACGCCAAGCAGAACAAGCTGACCTACACCAACATGATCAACAAGGCCGGCAAGACGGTTTCGCCGACCTCGGAGAATTTCCAGGCCGCAGGCGCCAACGCCGACTGGAAGTCGCAGCCCGGCTACGGCGTGATCCTCGCCAACCAGCCCGGCGACAAGTCGTGGCCGATGACGGCCGCCACCTGGATCCTGCTCTACAAGAAGCCCACGGATCCGGCTAACGTCGCCGAGGCGCTGAAGTTCTTCGCCTGGTCCTATGCCAAGGGCGGCAAGATGGCGGAGGAACTCGACTACGTGCCGATGCCGAGCAAGGTCGTGACCGACGTCGAGAAGATGTGGTCGGCTGAGATCAAGGATGCCAGCGGCAAGCCGCTGTTCTCGCCGACCAACTAAGACAAAGGTCCCCCGGCCTTTGGCCTCGGGATGACAACAAGGCTGTCATCCCGAGTCGCGCGGATCTGATCCGCGCTGCAGCGAGGGACCTTTAACCGCTGAGAGGATGCTAAAGTGTCCGAAGCGACAATGAACGGGACGAGGGTGCAGTCGGCGGAATCCTCCTCGCGGGCGGGCGTGCTGCGGCGGCTGCGCACCGGCGATCTCGTCTTCCACGGACTGACGCGCGCGGCCGCCATCACCGTGCTGGTGCTGCTGAGCGGCGTGATCCTGGCGCTGATCATCGGTGCGGCGCCGGCCCTCAGCACCTTCGGCCTGTCGTTCCTCACCACCGAGGTGTGGAACCCGGTGACCGACAAGTTCGGCGCCCTGGCGCCGATCTACGGCACCCTCGTCACCTCCGCCATCGCCATGCTGATCGCCGTGCCGGTCGGGCTCATGGTGGCGTTCTTCCTGACCGAGCTCTGCCCGCCGATCCTGCGCCGGCCGATCGCCATCGCCATCGAGCTTTTGGCCGGCATCCCCAGCATCATCTACGGCATCTGGGGCCTGTTCGTGTTCGCGCCGTTCCTGCAGAAGTACGTGCAGCCCTTCCTCATCGATGCCTTCGCCAACGTGCCGGTCCTGTCGTCACTGTTCGAGGGCCCGCCCTACGGCATCGGCATGCTGACGGCGGGGCTGATCCTCGCCATCATGGTCCTGCCTTTCGTGACGGCGATCTCGCGCGACGTGTTCGACGCGGTGCCGCCGGTGCTGAAGGAGGCGGCCTACGGCGTCGGTAGCACGACCTGGGAGGTCTTCCGCCACGTCATCCTGCCCTACACGCGGGTGGGCGTTATCGGCGGCTGCATGCTGGGGCTGGGCCGCGCGCTCGGCGAGACCATGGCGGTCACCTTCGTGATCGGCAATGCGCACAAGGTC
>Ga0137416_10002019_pt1 | contig 10673 bp, 10 predicted proteins | sample CZODoug3_1_1_16f_FD_108282 | JGI IMG/M metagenome (GOLD analysis project Ga0137416, IMG submission 108282) | Vadose zone soil fungal communities from Angelo Coast Range Reserve, California, USA - CZODoug3_1_1_16fungal (Illumina Assembly) | ecosystem: Environmental > Terrestrial > Soil > Vadose...
CCGCGCCCGGTCGCCCCTCAGGATCGCCGCGGAGGTGATCATTTCGGTGTACAGGAGCGCGTGGGGGGCGAAGGGCCTGAGGAAGTACCGGCAGTGGCGGTCTGTCCAGTCCATCATGGGGGCCACGGCAATTCGGCGGTCTAACATCTTGATTTAATTACTCAAAATCTACATCGATAGGCAGTGCTGGCGACTGGACCGACAAACACAAAGCCGCCCTTGCCAGCATCAGACCACTGATTCTAAAGGAATCGTTGGCCGCGATCCGCCTGCGACGTTTCAAGCGGCGATTCGTCGAGGCGACGAGTGGTGCTACGGATTTGCTACCAAAGTTCGTAGTAGCACCGGCGGCAAGTTGTGTCTTCGACCGTCAGGGACAACAGACTCCTGTCCGTTCTTAGGTCGAGCGGCCACTTCCACGCTATCAATCCGTCGGCGTCCCATTGTCAATCAGACGCGCCTGGACTGACAAACAGCCGCAGGTGCGCCTCGCTGTCCAAACACCTCGGCACCTCCGGAGCGATGAAAAAGCGCACTAACACGGGCCCGTAGCTGCCAGTCGCAACGACGGTGGAGGCATTGAGGCGTTGCTGCCTTGGAATCTCGAGGCGGTCCTGACGCACGGCGCAAGCGGTAGGCGGCCGCACCGCAGATCGCCGCTCCCTGACTAACGTCGGATAGCTCAGCATCGCACGCCGGGCGACCCGGTCACAGGTTGGACTACTGACGTCGAATATCAAAACCAACCGTGCATTGGGGATGAGGGGTTTGGAGGGAAATGACGTGACGGAAGCGGGAGGTCAGTGCTTCTGGCGCGCCCCGAAACGACCCGACTGGCTGCACTTTTCCCAGATTGCGTGCAGCACAATGGTCTCCGATGTATCGGGATCGGCTCGAAATACACCCTCGACCACGAATCCAAGCAGACCTCTGCCTCGAGCAGACACCTCTGCGAGTGCCTGGTCCTCAGTTAGTCCAACCGCCCGGCGCCGCTGCAAGTCGCGTGCAATGTTCACAATCGAGTCGCAGTTTTCCGGTGTCGAGCCAAGATCCGCTGCTCGTGCCACCGACGGCCCGGCTTGGGGATCGGAGCTCGCCATAAGTGAGCGCGGCTTCAAGATGTAGAGAGCGGACAAGATCAATACAATTGCCGTGGTCAACGCAATGACCACAATTTGTCGATACTTCATGTAAGCCTCCGAAATCCATCGCGCGTCGACATGCGTTTGCGCTCCAGCGGACAGAAGACAAGCTTTCTGCCGCCCGGGCTCAGTTAGCCCAGTTCGGTGTCTGGTCGGCTTTCTCCCTGCCCGCGACTAACTGAGTTCCTCTCCCAGTAATCGCGGCAGACAGCGTATCAGCGCGGACGGCGGGTCAGGTAAGAGGCCTGGAGAGTTGCCAGCACGATGAGTTCGAGCCAGCCGAAGGAGCCGCCGCCACCTTTGCCGCCGCCGTTGGGAGTGCTACCGCTACCTGTCGAGCTGGCCGAGGCTGCTACGTTGACCGTCAATTTCTGAGGCGCCGCAGAAAGGTTGCCGTCACTGCACGACAACGTGTACGTGAAAGTGCCGACGGCGGAGGTCGTTTCGGTTACGGAGCCGGAGGCGGCGATCGAGCCTGACCAAGTTGAGCCATCCGCGCCGCCGCCGCTGGCAATGCAGGCGGTTGCGCCATCTGATGACCAGGTCAATGTAAACGGCTTCCCCTCTGTCACAGAAGTCGAATCCGCTGTCAGCGTCGCGCTCGGCGCGATTGTTACGTTTGCCTGTGCTGTGGCGACCACTTGGTTGGGGTCGATGCCGGCACACGTGATGCCGAAAGTGTATTGGCCGGCTTGGGCCGTTTCGGTGATCGTCCCCGCTGTCGCAAAGCCGAAGTTACCCTGATCGCCCCACCCGGCGGTTGGAATGCCACCAGTCTGGGTGCAGTTGACGGCGTTGGTCGACGACCACGTGATGTCGATTGGCTGGCCGGCCGTGATAGTCGCGGGAGTCAGCAAGATGGTTGCGGTGGGCGGCGGCGGCGGTAGCACTGTGAGGGTCACTGCCGCGGTTGCCGAGTAAGGGCCTGTGTTCAGGGTCGGATAGCAGTAGGCCGTGATCTGGTAAGTCCCCGATTGTGAGGTACTCAGGACCGACTGGCCGTCGGAGAGGTAGGGATCGGTCTGTTCGCTGAGAGCCAGATAGTACGGCGAGACGTTAAAGCCGCAGGCCGCCAGATTCGTGGTCCAGGTCAATGTCGGGAAATCCGCGGGCGACGTACTCAACGTTACCGTGGGATGATCGAGCGATAGCGTCACGTAGGGCGCGTTGTTTTCGAACGTAACGGTGACGCTTCTCTGCAGGGAGCTCGGGCCTGCCGAACACGTCAGGGTGTACGTGTAGGTACCCGGCGTCGTCACCGTCAAATAGACCGGTTCACCGGACGTGGCGTAGAAGCCCGTGAACTCGGTGTTGGTCCAACCGTCGTCAGGGGCTCCTCCGGATGGTGTGCATTGGGTGGCGGAAGTCGTCCAGACCAGAAAGAACGGTGTTGCCATCAAACGGTCGGTGCCGTTCGCTTCGAAAACCAGGTTCGGTGTCTCGTAGATCACCGCGGCATAGGAATTTCCCAACTGGTTGGGCGGGCCGCAGGTGAGTACGTAATTGACATCGGCTGCCGTGGACTGCGTGGTGGTGAGCGTGCCGGTGCCGGGCAGGCTGCTCTGTGAAAGACTGCCACCCGAGATCGAACACGGAGTCACGTTTGAAGTCCAGCTAAGAGTGACGGGAGCATCCGTCCAAACCCGCGAGGGAGCGTTCAATTGGACCTGGGGATACGGGCCGAGCCAGGAAATGGTTACACGCGGGTTGGCGGTACGCCCGTCCGCATAACCACAACGCAAAGTGTACGTAACGAGGTTGGCCGCGCTCTCACTCAACGACTTGCTGCCGGACGTCGCCAGCGCACCGGACCAGCCATCGCCGGAGACGCCGTCATTCGCCGTGCACTGTGTCGCGCCCGTGGCATTCCAACTGAGGGTAACGCTTTGTCCTATCGAAAGGGTCTGCGCTGTCGCGTTGAATGTGACATAGGCGGCCGGCGAGCCGGGCGTCGACAGTGCGCCCGTATTGCCTGGATCGAGGATGGTTTTGAGGGTGGCACTGCCGGTCGTGCTCGTCGTGTCTGCTGTTGAATTCCACACTGCCGCGAGCGAGGTGAAATCCGCTGCGCCGTTGCTGCCGTTGGGCGCCTGGGGCGTTGTAACGGGACAGGACTCATAGCCGGAGGTGTCACTGGTCTGGTGACCCAGGCTGAGCGCGCCGACGATGCGATTGTTCTGATTGAACAAGGCGCTGCCGGAGGCACCGGGACCGATGTTGCCGATCGCATTGACGGTCTCCAGGAAGTTCGACAGGTAATGGCTGGTCAGGACGTCGGTGTCCTGCACGACCGCGGCCTGCCCGGTCCAGCCGGTGAACTGCTTGTCGAAGCCTTCCGCGTGATGAATGGTATAGCCACCGGAGACCGCGCCACCGGAGGCGTCGAAACCTGCAAATTGCGCATCTGCAACGACCGGGGTCGCATCGAGCCGGATGAGCCATGCGTCCTGCTGCTCGACGACGGTCTGCGCGCCGGACTGCGTCGCGATGTTGGGATCGTAGAGGGAGCCGAGCGCGCTGCCGCAGGTTGTCGTCGCATCCCAATAAACGGTCACTGTAGCCGCGGCACCCGGGTTACCGCCGCCGAGTTGCCCGGTCTCGCAGTGCCTTGCTGTTAATACATAGGGTGTATTGTCGTTCGGTACGTTGTTGATCAATGCGCCGGTGCATTGATAGAGATTCCCGATGACCAGCCCAACCGTTGCCGCCCCTGCCGGCGTGTTCGCAGTGGTGACCTTGCATTCATAGTTCGTGACACAGGACTGGTTGCCGCTCGCCGCTGCGGCTTTCGCCTTTAGTCGCCGATAGATGGGGTGGTCGGCGACACCGGCGCCGACTGATCGATAGCCGACCTGCAAGCTGACTATGTTCAACACCACCTTCGCGCGATCCGCGGCGGGAACTGTGAGGGTGAATCCGAGTGCGTCGCCCGGGTGGATCCGGCTCCAGAGCTCACCGCGATGCAGATCGCGGGCCCGGTAGCTCGTTGTCGTCCTACCCCCCTGCACGACCAAAGTCGCGCTTTCGGGTAGCTCCGACTGCGTCGCGTGGAACGAGAGTGAGACCGCGGTGGGTACCTGTACAGCATAGGTCCATGTTGCCCGGTCGCCTGCGGTCGTCCAGGTTCCACCGGTCGATGCCGAGACGGCATTCGGCACCGGGACGGCGAACTGGGTCGGCGTATCGACAGCAGCATGGATCAGTTGTTGCAGGTCGGGTTTGACAATGTGGACGTGAACAGCACCCACCGCCGCCCCATTGAACATAGATAGCAGAATGCCCAGCGCTACAATCACGAAGCGCTGTGACGAGAGATGCCGCACGGTTGACCGGTGTCCCTTGTTGAGTTCTTTTAGTGGTCGCAGTTGTTGTGGCGGCCAGCGCCACGTTCCCTGGTGCAACTCTGCACTACCGGCCTTCGCGCAGCAAGAGGGCCTTCAGGCACCCGTCTCGAGTTGCGCCAGGTCAATGCCGGTGGCTAGGGGGAATTTGCCTCCCGAGATGCCACTACCCGCATACGTTTTCATCGGCGATCTAAGCTCGCTCGCCGAGTAACCAAACATCGTCCATGGGCGCTTTGGCGACCGTATGATGGTGATTCTAATTGACTCGATCACTGACGGTCAGTTGAATGATGCAACGGCGTGCGACACGTCAGTTCGCAGGCGGTGCTAGGAAAAGCTACGATGTATGGCCATAGCACAAACCGATATGTTTGCCTCATCGGCGATCGGAGCTCGAAAAGCGATCGGTGGAAAAGCGGTCTCGCAACCGCTCAAACGCGGCCCTGTTCAATTGAAGCCGGCGAACCAAATCCGTATCACTTGGAGGCCCGCCACAGCCGCACAGGAAAGCAAAAGCACAGCACGCCAGAACGTGACCCACCAGATCCAAAATCCCGTTCCGGTTCAATGGTCGTCCTCGGTGAGTTCTACGAGTCTGCCAGTGTCGGTTGCGGGCCGTCCGCTGAACCGGTCAGTTAGGCCGCTGAATCTCGAGCTTGCAGAAACGGATCAGCGATTCAGAAGCGTGCTTGTTAGCCACTCATTCGAGCCGCCTCGCGTCGTCGAGCTTTGACAGATTGCGATCAAAGGTGCCGAGAGGGATATGGCCTGCTTTGCGCGCGATCTCGAGCACCAGACAATCAGTAAATCCCAGCGACGGCCGTTTCTTGAACTGTTCCAAAGCATTGGCGACCACCTCGGCATCCTGAATCGTCAGTTCCTTGTGGTTCAACAGCCGATCTACTGCCGCGGCGATATGCTCCGCGGTTCGGTCATACACCGCGTCGAGTACCCATAGCGCCTCCGCCAGGACCAGATGCGACACCCAGGCCCCTGGGGCTATAAAAGACTCAGCGACTTTTACTTGATCGAGATCGTCGCGAACCAACAGCCGAACCAGAACATTTGTATCAACGGCGCGCATGCTTCTTGCGGATGTATTTCCGAATCGCCTCTTTCGTGTCTTCCGGGGGCGGTGGGGAGTGTCCCGCTGGGAAGAGCGCACTGTGCACCTCTTCAGAGCTGTACCGCCCTGCTCGGCGCACGACCACCTGATCGTCTTGCTCGTCCCACTCCAAAACCGACCCTGGCCCGACTCCCAGACGCTGGCGGATTTCCGCCGGTACGGATATTTGCCCCTGCGCCGTGAGCTTGGATTTTGCGATTGCCATTGCTATACATTACCAGGGTAATGGCCCTACATCAATTACACAGACGAGCCCACTGACTAGTGTCGGGCGCTGACCAGGAGAAAGCCGAACGAAGGTACTACCAAAAAGCTACCGCGATTACTCGCCCCTCGTAAGCCGTTGTTTCCACAGGTCGTTCTGGCTCAGTCGGTCCAGTCCATCATGGGGGCCACGGAGATACGGCGGTCTAACTCATTAATTCTCAAGGATATTTTCCGAAGTATCGGTCCAGTCAATGATAGGGGCGACGCATTGTCCGGGCCATGAGGGGAATCTGCAAACCGTTGTTCTTCCGGACTCATTTGGACGCGGGTCGCTCGAGGCCACCGCCAACGCTTGATTAGAGACGGGCGCTCGTGTGCCCACAGAGCTGGCCGACGCGGCTCGTGGACAGCGCACTACACTGTAGTTACGGTCGGTGGATGAGCACAATTTGTATCTGCGTGAGTGCGCTGAATCTGGGAAGCCACTTGCGATGAAGTGGAGTTAGCTGCGCCAGTACACGAGTGTTATTCGGGCCGCGACATCTTCGAAGGCTTCTACAGGATGCCGCCATCCTCGGCGCTTTGCAGCCTGTCAAATTGCTTCGGCGATTTCCAAATAACGACAGAAAGCATTCGCCCTTTGCATCTGGCGCGGAGTTCGACATTCAGGCTCGAAGAGCGTGGGCGAGCCGACAACGACGCAAAGGCACATCGCACGTGATGTCGCGACGTTCAGTCGATTGAGGCTGTACAGAAACTCCATGCCGCGTGAGGCGTCAGTGCACGAGGACGTGTTAGCACCCACGCAAAGAACCGTGTGTTATAGCGTCGATAGCTTTCACGCTGATACAGCGTGGCGTCTCGCACGCTCCGTACGCACGGTGTCGGTGAAATCGACAACTTCTCCAGTGTTTGAGTTACTTCATTGACCACACGGCAAAGATGATTGAAACTGCCTACGACAATCGATCGGCCCTCGTGACGCAGGTATGAGTGGAAACCATAGTTCTGTTAGTCGACGATCGTGTGCTCACAGCTAGGAGACTTCGTCAGAGTCGTTTGGCGCGAGACAGACAGCCTATATATAGGTACGGGATGCTACTGGGGCCTACCGCGTGATCTATCTGGCCACGCGTCCCGAAGCGGTCTACGTGCTGCATTGCTTTCGGAAGAAAACGGAAAAGACGAGTCAACTCGATATTGATCTGGCCAAGAAGCGATTCGAGGCTATACCGAAATATCCGAGGAAGTGAGCGATGAAAAAGCGCACTCGCAATGAACACGGACCGCGTCATGTCACCCCGGCGGGGCGCAGCGTGTTCGATGATCTCGGCTTCGATGAAGCTGAAGCCGTCGTGAGTGGCTTGGCGGCTGGCGTGGATCGGGCCGCGCACGAAGCGGCAATCGAGAACTTCCCGATCCGCAATAGAACGATGGCATTACTGACGGATGCAACCGTGATTGTCGAGGCCGGAGAGAGGAGCGGCGCGCTATTCCAGGGATGGGAGGCGTTGCGACTCGGCAGGCTGCTGTTCTTACTCGAAAACGTGGCTACCCATCCGACACTTTCGTGGCCGAAGCAATTGATCCACTACGGCGCCCAGGTACTCTCACGAGACAACTTGGAAATCGCGCTAGAGAACCTGCCAGCGTTCACGGCCGCGACTACAATTGCTTCTGCTTCAGATGCCTGAGTGCGTCTAACTCCGGCTATATCTGAGTAAGGACCGAGAGGTGGCGCAGAGCGGCGGTCTTCCCCACGCCGGGTTCGCCCACGAGTAACCCTACGCCCGGGCTGTGAAGGAGCCACTGGAAGCGCTCGCGTAACAGCCCGAGCGCGCCATCATCCCACAGCTGCGCGGTATCTTTGCCCAGGGGAGCGTGGCGTAAACCGAAGTGTTGACGATACATGTTATTTTCCCCCCGACATCGGATCGTCCGTCGAGGGCAAGTGACCGATGGGACCGTAGTGGCGCGCGTAGGCCAGATCCACGAGCGTAGGACTGGGTGATTGGGCTATCGGGACCGTGGGGTCCGCTGCCGGCACTGTGGGTTTACGCCGCACGCGATGGCGGTTGGCCAGCGCATCCAAGGGTGTGACGGCTCCGAGGCAGGCACCGGCCTCATCCTCCACCCCGACCGCGATGTGCGTGTGGGGATCGACGACCAGCCAGACGACCTTGCCCGTGAGCTCGTAGGGCACTTCAAAGAAGCGGCCCTCATACGAGACCGTGCCGTCTTTACGCACCAGGCGCTGGATGCGATGTTGGAAGATCGCATCGAGTTTCGCGGCGAGCAGTCCCAACAGGCGGATATGAGGCAGATCCTGCTGGTAGCGCTCGAGCGGTGTGCGACCGCCGAGGCCGGCGTGCGGGGTACGATGGTAGCTCGCCTCTATCCAGGCCCACAGCCGTGCATTGAGATCCTCCAGCCCGAGCGTAGGCCCCAGGTGCAACTCACTCGAGAACTGTGTCCGAAGGGTTCTGTGCCAGCGTTCCAACTTGCCTTTTCCCTCAGGCGCGTAAGGCCTGCAATAAATCAAGCTTATGGATAATCGTGCGCAGATGCCTTGCAAGGAACTGGAGCGATAGGCAGATCCATTGTCGACGATGAGTTTGTTGCAGACGCCCCGTTTCAACACCCCTTGTTTGAGCACGCCCTCGATTTCCAGGGCGGTCTCGGCCAGGCAGAACGCACTGTGCGCGATCAGGCGCGAAGCATCGTCCAGGAGCGAGACCAGATAGGTTTTGCGCGGCCGGCCTTGCACGAGCACCCGGGGGCCGTGCATGACATCGCCGAACCAGATTTGATTGGCATACTCCGCCAGGAAGCTGCGCCGTTCCTCGGGTTGGCTGTCGGCACCGACGGGACGGGATAATCCGTGGCGTTGCAGGAAGCGGTGGATCGCCGAACGCGACAAAACGTCCCGCGGCACCACGCCTTCGTCCTCCAACAACTGCTGCAACATGTGGAGCGAGCGACGCGGGTTCTCCCGCTTGGCGGCCAGGAGCCGCTCCTGCACGGCGGTGCTGATCTTGGATTGGCCGTGATCGCAACGTTGCTTCGGCGCCAGGCCCGCAAGTCCTTCCCGGCGATAACGATAGAACCAGATCTGGAGTGTTTTCTCAGCGACCTGCCGGCGCCGAGAGCCGGGGATGTCGTATTCCTTACTGGCCAGCTCGCGCAGCATCGCTTGCAGTTCCCCGCGAGCCAGCCGAGTGCGGCTAACCAGCGGGCCCAACACCGACAGGCGGAACAACGCGACCGGGTCTATTTCTTTCATACACAACTCCGTTGATGAGGAGCCGGTTGAATACCCAAAACTACCCTCAGGCGGCAGTGGCGAGAGTCTGTGGGGTGCGTAAAACCCGCTACATGCGCTGTCTCGCGCTCATCCCGGGCGCCGGACTTCACGGGACAGCGACACCTTGCCGATCCAGCCAAGCCATCACCTCGCGCAATGGCTCTTGCGCCAAGGCTGTCTGCCAAAACAGTTGCCACGAGCCTGCCCGGCCCCACTCGGGCCAGTGGCTGCGCAGGTGGAAGGCAAGCTGCTCATGGCGCTGTTGCAACCACTGCCACCACCGCCGCACGGTGCTGCGCGCGCAGCCTGAGGTATCCGCGCACTCCCGCAGTGACACCCCGGACAACAGGCTCAGCAGTACGGCTGCCTGAACACTCCATGCGTACCAACGTCGGGGCGGCAAGCAGCTGGGCACGACAGAACACGTCCCCCGACAACCCCGGCAGACGAAGCGCTGAACCGGGATCGGATTTAGAACTCCCGATCCTCGATCGGCTTTGCGGTCGTAATGTCCATGACCCCACAACCGCGCCAACCCACACTGCGGACACTTGGGCGGTCGATATACTGTCGGCGCACGCGCCAACTCATCCAGATGTTGTTGCAAGGAGGCAATGAGGGGCACGATCCGCAGCATGAGGCGGTTCCTTCCGTGGGTATTGTTGTCGTGGAATACACCGCCGCGAAGACTCGAGTCCTTCCCGGGCGTGACCGCAGCAAACTGTGTGGATCCCTCAGTCCGTGGTCGGCGGATCGAGCTTGGATAGCAGGAATTGTTCGTATTGCGGATCGAAGTTATCCGGATGCGCTCGGATGAACTCGACCACCTTGCGGTAACAGTCGGCCGCCCGCGAATGATCCCCCCGAGCCTCGTAAACCATGCCGAGGCGCTCATGGCCGTCGGGCATTTCGGGGTAGCGCACCAGCAACTCCTGCGCGGCCTGCTCCGCCGCATCGAGCTTGCCGGTGTGCACCAGATCGATCACCGCATTGGAGGCACGATCCAGTGCCTGCGACTCCTCGAACGCATCTCGGGTCGCTTTCTTGCGTGCCTGCTCAGTTGTGGCCACTTTAGCTGCGGCCCGCATGAACTCAGCGCGCTCAGTCGCCTGATCTTTTTCCTGGCAACATTTTTTATACTTCTTTCCGCTGCCACAAGGGCATGGATCGTTCCGGCTCGTCTTGTTCGTCATACCCGGCCGACTGTACCAAGGCACGCATTATCTATACAGCGCGGGGGCACCATGACCCTCACTCTTCACCCCTGATATCGCTCGAGCGCCAGCGCAGAGTCCTCGGCCTCGGACTTCTGCCTGCGGCAGACCGCCTCGCGGCTGCGCCGACGCCCCAGAACTCTCACAAGCGTGAATGGCGAGAAGAATCCGATCTGCCCTCGCCAGTGCCCAACACTGTCCCACGGTCTCAAAGCACCACTACCCTCTGTTTTACACAGTCCGTCCCGGACTTTTACGCAGTCGCAATCCGCAAAGACCCTCGACGTACTCGGGAAAAAAGGGCACGTTGCTTCTTCGATTACGACGGACGTAACA
>Ga0137416_10002021_pt1 | contig 10666 bp, 10 predicted proteins | sample CZODoug3_1_1_16f_FD_108282 | JGI IMG/M metagenome (GOLD analysis project Ga0137416, IMG submission 108282) | Vadose zone soil fungal communities from Angelo Coast Range Reserve, California, USA - CZODoug3_1_1_16fungal (Illumina Assembly) | ecosystem: Environmental > Terrestrial > Soil > Vadose...
AAATCCCCCATGTCATCCGCTCCTCGCCGACCCCCTCCGGACAATAACTTGGCGCCTAGCTCGAGTGCCACGCCACTCCGTCGGGGCGATCCCCCAATTCGATCCGCGCGGGTCAATACCGCCGGTCAGGATGGCGGCCGGGCACGTCGAACTCCGACCTGCTCGTCGGCGCGTGCGAGCTTCCGGCCCGGTCATGTCGTAGCTCATTCCCGAGGTGCGGCATTCCTCAGGGCTCCATACCTCTGGTGAAAGACGTTGTGATCCACGGGGCGGCGACCGGGATGACGTCGCTCCTCCGCCGCGTAGCCGACCGAGACCAATAAGGCGATGGCGAGGTCGTCGCGGTCCTCGACGCCGATGACCTTCTTCACCTTGGCCTCGTCCCAGCCGTTCATCGGCGAGGTAGCCAGTCCCATCTCCGTGGCGGCGAGCATCACGTAGGTGGCGGCGATCACCGCGTCCTTCACTGCGTACTCGCGTAGCAGACCGCGTTCCTCCAGGTCCTGCTGAAACGACTGCGAGGCCGCGGCGAACATCGCGATGAACTGCTCATTCCAGGCTCCGCTGCGGCGTGCCTGGTCGTAGACGTCCTGGTGGTCATCGCGCCAGGACTGCGGCTCGGCGACGAAGACCAGCGTGACCGGTGCCTCCTGTGGCTGGGGCTGCCCTCCGGTGGCCCACCCCAACCCCTCGCGACCCTCGTCAGTGGTGATCGCAACGATCGAGCGGTCCTGCAGGTTCCAGCTGGTGGGCGCCTCGGTGGCGAGGGCGAGAAGCTCGGCGAGAACGGCCGGCGGGACAGCGTCAGGCCGATAGTGGCGGACGGTACGGCGATTGCGGATCGCCTCGGCGACGGACAGGGTGTGGTTCTGCATGTGACCAACCATGAGAGAGTAACTCTCTGTTGGGAAGAAGGCACCAATTAGTGCGTTACTCTCCTCCCATGAAGACCACCGTCGAGTCCTCCGGGCTACCGGCCGACGTCTACTCCGCGAAGTGCCCAACTCGCCAGGTCCTCGACCACATCGCCGGCAAGTGGACCGTCTTGGTCGTGGACGCGCTGCTTGGGGGCACCATGCGGTACACCGATCTGAGCCGCCGCATCGAGGGAGTTTCGCAGAAGATGCTCACCCAGACGCTGCGTGGTCTCGAGGCCGACGGGTTCGTCACCCGTACCGTGCACCCCACCATCCCGCCCCGCGTCGATTACGACCTGACCGAACTCGGCCGCAGCCTCGCCGAGCCGATCACTGCGCTCCGAGAGTGGACGGAGACCCATATCAACGACATAGAACGAGCTCGGGTCGGAGCGGCATCCAACGCGGGGGCCTCTCCCGGCTCGTGACACGTTCCCCTCGACGGGATCAGCGGCGACCAGGAGCCTCCGGCACGCCGAGCCGCAGCCACCCAACACCACGCGGCCCAGCTCAAGCCACTCTGGCAAGGTGGGCGGCACCGACCTGGTCGTGCAGGCCTTGCGCAACGCGGTCACCGCCCGCCAGCCGTGGATTCAGTCGAACACGACCGGCAGCTTCGCCGCTCGGTCCCGCGCTGGTTCACGCCCAGGATGTAGCTTTTCCGACCCTTAGTCACAGGCGCGCTATAAGTGCTTTGCGCACGGAACCCCGCGGGCCGCGAACCCGACCGGCGCCCTCAGTCGATAAGGACCTGCCACTATCAGTGGCGATACCTGTTCAGGAGGACGCGCGGCATGCACGAGGGACTGCAGTTACTAGCTGATCAGCTGGCCGCCGATCTAGGGCGGTCGGTCCTGATCGAGGACTCGTCGCTGCGACTGCTCGCCGCCAGTGCACTGCTCGGCGTGGTGGATCAGTCGCGCAAGGACTCAATCCTGATGCGGCGTCCCGCGGACGACGTCAAGCGGTTGCATCGGCGATATCGGATCGCCACTGCACGGGAGCCGGTGCTGCTGAAGGCCGACGAACAACTCCACACGTTGGCCCGCTGGTGCATCCCGCTGCGCACCGACGTGTTGCACGGCTATATATGGCTGATCGACGAGCCCCGAATGACCTCCGAGCAGCTGAAGCGAGCCACCACCGCGGCCACACTTGCGTTGGAGCTACTGACGCTGCACCGGCAAGAACGTGCCCATACCAGCCGGTTACTCAACGACCTTCTCAATTCCGAGACACAGACCCGACGAAGCGCCGCGTCACGGTTGTTGGAACTGGGTGCGTTATCCGATGAACCGCCGTTCACGCTGGTCGCAGTGCACAACGGTCACGCTCCACACCGCGGTGTCGGCGAGTTGGAGTCACTGGGCAAGCGACTGGAGCAAGCCATCCGCCCGGCCAGTGTCGTCACAGCCGTGGTCGACGAACAGCTCGTCGCCGTACTCACCGCCACCGCGACCTCGTGCGGGTCAGCAGCCGATGTTGTGGTCACCGCGGCTCGGACCGCTACCGAGGACGTCGCGGTGGGCACCGGCGCATCAGTGCCCACCCTCACGGAACTGGGTGATCAGCTGGATAACGCCCGGTACGCCGCGCTGGTCGCCGCCAGCGGACCCGAGTTCAGCGGCGCGGCGGACTGGGAACGGCTCGCTGGTTACGCACTTTTTCAACACGTCGAGCACACCCGAGCTAGCGTCGAACGCCTGTGCCCTGGCGTGCTGAGATTACTCGAACCGGGCAACTCGATGTATCGAGACACGGTCGAGACCTACCTGGCGACCTGCGGGGACGCACACGACACCGCCCAACGGCTGCATATCCACCGCACGACCCTGTACTGGCGACTGAACCGGGCCGAGCAGCTGCTAGACCGGCCCCTCGCTGACGCGACAGTACGGTTCGACCTGCAACTTGCACTGAGGCTTACCCGGCTGCTAGACGCGAAATAACACTCCTACATTTGTAGGAGTGCGCTCGCGCCAATTCCGGCGCACTGCGGACTGATCGCCGCTGATAGCGGTGCCACACTCGGTCGAATCGCTCGGGCTGACCGCTCGGTGAGTCAGGCTAGGGAGTGACACCTTGGACAAGACCACGGCGATCGATGACGCTCCGCTTAGTCCCTTTCATCTGCGGGTAACCGCGTTCAGCGCCGGCGGCATCCTCTGTGACGGATACATGCTCGGCATCATCGGCCCCGCCCTGAACGGCTACTCCGCGGTGCACCGACTGAGCCCGACGTGGACCGGGCTTCTCGGCTCGTCCGCCCTGATCGGTCTATTCATCGGTAGCGGCCTATTCGGTTGGCTCACCGACAAGATCGGCCGGCGCACCATCTACACGTTCGATCTTGCGGTGTTCGTTGTCGGTTCACTTCTGCACTTGGCCGTCACCGGGGTGGCCTGGGTGTTCGCTCTGCGGCTGTTATTGGGCATCGCTATCGGCGCGGACTACGCAATCTCCCCCTCGATGCTCGCCGAGTTCGCTCCACGACGCTACCGGGGCACGTTGCTCGCAGCAATCAGCGCGATCTGGAGCATCGGCTTCTTCGCCTCATACCTGGTCGGTTCACTTCTGGCCACAATGGGCCCGAACGCATGGCAGTGGATGCTGGCCAGCGCAGCCGTACCTGCGTTCGCCGTCGGGTTGATGCGTCTCGGTTGTCCCGAATCGCCACGCTGGTTGATGCAGCGGGGCCGCACCGACGAAGCGCTCGAGGTGGTGCGCAAGTACATCGATCCTCAGGCCACCCTCGAGGATCTGGACCCCCACGACAACGAGCACGGCCACGGCTGGCGGACGCTGTTCCACCGCGATTACTGGCCACGCATCGCCGTCGGCGGCATTTATTGGTTCAGCCAAGTCGTGCCGCTGTTCGCTATTCTCACCTTCCTACCCACGGTGCTGACCTCGCTCGACATCACCAGCGGCACGGTCGGCGAACTGGGCTCGAACGCGTTCCTGCTGGTCGGCTCAACCGTGGGAATCTTCGTCATCACCTACATCGGTCGGCGCCCGTTCATCATCTGCAGCACCGCCGCACTGATCGTGTTAGCCGGCGCGATCGGTATCTGGCGCACCGCTCCGAGCCTTGCGACGCTACTACTGCTGGGCTTGTTCATTCTCATCATCGGCTGCGCACAAGTTGTGACATCGGTGTATCCGAGCGAACTGTTCCCCACCGAGGTGCGGGCTTCCGGTGTCGGGCTCTGTACCTCGATCAGCCGGATTGGGGCCGCGGTCGGGACTTTCCTGCTTCCGCTCTCGATCGGCGCGTACGGCGCCCACACCACGATCCTGATCACCGGCGTGGTCCTGGCCGCGGGGCTCGCTGTGGCCTGGCGGTGGGCCCCGGAGACCAGCAACCAACCGCTGGGCGAAGCCAGCAAATCCAGCAGCGTGAGTACGGAGGCGTGAGAGTGAAGGACCGGTTCATCGAGGGCAACCCGCTGGAGGAATTCGGCGGGTACTCCAGAGCCGCCAGGGAAGAGACCCGGATCGCGGTGAGTGGCACCACCGCAAATCTGATTCCCGGCGAACCGCTCGACACCTACGCGCAAACCGCCCAAGCTCTCAACCGGGCGGTGGGCGCGGTCCAGCAGCTCGGCGGCAGCGCGGAACGAATTATCAGAACACGTATCTACCTCACCCCGGCGGCGGATTGGCGAGGTGCGGCAAGGGCCCACGCCGAGGTTTTCGGGGCCCACCGACCGGCGAACACCATGTTGTTCGTGACCGCGCTGATCGGCGATGAGGGCGCCCTGGTCGAGGTCGAGCTGGACGCGGAGGCAACCGCATGAGTCTGACCTTCAGCATCCGCCTCAACAACGATCTCGCAGTCCGCGAACTGATCCGCATCGCAAAGACAGCGGAGGATCACGGCTTTGATCAGATCTGGGTGTCGAACGACCTGTTCCTGCGCTCCGGACCCATCATTCTCGCCGCGATTGCCCAGCACACCAAGGCGATCAAGATCGGGTCCGGGATCCTGAACCCGTATTCGATCCATCCCTCTGAGATCGCCATGATGGCCGCGACACTTCAGGAGGTGTCCGGCGGGCGATTCCTGCTGGGCATCGGCGCCGGCGCAGAGGAGTTCCTCGCCTGGGCCGGACTCGAACGCCCCAAACCACTCACCAGGACGCGCGAAACGATCATCGCGATACGCGCGCTGCTCGCCGGCAAGTCGCCCTCGGACGTGCCGGGTTCCGGCGAAGGATGGAAGCCCCGCGCTCAGCTGGGCACCGGCGGCCGGCACACCCCGATCTATGTCGGCGCGATGAGCCCGAAGATGCTGGCCATGGCCGGCGAACACGCCGACGGTGTCCTTCCCTTACTCTATCCGCCAGAGCACTTCAGCACGGCGGCCGCCCAAGTCGCCGAAGGCGCTGAGCGAGCCGGCCGGAAACTGACCGAGATCGATCTGCCCGCCTGTTTCTGGGCATCCGTCCACAATGACCCAGAACGCGCCTCCGCCGAACTCGCGGGGAAAATCGCCTACTACGGCGCGTCGTTCGCGCCATTTCTGCTGTCCAGGGCGGGACTCACCGTCAGCGACTTCGGCCCCATCCAAGAAGCACTCGCCGAAGGAGACACCGCCAGGGCTCGTTCCCTGGTCACCCCAACCATGCTCGGTCTCGGCATCGCAGGCAATGCCCACGACGTCGTCACCCGCTGCCAGGGGTTGATGTCCGCCGGCGCCACTCACCTGTCTTTCGGCCCACCACTCGGCCCTGACCCCGAACATGCCGTATACACCCTTGGCGAACAGGTACTGCCCGAACTCCGCCGATCGGTACAGCCGAACACCTGACCCCGCCGCGGGCTCGGGCCACAACCTGGTCAAGTGCTCGGACGTGGTGCTACGGACGAAGCCGCCCGACGCCCCACCACACCGCCGAAATGCTCGCTGGGCCGCCGATTCCACACCTGCCGCCCCGTGTACCGAGGATTGGCCAGAATCACCCAGGCCCTGCGCATCGGTGCATTATGCTTACGCTTGTGTGGGACTTTGCTGGCCACGCTGAGCTACGCACCTACCGGGCTGTTGTCCTGTCCTTGAGCCGAGAGACCATGTGGAGGGCCGCCTCAACCGGACTCTCGCCGGGAGGCTCATTTAAACTGGCGCCACTCGTGTCGTTGAGAGCGTGAACCCCTTGATTCCAGTCGTCGCAACCTTCGAATTTGATAGTCTTATCTGAATAGTACTCGGGAAGTGGGCGGTACGTGTTTAAATTCGGTACAGCATTGCCGCGAGCTAGCAGAGGGTTCAGATATATATCGTCACTGGCGAGACGGTACGCCTCACCTCCAGCGACCGGGTTACGATTCGTTCAGCCCGGCATTCACATATCCCGACGCTGACCGGTCGACTTCGAGCAAGTTGTCCGACGTCCTCCCGCGAGCCCAGCCGTACATCGGAGAAGCTTGATATCCAAGCAAACGCTGGGCTTTTTCCGGCAATTTTCGTGCCTCTTCGGGTGGAATCGTGATCAGCTGGTTTTCTTGCTGGACCAGCCAGTCGACTCCCAAGGCGCAGAGGAAGCCGGTTCGGGGATTGTGAGTTTTATTGGCAGCACCGGCGTGCAGCGTCGTGCCCAACCACATCGCCACCGAACCACTGGACATCTCCGCACGGATGATTTCGTGCTCCTGCGCCCGCCGTTGCTCATCCCACAGATGACTTCCGGGCACCAGCCTCGTTGCGCCGTTTTCGAACGTGAAATCGGTACCCGCCCACATCGCAAACAATCCATACTCCGCTTGCACCGTGTCGTACGGCAGGAACGGCCGGTAGATGTCCATTTCTCTGTGGAGAAATTGGCTCGTACCCCCAGCCGGGATACGCATGCCGGTACTCACCTGGACCCGATAATTGTGACAGTGTGGAGCGAGTATGCGATCCGCGACACCCAAGAACATCGAATTGAGCAGCAGCGTCTCGGCATAAATCGGATCGATGCCCAGCAATCCGGGGACCGCCTGGACCGTATATTTCTCGCCGCGATCCGAAGGGCCTGAAGCGTCGGAGCTGAATTCCGGTTCTATTGTATTCATAAGTTTCGAAATCGTGTCGTCATCCAACACGTTCGTCACTATGGCCAGTCCGTGCGTCTCGAGAGCCGATGTAATATCATCAACTCCAGCGTCGTCGACAGGGTACGTAAATCGATAGTTCATAGCAAAACCTAACAGCTCGACGGGGTCATTGTGAGTGCTCTCGGGGGTGGTGTCCAGCACCCCGAGGCCGCGGGGGCATACTCGCAGAGGCCGTTGCCGGCCACGCGGGACCACGCACCTACCGGGCTGTCGTCCTGTCCTCGAGCCGGGAGACCATATGGAGGGCCGCCGCGAGCGGATTTTCGTTCGGAGGCTCATTCGAACTGGCGCCACTCGCGTCGTTGAGTGCGTGAATCTCCTGATTCCAGTCGTCGCAACCTTCGAATTTGATAGTCTTATCCGAATGATACTCGGGAAGTGGGCGGTACGTGTTCATATTCGGTACAGCATTGCCGCGAGCCAGCAGAGGGTTCAGATATAGACCGTCACTGGCGAGACGGGTATTCGCAGGCATGTAACCAATATCGAGGCCGCAACGGCGCTTGTCGGAGGTGTTTGCCGCCGAGGAGTGCAGGACATTGGGGTGGTGGATCGAGACATCGCCCGGCCGGAGCTCGATCTCGACAATGCCGTGGCGTTCGATCATCTCGTCCACCACCCGTTGGTCACACGAGGAGAACAACAGGTTAGGCACGTCACGTCGCTCCGAGACATCCTGAAGAGGCAGGGTCTGCGTGCCGGGGATGATGCGGAGACAGCCGTTCTCGGTTGTGCTGGCGTCCACTGCAAGCCACACCGTCAGCGCCTTCATCGGATCGAGTTTCCAATACGCGCCGTCCTGATGCCACAATACGGCATGACCGTCGACAGGGGGTTTGCACACGTAGTGCGCCGTAAAGCACGCGATATTCGGCCCCAACAATGCCTCGGCTACGTCGAGCAATGAAGGCTCCAGGATCATCCTGCACCAGAATGCGTCATCGCGAACCAATGGGTGATGGAGGTGCTCGGGCCGCAGCTCAGGATATTTCGCTACGAGCCAATCGACATGTTCCCGTACCTCGCTTATCAGGTCAGGAGGAACCGCATCCCTGATGATGGCGTATCCGTGAGTCTCGTACTCCAGGGCGGCCTGCGCTACCTTGTTCATTAGTTCGCTCCGTAAGAGACAGCCAGCAGTTCGGTCAGTTCGGCGGCAACCTGCGCGGGGCTGGGACGCGTTTTATTGTGTTCCGCCAGATTCTCGGCAGCAGCCTGCCAGTGCGGTTCGGTCAGCAGTTCGTGCACTTGCGCGGCGACCGTGTCGAGGTCTCCGATGGCTCCCCCGCCGGCCGCCGCGAGTTGGGTGGCGTTGAACCGCTGATCGACCACTGCCGGCAGGATCAACTGGGGCACCCCGGCGGCGAGTGCGGTCATGGTCGTTCCCGCGCCCCCTTGGTGCACGACGGCCTGGCAACTCGGCAGCAGCACATGCAGTGCGAGCGCGTCCACAAACCGCGCGTTGTCCGGCAAAGAGCCGAATCGCGGGCGGGACCGAGGATCAACGGCGATCACGACCTCGACGTCCAGCTTGGCCAGCGCGTCGACCACCCGCGGCGCCAGAAACAGGTCCTCACGATCCGCTTCGAACATCAGGGTTCCCCACGTGACGCACACCCGTGGGCGGGCCGGCGGATACCGCAGCCACGGTGGGTGTTCCGCGACGCCGTTGTAGGGCACGAACTGGATAGGCCGGCGTGGCGAGCGGCCCGGCGGCAGCTGCATCGCGGGCGGGCACGGGTCCAGCACCAGGTCCGAGTCCTCGCGTAGCCGGTCGATTCCGAACCGCCGCACCAGATCTCCGGTCGCGACCGCGTCCTGCACCGAGGTCATTTCGGTGAAGTCACCTGCCCACAGGTGCTTGACCACGGGGATGGCCAATACCTGCGCTGCCACTGCCGCGGCCAGGTTGAACGGGTCGTGCACCACCAAGTCCGGCCGCCAGAACCGACCGAATGCCACGAGGTCATCCGCCGTTTCCTCGGCGTAGCGCGCGACCACGCCGTCCGAGGTGATGGTTACATTGCTCTCCGCGCGGTCGCCGCCGGTTGCGCTAGCGAAGAACAACTTGGCGAAATCGAGGTCCGGGCCGACCACGACTCCGGGCACTCCGGAACCGGTTATGGCCGGTAACAGATTCGGCTGTCCCGAAACCCTCACCTCGTGCCCGGCGGCCAGCAAGCCCCACGCCAGCGGAACCATCGGATAGTAGTGGGAGCGCCATCCCCAAGTGCTGATCAACACTCGCATTTCGATCCTCCCTGGCTCAATTCCCTTGCCACGACAAGAACCCTTCGCCAAGAAGCGGCGAGACGATCGATCACCGGCCCGGCCGAGAGCACCTGCTAAATCCGGACGAATTCAGCGCCGATCGAGACTGAACCTGGTTTGCGTGAATTCCAACCGTTGCCGGTCGACATCCGGACAACTGACCTCTCCCGCTCCCCGGCCGCAGCGCCGACCGGGGACCTGTGTTCCGATATCACGTCGGCGGGTCTTTGCAAGGCGCCGGTCGTAGTAGTCGTCACATCCGCCACGGCGGAATCTCCAGCACCTCGACCACGGCAGCTGACACCACCACTCCCGGTGCCTGCCCAAGCAGCAGCACGTGATCCCCAGGACCCACTTCGCCGCTGGAGATCAGGTATTCGAAGGCCAGGAACTGGTCGCTGGCACCGCAGTGCCCAGTGCGCCTTCCGTAGTTCCAGGTCGACTTCCGCATCTCCAGACCGAGGGGCGCCATGATCCGGTGTTCAATCACCTCACCGGAGTGGGCCTCATGGGCAACCTTGGCCAGATCATTGATCTTGATACCGGCCTCCGAAACCACTTTCTCCACCAGTTCGCGGGTGAGGGCCGGCAGCTCCGTCAGTGGATGAATACCTACCGACCCGTTGGCGCGGTCATACCTCAACCGCGCAGTGAAGTCCTGCGTGCGTCCGAGGGTTACCGTGGGCGGGAACATCGGTTCGCCGCGGCGGTGTATCTCCTCGCCCTCAGGCACACCGATCGAGCTGACCGAAAGGACTCGCGCGATACCGCGTTCCGTCGACAGTGCGACAGCTACGGCGGCATCTCCGCCGATCACGCCCGGATTGATCCGCCACCGGTCGATCAGTGGCGTGCCGTAGTTGTCGGCTGCCACCAGCAAAGCGCTCCGCCGTGCCGGCTCGGCGCGCAGGTAGCAGCAAGCCAGTTCGAGCGCGTCGAACATGCCAACGCACCCTTGATGGACCGCCATCGCGGGCACGCCGCCACCGACGAGATGCCGTCGCAGGTAAGACTGGGGTAGCCAGCCGTCCGGCCCCTGATGCCAGGTGTTGGTGTAGAGCAGCAAGGACAGCTCGGTCGGTTCCAGGTCCGCACGCTGCACAGCCACCTGAGCCGCTTCCAGCGCCATATCCGGCGCGGGACGGTCCCCCGCGATCGCAACGCCCAGGTACCCATGTACCTCAGCTTCCACGGCAGGATAGAGACCGTCCGCGACCGCGCGTTCCACCGACATGGTGGGCGGGACGACCGAGCCGACTCCCGCAATGTAGATGTCCGCGATTCGCATTAATCATTCTCCAATGATCCGCTCCACGGTCGGTAGCGCACCGGCCACTGAATCCGCGGCAACAGGAATGACGATCCGCAATGGCCGAGCG
>Ga0137416_10002025_pt1 | contig 10659 bp, 10 predicted proteins | sample CZODoug3_1_1_16f_FD_108282 | JGI IMG/M metagenome (GOLD analysis project Ga0137416, IMG submission 108282) | Vadose zone soil fungal communities from Angelo Coast Range Reserve, California, USA - CZODoug3_1_1_16fungal (Illumina Assembly) | ecosystem: Environmental > Terrestrial > Soil > Vadose...
GCTTGCGCTCGTCGCTGAAGTGCTGCGGCATGCCGCCGGATCGGTGGGTGTCCGTCTGCTGGCCCTTGCGGAATCGGCCGGTGAGCAGGCCCTGGCCCAGCGGGCTCCAGACCAGCGTGCCCATCCCGTAGCGCTGACAGATCAGCAGCACCTCGCGTTCGATGCTCCGGTTGATGATCGAGTACGGCGGCTCCTCGGTCCGGAAGCGCTCGAGGCCGCGCCGCTCGGCGACCCACTGCGCCTCGACGATCTCCGAGGCCGGGAAGGTCGACGTACCGATCGCACGCACCTTGCCGCCGTGGATCAGGTCGGACAGGGCCGACAGCGTCTCCTCCACATCGACCGTCGGGTCGGGGCGGTGGACCTGGTAGAGGTCGAGGTGATCGGTCTGCAGGCGGCGCAGGGAGTTCTCGACCGCGGCGACGATCCAGCGGCGTGAATTGCCCCGGTGGTTCGGATCGTCGCCCATCGGGTAGTGCAGCTTGCTGGCGAGCACGACGCCGTCGCGGCGGCCCTTGAGTGCCTTGCCGACGATTTCCTCGGATTCGCCCTGGGAATACACGTCGGCGGTGTCGACGAAGTTGATCCCCGCGTCCAAAGCCCGGTGGATGATCCGGATCGAGTCATCGTGATCGGGGTTTCCCATGGCTCCGAACATCATGGCACCCAGGCAGAAAGGGCTGACCGCGATTCCGGTCCGGCCCAGCGTGCGGTACTTCATATTTCTCCCGTCGTTTGGTGTCGCTAAGGCGGCGTTCAGAGCAGCGCGGCAGGAGCGGGACCTGCTCCGCCCCGCATGCGTGCCGCATCAATGCTGGGCGGGGCGCCGAATTGGCGCCGGTACTCCCGGCTGAACTGGGCGGGGCTGTCGTATCCGACGCGATTGCCGACTCCGGTGATGTCGTGCGGGCTGTTCGCCAGCAGTAATCTCGCCGCCTGCAGCCGGATGTGCTTCTGGAACTGGATCGGGCTCATCGCCGTTACCGCGTGGAAGTTCCGGTGGAAAGCGGAGACACTCATCCCCGAGAGTTGGGCTACTTCCTCGACGCGGAACGGCCGAGTGTAGTTCTCCCGGATCCAGCGCACAGCGCGTCCGATGTGCGTCAGGCTACTGTCGGCCAGGCCGAGCTGACGGACGACGTCACCTTGTTCCCCGGTCACCAACCACCAAAGGATCTCGCGCTTGACCAGCGGTACCAGTGCCTTCCGGTCCCGTGGGCGGTCGAGCAGGCGCAGCAGCCGCGAGATGGCGTCGAGCAACTCGTCCGGTGCGTCACTGACCGCGATTCCCGGCCGTGCGGTGCCGGTGGAGCGCGGCAGATCCCCCGGCTCGGCCCGCAGCAGCAGCTCCGCGATGGCGGCAGGCTCCAGAGTCATCCCGAAACCGAGCGCGGGGCGGCCCCGGTCGGCATCGATGACGTGCCCCGTCACCGGGAGATCGACCGAGGCGACGAGGTACTGACCAGCGCCGTAGTCGTAGACGCGGTCGCCAAGTGCCAGCCGCTTGGCACCCTGGGCGACGACGGCCAGCACCGTGCCGGACATCGAGGACTGCGGCGGAACGGTGTGGTCGACCTTGCAGATCCGGACGCCGTCGATGGCCGTGGTCCCATCGGGGCGCGCATGCCGCTCCAGCAGTTCGCGGAGCCCGTTCAGAGACATGCCACGATTGCAGCACAAGACTCGCGGTGATCTTCAGCCACGAGAGGAATGTGCAAGAACTCGCGCCGATGATGTTATCGGGCGACCGGCATGAAGCGCTCGAGCTCACGCACGAGGTCGGGGCCGACGGGCTGGTAGATGATTTCGGTGATGCCCGCTTCGGCGTAGCGGACGAGTTGCTCGCTGATCTGCGCCGGCGACCCCGTGACAGTGGTGGCGGGGATCGCCTTCCAGCCGCCGGCGGCCCACGCGGCTTCGTCGGCCCGGTTGAGTCCGACCAGGTGCTGGTCGTGCACGGCGAAGTGGCGTTCGCGCTCAGGTTCAGCGGTGATCACGTCCAGCCATTCTTGGCCGCCGGGCAGCTGGGTAACGTCACCGCCGAACTCGTAGGTCGCGTGGTAGGCCAGTGCGTGCCCGGCGCCGGCGGCGGCACGTACCCGTGCAGAGTCCAGTGGCTCCAGGTTGTCGAGCACGGTGCCGTGGATGCCGAGGGCGGCCCAGCTGAACTCGTGGGCGTGGTCGGTCTGGTTGTTGACGCTGAACAGCCCGTCGGCGATCTCGCGGGTGATCGCCAGGCCCTTGGGGCCCAGGGCGGAGATCAGCACGGGCAGCTCGATCGGGCGATCGGGGGCGTGGCCTTCGGGGTGCAGCATCCGGATCGGCTGGCCGTCCCACTCCACGGTCTGCCCGCGCAGCAGCGCGCGGAACGTCAGTACGTAGCTCTTCAGGTACGACCACGTGGCCGGCGATGCGCCGAGGGCGCGGGCGCCGTTGAACCCGGTGCCGAACGCGACCGCGACGCGACCTGGCGCCAGCGCCGCCAGCGTGGCGGCGCCGGAGGCGTTGACCATCGGGTGGCGCAAGCCAGGCACCAGCACCCCGGGGCCGAGACCGATCCGCTCGGTGCGCCCCGCCGCCAGTGCGAGCATCGCCCAGACATCGGGACTCTGCGCGGGGGTGTCGAACAGCCATGCGCGTCGATACCCGAGCGTTTCGGCCGCCGCGATGTGCTCGGGCGAGGCCAGCGAGGTGGCGAACTGGCAAGAGATATCCATTGCATCGCTCCTTGCCCCAGGTGACTTCGTCAGCGGGGATTTCAGACGGATTCAAGCGATTTTCGGGGAAGGCGGAGACACCATTCAGTAGCTCTCGGCCACCGCTGTCTCAGTCCCCAACCTTGACCACGGCCTTGCCGAAGTTCTGACCGTGCAGCATGCGTAGGAATGCCTCGGGGGCTCGCTCCAGCCCCTCGGTGACATCTTCCCGATACGTGATCCGCCCGTCGGAGATCCCGGCGGACACGATGCGCAGAAACTCGGAGTAGTAGTCCGCCACGAACTCGGTGTTGAAGAACCCACGCACCGTCATGTTCTTCGTCAGCACCACCCGCAGGGTCGCCGCCAGCCGATCACCCTCCGCCTCGCTGACCCCGTTGTACTGCGCGATCAACCCGCACAACGGCACCCTGGCGAACCTATTGAACAACGGCAGCACCGCCTCCCACACCGCGCCACCGACGTTCTCGAAATACACGTCCACGCCGTCCGGACAGGCTGCCACCAACTGCTCCGCGAAGTCCGGCGCACGATGGTCCACCGCGGCGTCAAAGCCGAGCTCCTCCCGCAGATACCGGCACTTGCCCGGGCCGCCCGCGATGCCCACCGCGCGGCACCCGGCGATCGTGGCCAACTGCCCGACCACCGAACCGACCGGCCCGCTCGCGGACGACACGACCACGGTCTCCCCCGGCTTCGGCTTACCGATCACCATCAGCCCGGCGTACGCGGTGAACCCGGGCATGCCGAGCACACCCAGCCCGGTGGTCACCGGGGCCAGCGCCGGGTCCAGTTTGCGCAGGCCGGTGCCGTCGGACACCGCGTGGCTGGCCCAGCCGGCCGGGGCCAGCACCGTGTCCCCCTCGGCGTAGTCCGGGTGCTCGGAGCGCAGCACCTCGGCGACCGCCTGACCGTGCATCGTCTCCCCGACACCCACCGAGCCGGCGTAAGCGCTGTGCTCGTCCATCCGCATGCGCATGTAGGGGTCCAGCGACAGGTAGCGGACCCGCAACAGCAGACCACCGGCCGGGACCGGCGACGGCGTGAACTGCTCCAGCCGGAAATCGTCCTGCGTCGGCCACCCGGACGGCCGCCCGGCGAGCACCACCCGATGTGCGGCAATCCCGCCCATTGCACGCTCCTCGTCTGAGTCGAACTACCCTGGCCCGCGATCTCGTGATCAACTGTCCTGAGGTTCTCGATAGAACACGCCTGGGCCGAGCGAGTCCCCGAGGCGCCGACCCAGCTCAGCCGAGAAGGCAAGGACGGCACCCAGCGGCCGATGATGAACTGCCACATTGTCGACCAGTCCGGAGCTGTCGAAGCTGAGGACGGTGATTCCCTCGAACTGCAGCGCCAAGGCCTCGAGCTCCCATTCGAGATAGCTGCGACCAGGCGCCGTCGACTCATGAGTGAAGCGCAATGTGTCGGTAATACCGCTTGCGGCACGCAGGCTCGTCCACACCTTCTCTCGCCCGTCGACCGGTGCCGCGAAAATACTCCCTTCCAACCTCACGTGCTGCGCGACCACATCACCGAACGTCGCCCCGGATTCGTCCCCCAATGCCGCTCGCCAAGTCGGCAGGAAGGTTCGAATCACGCGACCGCGTTCTCCCTGCATTTTCTTGCCTCTCCTCGAGCGGACACGGGCCACAATGTCGGTCGTCATCGTTTCTACGCGCACAGCGCCGCCATGTCAATGTCACACGACATTGACGCGTTCGGTCGAGCCCAGCTACAGTCGCGTCGCGAGGCAGGGGATGGGGAGACGACAGTGGGTATCACGAAGCAGCAGGCCGCGGCGAACCGAGACGCGATCGTCAGCGCCGCGGACGGCCTGTTCCGTGAGCGCGGCGTCGAGGCAGTCGGCCTCAACGAGCTGATGGGCGCGGCCGGACTGACCCGCGGCGGCTTCTACAACCACTTCGCCTCGAAGGACGCGCTCGTCGACACCGTTCTTGCCACGGCCATGGCGATCGGTTCGAGCAACCTCAACCGGGCCATCACCGCGGCCCAGGCCCTCGGCAGCGACCCGCTCACCGAACGCATCGACTGGTACCTCTCCCCCGAACACCGCGCCAACATCGAGCACGGCTGCCCGAACGCGAGCTTCGCCGGCGACGCCCGCCGACTCGACCCGGCCGCCCGCGGCCACTACGCCAAGGGTCTGGCGGAGAACCTCGACCGCCTCGCCCAGATCGTCGACACCCCCGAACTCGGCGAGGGTGAGCGACGAGCGCGCGCGATCGCGCTGTTCAGCGAGATGGTCGGCGCACTGCTGCTGTCCCGCGCCGTCGCCGACGCCGACCCGGCCCTCGCCGACGAAATCCTCGACAGCGCCCGCACAGACCTGCACCACCGCACCGGCGCTGCCCGGTAACAGCGACCTCGACCCAGTTCAGGCCGCGGCCGGCGATTCGATTCCCTCGTCGACCGACGCCCGCAGTGCCCGGCCCGCCGTCGACCGATAGGCGATGAGGATGCAGCCAACCGCGAGAAGTTGGGCGGCGGTCATGGCCAGGAAGGCGAGCGACGTCGATCCGGATGGGCTGGCTTGTTTGAGCCAGCCGAAGGAGTAGGGGCCGGCGAACCCGCCGATATTGTTCACGGAGTTGATCAGTGCGATGCCGCCGGCAGCCGCGGCGCCGCGCATATACGCCGTTGGCATCGTCCAGAACTGCGGCTGAGCCGCCAGGGCCCCGGTCAGGGCGACGCAGAGCATGACGATTGCCAGCACCCGGTGGCCACCGAACAACCAGGCCGCGCCGAAGCCGAGCACCGAGATCAACACCGGCGCCAGCATGTTCCATAGTCGAGCTCGGGTTCGTTCGGCGATCCGGCCGACGAGGTAGATGCCGGCGCCGGCGCAGGCGAATGGGATTGCCGAGATCAGGCCAACCTGAAGTGGTGGTGCGTGCACCGTGGCGGCGCTGACAATGGAGGGCATCCAGTAGACCAGTGCATTGGTCCCGTACCCCAGCAATAGGTAGGTGACGGCGAAGAGCCAGACCTGCTTGTCGATCAGGGATCGGCGGAACGAGGAGACTGTGTGTCCGGCGCGGTGGGTGTCCTCGCTGGCAAGTGCACTCTCGAGCCAGGCACGCTCTGGTTGCGTCAACCAGTTGGCCGCGCTGGGACGGTCGGAAAGTCGCCGCAGCACAACTGGGGCAACAGCGATCGCGGCGGCGCCTTCGATCACGAGTACCCACCGCCAGCCGGCGATACCGACGGCGTCGTGCATGGTTTCGAGTAACCAGCCGGTGAGCGGGCTGCCACAGGCCAGTGCGATCGGGACCGAGAGGTAGAACGCACTGAGCGCCCGTGCTCGATGCCGGCCGGGGAACCACTGCGCGAGGAAGAGGAACACCGCCGGCGCCATGCCGGCTTCGGCGAGACCGAGCATGATGCGCATCAGGTAGAGCTGCCCCGGGGTCTGGATCAACGATCCGGCGATGACAACAACACCCCAGCTCAGCATGACCCGGACGATCCATCGGCGGGCACCGAATCGCCACGCCAGGCTGTTGCTGGGGATCTCGAAGAAGATGAGGCCGATGAAGATCAGTCCACTGGCCAGGCCGAAGGTGATATCGGTGAGCCCGATGTCGGCCGACAGTTCCGGCTTTATCATCCCGATGTTGACCCGGTCGACGTAGGCCACGAAGTACGCGAGAATGATGACTGGCATGAACCGCCGAGATATTTTCCGAATGGTGGCTTGCTCGATGCTGTTCGTGGCTGAGCCCTGATCGATGGTGGCCATGACCTTCTCCTCGCGTGCGCTCAGAGCCTGCTCGACGCAGTCAGCTCCAGGTGGCCAAGCAACTGGTAACGCGATCCATCGCCTGGTGGATTGTTGCGATATCGGACGCGAACGAGAAGCGGACGTGCCCTTCGCCGGTGCGCCCGTACTCGATTCCGGCCCGCACCTGTACTCCGGCGTCCCGAAGCCGATGCGCAAATTCGGTCGAGGACACCTGTCGGCGGTACCGGGCGAATGCATAGAAGGTGCCGTCCGGCATCCGCGCGGCCAAATCGGGAATCTCGGCCAAGCGTTCGAAGAACACCGCGCGCCGCTTGCGATACTCCTCGAGCATCGGCGCCGCCAACGCCACACCGTGGGATAGCGCGGTCAGGCCGGCGCGCTGCACCGCGGCGTTCAGTGATCCGTTGAAGGTGCGGTGGATGCGGCTCGCGGCGGCAATCACTTCCGCTGGCCCGGCGACGTAGCCGATCCGCCAACCTGTCATCGCATAGGTCTTCGACAAGGTCTGGACGTACACGGTCCGGTCGCGCAGCGACTCGATGGACAGCGTGGAGGTGAACGTGTCCCTGTCGTAGACGATCGCGTGGTAGGCCTCGTCGGCGATCACCAGCGTCTCGGTGCCGGCCAGCATCTCACCGAGCACGGCCAACTCGACGGCACTGTGCACGACGCCGGTCGGGTTGCACGGGTTGGAATAGATCACCAACCGCGCGCCCCGCGTAGCCACTCGCAGCGCGTCGAGGTCCCAGTGCAGGTCATCGCGGGCGGGGACAAAGATCGGCACTCCGCCCGCCAGGTGAACGAGGTCACCGTAGAGGGAGTAGCACGGCTCAGGGATGACCACGCGGTCACCGGCGTTGACCACCGCCAGCACGCTGGCCGCCAGTGCCGCGGTGGCTCCGTGCGTCACCGCGACCTGATTGGGCTCGTAGGCGGCTCCGGCGAGCGCCGTCAGCTGACTCGCCAGCACCGTACGCAGCTCGGGCAGGCCGTTCTGATCGACGTAGTGCGTCTCGCCGCAGCGCAGCGCCTCGACCGCGGCGGCGACGATGACATCCGGAGTGTCGAAGTCAGGCTCGCCGATCGCCAGCGAGACCGTCCCGGCCGGCGGTTGCGCGACAACCGGCCGAAGGGAATGGCGTGCCAACCGCGCCGCCACCTCCGAGGGCCGCAGCGCTGTCATGACGCCGCCACCCGCGTCGCCCGAATCCGCTCCCGGAGCGCGTCCTCGAAGCTCTCGATCTTGGCCAACCGGTCGAGCGTTTCCCCGGCCCGGTCGCGGGGCACCACCGCGACACCATCACCGTCGCCGACGACGATGTCGCCCGGATTGACCACCACGCCACCGATTGCCACCGGAACGCCGATGCGCCCCGGACCCGTCTTGGTCGGACCGGCGGCGGTACTTCCGCGCGCCCAAACCGGCAGGCCGAGCGCGGCGATCGCCTCCACATCGCGCGTCACACCGTCGATGACCACCCCGGTAACACCCCGGACCAGGCATACCTCGGCAAGCAGGTCCCCGAACAGCGCCCGTGTCTCGTCGCCGAGACCACTGACGACCAGCACGTCGCCCGGCTGCGCCTCGTCCAACGCGCGGTGAATGGCCAGGTTGTCGCCTTCCCTGGTGAGCACGGTCAACGCGGACCCGACGCATCGAGCACCCGCTGACTGCGCGCGGATCGCCGAGTGCACCAGTCCGAACCGATCCTGGGCGTCGCCGACGTTCGCCGTGGGGAAGGAGCGGAAGGCCGCCGCCGTCTGCGCGCTCGCGCGACGCCACACCTCGACCGAGCAGTTGCCGGTCGGTACATCGATGAACATCGCAACCCCTCACGCCGCCAGGCGGGCCCGACAGACCAAACTGGGTTATGCCTCTTAAGTAAGAGGACTGTCTCGTTTTTTCCGAGACATGTCAACCCTGGTCAGCCGCCCGACCGTTGGCGGCGGCCGCCCTTCGACGTGCGTCAGTCCGCGCGGCGCCAGGCGCGCAGGGCACCCAGATAGCAGGCGGTAAGCCGAGCCTGGACGTTCGCGGCGGTCCAGCCGGACTCGGCGGTGAGATCGAGGATCTCCCGTGGGTCGAAGATCATGTTGTAGAGGAACAACGCGTACGGCAACTCCGCGTCCAACATGCCCAGGTCGCGGAGCAACTGCCGCACCGGCCGCCGCCACACACCCGCAACAGCAGTGATCAGGGCATCCTCTGCTTGCAGGCGTTCCAGGAAGCCTCGGCGCGAACGCAGCTGGACCAGGGCAGGACCGTGCACCCCAACGAGCCGGATCCACTCCCCGACAACATCCTCGAACAGGGCCTGGCCCTGGCCGGTCGCGTGGTCGCAGTACTCCTGCAACTGGCCGATCACGTTGACCATGTAGGCCGCGAGCAGCTCATCCACCGACGAGAAGTACCGGTACGCCGTCGCCACCGCGATCTCGGCGCGCGCCGCGATCTTCTGCATCGTCACGTCGTCGGGCGACTCGCGCACGATCTCACTGGCCGCCTCGAGCAGCCGGCGCTGGTTGCGGCGAGTGTCGCTACGCATGCGACCACCTTGGTTGGTGATCACAGGCCACCCCTCTTGTACGAAACGCGGGACTCAATCGAGAACCTGATCCCAGGTTAGCGGCTCCGTGCCGGTACGCGCGAACCGCCGCCCGGTCTACTCGGGATCGGCCGGGTAGCGCCACGGCCGTGCTCATCACGGTGCTCATCACGCCAACGAAGCTGGGCAGCTGACCGTACTTGGGCAGCTACCCGTCCAGTACGGTCTCGCGCCGCAGCGAGAGATCCTTGGTCTCCTTGAACGCGAAGAGGACGACGAGCGCGGACACCACCGCCAGTGCCATCAGGTAGTAGGCCGGCGCCAGTCGGGTGCCGAAGCCGGCGACCAGGGCGGTTGCGACGAACGGAGCCGTCCCGCCGAAGAGCACGTAGGCGGCTGTGTAGCCGATACCGGACGCGCTGGCTCGTACCGGGCTCGGGAACATCTCGACGAGCGCCGGTACGTTCGAGGTGCCGATCATCGCAACCAGCAGAGCCAGAACCGTGGCACCTGCCATTGCCCCACCGATCCCCGCCGACATGACCGCAAAGCTAGGCAGGGTGAGCACCACGAACCCGAGGCAGGCGGCCAGCAACATCGGTCTGCGGCCGTAACGGTCACTCGCGCTGGCCAGGAATGGGCACGCAATGCTGTATGCGAGCATCGACACCACGCTGGTGAGCATTGCCTGCGCCTTGCTGTACCCCAGTTCTCCCGAGACGTAGGCGATCAGGTAACTGCTCATGAGGTAATACGCAATTGCGTTGGTGATGCTGTATCCGAACAACGTCGCGATCTGTCGCCGGCAGAGGCGTACCGCGTCGCGCAACGGCTGGGTGCGTACATTCTCCTCGCGCTCGAGCGCACGGAACACCGGCGTGTCCTCGACCTTCGATCTGAGGTACAACCCGACGATGCCGAGCGGCCCGGCGAGTAGGAACGGCACCCGCCAACCCCAGAGGCTGAGCTGTTCCGGGGTGAGCGTGGAGGTGAGCGCAAACCCGATCAGCGCACCCGCGACGGTCGCCAAGCCGACCGTGGTGGGCACTACGCTGGCGAATCGGGCTCTTTTGCCGTCGGGTGCGTACTCCATGATGAAGGCTGACGCGCCGGTGTACTCCCCGCCGGTCGAGAAGCCCTGCACCGTGCGCAGCAGGAAGAGCAGGATCGGGGCCGCCAGACCGATTGTCTGGTAGGTCGGCAACAGACCGAGCAACATGGTCGCGCCACTCATGGTCAACACGGTGAGCGCCAGCATGCGGTTGCGGCCGAGTCGGTCGCCGTAGTGACCGAAGAAAGCCGCGCCGACCGGCCGCGCGATGAAGCCAGCTGCGAAAACGGCCCAGGTGGCGAGCAACGCCGCGGTGTTGTCGTACCGCGGAAAAAAGAGGCCGGCGATGGTCACGGACATCACGGCGTATGCGGCGGAGTCGAACCACTCCACGAAGTTGCCGATTGCCGTTGCGGCGAGCACTTTCCTCCGTGTCGACGGCGTCCGTTGTACCACTTCGGTTTTATTGCCCTGCTTCTCGGTGGTCACTGGTGGACCTCTTTCTGCGCGGGCTCCGGTGTGGTCTGCTCGGACGCTGGCGAGGTGCGTGCATCACGGTCTCGAAGTGCGGAGCGGCGA